>Ga0187862_10005009_pt1 | contig 12354 bp, 7 predicted proteins | sample June2016WEW_10_1_FD_133003 | JGI IMG/M metagenome (GOLD analysis project Ga0187862, IMG submission 133003) | Peatland microbial communities from SPRUCE experiment site at the Marcell Experimental Forest, Minnesota, USA - June2016WEW_10_150 | ecosystem: Environmental > Terrestrial > Soil >...
CGCGTACACGCGAACTCTCTGCAGGTGGTCGTGCGTCGTCTGATCTTTGGCCTCGATGGCCAGCGCCAGCGCCTCAATCGTGCGCATGTGCAAGTCGGCCATCTCTTCCACGTGCCTCTTCTCATCTTCCAACTTGCCCAGATAAAGGCGGTAGGACCGGTAGATGAGGTAGACCACGGGGAGCGTCAACAACGACGTCTGCCAATCGGTAAATCCGTGCAGCCAGCTCATCATGCCGGCTACACCCGCGCCCACCAGGTAGTACGGGAAGCTCCAGAAGTAGCACTCAGACCAGATCTTTCGCAGCGACCTTCGCTCCGTCAGCGAGATGACGGCTGCCACCGGAAGCGTATTGGCCACGAAGTAAACAGACGCCGCCAGAAACAGCAGCGTAGACGGGTTTTTCACCGCGCGGTGGAACAAGGAGTAGCGATACGCCGCGAACGTCACTGCGATAGCCAGCGCGGTCGAACAGACGTTGAAGGCGACTTGAATCGGAATCGGACGGTCGCGGTCGAAGCACTGCACCACCACCGCCGCGCAGCCCAGCGCCATGGCCTCCGATAAGCTCAGTTCCAGCACACCCAGCAGCAGAAATAGAAAGTTCACCGACATCGTCCCGGTGATGCCGGGAAGATTCACTTTGAGCCGCGAGGCCGCCAGCGCGATCACCAGATAACAGAAAAATTTGAGCGGATTCTGGCTCCGGCCGTGCAACACCGAATAGGTCAGCACGGTCGTCCCACAGAGCACGACCACGGCAATAAAAAAGCGTGGCGCGGCGCTCATGTCCCTCCAAGATTGAGGGCGAGTTTTCATTTGGGACGCACTCCTGCCCAGGAACCCGAGTTGGCAGTTCCACAGGCGCAGATACACCTGAATACCCATTGATAACAGGCACCGGACGGGCAGGAAAGCATTCGAAGATTTCGAGGTAAACTTCCGTAATACCCGATGGTGACCCTTTTGCCGCTGCTTCGCCCCTCCGACCGCCCGAATACGGCTCTTAAGTCACAGAAAAGAAAGATACTGCTTGCCATCATTGAACTATGAACTTCGCGCCCCGCCGCATCGTATAAGACCAGGAGTCCGCAGGTTTGACTTGCCCCAACCCTCGGCCTAACATGAGTAGCTCTTTCCCAGGAGTGTCCCCCGGAATGCTCGACCCGACGAAGATCGGCCAGACCGTGATCGGCCAGAGCGTGATCGGCCAGAGCATGATCGGCCAGACCGTCTCCCACTACCGTGTCCTCTCGCAATTGGGCGGCGGCGGGATGGGTGTGGTCTACGAAGCCGAGGACATCAACCTGGGCCGCCATGTCGCACTCAAGTTCCTGCCTCCCGACACCGAGAAAGATCCTCTCGCGCTCGACCGTTTTCAGCGCGAAGCGCGCGCCGCCTCCGCTCTGAACCACCCTAATATCTGCACCATCTACGAGGTGGGCGAGGACTGCGGACGCCACTTCATTGCCATGGAGTTGCTCGAAGGCGAGACGCTCAAGAGCCGTATCCAACACCAGCCCTCCGGCCAACCGATGGAGCTTGAGCAACTGCTCGATCTCGGCACGCAGATCGCCGACGCTCTCGACGCTGCCCACGCCAAGGGAATCATTCACCGCGACATCAAGCCAGCCAATATTTTCGTGACCAGCCGCCACCAGGCCAAGATTCTCGATTTTGGTTTGGCCAAGCGTACCGCCAAGCCTTCACTGCTCTCAGCCGCCACCGTCGGTTCCGCCGCGACGGTGGACGAGCCGTTCCTGACGAGCCCCGGATCGACCGTTGGTACCGTGGCGTACATGTCTCCGGAGCAGGCTCGCGGCAAGGATCTAGACACCCGCACCGACTTGTTCTCTTTTGGCGCCGTACTCTATGAGATGGCCACCGGCACGGCGCCCTTCCACGGAGATACGTCCGCCGTTATTTTCGACGCGATTCTGAATCGTCCCCCGGCCCCACCGCTTCGCCTGAACCCCGACTTGCCGCCGCATTTCGAGGAAATCCTGCACAAGCTGCTCGAAAAAGACCGCGACCTGCGCTACCAAAGCGCCGCCGACGTGCGCTCCGACTTGAAGCGCCTGAAACGCGACTCCGAATCGGGCTCGATCTCGGCTGCGACTTCTTCCAGCTCTTCCATTCGCACACGCCCGGCGGCCGGCCGCAAGCTGCCCCTGTGGCTGATTCCGGCTCTGATCGTCGCCGTGGTCGCCGCCGGCATTGGCTTTGTGTTTCTGAAGCGTGGCCACGCACTCACCGAAAAAGATTCGATCCTGATCACCGATTTCGTAAACACCACCGCCGACCCCGTCTTCGATGGCACGCTCAAGAAGGCGCTGGCCGTCGATCTCGGGCAGTCCCCGTATCTGAACGTCTTCCCCGACCAGAAAATCCGCCAGACCTTGCAGTTCATGGGCCGCAGCCCTGGCGACCGCATCACCACCGACGTTGGCCACGAAATCTGTCAACGCGATGGCATCAAGGCCATGCTGAATGGCAGCATTGATAACGTGGGAGGCCAGTACGTCATCACCCTGGAAGCTAGCAATGTTGCGTCCGGCGATTCGCTAGGACGCCAGCAGGCTCAGGCCGACCGAAAAGAGGATGTGCTGAATGCGCTGCATAGCGCCGCCACCAAATTGCGCAGTCAACTTGGCGAGTCGTTGTCCATGGTGCAGAAGTACGACATGTCTCTCTCCCAGGCCACCACTTCATCGCTCGACGCGCTGAAGGCCCTGAGCCTGGGCGACGCCAAGCATAATATGGGCGACGAACTGGCGGCGATTCCCGACTATCAGCGCGCCATCGAGATCGATCCGAATTTCGCCATGGCCTACGCCCGCCTGGGCACGATCTACAACAACCTGGGGCAGACCGAGTTGTCCGAGCAAAACCGTCAGAAAGGTTTCGAGCTTCGCGACCGCGCCAGCGAGCGCGAGAAGCTCTACATCACGGCCCACTATTACGCCGACAGCGGCCAGCTCGACAAAGGCATTACCGCCTACGAACTCTACCGCCAAACCTACCCGCGGGATTCCATCCCCTTCAACAATCTGGCGGCGATCTATATCCAACTCGGACAATTCGACAACGCGTTGGAGAATGCGAAGCGTGCCGTCGAGCTCGACCCCGACATGGTGACCGGCTATGGAATCGTCGCCGCGGCTTACGCCGGACTGAACCGGATCGAGGAAGCACGCGCCACCATCAACACCGCACTCCAGCACAAGGCATCGGCTGCGGGCTTCCATCTGGACCTGGCTGTGGCGGACTGGTGCGAAGGCAAAGAAGCCGACATGGAGAAGGAACTGCAAAGCGCCTCCGCGACCCCCGACGGAGAGGCGGATGTTCTCGGATTCCGCGCCGGCGTCGCCAGCACCCGCGGGCAAGTGCGCCAGGCGCGGGAATTTGTGCGCCAGAGGGAAGATGCATTGGATCGCCTGCACCTGCAGGGCCGAGCCGGCGCTGAGGCAGGGCTCGCCGTGTTTGAGGCAGTGGTGGGAAATCGCGCCGAAGCCAACAACGAGGCCACCGAAGCACTGCGTCTATCCCGAACTCTTTCTGTGATGGGGAGTGTGGCCACGACGTTCGCCATATTGCGCGAGGATCAGAAAGCGATTGCCTTGGCTGACGAAATCCAGCGCGCCCATCCGAACGATACTATGGCCGTGAACGTGAACGTTCCGATGATTCGCGCCATCGCTGCCCTGCGTCCCGCAAATTCCGCGAAAGGCGATCCCGCCAAGGCCATCGACTTCCTTAACACCGCGGCCCTGTATGCTCGTGCCGACGCCGGCGTTTTTTATACCCGAGGCATGGCCTACGAGCAGGCTGGACGTTATGCCGAAGCCCAGCAGGATCTCCAAAAGGTCCTGGACATGAGATCCCACACCTTCCCCGACATAGCGATCGTCGTCGCTCAATTGGAGTTGGGGCGCTTGTTTCAGAAACAGGACGACATCCCCAAGGCCCGCATCGCCTATCAAAACTTTCTTGCCGCCTGGAAAGACGCCGATCCCGACGTCCCACTCCTCCACGAAGCCAAGGCCGAATACGCGAGATTGCAGTAGAACTAGGCTAGAACCAACAAAAGCACTATCACCGGCACCGGCATTCTCCGACAATTGTTGCAATTGCAGTTGCCACAGGCCCGTTTGTTCGCAGCGCCACCTGCGTCTTAATCGGATCTTCACTCATGGGCTCGCTTCACAGAGGGCCCAAGCGAAGTCAGACCCAGGGAGAAGTGCCTATGTCGGGACAAGTGATTCTGTATTTTGACGACCAAGCGGACGCATTGCGCTTTGCCCTTGCTGCCGGTTCGGTGATGGCTGGAGAAGGAATACGCGCCACCGACGACTTGCTGCAGGAAACGGCACGAGTCACGCGCATCCGGCTGGATGCCGCGAATAAAGGAAAAATCAAGCAACCCAACCCACCCGAACGCGTTGCCTGAACACAGCACTGCCCCCGGGCTTCACGCGCAGACCAAAAACGTAGCCAGTGAAATCCCCGGCGCGACGCCGCCCCGGGCCCGCATTAGAATGTCTGTTATGCCCATCGCTGAACAGATTTCATCTTCATCCACGGCGCTCGACCTCGCGTTGGTTCGCTCGCAGTTCCCGGCGCTCGCGCAAACCGTGCATGGACATCCCGCAGTCTTTCTGGATGGCCCCGGTGGCACCCAGGTGCCGAAGCGCGTGATCGACGCCATCGCCGACTACCTGGCGCGCAACAACGCCAACACCGGCGGCGCTTACCACACCAGCCGCAACACCGACCGCATGATCGCGGAAGCCCGCTCGGCGATGGGAGATTTTCTGAATTGCCATGCCGATGAAATCGTTTTCGGCGCGAACATGACGACGCTAACCTACGCCATGAGCCGCGCCCTCGGACGCGAACTCGGCCCCGGTGACGAGATCGTGCTCACCCTGCTCGACCACGACGCGAACTTCTCTCCCTGGAAGGCGCTGGAAGAAAAAGGCGTGACCATCCGCACGGTGAAGTTCCATGAAGAGGATTGCACGCTCGACATGCACGACCTCGCTGCCAAAGTCGGCAGTCGCACGCGGCTCGTGGCCGTTGGCTATGCGTCGAACGCGGTAGGCACGATCAACAACGTCGCCGAAGTAGTGCGACTGGCGCGGCAAGCCGGAGCCCTGAGCTATATCGATGCCGTCCACTACGCTCCGCACGGGCCGATTGACGTGCGCGCCCTCGACTGCGATTTCCTGGTCTGCTCGACCTACAAATTCTTCGGTCCGCACATGGGCGTTCTCTACGGCAAGCGCGAGCACCTGCAGAGGTTGCGGCCTTATAAAGTCCGCCCCAACACCAATAACATTCCCAACTGTTGGGAGTGGGGAACCCTGAACCACGAATGCATCGCGGGAATCAAAGCCTGCGTGGATTATTGGGAAGAACTCGGCCGCCGCTCGAAGCCCGAGGTCCCGACCCGACGCGCTGCGATTCTCGCCGCGCACGAAGCAATTCATCGGCACGAGCGGGTGATGATGGAAAAGATGATCGCCGGCTTGCTGGCGATTCCCGGATTGAAGCTGTACGGCATCAGTGACCCTCGGAGCTTCGAAAATCGTTGCGCGACGTTCGTGGTCCGTATCGAAGGCCACACGCCGCTGGAACTGGCAACAAAGCTAGGCGAGCGCGGCTTCTTCACCTGGGACGGAAACTACTATGCCCTGAACCTGACCGAGCAACTGGACGTCGAGCGTTTGGGAGGATTTCTGCGCATAGGCCTCGCCCACTACAACACGATGGAAGAAGTGGAGCGGCTCCTGGCGGCGCTGCGGGAGATCGTGGCACATCTCACGTAGGGACGGCCGCCCCCGGCCGTCCAGTCGGGCGAAGCCCGACTGCGTAGATGCTATGGCCGCATTTCTTCCACGAGGTCTCCGCGTCCCACCAGTGCGACCTTCGCCAGCCCTATGAACAGCCCATGTTCGACGATGCCGGGGATATTGCTCAGCGTAAGTGCCAGCGCGGACGCATCCGCGATCTTTCCAAAGCTGCAGTCGAGAATCTGATTGCCATTGTCGGTCAGGTAAGGACTGCCATCGGCCCTGGTACGCAATTTGGGCGAGCCGCCAAGCGCCACGATTTTCCTCTCGACCACGGTTCGCGCAAACGAAATGACCTCGACCGGCAAAGGAAACTTGCCGAGCACAGGAACAATCTTTCCCGAGTCCGCAACCACGACCATCTTCTTGCACACGGACGCGATGACCTTCTCACGCAGCAGCGCTCCGCCTCCGCCCTTAATCAGGTTCAGCCGAGGATCGACCTCGTCGGCGCCATCAATAGTGATATCGATTTCCGGATGTTCGTCCAGCGTGGTCAGCGGAATGCCAACCGCGCGCGCCAACTCCGCCGTCTGCACGGAAGTTGGGATTCCAATGATTTTCAGCCCCGCCTTCACGCGCTCGCCCAGAGCGACGACCGCAAAGTAGGCGGTCGAGCCCGTGCCTAATCCAACGACGTCGCCATCACGCACCAGTCGGGCGGCGGCGCGGCCTGCGCCTTCTTTTTCTGCTTCATTTGCCATCATTCACCCATGCATCAGATGGAGCGACGGGCGCTCCATCGGCAAGTTTGCATTCTAGTTCAAAATCATCTTGCCCAAAATCTCCTTAAGCAACTTGGCGGCAACCGTAGCGGTAAGTTGGGTGTTGTCTTGCGCGGGATTGAATTCCACAATGTCGGCGCCGGCGATTTTCCCGGTGATGGCCTGCAGGTGCGCGATCGCTTCTCTCACCGACATTCCTCCCGGCTCGCGATGCGAAATGCCGGGAGCAAACGCAGGATCGAGCGCGTCCATGTCGAAAGAGATGTAGATTGGGCCATCGACTTTCATGCGGTCGAGCGCGGGCAACTGGCGCATTTCGATGACCTCGACGCCGAATTTTTTGGCTTGCTCGCGCTGGTGCCCAGTCATAGTCCGAATGCCGATCTGGATCAACCGCTGGGCCGCGCCCTCTTCCATGATGCGTGCAAATGGGCAGGCATGCGAAAGCCGGTTGCCTTCGAGTTCGTCGTAGAGGTCGGGGTGGGCGTCGAAGTGGAGTATGGTCAGGCCGCGCACATGCTTACCGAAGGCGCGGACGATCGGCAGCGTAATCGAGTGGTCGCCCCCCAGGCAGACCGGACGCAGTCCCTGGTCAAGCAGTTCAGCGACTTTGCTTTCAATCGCCGGAAAGGGCTCCTGGAAGGTGAACTTCAGATCGCCGGCATCGCAGTACGCGCTCTTGTCGCTAAGGTCGACGCCGGTTTCCGTCCAGGAATTCGCGGACTCGGAGTGGAATGCAACCCGGATGATCGGCGGCGCTCCGGCCGCACCACGCAACCAGGAGGAGTTAGCATCAAATGGGACGCCGAGAATGACTGGGTTCCCAAGCTGGGCCGCGTCGGGACGAACTGCCATCGGAGTCTCCCTCTAATCTTAGAATAATCGGGGCAGGTCGCATCGCGCAGTGACCGGCCGCACAGCAACATTCTCTGTTGTTGTGCGATTGTTGTTGTGTGGTGACGGGGCTGTGCCCCGTCCCGGCGGGGCATAGCCCCGCCGCCACACGTTCCGCTTCTTCCCCTGAATCGGCCACAGCGGGCGGTTCATCCGTTATTCTATAGAAGACCTTATATGCCTACTTCAACTCGCAATACCAGCGGGAGCGCAGCACCCGCCATCATTCAAAACTACGAACGCGAACGAGTGTTTGGGCTGTTCCGGCAATTTGGATATCTGGAGGCCGAACTCAATCCCCTCGGCCTTCTGCCCCCACAACCGCATCCGGATTTGCAGATCGACAACGAGTGGGCGCGGGAAGCGCGACGCATTTACTGCAGCACCGTTGGCGTGGAGTTCATGCACATCGCCGACCCCGAACGGCGGCGCTGGATTCAGGACCGGCTCGAAGCCCGGCTCGAAGCCGACGCGACCGCAGTCGACCAGCAACGCGCGCTCGACTTGCTGATGCGCGCCGACCTATTCGAGCAGACGTTGCAGCAGCGTTATCTCGGCAACAAGCGCTTCTCCCTCGAAGGCAACACGTCTTTATTGCCCGCGGTAGATGAGGTTCTGGACGTAGCCGGCGAGCGCGGCACGGTGGAATTGGTGATGGGCATGAGTCATCGGGGCCGCCTGAATGTCATTATTCATGTGGCAAATCGTCCCGCCGAGCAGGTATTTGCCGAATTTGAGGACGTGGACCCTCGCAGCGTATTGGGATCGGGCGACGTGAAATACCACATGGGCGCGACCGGCGAATATGTTACGAAGAGCGGCAAGAAGATTCATATCCACCTGGTGTCGAATCCCAGCCACCTCGAAGCCGTGAATCCCGTAACCGTGGGACGCGCTCGCGCCAAGCAGGACCGCGCTGGCGAAGGCGGCAAGACAAAGTACTTGCCACTGCTGGTGCATGGCGACGCCGCCTTCGCCGGACAAGGCATCACCGCCGAGACGCTGAATTATGCCGACCTCGCCGGCTACACCGTGGGCGGAACCATCCACGTAATCGTCAACAACCTGATTGGGTTCACCACCAATGCCCGCGAAGAACATTCCTCGCGCTTCTCGGCGCAACTGGCGCGCCGGCAGGCGATTCCCATCTTTCACGTGAATGGCGAAGATGTCGACGCGGTCATGCGAATCGCCCGCATCGCAGCCGAGTACCGCTACCAATTCGGCACCGACGTGGTCGTGGACCTGATCGGCTACCGCCGCCATGGCCACAGCGAGGTGGATGATCCCACCGTGACCCAACCGCTGATGTATAAGGCCATCAAACAGCATCCGCCCTTGTATCAGATTTACGCCAAACAAATCGGTATCGAAAATGTTCCGGAGCGCGTGGGGGCGATCAAGAGCGAGTACGAAGCCGCACAGAAAGACGCGACGCAAGTCACCAAAAAGCCGCTGATGCGCGATCTTCCCACCTACTGGAAAGACTATTTCGGGGGCCGCTATAAACCGGAGTACGAACAGCCCACCGGCGTCGCGCGCGAAGAGTTGCTCGAACTCACCGAGCGTTTGACCACGTATCCCGAGGGTTTCCACATCCATCCCAAGGTGAAGAAGTTGCTCGAGCAGCGCCAGGAGATGGGGACGGGCAAGAAGCCGGTCGACTACGGCATGGCTGAGGCGCTGGCTTTTGCCAGCCTGGTCAAACCTAATCTGGAAAGGCCGGGGATTCCGGTGCGCCTTAGCGGGCAGGACTCTCGGCGCGCGACCTTCAATCAGCGGCACTCGGTGCTGCTCGATATTGAGGACGAATCGGAATATGTCCCGCTGCAACACATTGCGCCGGGCCAGGCGCCCTGCGACATCTACAACTCGACGCTTTCGGAAGCGGCCGTGATGGGATTTGAGTACGGCTACAGCCGCGATTATCCCGAGGCTCTGGTTCTGTGGGAAGCGCAGTTTGGCGATTTTGCCAATGTGGCGCAGGCCGTGATCGATCAGTTTGTGTGCGCCGGCGAGGACAAGTGGTTGCTGCTATCAGGTCTGGTGCTCTTGCTGCCCCACGGCTACGAAGGCCAGGGTCCAGAGCATTCGAGTGCGCGCATCGAACGTTTTCTGCAACTGGCGGCGCGCGACAACATCCAGATCTGTCAGCCGTCGAATGCCGGGCAGTATTTCCACCTGCTGCGGCGGCAGGCGCTGCGCAAGTGGAGAAAGCCGCTGGTGGTGTTCACGCCGAAAAGCATGCTACGGCATCCCGATGCGCTGTCTCCGCTGGAAGACCTGACGCATCAGAGCTTTCTGCCCGTGATCCCGGACATGGAAGCGCAGGATGCCAAGCGCATCCTGCTCTGCACCGGCAAGATCGGCCACGAACTGCGAGCGGAACGGCAGAAGCGCAACAGCAACAAAAACAAGAACAACAACAATGACCTGAGCACTGCCATTGTTTTTCTGGAGCAGATGTATCCGTTCCCGGAGGCGGAACTGACGGCGGAACTGGAACGACATAGCGCGGCGCGAGATATTGTGTGGGTGCAGGAAGAGCCGGCCAACATGGGCGCGCTTTCCTATATGCTGCCGCGCTTAAGGTACATAGCCAATGACCGGCCAGTGCATTCGGTGAAACGCTCCGCAAGTTCAAGCCCGGCTACCGGTTCGGCAAAAGCGCACGAGGTCGAGCAAAAGACGCTGTTGGCCCTGGCTTTCACGGCGCAGGACTGAATAAGCTGCGGGAAAAGTCCTGTGAGGAATTGAGGCAAAGACGCCTGGGCCGATGTGGCCGCTCGAGGTGAGAGGTTATATAGTGATCCCGCACCGCATGCGCTGCGGTGACCATGAGCGTACCAGCCACACCACCGCCCGGACTCGATCACCTGCAACCCGGCCAACGCCCACCGCAAGGGCGGAGTGACGGCTGGCTCCGTCTGTTCCAAGGCATAAAGCCGGTTACTCGCGCGGTAGCGGCCCGCGATGCCCTGGCTGGATTCCAACTGGCAGCGATGAACGTCCCGCAGGCGCTGGGCTATACCAAGATTGCCGGCATGCCAGTAGTCACCGGGTTTTATACGCTGTTGCTTCCGCTGCTGGCATTTGCCGTGTTTGGTTCCTCGCGCTACCTGGTCGTTGCTGCCGATTCGGCGACCGCTGCCATTCTTGCCGGGAAACTTGCGGGCATCGCTCCCATCGCAAGCGGGAGATATGTGGCGCTGGCATCGACCGTCGCTCTGCTCACCGCCGGATTTCTGCTGCTGGCCCGAATCCTCAAACTCGGCTTCCTGGCCGACTTCTTGTCGCAGACCGTGTTGACAGGGTTTCTCACTGGAGTGGGATTGCAGGTGGGCATCGCCGTGCTGGGCGAGATGGTTGGCCTGGAAGTGCACGCCACCAGGACGGTTGGACAGCTTCTCGAGGTCTTCCGCAGCCTGCCCCGAGTTCACCTCCCGACCGTCGTGATCTCGACAGTAGTTGTGACCGGCATCTTTGTCTTCAGCCGGTTTGCCCCCAAGGTACCTGGCCCGCTGCTCGCGGTTGCCGGCGCAATCGCCGCGAGTGCAGCTTGGGATTTCGCGGGACACGGCATCGCCATCGTCGGGCCGGTCGTTGGCGGGCTCCCGCATTTAGGGTTGCCGGATGTGCACTGGAAGGACGCCGTGCCGCTGCTCGGCGTTTCCGGCTCCTGCCTGGTGATGATCGTTGCCCAGAGCGCGGCTACCGCACGTTTCTACGCGGGGCGCCACCATCAGCCCTTTGACGAAAGCGCGGACCTGGTCGGTCTGTCGGCGGCGAACGCTGCGGCAGCGTTGAGCGGGACGTTTGTGGTCGACGGAAGCCCAACTCAAACCGCGATGGTCGAAAGCTCCGGCAGTCAGAGCCAGCTTGCCCAGGTGGCCACCGCGATGACGGTTGCCTTCGTCCTGCTTTTTCTGAGCAAGCCTCTGCAATACCTGCCACGTTGCGTGCTGGGCGCCATCGTGTTTTTTATTGCTGTCCGTCTAATCGACGGGCGCGGCCTGCGCGAGATTCGGCGCGAGAGTCCCGGGGAATACGCTCTCGCGTTGTTTACTGCGGCCGTCGTGGTGCTGGTGGGCGTTGAGCAGGGCATCGTGTTGGCCATGGTGCTGTCGCTGCTCCGGGTTGTGCGGCACAGCTATCGTCCGCACACCGGAGTCGTCGTAAGCGAAGGGGAAGCCTGGCAGGTGGTCCCGGCTGTTCCCGGCGCGGTAACGGAGCCGGGTTTGGTGATCTATCGCTTCGGAGCAGCGCTCTTCTACGCTAATGCCAGCTTGTTCGCAGAGGAGGTTAACGGCTTGGTTGGCCCAGCTCCTTCGCGCGTGCGCTGGCTGGTCGTCGATGCCGAAGCGATCACGAATGTGGATTACTCCGCGGCCCGGATGGTGCGAGAACTTCACCAGGAACTGGTTCGCTGCGGCGTCGTGTTGGTGCTCGCACGCGTGTCTCTCTCTCTGAAGCAAGACCTGGACCGGCACCTCTTGACGGAGGTCATCGGCCCGGCGCGGTTTTTCGACCGCATCCACGATGCGCTGGCGGCATTCGCAAAATTCAAAGACCCGAATCAGTCAGTATCAGGGGAGACTTCGCTCTGAGCAACAGCCTGATTCGATCCGCAAATCGGGGTAAACGCTGGTTTGAGATTCTTGCTGGAAAGCTGGCGAGCGCGGCAACAGGAGTCGCGGGGCGAGAATATTTTCTGTGGAACCGCTTTTGCGAAGGTTAGTCAGGAAGGAAACGCTGGAAAAAGGTAAAGGCTGTGACATTGGTTATGCTCTAGCCATTCGCTCTTGCGAGGGAGCCAATAGCGTGGAGACATGCACCGTCACAGCCCTTGATGCGATCACCGCTTTCGCGGTCCCAAACCC
>Ga0187862_10005010_pt1 | contig 12352 bp, 7 predicted proteins | sample June2016WEW_10_1_FD_133003 | JGI IMG/M metagenome (GOLD analysis project Ga0187862, IMG submission 133003) | Peatland microbial communities from SPRUCE experiment site at the Marcell Experimental Forest, Minnesota, USA - June2016WEW_10_150 | ecosystem: Environmental > Terrestrial > Soil >...
GCGCACGGCGCAGCAGCAGGCGCACCGCGTTAACGTCCGCACTGTCTTGGGCCGCTGGGGGACTCTGGCCGACGAACAGCAGGCGGCGTGGCGTGTTGCCGCGGCCAACAAGTGGTTCGTGAACGATGAGGGCCGCCAGGTGCGCCTCAACGGCTACAACTTCTTTGCGAGCTTGAATATTCGGCGCGCCGACCTGGGCCTGTCCCAGTTCGATTATCCACCGGCCCAGCCCAGCTTCAACAAGAACCCGGTGGATGAACTGACGGCGAGCTTCGCCGGCGGTGTGTTCGCGCTCAAGCTGCGCGTCCCGAGCCCGCCGGCGCAGTACACCCTGGTATGGGGCGCCGCCCCGGTCAGGAGTGGCGTCCGCTACGTGCAGCACTTCCATTTTCTGCGGCTGCTACCGCCCGCGAAAGACGGCTGGAGCGACATCGCCGAGCTTTACGTCTCTCGCTTCGGCGAGCCGAAACCCAACTGGGCCGTCTGGATTCGCACCTGCCAGCACATTGACGGCTACATTGATGTGCCTAAAGTGCTCCGCTTCCGCCTCCCCGCCAAAGCGGCATAGGCGAGGAAACTCGAAACCGGAAGCCCGAAACCCGAAACAAACCCAAGTTCCGAACGTTACAGTGCCCATAAGTTCAGGTCGGACAGCGGCTTACGTGATGAGCAACCCTGCCTGTTCCGAGGGTCCAGTCCCGCTTACAAGCCCATAGGCTCGCCGTTACCTCGCCGTTACCTCGCCGTAGCACCTCTTATCGGCGATAAGAGGTGCTACGGCGAGGCAACGGCGAGGTAACGGCGATGTGCCGGTGGGGCTAAGGAGGTCTCCGCACCGGGCAGGGGGTGGGGGAAGGCAGCCTTGGCTCCAGAGGCCCTTTGGCACGCGCGGCGGCGGAAGCGGTCGAAATTGCGGCGGTGCTGCTCGTTCAGCCGTTTAGTCGGCACGCCATAGAGCTTCCCGCCAGGTCGGCATCGAGGATGACACGGTGGTCTCGGACCGAATGAATCAGGCGGACTACGTCAGGTGCAAGCATCAACTCGGTTTTGCGCATCATGCAGCGCTGGGTTATCAGGGTGCAATCGCCTTAGCCAGCCGATTCCGAGCTCATGCCCTAACAGAAACGCGCAGAACGGGGGAGGCCATATCCTGGTCCGACCAGAGCTGGGGGCCACCACCAACAATCGCATGGAGCTGCAATCATCGCCGGCTTCAACACCGGGGAGCACGTGTGGGGCAAATGCCTGAAGGACTTGAAGCCGACGGATTGGTAGTCACGGCGGCCACGTAGATGCTGACCCGCAAGGCCAGACCGCGCTAGCCTTTTGCTATGCTGCTGGGCAGGGCGTCGCCCAAGATTCATTTGAAGCTGTGAAGTGGTGTCGCAAGGCCGCCGGAAATGGTAATGCTGACGCGCAATTGACTCTTGGTGGCTGCTATTTTTCCGGCAGCGGTGTTCCCACTGTTGGTACTTCTGGATGCGCCAGATTTCACCCATTTGGCAACGGGAAACCCCAAGAGCGGGCCAGCCCTCCCACCCGGCAGCGGCGGAAGCCGTGGAGACGCCAGGCGCCACCCTTTCCCGAGTCCGGGATACACCGCGAACTGGTGTTCAGGGCCCAAATTCCCCGGCAGAGCCGGCAAAGGGTTCTAGCCAATCAACTCCACCGTGGGGTGCTTAATTCCCCCGTCGAGAGTGCCGAATTTGTACCCGTGCTTTGCCGCCAAGTCCGCGAGATAGGTATCCGTCACTTCCTCCGAGACCTTCGGTTTCGAGTCCAAGGGAGCCAGGTCGTCTGAAATCCATTCCACGCGGCGTTCGTGGCAAAACTCCCTCAAGCCCCTGCGCGCCTGTTCCATCGCGTAATTGAACGCTTTCCGGTTGCTGCTGATGCGCAGAAAGCCCAGCCCTGAGAGGGGACATAGCACAAGATCCTTGCCTGTGAGCCAGGTAAAGGTGACCGGGTGCTTTGGGTGACTCGACCAAATGCCAGCCAAGAGGACGTTCACGTCGAGGAGGTACTTCATGGGAATTCGTCCAAGGCGTCGCGGATCGCCTGTTCGCTGACCGGCTGATCAGAAATGCCAACAGTGTATCCGTTTCGCTTCTCAAATCTGACTCGGCTGGGCCGCGGCTTGGGGGGGTCCAATCTGGTCAGGACGTACTTGCCCTCTCCCAGAATCTCCACATCAAAGCGGTCTCCGGGTCTGGCTTGGCGCAGAGTCACCCGATGTTTGCTGTCAGCAATGGCTGTCATATAGGGGGAACTTCCCACCAGAAACCTGCGAAAGCAAGACGTTTTAGCCCGCTATTGACACTTTTGGGTGAACCCGACATTACCCGTTTGGCAACTGAGCCAGATGAGGGAGCACGGACATTGCCCCTTTGGCCATGCCGAGCTGAACCCGCGCCGCAAGCCGCTTGATCGGCAGGGTCGTTTCGCTCCGCAGCCGCGCAGCGCCACATGCCTGTCTGCCACGATCCACCGCCCAGAGCGCCCCCGCACGGCCTGCCACGGTTCTCGCCTGTCGGCCAGGAGGAGATTTCGGCGGCCTTGTCGGCAATCAGAAATCAGCAAGGCCGCGCCACACTGCCTGTAGGGTCTGCCGCCCTTCCGCGAGCCCCAGATGTAGTGTTGTTTTTGGCGTTTCTGGCTTAAGGGGCTCCAGATTGCAACGGTTGGGCTCGGGGACGGGTTCCGGGGGCGGGGATGCGAATGGGGCCGATTACGATGTTGTTCATTCAAGTCGCCTTTGCGGCGGCGACCAGCGGAGCGGTGAACTGCTCGTAGAGGCCCCAGAGGTATTCGACGCGGTGCCGGTTGCCGGGGAAAGGCTCGGGGCGGCAGGGGTTTGTTTCTCGGCCACGTAGATGCTGACCGCACAGCGTTTAGCACTTGCGTAAAGCGGGGCGGGGACGACTTCGACTTGGAAACCGGCGTGGGTCAACCGTTTGGCAAAGGCCGGGTCCGGGCGAACGGACCAGAAGAGGGCGCGTCCGTGGGGTTTGAGCACAGCGGCCATTCTCTCGAGGCCCTTGGAACTGTAGAGCCGGGCGTTCAGCTTCTGAAACATGGCGCTGGGGCCATTATCGAGGTCGAGCACCAGGGCGTCGTAATGCGCGGGTTCCGCGCACGCGATAACCGTCCACACATCGCGCAGCAACACTTCAACCCGCGGGTCGTCCAGCAACTTTCCGTTCAGGTGGCCCAGGAGATTGCGATTCCAATCGACGATCTGCGGGATGAGCTCTGCGACCTGGACCTTCACTCCGGGACCGCTCTTGGCGAGCAGGCTCTTCAACGTAAAGCCGAGACCCAAACCGCCCAGCAGCGCAAGAGATTCCGGCTGGCCTGAGAGCGACTCAGCCGCCAGTTCTCCGAGCCGGAGCTCAGACGCCGTGACTGAGGAGTGCATCAGGTCCTGGCCATTCAGCCGGATGCAATAAGCTCCGTCATGCTCGAAGAGCACCAACCGGCCTCCGTCCGGGGTGGTGGTTTCGGCCAGCTTTCGGTTGGGTTTCATTGTGCCAACTGGTGCGTAACGATGGGGACGTAGCCCACCTCCAAGCCCTTGGGCGGCGTCACGAGCAGGGCCGGATCGAGCGTCGCCAGCGCTCCGCGGCTGGGGGGCGCCATGTAGTCCCGGTCAATCGGCCACTGGGCATGGATCTTTTCCACGAACGCCTGCAAAGCCGCCTTCTTCTCCTCGCCCCAATTATACTGCTGAAAGGAAGGCTGATCCACGAAGCGATACCAGGAGTACGTGACGCGGGAACCGTCGCCGAGCTTGACCGTGAACGGCCCCAGTTTCGCGCCGGGCCGGCTCCAGGCGCCGGTGGTCGGCGAAGTGTAGGGCTCGCCCCGCCCTGCCAGTTTGAACTCCTGCTCTAGCAACTTCGTCTCCGTCGGAACGTCCGCCGCCGCTACCGCAACGCGTTCCTCCCCGACCTGTTTGAAGTACTGGGGAAACGAACCATTGGGACTAACCTTGTTGGTGAACCACTCCAGACCCCAGACATTGCCGTCGAACACTTTGGTATCAAAGACGCGCTCGACGCCGGTCATCTTCTTGCCGTCCTGGTCGTAGTGGGTTGTCTGCGTCGTCAGCTTGGATTTCCAGGCGCCCTTCTCCTCAAATCGTCCGGGGCACGGCGGGCCGCCATTACGCCAGGCCTTGAAAGCGTCATACAGGGCGGCCTTCGAATAGTAGGTCACGTCTTCCACGAGGAACGCCCTTCCCTGGCTGTCCACCGGGAACTGCAGTCTGGGTATCTTCGAATAGACGACCCCCTGCGCGTCTGTGCTGTCGAAGCGTGGCACGGTATTGATCTCCATCGCCCCGCCGCCCATGTTGCCCGGCCGGGCATCGAGGCCGCGTCCGTAAATGAAGGGATACTTGAACAACTTGCCGATCTTGCTCCAGGTCTCCGGGATGTAATAAGCGATCGGCCCCTTGAAGTTGGCGGCACTCAGGAAGCACGTCCAACTCTGGTCGCCAGTGGGTGGGTCGCCCGTGGTCGGATCCGTAAAGGGCAGCGCCATCCACGTGTAACCCAGGAACTGGCCGTTAGGGTTGCCCTCGAACGGCAGCGCGTCGGGAGGAATGAGCAGCCGGTTGCTCAGTTGGGCGATGCCTAGCCGATTGTCTGGCAGCGCTTCGTTGCTGTAGAAGAAGGACCACCCCGGCGATCCAACCTCGTAGTCGTAGCATTGCGGTGTGGCGTTCATGCTAAACTTCGGGGGGCCGTATCGGAAGTGGTTCCCGGCCCAATAGCCGAGCCCGCCTTCCACGGTTTGGAATACGCTGTCCCACGTGGGACCCCGCTCTTTCCAGGTCCGGGCCAGCGTGCCTTCCGGCGCCAGCGGCTTATCCTTGTTGTCGGAATTGTCCGGTGTGATCCAGGTGCTAGCCAGGCCAATCTGAAAGTCGGCCAGTGGCTGGTCGATCAGAGGCCAGATTGCGGAGTAGAAACCCATGCCCGCACTGAACTCGGATCGGGCGGGCGGGCGAGTCGCGCTAAAGCCTATATACCCATGCAGACCGCTGGAATAGGCCGTGACCTTGCCGGCTTCGGCTTTCCCTGCGGCATTCGTTTCTTGTCCGGCACAGGTCCAGGAAAGGAGAGCGAGGGTAACGGCAGTGGCGGATGGGCAATTCATGCCAGCTCCTTCTTCATGATCGATTACTACTCAAACGATTGCTTCCTTGGTGGCGTCCCAACGCACCACGCGCCGTTCCAGTTGCGACACCAGCGACATCAGGAACGTCGCCGTCTCGATGAATGCCTCGTCGGTCGAGCACTTTGGCGTGCCGCGGCTCCGGATGCAATTGACCCAGTCAACCATGTGATTGGGCTGCCCCGGCGTTTTGCCTCGCTCGTAGCCTTTGGGCAGATTGGACCTCCGGTTATAATCCGCCGGCTCAATTTCAAAGGTGGTGACGTCGTGCGCAATGCCGTCGAACCGCAGGGTCGCATCCCGCCCGCAAATCTCGACCGGCTGGCTGGCGGTGGTATTCATGCTCCCCGTGAAAGTGACCGTCCGCCGAATTGTCTCAAACTGATAGGTGGCAACCCAAGTGTCTGGCACTTCGCGGTCGTCCCGCAGCAGCGCATTCAGACCGGAGCAGGAGCACTGGTCCGGAATGCCGTGCCCGAGGAGGTATTGGACAAAATCCATCTCGTGCGACAGCAGGTCGCCGGCGTAACCGGTGCCGTAAGCGTAATAACACCGCCAGTGCCAAAAGTGGCGTTCGTTCCAGGGAATCCTGGGGGCGGGTCCGAGCCAGAGATCCCAATTCACCTCCTTCACAACCTGCGCCGGGTCCGGCCGGTTCCATTGATCGTAGTAGCCATACCACCGCCAGTTGGGATGCTCTGGCTCTAGTGACTTAAAACGGCCCGTGCGCACCAGGGTGATGGGGCCGAGGATACCCTGGGCAATGACTTCTTTGGCCTGCAGAGCGCATGTGGCCTGACGCGCGTGGTGGCCGAGCTGGAAGACAACCTTGCTCTTTTTCAATGCATCGCGCATCAGCTTGGCCTCGGCCAAGGTCCGCGAGAATCCCTTCTCGCAGTAGATGTCCTTGCCCGCTTTCACGGCGTCGAGAACGATCTGGCAGTGCCAATGGTCGGGCGTGGCGATGACCACCGCATCAACCTTCGGATCGGCCAGCAGTTCCCGGTAATCCACGTAGGCTTTCACTTCCGGGTTGAGGCTGCGCTGAATGCCCTTCTGCCGATGCGGCCCATAGACGTCGCAGACGGCCACCACCTTGACGTCGGGGACGTGAACCACGGCATCGATGAGGTCACCCCCACGGGTCCCCAGGCCGATGCAACCCACACCGATCGTTGTGCCAGGGGATGCAGCGGAAAGAATCGCGGGCGCGAAAGCAGAGGCGGCAGCCAGGGTCGTGGCCACCTGGCCGGTGGTGCGCAGAAACTCACGTCGGTTCAGGATCGGGTTGTCGTTCATGGATTCGTGCCTTTCTATCATATTGTTCAATTGGGCAAGTATCCCGACAGTGTCTAAGTGCGGTCCGGCTTAGGCAATTCATTTCCGGCCGCTCTTGAGCGATCCGGCTTGGCTGAGCAGCGAAATCCTCTCCATGCAAACGATACACTCATTGCACCCGGCGGAGATTCGTGCCAGCGTTCCCGAAGCACACATCATTTAACAAACCAGACTACCATGATCGTGAGCATCTTTAACGACGTCATCGGTCCCGTCATGCGCGGGCCTTCGAGCTCGCACTGCGCCGCCGCCCTGCGCATCGGGCGGTTGGCCCGTGACCTGATGGACGGCGAACTCAACGATCTGCTGGTCGAATTCGACCGCAATGGTTCGCTGCCCTCGACGCATGAAAGCCAGGGTTCGGACATGGGGTTATTTGGCGGCTTGCTGGGTTGGGACGCGGCGGACGAGCGATTGCCACGTGCGCCACAGACACTGCAGGAGGCTGGCGTCCGGATTCGCATCGAGACGGTGGACGCCGGTGATGAGCATCCGAATACCTACCGTCTGACCTTGCAGAATGCGCGCGAGCAGCATTCGCTCATCGGCATCTCCACGGGAGGCGGTATGATGGAAGTTATCGCCGTGGACGGCTTCAAAGTCTCCATGTTCGGAGATTACCACGAGACGCTCCTGTGGGTGGAGGGAGACGGACTTGGGGTGGAGAAGCGATTACAGGAGTTGGTCGAGGCGGACGAAGTTCTGCTCCACGAGGCCGCTGGCCGCGAGCTTGTGGAGGTTAAGGCCGCACAGTTTGTCAGCGACGAAGCACTCGCTGCACTCCGAGAGGTCGCCCGCATCCAGCGGGTCAAACGGCTGTCGCCGGTGCTCCCGGTGCTGTCGCGCAAGGGTTTGTCGGTGCCATTCAAGAGTTGTGAAGAAATGCTCCGCCATGACGGCAGCCGCAACACCCCACTCTGGAAGCTGGCAGTGGAATATGAGAAAGCGCGAGGCAATCTGAAGGAAGCGGAGATCCTCGCCAAGATGCGGGAGATCGTCCGGATCCTCCGCCGTTCCATTCAACAGGGGATCGCCGGAATTCAATACGAAGATCGCGTTTTAGGCCACCAGAGCGGCAAGTTCGCGGAGCTGATGCAGGGTGGACGCTTGCTCAACGGCGGCACACTCAATCGCATCGTGCTTTACGTGACGGCGCTGATGGAGGTGAAAAGCTCGATGGGGGTTATCGTGGCTGCGCCCACGGCAGGTGCCTGTGCCGCGCTGCCCGCAGCCGTAATCGCCATGGCGGAGGAGATGAAGTTATCCGAGGAAGATATGGCCAAGGCGCTGCTGGCCGGCGGCCTCATTGGGGTGTTTATCGCGACACGCTGGACATTTGCGGCAGAAGTCGGGGGCTGCCAGGCCGAAGGCGGCTCAGCGGCTAGCATGGCTGCCGCAGCTCTGGTGACATTAGCCAATGGCACCTTGGCTCAAGCGGTGGCAGCCGCATCCATGGCTTTTCAAAGCATGCTGGGACTGATTTGCGATCCGGTGGCTAATCGGGTCGAGGTGCCCTGCCTTGGCAAAAACGTACTGGCGGCGAGCAACGCACTCTCCTGCGCGAACATGGCGCTGGCCGACTACGATCCGGTTATTCCTTTCGACGAAGTCGTCGAGACGGCTCAGCGCGTCGCCGGCCAGATGCCGAGAGAATTGCGATGCACGGCTCTCGGGGGGCTCTCCATCAGCAAGACCTCCCTGGCCATCGAGGAAAAGCTGGCAGCCAAGAAGGCGGTTCAGTGCGGCGCCCCGACCTGCGGTTGCGCGCGATGAAAACCAACTCGCTCCTCCCGCTCCACGAAACCCTCATCACGGGCGCCCTCGCCGCGCTGCTGGTGATCCTGCCAGGGCAGGCAGGCGCTGCGGAGGCCCAACGCGTCGAGGCCGCTCCTCAATACACGGGCTGGCAGCACTCGGGTTCCATCTACATCCTGACCACTCCCGAGGGTGCGAACTTACCGGCATCGACTTCCGAGGAGGGATTCCCTCTGCTGGTGCGGTTGCACAAGGACTTCTTCGATTTCAGCCAAGCGAAGGCCAACGGGGAGGACCTTCGCTGGTCCACTACCGGCGGTACTCCGCTCGCGTATGAAATCGAAGAGTGGGATGCGGCCAAGGGAACCGCCAGCGTCTGGGTACGCCTGCCGATGATCAGAGGAAATGCGCGGGAGGAGATCCGGCTGCATTGGGGCAAAGCCGACGCGACCAATGAATCGAGCGGGGCCGCGGTCTTCAATGAGTCGAATGGATATCTAAGCGTGTGGCACATGAGCGGGCCAGTGAAGGATGTGGTGGGCACCCTTGAGTCCAAGGATGCAGGAACGACGGCGACCGCGGGGATGATCGGCCAGGCGCGCCACTTTGCCGGCCAACAAGGGATTTTCTGCGGGGACGAGATTACCAACTATCCTTCGGGGTCCAGCCCGCACAGTTCGGAATTGTGGTTCCGGGCGGAGAAGCCGAATGCTCAAGTCCTGGCCTGGGGTAATGAGCATGCGCAGGGCAAAGTGGTGATGCAGTTTCGCAGCCCACCGCATATCTCGATGGACTGCTACTTCTCTGATGCGAATGTCAAAGGTAACAGCACGTTACCCATGTCCAACTGGGTCCAAGTGGTACATACCTATCAGAAAGGAGACTCACGGATTTACGTCAATGGCCACCTCGACGGGTCCTCGAGAACCCTGGGCGCACCTTTGGCTATCCAGCGCCCGGCTCGGTTGTGGATTGGCGGGTGGTATGACAACTACGACTTTGTCGGCGACATCGACGAAGTGCGGGTTTCCAAGGTGGCCCGCTCAGCCGACTGGGTAAGCTTACAATACGAGAACCAAAAGCCACTCCAAACGCTAACGGGCCCGGTGGTGCAGCCCGGTAATGCGTTCTCCGTTTCGCCGGCGCGGGTTACGGTGATGGAGGGGAAAAGCGTAACGCTTTCTGCCCAGGCTGGCGGTGCGCAGAAGGTCTATTGGATTCTCAAGAGCGATGACCGGGAGACGCTCGTCGCCGTGGACCGTCTCCAATTCACTTTCGAGGCAGGTCGGGTGACCGGGGACAAGTCAGCCACGCTGCAATTCAAAGCAATCTGCGCGGATGAGGTCAAGACGCAGGACATTCCCATCACGATTCGTGAGGACATTCCGGAACCCGTGTTCACGTTGCAAGCCCCGGCCACGTGGGATGGACGCGCAACGATACAAGTGGTGGCGCAAATCGCCAATTTGGAGGCGATGCTGGCGAAAGGGGCGGGAGAATTGAGCTACACCTGGGCCGTCTCGGATATCGCTGTGATTAAGGAAATCGTCCCGGGCAAGCTGATTTTCAAGCGCGCGCAGAACAGCGGGACCATAACCGTGACGGCGACGGTGCACAACGGAGGCAAGCCGACGACGCAGGCAGCTACGATCAAGGTCGTTGAGCCGAACAAAGACGCTTGGGTGCAGCGAACTCCGGCCAAGGATGAGAAGCCAGAGGACAATCAATTCTACGCCCGCGATGACAACAATGAAGGCTCGCTCTTTTACAACGGCACGCTGAATGAAGCCGGCGACTCGGTCTTTCTGAGAGTGTATGCCGACGGGCGGCTCTACAAGAGCGAGACCAGCAAGTTGGCGGCGGACAGAACTTACGGCTTCTCCGTTAAGCTCAAGCCGGGCCTCATTCGTTACAAAGTGGAGTTCGGCTTCCAGACCAACGGACGCGAGACCCTCCTGCATAGCGTGACCAACCTGGTCTGTGGCGATGCGTATTTGATCGACGGGCAATCCAACGCCGTAGCGACAGATTGGGGGGAGGGTGAGCCGACGTTCCGCAGCGAATGGATTCGCACCTTTGGCACCATGTCAGGCAACCCGGAAGGGGTGCGACTGTGGGGCGACGCGGTCCACCGCAGTCGCGATGCGGAGAAGCTGCAAATTGGTTATTGGGGCATGGAACTCGCCCGCCGTTTGGTCGAGAACCACCAGATGCCCATCTGCATCATCAATGGGGCTGTCGGCGGCACCCGCGTCGATCAGCATCAGCGGAACGCAGAAAACCATGAGGACATGACGACGATCTACGGCCGACTGCTTTGGCGCGTTAACCAGGCCAGACTTACTCACGGCATCCGTGGCGTGCTGTGGCACCAAGGCGAAAATGATCAGGGTGCAGATGGTCCAACCGGCGGGTATGGCTGGGAGACTTACCGGCAATACTTCATCGACCTGGCGGCGGCGTGGAAACAGGACTATCCGAATATCCAGCACTACTACCTGTTTCAGATCTGGCCGAAGTCCTGCGCAATGGGCATCGACGGCTCGGACAACCGACTGCGGGAGGTGCAACGCACACTGCCATCTGCGTTCTCCACGATGAGCATCATGTCCACCCTGGGCGTCGAACCCCCCGGCGGCTGCCACTTCCCCGCCGCCGGCTACGCGGAAATCGCCCGCCTCATCTGCCCGCTTGTCGAGCGGGACAACTACGGGAAGATCTTCACGACATGGATCACACCGCCCGATCTGAAAAGAGCCTACTACGCTAGCGACAAGCGGGATGAGATCGTGATGGAATACGATCAACCCGTGAAATGGGACAATGCCTTGGTGAACGAATTCTACCTCGACGGTGAAAGCGGCATGGTCGCCCCGGGCACGGTCTCCGGAAACTTAGTCACGCTTAAGTTGACCGCAGCTTCACCCGCGCAGAAGCTCACCTATCTCGATAGCAAGTCGTGGAGCCAAAGCCGACTGCTCCGAGGAGAAAACGGCATCGCAGCACTCACCTTCTGCGACGTGCCGATTCTGTCCCCAAAGCCAGCCCGGTGACGTTGTCGCGAACTGTCAGGCCATCGGTGCTCAGCGTGTACCTGGCTCGGTGAGCGCTAGACAGTGCGTCCTGGCCGTAGAACGACTGACCCTGCTTACGGCGCCTTCTTCAACCCTTCCCATTTCACCACCCAGTTGCCGTCATCCGGGAAACCTGGAGACGGTCGGTCGGTAGCGCCGTCCCAACCTGCAGCCATCATCGCTACGGCATAGAGCAGACCGCCATTGCCAGGCAAATACCAGCCGCCGTTGATCCCCTCGATGGAATAACTGTTCTTGGAAGTATCCTTTAGCAGGGCGTCCACTGCGATCTGCGGCTGGCCAGTGCGCGCGGCGGCCATGGCCATCCAGGGAAAATCCCAGCCCCAGCAACGATTCCAATCCCAGGTCGTCCAAACCTTGGCGACCGTCTGTCGCGCTGTCTCAGCATCCACGCCCATCATCGGCGGCAACATACCCAAAACACCGATCGGATCGGGATGTTCCCAGGCGCGCTTGGTGTAGGTGTCGGTCCATTCCGCCGAATGGACGAATACGCCATCGACCACCGGCAGGGACGCCAGATTACGGCGAACCTCGTCCCAATGCGGCTCGCGCGCCAAACCCCGGCGCTGCCGCCATTCCTGGGCCTTGTCCAGGCCCCAGCGCCAATATGCGAGATCGAACACGGTGTCGCGGGTGATGCCCTGTTCGCTCGGCGGCATGGCCGGTGTGAGGGAATAGATGCCGGTCGTTTCGTCCTTGGTGGGATAGTCGGCCATGTGCTCAGCGGTGCCTTGGACAATGTCGGTCCATTTGTCCAAGGTGGCGCGGGTTGGACGGAGGCGGTATTCCAACTCGGCGAAGAAGATCGGATGCGGCTGTTTCCACAGCAGCACTTGATTGCCGACCCAAGGTGCGCTGCGGCCCTCGGGGCCCACCGACTTCTGCCATTTCAGGCCTTTGTAGCCGAGCTGCGCGGCAAGTTCCCGTGCCGCCGGGGCGAAACGACGGTAGCAACCGATGGCCTCGTCAGCCTGATCCCA
>Ga0187862_10005017_pt1 | contig 12346 bp, 12 predicted proteins | sample June2016WEW_10_1_FD_133003 | JGI IMG/M metagenome (GOLD analysis project Ga0187862, IMG submission 133003) | Peatland microbial communities from SPRUCE experiment site at the Marcell Experimental Forest, Minnesota, USA - June2016WEW_10_150 | ecosystem: Environmental > Terrestrial > Soil >...
AATTTCGCCGAGATGCTGCACATCTGCGATCTGCGCCTGTGCGTGCGCGCGCAGTGGGAAATCCGCCGGATGGTCGCGATGATGCGCGCGGAAATCAAGCGCGTGCTGCCGGAAATCGCCGTGTTTCTGCAGCCCAAGTGCGGCGAGAATCGCATGGGCTATTGCGACGAGTCGCTCGACGAATATCACAAGTGCCCGCTGAGCAAGGTGCGGCCGCATAAGAGCATTCTTATGCAGCTCTACAACGAACAACCGAAATTTGGAAAAGCGCGACCCTTAGGTGAGGAGCAGTATCGGATCGTTGCAGAGCAGGAACGTCTCTAGCAAATCCTTATCGGGCTGCGACGATTGCCGCGTCATCTCACCCGCCCGGAGTCGAGAAGTTGTATGCCGGCTGCTGTCGGTGAAACTCCGAATATTTCCGCCATCGGCAGCGCATCCGCGGTCGTCATCGGTATCTGGCGAGCAACGAGCTTTGCTCTTTCTAGGCGGCTAAGCTTCGATATTTCCAGCGGAGACAGTTCTCCCTGCGTCAAGTAATACGCATGGTTGTCGTCTAAGTGATCGCAGTCGATGTCGTCATCGCCCCATAGATTCGCAAATACTTGGTTGAAGAACCTCTCGGGCATCAGCAATTCAGCGGCAAAGAGGTCAGCCTCTTTTTCCTTTACCGACCGTAATGGAGCTCGAATCGCAGTATCGGTACGGGGATCTTCCCGCAGGCTAGTAATTTCCGGGTGAAGAACGAAGTGCCCAATCTCGTGTGCGGCCGTGAATCTCTTAATTTCCAAACTCAATCTGGCCGAAACGGCTATCAGCGATTTATCGCGATCTAGAAGGCCCGCAAGTGTTACCCGCAGGGGCCCAATCGACAAATAGCCAATCTCCTCAAGCTCCTCATATTCGAGCAAGAGCAATTCGATGGCAATCTGCTTCGGTTGGAGCGGCAAAAGCTCGCGAAACCTGAGCGCGGGTCCCCGTCTGCTCTTTTCGAGTTGCCACAGCTTCAGGATCAATTCGTTTGCTTTTCCACGAATAAACTGACGACGGCGGTAGTTGATTTCACCGCCTCCGATGCCGGGAATCCGTCTTGCTGGTCGGCCTAGCTCGTTCACAGTTGTTCTCGGCACTCCGAACCTATTTTACCCCCTTAGCTCTTGCGCAGAAAGCGCCCACCGGACGAATGGCCTTCTAGCCGAGGCTTTGCGACACTAATATTGTCAGTCCATCAACATGCTACAGTTGGAGCGAAAGTTTGCCGACGCGATCGCGGCATTCAATCGGGGCGCCTATTTCGAGGCGGCCGAGATGTTCGAGACGGCGTCGCACGCGGCCGGCGACGACCACGATTTGAAGCCGCTCATCGTGGCCTTCAATCAGATTGCCGCCGCGCTCCATCTGCGCTTCGAACGCGGCGGCCGGCAGGCGTCGATCAACCTGATGTCGCAGGCGATGCTCGCGCTCGACGACCTCAAGCCCGCGCGCGGCGGAGTTGACGTCGAGCGGCTGTGCGTCGAGCTGGCGGCCTGCACCGAAGAGATACGTGCGGCTCCGCGCGACGAGCGCGACGGGCTCAAGCATCGCGCGCGGATTTTTCTGGAGCGCCGCCGCGCCCCGAAAATCAATCGCCGCTGACGGCAGGCAAGCACACCAAGTGGGCGCTTCCGGGCGGATCGCCGCAGGCGCCCCGAGGCGGAGCGGACGCGGAGTCGAGGGAAATTAAAGCTGATGCTGACGCGCGATCAATCGCCGCTGACGGCAGGCAAGCACACGAAGTGGGCGCTTCCCAGCGCAGCGCCGCAGGCGCCCCGAGGCGCAGCGCACGCGGAGCCGAGGGAATTCTAAGGTGATGTTGACGCGCGAACAAATCTCCGACGGCCTCAGGCGCGCCCTGTACGTCACCAACGAGCGCGTCGAGACGGCAATCTTCCTGGCGCTCGCGCTCGAAAAGCCGCTCCTGATCGAGGGTCCCGCCGGCGCCGGCAAGACTGAAGTCGCCAAGGTGCTGGCGGAAATCCTCCACACCGAACTCATCCGGCTCCAATGTTACGAGGGACTCGACGAGGCGCGCGCGCTCTACGAATGGAACTATCAGAAACAACTTTTGCGCATGCAGGCCGGCGAGCAGCAGGGGCTGCGATGGGAGGAACTCAACGAGCACATCTTCTCGCGTGATTACCTGCTCGAGCGTCCGCTGCTCAAAGCAATCACCGCGCCGAGCCGGGTCGTATTGTTGATCGACGAGATCGACAAAGCCGACGAGGAGTTCGAGGCCTTCCTGCTCGAATTGCTTTCCGACTTCCAGGTAAGCGTGCCCGAGCTGGGAACGTTGAAAGCCCACGAACGGCCGGCGGTGATTTTGACCTCGAATCGCGCGCGCGAACTGTCGGAGGCGCTGCGCCGCCGATGCCTGCATCTGTTCATCGATTTTCCGGGCACCGAGCAGGAGCGAAAAATAATCGAGATCAAGGTGCCCGAGCTCGACGCGAAGCTGGCGGCCGAGGCGGCGCGTTTTGTCGGCGCGATTCGCAAACTCGGGCTTCGCAAGCCTCCGTCGATTGCGGAGACTCTGGACTGGGCGCGCGCGCTGGTGCGCCTGGGCGTGCGCGAACTGGACTCCGACGCGGTGCGCACGGCGCTGGGCGTGCTGCTCAAGCACGAGGATGATCGCGTCAAGGTCGAGTCGAAAGCCTCGGCGCTCGCGCCGCACCGGCGATAAATCGGCGGCGTTGCTGAATGTCCCCGCTTCGCGATCAGCTCGTCGGCTTCATCGCCGCGCTGCGCGCCGCCGGCGTCAGAATCTCGGTGGCGGAATCGATCGATGCGATGAACGCGGTCGCGGCGGTGGGGCTCGAGCGCGCGCGGATGCACGAGGCGCTGGCCGCGGCGTTGATCAAAGACGAAGCCGACCGCGCGATCTTCGACGAATCGTTCAACCGTTTTTTCGCCGCGCCACGGGCAAATCGCGCCGAGCATCCCGACCATCGCGGCGAACAGGTCTCCGCTGCCGGCGGCCGCGGCCGTCCCGGCGAGAATCCGTTTGCGTTGCCGAGCGACGATGCGCTCGCGCGCGATCGCGAAGAGAAATCGCTGCCGTCAGAAGCAAAGCCTGCAAAGCAAGCAGCGGCGGCGCGCCGCCACGGCGCTGAAAAGGGAAAAGACGCCGAACCGGGCAAAGATGCCCGGCGACTTTCCGATCGGATGCGCGCCCGCCAGGAGCGCGGCGAGGCACAGGCGCGCGAGGAATCGCCCACGCCCGACATCGACGCGGCGCGCGTCGCGCGAATCCGCGCGATCGAGCGGACGCCGTTCGACAAATTCTCCGACCTCGACTACGACGAGGCGCGCGACGCGCTCGCGCCGCTGATTCGCCGCTTCCGGATTCGGCTGGGACGGCGGCTGCGCCTGGCGCGAACCGGCAGAATCGATTTCCGGCGCACGATTCGCGCGGCACTGCAACGCGGCGGTGCGCTAATCGATCTCAACTTTCGCGCGCGGCGTCCGCGCCATGTCGATCTCGTAATCCTGGCCGACATCTCGGGTTCCGTCCGCTACGCGGCGCAGTTGATGCTTGAATTGATGGCGGGCGCGCGCGGATGCTTTCGCCGCGTCAGCAGTTTCGTGTACGTGGACCATCTGGCCGAGGCGGACTTCGAGGATGGACACCTGGTAATGACGCCCGCGCTGGACCTGTACGCGCGCTCGGATTTCGGCCGCGTGCTCGGCGAGCTTTGGGAGCGCCGAGCCGGATTGCTGACTCGCGCCGCGATCGTCGTGATCATGGGCGACGGCCGCAACAACCGGCTGCCCGCGCGCGCCGACCTGGTCCGCGAGATGGTGCGGGCTTGCCGTGGCGTGGTGTGGCTGAATCCGGAAGATCCTGCGCGCTGGGGCACCGGCGACAGTGCGATCAAACAATACGCGCGCGAAGTCAGCGCGCTCGCGGCGTCGCGAAATCTCCGCGAGCTTCAAGTCGCGCTGGCCGCAATCGCCTAGCGCCGGGGATGATCAGAAGTCGAACACCTCGCGCATTTTGGCGAGCAACCATCGATGCGGCCCGCCCTTGCCGTCCATCGTCGCGCCCGATGAGAGCTTTTCCAGACGGTCCCGGTTTCGTACCGCAATAATATCCCCGATGCCGGCCGCCGCGTCGGGATGCTCTTTGAACAGCCGCGCGAATCCCTCGCGGTCCATCTCGATCACTTCCAGGTCGGTGATCGCACGCACGCTTGCGCTGCGCGGGTCGCCCGTCATCAGTGCCATCTCGCCGGTGAAATCCCCCCGGCTATAGTTGGCGATGTGGCGCGTTTGGCCGTCGGCGGTGACGGCGAAAACTTCGGCCGTTCCCCTGCGCACGATGAACATCGAGTCGCCTTGTTCGCCGGCGCGTATCAGCATCTCGCCCGCGCCAAACTGGCGCACTGCGACGGTCGGCACCAGCAGCCGAAGCTCGTCCTCGTTCAGGCCGCGCAACCAATCGACCTGGCGCAGGTCGGCCATCAGTTCCCGCTCGAGGTCTGCGTCGGCTCGGTCTTCCTGGTCCTGGCGCGCATCGCGCACATGGACGGTGCGGGTCGGGAACGGAATCTCGATCGAATGGCGCCTCAGCGCGTACCACAGCCCCGACGCGACGCGATCGCGCACGTATTCCTGCACGCCGTAGTCCCCGATCCAGTATCTGATCCGGTATTGGATCGAGAAATCGCCGTATTCCCACGCCAGCACCTCGGGCGGCGGCTCGCGCAGCACTTGCGTCACATCGCGCAGCAGGGTGAGCACGACTTCGCGCACATGATTGGGCGGCACGCCGTAGCTGATTCCGATTGCAATTTCGTCGCGCACGGCGCCGGTGGTGTAGTTGAACAGAGTGTCCTTGGCAATCACGGAGTTGGGAATCTCGAGCCGTTCGTTGGCGCGCGTTACGATCGTCGTCGCGCGCCACGCAATTCCCTTGACGCGCCCGACATGCTGGCCGCTGCGGATCCAGTCGCCCGGCTCGAACGGGCGCCCCATCGAGAGCGACAGGCCGCTGAAGATGTTGCCCAGCGTCTCCTGCAGCGCGAAACCGAGCACCGCCGCGAACACCGTCGTGGTCGTCAGGATCGAGAGCGGCTGCACCCCAAAGTCGGTGTACAGCACCACCATCAGAACCGCGAACCACAACACCAGCATCAGCATGTCCTTGCCGATGGTCGAGAAGTGGACCTTGCCGCGGCGCGTCGCCGCGTCGACGGCCTCGAGCACCAGCCGGATCACGCCGAACAGGAACAGTACGAAGGCCGCGACGGCGATCTTCTCGGCGATCGCCTCGTCCGGGAAGAAGCGCGAAGCTGCGTCGATGAACACGCTGCCCGCCAGCAGCAGGAACGTCGTCGCCGTCACGGCGCGCCGGCGCCGGCGCACGGCAAAGGCGCCCAGCAGGGCTGCCAGGACCAGCACGCTTTCGACGAAGCCGCGCAAATCGTGGTGCAGCGCCGTCAATCCCAGCATCGTCTGAAGGGGTGTCGGAGCCATCGTTCAGATCCCCGCCGCCACCGCGACTTCGTCGAGCAGTTTCACCGCGTCGAAATACTCCACGGCTATCTCGCGCGCGGCACGCGCATGGCGCGGATAGTCGGCGTTGATTTCCCCGATCGCATCGACCGCCTCGTCCGGCGTGTCAAACCCGAGCAGCCCGGCGCCGGTGGGAATGAACTTTTCGAACCCGGTCCGCTGCGTGACCACCGGACGTCCGGCCGCCAGGTAGCAAGCGGTGCGATCGCTGAACCATCCGGTGCGCGGCCTCACGTAGATGTCCTTCGCGACCGTGAACTCACCGCGCGAGCCGCTGATGTACTCGCGATAGGCATCGACGTCGAGCGACATCGGCACCGCCGGCGTCAGCCTGAATCCGCCGGCGATCGCGCGTTCGTAGTCGGCGCCGCCGCTCAGGTTGGTGGCGATCTCGATCGGCTGATTCGCGCGCGCCGCGACCTCGAGCACCTTGCGGAAATTCAGATGCTTGGACCAGTAGTAGGTCTCGCCCGCGATTTCCATGTCGCTGCCGCTATTCTGCCACGTGCCGACGGTCGTGAACGCCGCCGGCTCCGCCGCTCCGACGCCCGGATGCCACTGGTCGAGACTCACCGGCGGACGCGTCGGATGCCAATCCAGGCCGGCGGTGGGCAGCAGACAATCGGGCGCGCCGATATTGTAGCAATACGTGAAGAACAATTTGTGCGATTTGGCAAACGCCATCGTGGTCGGAATCTTGCGCTTGAGCTCGAGCTGCATCACTCCCGGGTCGGTCTCGAGATACACCAGGCAGCGGCTGCGCTCGTGCTCCTGACGCGGCTCGGTGGCGCCGCACAGATTGATCACCGCGTCGGCGTCGCGAAACAGTTCCATGCATCGTTCGCGCGACATCCCGACGTATTGCTCCTTCACCGAGTCCAGGAAAGCCCACCGCTCGCCGAAGCCAAAGCGCTCGAGCACGCGGCCCAGCACCTTCAGGTTGCGCGACGGATCCGTGGTGGCGCTTTCGATCGTCGGATCGTACACGTAAGCGCGAGAATCCTCGATGTAGTAAACGTCGAGGCCAAGCTGGCTCAGTCCCAACAAGTGATGAACCAATTGCCAGATCACCCCCGCGAACGGGTACCGCGCCGCCAGATGCAACACGACGACCTTGCCCTTGCGCTTGCGCCTCACCTTTTGCTCGGGCGATCTTAACCCGCGTTCCTCGATCATAATAGTTATGCCGTGCGGCCTGCGGCTATCCGCTCCAGCTCGGCGCGCAACCTCGACACCGCAATCCGCCGCTGGCTGATTTGTGCCTCTTCCTCATCGCCGAGTTCGCCCAGATAACAGTTACGCCCGGGAATGACCAGTACCGCCCGATACGGAAACCCCGCGCGAATTCTGGAGTACGCCCGCTCGGCGATCGTACCCTCGATTGTGCCATCCGCCGTATGCTCGCGGATCGCGCCGCCCTCCTCGTGGATCAACGCGATCGCGGCGCGGATTCGCGCCGTCCGCCGCCCGGCCTCGACGCCCTTCATCCGCCGGATAACTTCATCGACCAGCGCCTGATCCGAATCATCGCCGCCCGAACCGAGCCATCGATGCGACCGGACGCCGGGCTCTCCGCCAAGCGCGTCGATCTCGAGTCCGCCGTCGTCGGCCAGCGTCGCAATTCGCGCGCGCTGGAAGTAGAAACGCGCCTTGATCAACGCGTTCTCGATGAACGTCGCTCCCGTCTCCTCGGGAGTCTCGGAAATTCCGAGCTCGGCGAGCGACACCAGTTCGAGCTCGATCCCGAGGCCGCGCAGGATCAATCGGTACTCTGCAAGTTTCGCCGGATTCGTAGTCGCAATCAGTAGCCGCCCCGTCGCCATCTAATCGGCCGAGTCGCCGGGCTTTGCGGGAGACTTGGCAAGCGACTTCGCAAGCGACTTCGGATGATACGTGATCTTGAGCGAGGCGCGCTCGCGATGCTCTTCCAGCGCCAACTCGATCAACCGATCGATAAGCTTGTCCAACGGCAAGCCCGACGCCTCCCACAGCTTCGGATACATGCTGATCGCGGTGAAGCCGGGGATGGTATTGACCTCGTTGACGTAGATCTCGCGCAAATCGCGGCTCGCGAGAAAATCGACCCGCGCCATCCCGCGGATCGACAACGCCTTGAACGCCGACACCGCCATCGCGCGCAACTTCTTCGCCTTGGCGGGCGGCAAGTCGGCGGGAATTTTTATCGCGGAGCCTTCCGGATCGACGTACTTCGACTCGTAGTCGTAAAACTCATGCGCGCCCTTGACCAGCACCTCGCCGGGAACCGACGCTTCGGGACGATCGTTGCCCAGCACCGAGCACTCCAGCTCGCGCCCTTCGCACGAGGCCTCGATCAGCGCCTTGCGATCGTATTGGAAAGCGTCGTCGAGCGCGGCGTTGAGATCCGCGGCGCGCTTCACCTTGCTGATTCCGATCGACGATCCCAGCGCGTTGGGCTTGACGAACACCGGATAGCCAAGCTTTCGCGCCAGCCGCGCCCCAAGCCCCGGCGTTTCATTGTAGTCGGCCCGATCGATCGCGAAATATTTCACCACCGCGACCCCGGCGTCGCGCAGGATGCGCTTTTGCGCGTCCTTGTCCATCCCGAGCGCCGAGCCGAGCACGCCCGCGCCCACGTATGCGATCCCCGCCAGCTCGAACAGCCCCTGCACGGTGCCGTCCTCGCCGTAGGTGCCATGCAACACCGGGAACACCACGTCGAGCGCGCCTGGAATCGCATCTGATGTGAGCGTCACCGCGCCGCGCGCGCCGTCTGCCTGCGTCGCGACCAGAGATTGTCCCTCCGGATGCGGCAGCAGAGTCACCTGCGTGCCGCCGGCGTCAAGCGCCGCAAGATGTGGCGTCTTTTCGGCGAGCAGCTTGAGCGCGTTGTGCTGCAGATACCAGCGCCCGTCGCGGCCAATCCCGATCGGAACAATCTCGTACCGCGCCGGATCCATCGCCGACATCACGGTCAGCGCGGAGCGCAGCGAAATTTCATGCTCGCTCGAGCGGCCTCCAAACAGCACGCCCACCCTCAGTCGCTTTTTTTCTGTCATTTTGCCGGATCGCCGCGCGCCTTGATGGCGACGATTCTGACACGCCGCGACCGCAGGTTCGAGCGGGTCGCAGCCAGACGCAGTGGCCGTGGCGAAGGCCGCGCAGTATTAGGCCGTTGGCAGGGGCCGCGCGCGACAACGGAACACGGCCTTAATACTGAGGGCAGGGCTCAGCCCTGCGGTGCAGGGGTCACCCCTGCCCGCGCACCGCCCGTGTCATTCTAGAGCGAAAGTTGCTGTAGCGAAGAATCCCGGATCCGGGACTCTTCGCTTCGCTCAGGATGACACAAAAAAATCCTAACCGGCCGTCAGGCCGCATCTTTGCTTTAACATTGGGTGCAGGGGTCACCCCTGCCTGCTATTGCCGGTAGTTCGGCGCTTCCTTGGTGATAAACACGTCATGCACATGGCTCTCGCGCATTCCGGCGTCGCTGACCTTGACGAAGCGCGCCCGCTTGCGCAGCTCCGCCAGGTTCGCCGCGCCCACGTATCCCATCCCGGATTGCAACCCGCCCACCAGCTGCTCGATATTCGAGGAGAGCGACCCTCGATGCGGTACGCGGCCCTCGATTCCTTCGGGCACGTGCTTGCCCTCGGCCACGGCGAGCTGCCCGTAGCGGTCTCCGGTGCGCTCATTCATCGCGCCGATCGATCCCATCCCGCGATAAAGTTTGTACGTACGCCCCTGGTAGAGAATCGTCTCGCCGGGGCTTTCCTCGGTGCCCGCGAACAGCGAGCCGATCATCACGCTGGTCGCGCCGGCCGCAATCGCCTTGGTGATATCGCCCGAGAAGCGGATTCCGCCGTCGGCTATCACCGGGATATTGCGCGGCTCGGCAATCGCGATCGTGTCCATTATCGCCGTGATTTGCGGCACCCCGACTCCCGACACCACTCGCGTCGTGCAAATCGATCCCGGCCCCATTCCGACCCGCAGCGCATCGGCGCCCGCGTCGCACAGCGCCTTGGCGCCCTCGCCGGTCGCGACGTTTCCGGCCACGACTTCCGCCTCGGGCCATTCGAGCTTGGTTGCCTTGATCGCGTCGATCACGTTGCGGGTATGCCCGTGGGCCGTGTCGATACAGATTACGTCGACGCCCGCGCGCCGCAGCGCCGCCACCCGCGCCTCGCGCTCCGGACCGACTCCGACCGCCGCGCCGACCCGCAGCCGCCCCATCTGATCCTTGCTCGCGTGGGGATGCCGAATGGCCTTGTCCATGTCCTTGACGGTGATCAGCCCGCGCAGCCGATTCTGGTCGTCGACCAGCGGCAGCTTCTCGATCCGATGCGCTTGCAGGAGTTCCTTGGCGTGTTCGAGGTCGATCCCCGGACGCGCGGTGATCACTTTGCTCGTCATCACGTCGCGCACCTGCTTGTCCAGCCGCCGTTCGAAGCGCAGATCGCGATTGGTCAGAATTCCGACCAGCCGGCCGTCCGAGACCACCGGCAGCCCGGAAATCCGGTAGCGTTCCATCACCGCCACCGCCTCTCCGATTTTCTGTTCGGGGCTGACGGTGATCGGATCGACGATCATTCCGCTTTCATATTTCTTGACGGTCTCTATTTCGGCGGCCTGCTCTTCGATCGAAAGGTTGCGATGCACGAAGCCGATCCCGCCCATCTGCGCGATTGCGATCGCGGTGCGCGATTCGGTGACGGTATCCATCGGGCTCGACACGAGCGGGATACGCAGGCGGATTTTTGGCGTCAACGCTGTCGAGACGTCGCAATTCGCCGGCAGCAGGTCGGACGATTGCGGGAGCAAGAGTACGTCGTCGAAGGTAAGTGCTTCGCGGAGCTCTTGATACGCCATTGGATGACCCTCCTTGGGGTGAGAAATAAAAAAAGAGCCCGCGGATTTCCCGCGGGCTCAAGTCTGCATTCAGTTTTGGTACGCAGTCCGTTTAATCAGATGCGCCATATGCGACTTTAGCAACCGCCGCACTACCGATCAATACGCCGCATCTGGCGGCAGTGTCTCAGTTTGAATCTAACGCAATATCGGCGAGATGGACTCGGACCAAGCCGGATTACACCGGGCGAGGCTGGACGGCACTATTTCGGGCGAACCATTCGCGAGCATTGCCAGTGAAGATCAGATAAAGGGCGACGATCTGCGCCAGGTTCTGCGCACACACGAGAGTTGCCACGATCAGACCGCTACGCAGTAATCGGCTTAGTTCGGGGAAAGCAAACGGTAGTCCTAGAATGAACAAACTTAGCCAGACCCAGCGCGCCCAATTTTTCCGTCGCCTTGCAATTAGCCAGATAAACAACACTATGATTGCAAGAACAAAGAACTGAATGAAAAGCACGAACCCCGCACCGCCCAAGCCTGCCACGCGCGCGTTGGACACCGATCGATTCCAATGCAGAATCGATTGAATAACGCCGATACCAAGCGAGATGTACATCAGTTGCTCGAACCGCACTACGTTCGATGGTCGAATCTTCATAATGCTTTGTCTTTCTGGCTCGCTTCCCATTCGTCCACGATTTCTACCGCATCTTCAAGCGACCAGAGCCGATCCGTGACGCCAGTACCCATCTCGCGGGCAGTGTCCTAATTTGAAAACGCCGCGTAATCCTCAACAGGTTAGTGCGCGAGCAGCGACTTTCGCATCGCTTCGTGCTGGCTGTTTGGGTGAAGCCACACATTCATAATCGCGGGGCATAGGGTTGCGTCATCTACCTCACCTTGGATGCTTCCGTTGTAATATGCCAGCGTCTTCGGTTCGCTCGGGCAGAACACCACTACTTGGTCGCCGGACTTCACGTTCGGTACCAGTCGCCTCATCTCCAGACGCCAAGCTGCGATCTGCGACGCGTCGCCTAGTTTGAGCCTGCGCATTTCGTCCGTCGCGTTGTTAATCAGAGTATCGGCACTGACGCTCCTGCCGGGCTCGAGGTCAAGCGCGTGCGGCTGGCCGGGAGTGAATCGGTCGCCGACGACCCATAAGGTTGCGTCATAAACGCGGATACCCCATACCGTCTGACGGCCACGACCGAGCGGGCGGATTCCAGGCGCCTGCGACTGCACCGGCGCGGGCAGCGGCTTGGGGGTGAGCGGTTGCGCAGCCAATGCGTAGGGCGTGATGAGCATCCGCGCGGCGATCGCAGACGCGAGTAGGGAACGCAATCTCGGATGGGTTTTCATCGGGCGCGCGGTCGTCATAGACAGACCTCCAACAATTCAGCCAGTGACCATAGCCGATCCGTCACGCTAGCGGCCATCGCGGGCATACAGCGCAGCGTTCGATGCACGCGCGCGTCCACGTCCTCGACTTCCCGTTCCCCCTTTACCCCTTCTAACAGGGCGAAGCCCGCATCTTTATTTTTTCTTGCTTACTAAGGTGCTGGGGTTACCCATGCCCGTGGCGACGGCAGCGCAGTATTAAGCCGTTGGCAGGGGCCGCGCCCGCCAACGGGCAGGGCTGAGCCCTGCACTCAGTATTAACCGCCGCGCTCCGTTGTCGCGCGCGGTCTCTTAATACTGGCCTCCCGTGCCAACGGGTCTTCCATCGCGTAGTCGCGAAAAGATGCGTTGCGCAGATTTTCGTGTCTTCTCGCTGTGGGTGCAGGGGCCGCGTGCCCGCGACGGAGGCCGCGCGCGACCACGGAGCGCGGCCTGAACATTGGGTGCAGCGACTGTGTTGATAGTCAAGCGGGATTTGGGCATGGAGCACTCCAATGAGTGCGATGTTTAAGCATCGCATTGAGGATGGTTATGAGTTTGCGCATGCAGGCGACCAGCG
>Ga0187862_10005019_pt1 | contig 12342 bp, 8 predicted proteins | sample June2016WEW_10_1_FD_133003 | JGI IMG/M metagenome (GOLD analysis project Ga0187862, IMG submission 133003) | Peatland microbial communities from SPRUCE experiment site at the Marcell Experimental Forest, Minnesota, USA - June2016WEW_10_150 | ecosystem: Environmental > Terrestrial > Soil >...
GCAATTGCCGAAGATGGTCGTCACCAACAACGAGACGCTGCCGGTGACGTTCAATGCCAGCGTCACGGCCACGAGCTTCAACGGCAGCGCGGCGGGGATGTCCAATTTCCCGACCGTCACCCGGCAAATCACCAATGAAACGCCGTCGCAGACAACGAATATCGTTTCGGTGACCATTCCGGAATGGGCGGCGTCGCTGCCCTTCGTCACGGTTTCAGCGCATGGCATCGCCGACGGCTCAAGCCAATTGACCAATAACGGGGCGACGTTCGGTCCCGATTACCCCGGCGGAACCGACGCCTCGGTCTGGATACAGACTGCCATAAACACGGTGTTGAATGTGAATGAAAGCGCGAACAACGGCAGCTTTTTCACCAATGCCTGCGGCGGCGTGGTCTGGCTTTACCCGGATGTCTTCCATTGCCAAAGCCAAATCGTGATCAGCAATCCAACGCTGTCCTCACAAGGAACGTACACAGGCCCTCCCGTGAATCTTATTCTTTACGGTTCCGGCCGCATTGCGACAAAACTTGACGACGAGGGAGCGCGCAACTCAGACTTCATCACTACAAGCACCTACAGCAATGTGACTTCGGTTCAAAATACGAGTGTTTATATTTACAATCTCTGGCTGAACAGGGTCAATTTCGGCACCAGTTACCAGATGGCGCTCTTGCATCTCGGAGCCGTCAACCACTTTGAAATCGCCGATTGCGCTTTTTCCTCCGATGGCGCCGAACAGTTTGCCGGGGCTGGGTTGCAAGCCAACAACACGACCAATGTGGACGCAAGCGCGATCACGGGCCTGACGGTCGAATCCTACTATGACAATCTTGGCGTGATTCGAGAGTGCCTTTTCTACGGCTTCGGCAACGGCATTGACGGCGCGTGGGATCACATCAAACTTGACCACAACACCTTCGCCTCCTGTGGCACCTACAACGATGACATGCAATACGGCGCCAATTTTCCTTCCAGCGACATCCGCAGCATTGGGGCGGCCATCATCAATCGCGGAAATGGGGGAGGAGTTTTTAACGACGACCATGTTTTGGCTTGCAACGCCTACATGGTCAAACTGAGCGGGGATGGCGGTCCTCTTGAGTATGGGCATGATGTAGTTTCTGGAACAAGCCTTGAATCATCCCAACACTGTATTATTGATGGCGACAATAGCGTCTTCGGCGGTCCAGCCGGCCTGATTGTTGAGAACATACAGGTTGCTGATGACACGGCAGTTATATTGCCGCACGACGCCTTTGGAAACTGTATCACGGTTGAAGGTTTAGTTGCCAATGGAGGGCTAGATGAGAATATTGACCAAGGCAGCGGCACTTGGAACACCAATCTGAATCCCGCTGTGAGCGGGGGAGGTTTCCTCTCGCAAAACGCAGGCGGGTCGGTGGCAATCAATGCCAATAACCAGAACCCCGGCTTCGTCACTGTCAACGTTCCTGCCGGAAACACCAACGACATTTTGGACGTGGTATCCAACCACGTTGTGCGGATGAAGATTGACCGCTACTACAACGTGACAAGCGCAGCCACCAATTCGTCCGGTTACATCGTCGTCAGCAACAATGCCCAGATCAACGGCAACGCCCAAATCAACGGCAGCGTCTATGCCAACGGGTTCGCTTTGACCAGTGACCGCAATGCCAAGGAGAATTTTGCCGCGCTGGACAGCCAAGCCGTTCTGGCCAAGGTCGCCGCGCTGCCCCTGACGGAATGGAATTACAAGAAGGACGCCGCCGATGTCCGCCATCTCGGCCCCATGGCCCAGGATTTTCAAGCCGCGTTCCAACTCAACGGCGCTGACGACACACACATTTGCGTCGTGGACGAAGGCGGCGTCGCCCTGGCCGCCATCCAGGGCTTGAATGAGAAACTCAAAGAAAAGGAAGCGGAGATTCAAAACCTCAGGCAAGAGAATGATTCGCTTGCCGCGCGATTGAGCGAACTGGCGTCGGCGGTGCAAGCGCTTGCGCAAAAGAAATGAGGCGATGATGAAAAACCCAACCTGGAAATTGGCGGTTGGCGAAAGGCGCCGCGCCGTGTTACCGGAGAAAATTATAGACGAAGATGCAGCGCAGGGCGCTGAAGCCGTCGCGCCAGCCGATCTTTTTCCCTTCGGCGTAAGTGCGCCCGTAATAGGAAATGGAGACCTCGTAAATGCGCAGGTCCATCCGGCTGACCTTGGCCACAATCTCCGGCTCAAACCCAAACCGGTTCTCCTCAATTTGGATTTTCTGGAGGATCTCGCGGCGGAACATCTTGTAACCCGTCTCCATGTCGGTCAGGTTCAAGTTGGTCGCCATGTTGGAAAGCAGAGTCAGGGTTTTGTTGCCCAGATAATGCCAGAAATACAACACCCGGTGGGCTCCGAATCCGGCAAAACGGGACCCGAAGACTACATCGGCTTTGCCCTCCCGAATGGGCCGGGCCATGGTTGCGAAATCGCCGGGATCGTACTCCAAATCGGCGTCCTGGACGATGACGTAGGGGGCGGTGGCCTTGGCGAAGCCGGTGCGCAAGGCCGCCCCTTTGCCCTGGTTGAGAGCGTGCTGGAAAATCTTGATCCGCGGCTCGATCTCGGCCAGCGGCTGGAGCACCGCCCAGGTTTCATCGTGCGAGCCGTCATCCACCACGATGGCTTCCTGCACCAGAGGCTGAGCCAGGACGGTCTGGAGGACCCTGGCAATGGTGCCCGCCTCGTTGTAGGCCGGAATGATCACCGATAGACACGGGGGCAGAGGACTTGCGGGCGCTGGACTTTGGGGCGGGTTGATTTCGACGCGCATGGTCAGGGCGGGCTGGGTTTCCACGCGGCCAGGGCGGCGCGGTAAACCTCGGCCAGGGGCAGGTTCTTTGCTGCCGCCAACTTCTTGCAGGACTCGAATTCCGGCGCCACCTGGGCCACCCGGCCATCCAGAAATCCGAGCTTGACGGTCACTTCGCCGAGGGAGGTTGGCACGGATCGAAACTCCCGGCGCAGCTTCCAGCGTTCCACCACGGAACGGCGCACACCAAAGGCGCTGGTTTGCCGCAGGATCATCTCGCCGAACCGCGCGGCCTGGTCCGCCGCGCACAGGACGCTCAACCAAACGCCCGGCCGGCTTTTTTTCATTTGGATGGGCGCATAAAACACATCCAGGGCGCCGGCCGCCAGCGCCGTCTCCACAAAGTGGCCCAGAATCTCCGGGCTGGTGTCGTCCAGATTGGTTTCCAGAACCGCGATGGTGTCGCTCTCCCAATCATGGACGGGTGCCGTGCCGCCTTCTCCCAGAATCGCCCGGACGACATTCGGGCGGGTCTTGTTTTCACGGGAGCCAACTCCCACGCCGATGCGCCTGGCGGCCAGGCCTTGCATTGGGCCGAAGGTTTCGACAAACTCCGCCAGCAGGGCCGCGCCCGTGGGAGTGACCATCTCATGCGGTTCGTCGCACTGCGTGATGGCGATGCCGCGCGCGGCCAGAATTTCCAGCGTGGCCGGCGCCGGGATGGGAAACCGCCCGTGCGCGCAATCCACCCAGCCGGTGCCGTCCACCACCCCGGCCGCGAGCACCCGCGGACTGCCCAGGATTTCGAGCGCCACGCAGGCTCCCACGATATCCACGATGGAATCCACCGCGCCCACCTCGTGGAAGTGAACTTCGCCCGGGGGCACGCCGTGGATTTTACCTTCCGCCACGGCCACGCGCTCAAAAACCGCGAGGGCCTTTTCCTTGACCCACCCGGAGAGCCTGCTCCGGGCGATCAACCCCTTGATCACAGAGTATTTTGGCCCGTGCGGGTGGGCAGGCGCGTGGGGGTGCTCGTGCTCGTGCGCATGAGGATGCGGATGGGGGCTGAGGGGTTGCAGAAGCTCCGCATTGACAGACAGGTGCTCGTGCTCATGCGCGTGGGGATGCGAAGGCCCAAGATGAACGTCGAATTTGACCCCTTCGATCTGGCAGCGTTTGGTCCGATGCGCGTGGAGATGGTAGTCGTGCAGGGCCAGCTTCCCCAGCTCCTCCTCGACCCGGTGGAGATCCACACCCAGGTCAATCATGGCCCCCAGGAACATATCGCCGCTGAGGCCGCTGAAAATATCAAGATAAAGTGTGTTCAAAGGCAGTTCAGATTATGAGCAAGAATATGATCAGGAGACGGGGGCCGCCAACCAAAAAGTGAAATACGCCCAAGCGGCTTCAAAGGTTTGGATTTCCCTCCGGTGAAGCCAGTTCATTCATCTGGCTGGCGGCATATCCAGCGCCAAAACCGTTGTCAATATTAACGACCGTCACGCCGCTGCCGCAACTGTTGAGCATGCCCAGCAACGCCGCCACGCCGCCAAAGCTTGCGCCATACCCGACGCTGGTCGGCACCGCGATGACCGGGCGGCTGACCAGCCCCGCCACGACGCTGGGCAGCGCCCCCTCCATCCCCGCCACCACGACCAGGACCCGGGCGCTCTGGAGGGACTCCAGGCGCCCCAGCAACCGATGCAACCCCGCCACGCCCACATCATAAAGTCGCTCGACTTGGTTGCCCATGATGTCGGCCGTCACCGCCGCTTCCTCCGCCACCGGCAAGTCGCTGGTGCCGGCGCACAGCACGGCGATGACACCCGGGCGCTTGGGCGGAGAACCCCGTTCCAGAGTGACACAGCGCGCCATGGAGTGATGCACGGCCTGCTTGAACTTCTTGCAGACGGCGCGCGCCTGATCCGGGGTCAGCCGGGTAATGAGGATCTGGCGTTCGCGGGCCGCCAGGTGGGCGGTAATTTGCAGCACCTGCCGGGTGGTTTTTCCGGCCCCGTAAACGACCTCGGGGAATCCTTTGCGCAACGCGCGGTGGGTGTCCACCTGGGCAAAGCCCAGATCGGCCAGCGGCGCGGCCTGAAAGGCGCGCAGCACGCCGGCCGCGCCGATTTTGCCGGCGCGAAAATTCTCCAAAAGCTTTCTGGCTTCGGCTGTCCTCACGCGGCAGGAGCATACACCAACCGGCGGCGGGGTCACGCGCGAAAATTCGGGCCGGAAAATCCGCGTGCGCGCGCGATAAAACGGTTGCATCGCGCGCGCGTTCAAGGAATGATGATTGACATGCGTTTGCGGCCCTGGCTCATCGCTTCGATCGGGTTGAATTTAATGCTACTCGCCGCGTGGTACATCGCGGACTTGCAGGAGACTCAGCCCATTCGCGTTCCCGTCGAGCGGCTGGACTTGGCGTTGCGGCGGACCCGGACCAACGTGGAGGTGCGGCGCGTCAACCTGACCTGGGGGGAGATCGCCTCGACCAACCTGTCCAATTACGTCCTGAACCTGGAAGCCGTGGGCTGCCCCGCTCCGACCATTCGCGACATCATCCTGGCGGAGGTGAACCAAATCTATGCCCGCCGCCGCAACACGGAAATCCTGACGCCCGACCAACAATGGTGGAGATCCGACCCCGATCCGGCCGTGGCCGCCGGCGCCGCCGCGCAATTCCGGGACCTGGAAAATGAACGCCGCGCGACCCTCAACGCCCTGATCAGCACAAATTGGGAGACGGACACCGACCTGCTGGCCTGGCTGGCGTCCAACTACGGGTTGACCGGCCCGCAACTGGGAGAATTGCCTCCGGAGACCAAGCGGGCCATCTATGACATCGCGACCCGAACACAGGAAGAGCTCAAAGGGCAGAACCCAATGGACACGGCGCGCATCTGGCAGGACGAGCGCATGGAGTTGGCGGCATTGCTGGGGCCGGATCAACTCAGCGAATACTTGTGGCGCTATTCGCCTACCGCCCACCGGCTGCGCGAGCAAACGCGCGGCCTGAGCCTTTCGCCGGAGCAATTTCAGAGTCTGTTCGCCGCCATGGATCCCATCCTCATCCAGCCGGATTTCTATTACCAGGGCAACGATCCGGAATGGCGCCAGCGCCAGCAGTCGCTCCAGGGGCAGTACGAGGCGGTTCTGAAACAAGCCCTGGGCGACCAAACCTACGCCAGCCTCCAGCTCAGCCAGGACCCGCTCTACCTTTCCGCGATGGACGCCGCGCAGCAATCGGGAATTCCCGCGCAAGCGATCATGCCGCTTTACGAAATCAACCGCGCCACCCAGACCGAATTGGACCGCATCCGCAGCGACCCGGCGCTGGAGGACGACGACAAAATAGACGCGCTAGCCAACACGCGGGCCGAGGCGCAAAAAGCCATTGAGCAACTTCTCGGACCGGCGGCCTTTGCGCGCTGGCTGCAAACGCAGACCAAGCCGTGAGAGCAAAATCACAGGAGCATTGGGAACCGCCAATTCAGCCCGCCTTGAGCAGTTCGCGCAATTTGGCGGTGTCATTGGTCGGGGCCTGGCAGGCCGTCCCGGTGCAGAGGAAGGCCATGGGGGCTTGGGTCGCCGGCAGGGATTTGGCGAATGAGGCCACCCCGCCCGTGGCGCCCAGCACCACTTTGCCGGGCTGATAGACGGAATGAACGGCCCGGAGCAGGGCGGTGGTTTGGGGGTGTTCCGCGCCGCCGGTCAGGACCACGCGATGCGGCTCGTGCAAATAAAAATCCAGCGCCAGCAGGAGATGCGGGACAGCCTGGGGGAACTGCTCCAGGCGCTGGGAGAACAGTTGGAACGTTTTTTCCGCGACGTCCCGGAATTCGGCGCGGCCCGTGATCGCCCCCAGCCGGAGCAATCCCTGCGCGGCCACCGAATTGCCGGACGGCTCGGCGCCGTCGTAATCCTCCTTCACCCGCAAAATCAGGTCCGTGGCGTCCGCCGGACTTTCGAAAAACCCGCCTCCGTAGGGGTCGTAAAACCTGGCCATCATCGCTTCGGCCAGGGCCAGGGCAAAATCCAGGTGCTTGGGCTCCAAGGTGGCCTCGTAGAGATCCAGCGCGCCGGAGAGCAGTTGGGCGTAAGCGCGCAGCAACTGAACCGAATCCCGCTCCCCATCGCGCCAGCGATGATAAAGCGTTTTGCCGTCCCACAATTTGGCCTGGAGGAAATTGAGGTTCTTTTCCGCGGCGGCCCGGAAACGCGGCTCCCCAAGCGCCGCCCCCGCCCGCGCCAGCGCCCCGAGCATCATCCCGTTCCAGGAGGCCAGGATTTTGTCGTCCAGATGCGGACGAACGCGGCGGCAGCGCGCGTCGAACATTTTTTCCCGGGCCGAAGCCAGGCATTTCGCCGCGGCGGGGGATGCCGCCGGCTCGGCCACGCGCAAAACGTTCTGGTGGCGGAGGGGGGCTGGATCGCTGTGATCGAGAAAATTGCCCTTCTCCGTCAGGCCGAAATGGCGCACGGTGGCCTGGAACTCGTCGGCTGTCAATAGTGTTGACAGTTCCGCCGTCGTCCAGCAGTAGAATTTCCCCTCCTTGCCTTCGCTGTCGGCGTCCTCCGCGGAGTAGAAGCCGCCTTGCGGATGGGTCATGTCCCGCAGCACGTAGTCCAGGATGCCGCGGGCCACGGCGGCATGGCGCGCCTGGCCGCTGACCAGCCAGGCGTCGAGATAAAGGTCCGCCAACTGCGCGTTGTCGCTGAGCATTTTTTCGAAGTGCGGGACGAGCCATTGGGCGTCCACGGAGTAGCGGGCAAAGCCGCCGCCGAGCTGGTCGTGGATGCCGCCTGCCGCCATGCAATCGCAGGTGTGGAGGGCCATCTTCACCGCCTCCGCGTCGCCGGCGCGCGCGCCCTGCCGCAGGAGAAACGCCGGGACGCTGGGGCGCGGGAATTTGGGCGCGCCGCCAAAGCCGCCGTGCTGGGGGTCATACTCCAGCTTGAATCGCTGGGCGGCATTGGCCAGAAGGCTGGAGGTGAGCAGGCCCTCGCCCGGCTGCGGCAGAACAAACCCGGAAAGCCGCGCGTGAAAATCCCTGGCCGAATCGAGCACCTGGGCGCGGCGCGACTCCCAGAGTTTGGAGATTTGGCGCAAGACCTGCAAAAAGCCCGGCTTGCCGAATTTGCCCTCGGGTGGAAAATAGGTGCCCGCGTAAAAGGGTTTCAGATCGGTGGTCAGGAAACAATTCAGCGGCCAGCCGCCCTGGCCGGTCATGGCCTGCACGGTGGTGATGTAGATTTTATCCACGTCCGGGCGCTCCTCGCGGTCCACTTTGATGCTGATGAAATGGTCGTTGAGAAAGGCGGCCACCTCGTTGTTCTCGAAGGATTCGCGTTCCATGACGTGGCACCAGTGGCAGGTGGAATAACCGATGCTCAGGAAAATGGGCTTGTCCTCCTGGCGGGCGCGGGCGAAGGCCTCCTCGCCCCAAGGGTGCCAATCCACCGGATTGTGCTGGTGCTGGAGCAGATAGGGCGATTTCTCGCGGGCCAGCCGGTTGGTGTGTTTTGCGGACACGGGCATACTCTATACAATGGGCGCCCAGCCGCCAATTGAAATCAGCGCGCCGTCCGGCAAGCCCCGGCAACGAGGGAGGATGAGGCCGGAAGGATGGTGGGGAGCGCGGAACTCGTCTCAACTCAAAATACGAAACAACCGTGCCATCAGGTTCGTGTCTAATTGGTTTGTGCTTCTCAAGGTTTTGGCTCCCTTTGCTCGCGGCGGCGATTGCCCTTTGATTCGGCGTCATGGCTCTTTCGAGCAACGGCCTTGAAAAAAGTATAACAGAAGACTCCATCCGCGCCGGTGGTCCGGTACAGATCCCTGATTCCCTTTCCAAACACCTCGGGTTCGACGATCCCCGCCTTGATGGCCGATTGACGGACACCCTCAATCATGGCCGTAAATGTCTTCTTCGTGAACCCCTCCACCAATTCAGGTCTGCTGGAATCCACGTAAATCATCCGGGGGGATACATGGATTGAGGCAAAGCCCACCCTGCGCAACAAGGGATAAAGCTCCCGGCCCAGCATGGCGTTGCCGCCGGCGCGCCGTTGCAGTTCAACCTGGCACTGGATCGCCTGGCGCGCCGCCTGGCTGTCAGGATGAAAATAGGCGGAGCCATGGTCCCCTTCGATGACCGTGATCGTGCCGCCCCGCCGCAAATGGCTTTTCAATTGACGTAACGCTGCCACCGGCCGGGAGAGATGCTCCAGAACGAAACACACAAAGATATGGTCGAAGGAGTCCGGCCCGTACGGCAAATTGAAAATGTCCGCCTGTTCAAATTGGACATTAGTCAGACGGGCCGCTGTTGCTTTTTTCCTGGCTTGAGCGACGGAAGTTGCGGATAGATCAATTGAAGTGATCAACGCTTCCGGGCTGTTTTTGGCGAGGGTGATGGTTTGCGCGCCGACGCCGCAACCGGCTTCCAAAACGCGGCTTCCGGCCGGATAGGAGGTGTCGGAGTGCAGCAACTCCAGCAGGGTGGTGGCCTGGTCCTGCAAACGCTTATTTTCCGGATGATCGTAGCCGTGAACGTATCTCTTTTTCATGTTCGCCGTTTTGTGCCGCGCACTGTGGACGGGGATCCGATCAGGGAGTCTTCACGTTTTCAGAGCATTTCTTGAGGGCGCGCGGGCTTTTGGCGATTAGTTCGTTGAGCTTCTTTTCCCAGGCCTGGGCGTCCAGCGGCAGCTCGATGGTCGCGCCTTGCAGGGAGGAATAGACAATCGCGTTGGCCAGTTCCAGCGCGTGCATTCCCTCCGCCCCGGGGGCGATCAGCGGCGCGCCGTCGAGGATGGCGTCCACAAAATTGCGCGTCAGGTCCGCGTGAGGGGTGGCGGCGTTCTCGTACGGGATTTGCTCAGGGCGCGAGGCGGGTTTGAGAAAGCCCTGCGGGGCGGTCCGGCTGAACTCGATCATGTCGGCGTCGTTTTGGACGAGGGTGAGTTTTTCGTTTTCCAGCAGGAGGCGTCCGAGCGTGCCGGCGATTTCCAGGCGGTTGGCGCCGGGGGCTTCGCCCGTGGAGCTGACAAACGCGCCGGTCGCGCCATTGGGCCATTCGAGGTAGGCGGTCACGTTGTCCTCGACTTCGATTTGGTGAAAGCGGCCCAATTGGCAAAAGCCGCGCACGCGGGAGGGCATCCCGCAAAGCCATTGCAAGGTGTCCAGATTGTGCAGGCATTGGTTGAGCAGCACGCCGCCGCCTTCGCCCTGCCAGGTGGCGCGCCAGCCGCCGCTGGCGTAGTAGGCTTCCGTGCGATACCAATCGGTGTTGATCCAATTGACGCGCACGATCTGTCCCAGGCGGCCCTCCCGGAGGATGCGGCGGATATTGAGGAAACGCGGCTCGGCGCGGAATTGATACATGCAGGCGAAAACCAGCCCGGCATTTTGGCGGTGCGCCGCGATCAGCCGTCCGGCATCCGCCTTATGGGCGGCGATGGGTTTCTCGCTCAGCAAATGCAAGCCGCGGTCCAAGGCGGCGATGCCCAGCGGGACATGCTGGAAATGCGGCGTGGCGAGCAGAACGGCGTCGGCCAGGCCGGAGTGGATGAGTTCCAGGGCATCGCCAAAAACCGGCACCCCGCCTGCCTTCCAATCGCCCAGCTTGGCCGGGGAAGTGCTGCAGACGGCCGCCAGTTGGCAACGATCCACTTTTCCCGCGCGCAAATACTCCGCGTGGAACCTGCCAATGTTGCCCATGCCGACGACGCCGATTCGAACGTGGTCCATGGCCGCAGAGTGTATCGCGGGAAAACGGTTTGGACAGAGGAAAACTCTTTTGGGGATTTTTGGCTCGCTTTCCTGGCGGGGCGCGGGCAAACATGGGCGTTCTATTTGCCGCGATGGAACAAATTGTCATTCTGGATTTTGGTTCGCAGTTCACGCAGGTCATTGCCCGGCGGATTCGCGAGAGCAACGTCTATTCCACCATCCTGCGCTACGACACCCCAGCCTGCGCGCTCGCCGCCCTCAAGCCCAAGGGACTGATTCTTTCCGGCGGCCCCTCCAGCGTCTATGCCGGCCAGGCGCCGCTGCCGGACCCGAACATCTTTAAATTGGGCGTCCCCATCCTGGGGATTTGCTACGGCGCGCAACTGCTGACGTATTTTCTGGGCGGAAAGGTGGAGCCGGGCCAGAAGCGCGAATACGGCAAAGGCTCCTTATCGGTGCGGGATCGCTCCGGCGCGCTGTTCGCCAAGCTGCCGGCCACGCTCCAGGTCTGGAATTCGCACGGCGACAAACTCGCCAAAATGCCCCGCGGCTTCAGGGCGATCGCCACCTCGGACAACTCGGAGTTCGCGGCCATCGAGGACCGGGCGCGGCGTTTTTACGGGCTGCAATTCCACCCGGAAGTGGCCCACACGCCGCGCGGGCGGGAGATCCTTGGCAATTTCGTGCATGGCGTCTGCGGGTGCGGGCGGGAATGGAGCATGCGCAATTACATTGACCAGGCGGTGGAGGAAATCCGGGGGCGAGTCGGCGGGGAGCGGGTGTTGCTGGGCCTGAGCGGCGGGGTGGATTCGAGCGTGGCGGCGGCGTTGCTGCACAAGGCCATCGGCCCGCGCCTGACCTGCATTTTTGTCAACAATGGGTTGTTGCGCGGCGGCGAGGCGGAGGTGGTGCGGGAGGTCTTTGTCCGCCATTTCAAAATCAAACTGCATTACGAAAACGCCGCCAAACTCTTTCTTGGCGGCCTCAAAGGCGTCACCTCCCCCGAGCGCAAACGGAAAATCATCGGCGCCAATTTCATCAAGGTGTTTCAAGCCGCGGCCCGACGCGCGGGGGCGGCAAAATTTTTGGCGCAGGGGACGCTCTACCCCGACGTCATCGAATCGGTTCCCATCGCGGGCAACCCGGCGGCGCTGATCAAGAGCCACCACAACGTGGGCGGGCTGCCCCGCGGCATGAAATTCAAATTGATCGAGCCGCTCAAGTGCCTTTTCAAGGATGAGGTGCGTCAACTGGGGCTGGAACTGGGCTTGCCCAAGGAGATTCTTTTCCGCCAGCCCTTCCCCGGACCGGGACTGGCCGTGCGCATCCTGGGCGAAGTGACTCCCAAACGCTGCCGGATTCTGCGGGCCGCCGACAGCATCGTGGTGGAGGAAATGAAGGCCAGCGGGTGGTACTACAAAATCTGGCAGAGCTTCGCCGTCCTGCTGCCGGTGCGCAGCGTGGGAGTCATGGGCGATAAGCGGACCTACGATTACACCATTGTCATCCGGGCGGTCGAATCGCAGGACGGCATGACCGCCGACTGGGCCAAGCTGCCGAACGCCCTGCTGGAAACCATTTCCACGCGCATCACCAACGAAGTCAAGGGCGTCAACCGCGTCTGCCTGGACATCTCCAGCAAGCCGCCGGCCACCATTGAGTGGGAGTAAGGGGGATGCGCGGCGGAAAAGTCCTGAAGGGGGTGCAGGACAAAATTCTTCGTTAAGCAGACAGGCTGAGGGTGTCATTGCGTTTGGCGTGTTGATTGAGCCGGTGTTTCCAGAACTCGTCCAAGCGTCGGCTGCTGTGGATGCAGCGCAA
>Ga0187862_10005021_pt1 | contig 12339 bp, 8 predicted proteins | sample June2016WEW_10_1_FD_133003 | JGI IMG/M metagenome (GOLD analysis project Ga0187862, IMG submission 133003) | Peatland microbial communities from SPRUCE experiment site at the Marcell Experimental Forest, Minnesota, USA - June2016WEW_10_150 | ecosystem: Environmental > Terrestrial > Soil >...
CAGCACGATCACCACGAACACCCCCTGGACCAGGGGATAGTCGTGGTTGACCACCGCCTTGAAGAGCAGATAGCCGATCCCCGGGTAGCTGAACACCACCTCGACCAGGATCTGGCCGGCGACCACCAGGCTGATGGCCAGCGAGAAGTTGGAGACGCTGGGCAGGATCGCGTTGCGGGCCGCGTACCAGACCACCCGCCGGTTGGGCAGCCCCTTGGCCCTCGCCACCAGGACGAAGTCCTCGTCCATGGTGGTCAGCATCTGGTTGCGCATCCCCAGGATGAAGCCCGCGATCGAGGCCAGCACCACCGTGAACGCGGGCAGTATCCCGTGGTCGATGATGCTGCCCATGTAGCCCAGGTTCCAGCCCGGGGTCTGGCTGATGTCGTACGGCCCCTGGTTGGGGAACCACTTGAGGATGGTGGCGAACAGCTCGACCAGGACCATGGCCAGGAAGAAGTAGGGGATGGCCTGGAAGAAGGTGGCACCCGGCACCACCCAGTCCAGCCGCGAGCCGCGCCGCCAGCCAAGCACGATCCCGATCAGGGTGCCGAGCACGAAGCTGATCACCGTGGCCACCCCGAGCAGCCCGATGGTCCAGGGCAGGTAGGTGCCGATCAGGCTGCTCACCGGCTGGCTGCTCTCGAAGTACGAGATCCCCAGGTTGCCGTGGAAGAGGTTGGCCCAGTACTGGAGGTACTGAGACAGCAGGGTGCTGTGGTTGCCGATGCCGAACTCCAGCTGGATCGCCTTGACGCAGCTCGCGTCGCACTGGCCGCTGGCGGTGCGCTGGGCGAGGGCGGCGCCCACCGGATCACCCGGGACCATCCGGGGGAGGAAGAAGCTCACCGTGATCGCCACCCAGGCGGCCACCAGGTAGAAGGCGATGCGTCGGACGACGAAGCGCACGGTCAGCCGGCCTCCCCTGTGAGCCTGGGTGCGACGGGGGCCGAGGAGAAGCGCACCTCGAGCCTGGTGGTCAGAAGCACCTTCCGGGGCGGCCGGTCGGGGGAGTGGATCGCGTCCATCAGCAGGCGCGCCATCTCGCGGCCCATCTCCTCGATCGGCTGGCGGACGCTGCTGAGCGGCGGCTGGAGGCCGGCGGCCATCGGGTCGTCGTCGTATCCCACCACGGCCACGTCCTCGGGGACCCGGCGACCGGCCTCGGCGAGCGCCTGCATGACCCCGACCGCCATCAGGTCGGAGGCGACGAACACGGCATCGAGCCGCGGCCGCTTGATCAGCAGGAAGCGCATCGCGCGGGCGCCACCGTCGCGGGTGAAGTCGCCGGCCTCGACCAGGGCGTCGTCGTTGGGGAGGCCGGCCGCGCGCAGGCCCTCCTCGTACCCGCGCAGGCGGTCCTGGCCGGCGGGGACGTCCTTGCGCCCGGTGACGGTGGCGATGGCGCGCCGCCCCCCCGCGACGAGGTGGGCCACGGCGCGCGCCGCCCCGGCCACGTTGTCGACGTCCACGTGGTTGAACCGGTCGGCCTCGGTCGGGCGGCCGCCGATGACGACCGGGATGCCGCGCGAGGCGAGCCGTCCCGGCAGGGCATGCGAGCTGGGCAGGGAGACCAGCAGGGCACCGTCCACATGTCCAGCGGCCACATAGCGCTCCACCCGGTCGGCCTCGGGCGCGGACTGGGGGGCCAGCAGGATGAGCTGCATGTCCCGCGCGGTCAGGACGTCCTCCAGCCCGCGGATCAGGCGGGGGAAGAAGGGGTCTCCGAAGAGGAGGGTGGTGGGCTCGAAGACGACCAGGGCGACGGCGTCGCTGCGCCCGGTCGCGAGGGCGCGACCGGCCTGGTTGGGGACGTAGCCCAGCTTGCTCGCCGCGCGCTCGACGGCGCGCCGGGCGTCCAGGCTCACCCGGGGGTCGGAGGTGAGGACCCGAGACGCCGTCGCGCGCGAGACGCCGGCCGCTTGGGCCACCTCTTCGAGGGTCACCTTGGTGCCGTGGAGATCTTTCATTGGGAGCGGTCCCACACTCTAGGGACGCCTCTCAGGGGGTGTCAATCACCCCAACGGGTGATTGGTGACGGCACTCACCCCACCGGGTGATACCCGGCGGGAGAAAGGTTCAAGAGCGCCAGAAACGCTGATCACGCCCATCGAAGGATCGGTTTCGATCTCGACGGAGGGCCACGGCCGCCCCGGCCGGCGCGTTGTCAGGCCGACCGGTCGGGTCGCGGAGGGGCCGGTGGGGGCGGCGGTGCGGGCGGCGGGACGGCACCGCCGGAGCCGGCCGGGACGAGCCCCAGGGGGCGCGGCGGCGGGGGTGTCGTGGAAGCGCGACCGCGCTTTTTCGAGGTGGCCGGCTCATCCCCGGCGGGGGGCCGGAGCATCCGGCCCCGCCGGCCCGTGGCGACCGGGATCGTGACCACGACGGTCGAGACCTCCTTGAGGTCCCCCGCCATGGTCGCCTGGGTTCCCGACGCCACCGCCAGCTCCTGGGCGGTGGTCGACACCTGCTGGCTGGCGATCCGAACCTGCTCCATGGCCTCCACCACCTGTTCGGTGGCGGACTGCTGCTGCTGGGTGGCGAGCCGGATCCCCGAGCTGGCCTCGGCGACGTGCTCCATCAGGCCGAGGCCGTCCTTGAGCTGCTCAGCCCCCTTGTCCATGGCGAGCACCGTGGCGTTGGTCTCGACCTGGACGTTGGCGGTGATCTGGGCGATGTCGGCCGCCAGCGTCTTGGACCGGTCGGCGAGCCGCCTCACCTCGTCGGCGACCACCGCGAAGCCGCGGCCCGCCTCGCCGGCGCGGGCCGCCTCGATGGCGGCGTTGAGGGCGAGCAGGTTGGTCTGATCGGCCAGGTCGTTGATCATCGAGAGGATCCGGGTGATGTCGCGGACCCGGTCGGTGAGGCTGAGCGTCCGCTCCGTGGAGGCGAGGATGTCCTCGCGGGCGCGCTCCAGCTTGTCCCTGGTCTCGGCGGCCTGGGTGGCGACCCGCTCGACCGTCTCCGCGATCTGCCCGGAGGTGCGCGCCAGCTCCTCCATGCTGGCCGAGGTCTCGGTGGCGCTCGAGCTCTGCCGGGCGGTGGTTGCCGCCAGCTGGTTGGATGCCACCGCCAGTCGGATGGCCGAATCGGAGAGGTCGGTGCTGGTGCCCTGGACCCTCCCGATCAGGGCCTCGAGACGGGCGACCATGCCGTTGAACGCCTCCCCCAGGGTGGCCACCTCGATCGCTCCCGAGAGCGTGACCCGCGCGCTGAGATCGCCGGCGGAAACCCGGCGGGCGGCGCGCGAGAGGGCCCGGAGGGGGCGAACCGAGAGCTGGGCCATCACGAAGGCGAACAGCGTCGCCAGCACCAGGCCGATCCCGAGGAGGATGAAGCCCGAGTTGCGCAGGTCGGTGACCCCGCTGAGCGCCTGGCTGGCTGGCTCGCTGACCAGGATCGCCCACTGGACGTCCGAGGCCTGGGCGTACCCGGTGATGGTGTCGGTCCCGTTGACGGTGAGGCGTGAGGAGCCGGAACGCCCGGCCCCGGAGAACGCCGCCGTGATCGCGGCGTTGTCGACCTGGGTCCGGAGGGCGCCGCGGGCCAGCATCTGCGCCGAGGTCAGCGAGGCGGCGCTGCCCATGGTGGTCGTATAGAGGAGGCGGTGGGAGGAGTTGACGGCGGTCACCGAGACCGACGCGCCGCCGGCGCCGGTGACGCCGGAGAGGAGGCCGGCGAGCTGGTTGCTGCCCCCACCCCCTCCGCTCCACGGCTCGAGCCCGATCACGCCGATGAGGAGACCGCTGAACTCCAGGTTGTTGGTGGCCGCCGGTGCCGCCATCAGCCACTGGAGGTCATTGCCGGTCGAGTTCAGGGTCACGTTGCCCGCGTAGGGCTGGGCGCCCTGGAAGACGCCCTGGACCCAGGCCTGCCCGACCAGGGAGACCTCGCCGGCGCTGCCGGTCGCCGCGATCGGGGTGCCCGTCGAGTTGACCAGCTCCAGCTCGGAGAAGGGGTCGTTGACGGTCGCCTTGTCGATCAGCCCGATGGCGTCGGGGGCGTTGACCGGGCCGGCCGTGTTGATGATGGTGGCCAGCTGGGTCAGCTCACGCTCGCGGTCCTCCACCCACGAGTCGACCTTGCTCGACACCTCCTGGGCCACGCTCTGGACCCCGTCGGAGGTGGAGGTGGTGAGGCTGCCCTCGGCGATGTTGGCGAGCACGAAGATCATCGAGCCCATCACCACGACCGAGATCGCGAGGACCCCGGAGGCGAAGCGGATGAAGTAGCTGCCGCGCAGGCGGTCGAGGCGCGAGGTTGCGCCCTTCAGCATGTCCACATCGCCGCATCCGCACCCCGGCTGAGGTCAGGCCGGCTCCGGGACGGCCGAGCTCTGACCGGCGCATCATCTCGCCGCCCCGGTGACAGCGCCGCTGCACCATGCCGAAGGTGAGTGACGGGGATTGACGGGAGTGGCGTGTCTGTGACGAGCCGGATGCCGCCCGCGACAGGTTCGCCACCGGCGCGTCACAGGGGCGGATGCACCCCGAGGGCCCGCCGGTGGGAGGGCTTTGCGACGAGGGCTGGTCTGTCGCTCAGCCCTCCCCGGCTGGGAATCAGGCATCGATCTCCGCCGTCCGGGCCCGAGCTCCGAGCCCATTCTGGTGAGAGCGTTTCCACACTCTAACCGCACCGACCCGGGCTGTCAATCGGTCGGCGCCACGTGCCGGGCCCGGGCGGAAGCTCCGCCCGGCGGTCCCGGGGGCGCGCGAGAACCCGCCGCGAAGCGGCCCGCGGCCGATCAGCCGACCGCGGGTGGGGCCGCGGCCCCCCCGAACGTGGCCAGGAAGAGTGCCTCCAGCAGCAGCCGTGGCTGAGCGTAGGTGGCGACCTCAGCGCCGGCCCGCAGCAGGGCGTCCAGGATCCGGCCGGTGTCCGCCGGCGAGAGCGCTCTCGCCCAAACCTCCGCCTCCCGGCTCCGGCTGCGCAGGCGCGCGAGCTCGGGCGCCCCCGCCGCCCGGACCGCCGTGTCGCGGACGAAGGCCGCCCAGATCGCGAGGTCCACCAGGAGCCGCTCCCGACCCTCGACCCCGGCCGGAGGGGTGAGCTCGGCCGCCGCCTCCAGGGCGGCCGGGACGCCACCGCCGCCGATGGCGAGAAAGCGGTCGAGGACCGCCAGCTCGCGACTGAGAGCCTCGGGGTCGCGAGCCAGGCGCAGCGCCCGGCCCGGACGGCCCGCCCCCAGGTCCGCGGCGAGCTCTGCGGTCGCCGCCTCGACGCCGTGGCGGTCACGAAGCCAGGCCTCGATGGGATCACGCTCGACCAGCCCGAGGCTCAGCCGCGCGCAGCGGGAGACGATCGTCTCGGGCAGGCGCTCGGGCGTGTGGGCGGTGAGCAGGAGGTGGGTGCGGGGCGGCGGCTCCTCGATCGTCTTGAGGAGTGAGTTGGCCGCCTCCTCGGTCAACCGCTCCGCCCGGGCCAGCACGGCCACCCGAGCTCCGCCCGCATACGGGCGCAGGCTGAGGAACTCCTGCAGGCTCCCCGGGTCCCCACCCGCCCGCACCCGCCGGATCGAGATGCGCTCGTCGGGCTGGTCCTCGAGCCAGAGATCGGGGTGGCTGGTGGGGTCACCGGGCCAGGTGCCCGAGGGCAGCAGCTCGGCGGCGAGGTTCAGCATCAGGGTGGTCTTGCCGACCTGGTCGGGCCCGGTGACGAGGAGCGCGTGACCGAGCTGCCCGCTCCCGAGGGCGCTGCCGAGCCAGGCGACGGCGGCGGGATTGCCGAGGAGGTCGCCAAGCGCCACCCGGGCAGTGTACCCGCCGCGCCCCCGGCATCTCGTCCGGCATGAGCGGCGGTGAGCCCGAGCCCCCGGGGTCCGGCCACAATGACCCCGATGCCCCAGGGATCGATCCACCGGAACGCCCCCGCCGGACCGCCTCCCGGCCGGGCGCGGCGTGGTCCCGGTCCCCGGGTGGTGCCCTGGGACTGGACCGACGTCGCCCTCTTCTTCGCCCTCTTCTTCCTCGGCCTCACGGTGCTGTCGGGGATCCTTCTCAACTCCGGCGTCCAGCGTTTCGGGCGCGGCCTGGTCGGCGGTCTGAGCCCCCCGCAGCAGAACGCGCTCGGGAACTTCGTCGAGCAGACCGCCGTCTACGCGCTGGCGATGATCATCGTCGCCGGCTTCGCGGCCGGCCGGCGCCGCGCCCGGCTGGCGGACCTCGGGTGGCGGATGCCGCGGCTCCGCTGGCTTCCGGTCGCGGTGGTGGTGAGCGGCGTCGCGCTGGTCGCGCTGAGCTGGCTGCTGAACGTCGAGGCCGGCCTCGTCCACGTCAAGAACGCCCAGATCGCGACCGTGCAGAGCGAGTACGGCCACGAGGTCGTGATCGCCCTGGTCCTGTTCGCGGTGGTGGCACCGCTCGCCGAGGAGACCTTCTTCCGCGGCTTCATCTACGGCTGGATGCGCCGGCGGCTCAACGTGCCGGCGGCGGCGATCCTCTCCGGCTGCTTCTTCGCCGCCGCCCACGTCAGCTGGGGGGTGAAGAGCGAGGAGATCCTCTTCCTCCCGCTGGCCCTGCTCGGAACCGCCCTCGCCCTCCTCTACGAGTACTCCGGCTCACTGCTCCCGGGGGCGGTCGTCCACGGGATCTTCAACCTCGTGGAGGCGCTCCAGATCCTCTGAGCCGGTGCGGTGGACGCCACTCCCATCCCCGCCCACCGGCCGGCTGCGCCCACCCCGTTCCCGACCCGGGCGACGCCTGGCTCAGGTCGCGGCCGGAGTTCCCGGAGCGGTGCCGGCGGCGGCCGCCACGGCTTCCCGGACACCGTGGTGGACGTGGTCGATCCCGACCACGGCCAGCACCCCGTAGCGCTGGAGGAGATCGTGGATGTCCTCCACGTGGGCCAGGTGGATGCTCACCGAGCGCTTCCGGAGGTCACGCAGCAGGGTGAGCAGCACCTGTCCGGCGGTGTAGTCGATGTCCGAGACCGGCGAGAGGTCGAGCACGACCCAGGTCACGGGGTGCGGGGCGGCGGCCACCAGGTCCAGCACCCGCTGCCGGAAGCGGTCGGCGTTGGCGAAGAAGATGGTGCCGTCGAAGCGGTAGGCGATGCCCCCGGGGAGGGTCTCGGCCCCGGGACGGGCGGCCTCGGGGACGAGGCTGTCCGGAGCTCCCGCGAGCGGCACCATCACCGTGTCCCGGGGACGGTAGGCGTGGCGCACGAAGTCGAGCACCGAGAGGGCGACGGCGAGCGCGATCCCCTGCTCGACCCCGATCAGGACCACGACCAGCGCCGTGATGGCGGCGAGGCCGAGCTCATCGCGGCGGAGCCGCCAGAGCTCGCGCAGGTGCCCGAGGTCGACGAGCCGGATGCCGATGACGAAGACGACGGCCGCGAGGGTCGCGTCGGGCAGGAAGTGGAGCAGTGCGGTCGCGGCCACCAGCACCACCACGGCGATCACCGCCATCACCAGCTGGGCGAGCTGGGTCCGCGCCCCGGCGGCGTCCACCACGGCGGTCTTGGTTGGGCTGCCGTTCACACAGAAGGCGCCGGTGACGCCCGCCGCCAGGTTGGCGACGGCCAGGCCGACCAGGTCACGGTTCTCGGAGAGGGGTTCCTCGCGCTTCTGCGCGAAGCTGCGCGCGGTGGCCGCGCTCTGGGCCAGGATGACCACGAAGATCGAGGCCGCGACCCCGGCCAGCCCGGGGACCTGGCCCCAGGTGATGTGGGGGAGCCCGATGGGCGGGAGCCCGGGCGGCACCGACCCGACGATGGCGACACCGTGGCGGTCGAGCCGCAGGGCGGCGGCGGCGATGATCGAGACGGCGACCACCACCAGGGTGGCGGGAATCCGCTTCGACAGCCGCTCGAAGGGAAGGATGACGGCGACCGCCAGGATGGCCAGCACGGCTGCCGGGACCACGATGTGGCCGAGGGAGGTCAGCACCTTCCCCATCTGGTTGACCACGCTGCCGCTGGCGTGGATGCCGAGCATGCTCGGGAGCTGGGTGAGCGCCACCTGAACGCCGACGCCGCTCAGGAAACCGACCAGCGCGGTGCGGGAGAGGAAGTCGGCGAGGAAGCCCAGCCGGAGCACCCGGGCCACCAGCAGGTAGCCGGCCGCCAGCAGCGCGATCACCCCGGCGAGGCCGACGTACTCGGGGCTGGCCGGCTTGGCGATGCCGATCAGGGCCGCGAACATGATCGCGGCGGTGGCCGAGTCGGCCCCCACCACCAGATGGCGCGAGGATCCGATCAGGGCGAAGACGATGACCGGGAGTGCGAGGGTGTAGATCCCGGTGATCACGGGCATCCCGGCGATCTTGGTGTAGCCCATCGACTCGGGGATGGCCACCGCGGCGAGCGTCGCCCCCGCGATCACGTCGGCGACGATGGTCGCCCGGGTGGTTCCGGCCAGTCCCGGGACGAGGGCGAGGAGATTGGGCCGGCGGGGCGGGGCGGGGGTGGCGTCAGTCACCGCGCGAGGCAGTCTAGTGCACTGGCCCGGAAGTGGCCTTCCTCTCCGCCGGCCACGCCGCCGGGGGGCCGCGTCGCGAGACGGCCGCGGTCAGGAGTCGGCCGGCGCCACGCCCCGTGCCTCCCGCCACACCAGCCAGATGCGCTGCAGGGCGGTGAGATTGGTCAGCACCGCGAGCACCCAGAGGGCGGGGATGAGCAGTGGCGGCACCACCAGCCCGGCGACCGTGATCACCACCCGCTCGGGACGGGCGAGCAGGCCCCCGTCGCAGGTGAACCCGAGCGACTGGGCGCGCGCGCGCACGTAGGAGACGAGCAGGGAGCCGCCCATGGCGACGATGACCAGCATCGCCGGGAGCTGGCCGCCGCTCCGGGAGACGAAGTGATACAGGAGGGCGGCGTAGGTGACGATCTCGGCGTAGCGGTCGATGGTCGAGTCCAGGAAGGCCCCGTAGCGGTGCACCCGGCCGGTGACCCGGGCCACGGCTCCGTCCAGGATGTCGAAGAGCCCGGCGAAGAGCAGCACCAGGCCCCCGGGGATCAGCCAGCCGAGGCCGATCAGAACCGCCGCGCAGGCGGTGATCCCGAACCCGATCAGGGTCAGGGCGTTGGGGGTGATCCCGCGCAGGTGGATGGCGGTCACCAGCCGGCGCGCTCCGGCCCGCACCCACTCCTGGAATCGCTGCGTGAACATCGCGACCGCGCCTCAGCGCGTCTCCGCCGCCACGCCGGCGGCGGCGAGCTGGCGCGCCTGCGCGTAGACGTCGAGGATGCCGTCCACGACGACCCTCCAGTCGTAGCGCTTGGCCTTCTCGCTGCCGCGACGCCCCAGGCTGTGCCGGAGCCCGGGGTCGGCGACCAGCGAGCCGAGCGCGCGGGCGAAGGCGTCGGGACGGCCCGGGGGCACCAGCAGCCCGTCGGCGCCGGGCTCGACGACCTGGCTGAAGCCGGGGATCGCCGACGCCACCACCGGCAACCCGCTGGCCATCGCCTCCAGGAGGACGATGCCGAAGCTCTCCCTGCCGGTGGCCGGCGAGCAGAAGACGTCGGCGCTCGCGTAGATGCGGGGAAGGATGTCGGCCGTGACGTGGCCGAGGAAGGTGACGTCGCGAACCCCGGTCGCCTCACATTGGCGCTCGTATGCCCAGCGCATCGGGCCGTCGCCGACGATCACCAGGCGGCAGCCGGCCCCCTGCCGGCGCAGCTGCGCGTAGGCCTCCAGCAGGATGGGAAGACCCTTGCGCTGCTCCATCCTGCCGACGAAGAGGATGGTCGCCTCCCCCTCCCCGCGCAGCTCCGGCAGCGGGGGGAGGTCGGGCCGGAAGCGGTGCCCGTCGATGCCGTTGGGGACGATGGTGTAGTCACCCGGGAAGTAGTGGCTGATGAACTCCCTGGCCGGTTCGCTGACGCAGATCCGCCCGTGCAGGCGCCGGAAGTAGCGACCGAGGAAGGGCCGGCCGTAGTAGTAGCCGAGGTTGCGGCGCGCCATCGCGTGAAAGGTGCCGACGTTGGCTCCGCGGTGGAGGCGCAGGGTGGTGATCGGCAGGCCCGGCACCAGCGGCTCGTGGTAGTGGACCACGTCGAAGTCCTCGCGGTCGAGGAGGTTGCGCACCCGCCGGACCAGGTGGAAGGAGAGCGCGATCCGGGCGACGGAGCCGTTGCCGCGGACCGGGACGCTGCGCCCGATCCGGACGAAGCCGGGGATCCCGTGGTCGTCGGTGACCCGGGACGAAGGTGCCAGGATGGTGACCTGGTGGTCTCGGCGACGGAGCTCCTCGGCGAGGTGGCGGACGTGCTCGGTCACCCCGCCCGGGTGGACGAAGTCGTACGGGGAGACGAGGCAGACCTTCACCGCCGGCACCGTGAGGAGGGGCCGCGCCGGGCTCCTCCCCGCGCCCCCGGTTCGCGGCGGTTCAACGATCCGGCCCCCAGACGGGGTCGAGAACGTGCCACTGCTCGGGGAACTCGCGGATCCATCCCTCGAAGATGCCCAGGATCTCGAGGGTCACCCGGCGGAGCTCCTCGTGGCGGGGGGCGCTCCGGTCGTAGGCGATCTCCTCGTGGACGAAGGCCCCCACACCGCCGGGGACCCGGGGGAGGACGACCGGGAGGATCACCGACCCCGCCCGCATGGCCGCGTCGACGACGCCGACCGGGAAGGGGGCCTCGGCCCCGAAGAACGGGAAGCGCTCGCCGTTGCCGATCAGGTCGCGGTCCAGGGCCAGGGCGATGGCACCCCCGCCCTTGAGGATGCGGAGCACGTCGCGCATCGCGGCGGCTCCCAGGCGCCGGGCGGTGACCTCGTCGGCGCCCCGGATGGCGGCGACGTCGATGGGGACGATGCGCACCCCCTGAGCGCGCCGGGAGCCCACCACCCTCTCGAAGAGCTGGGGAGGGCGGAGGTACTCGGCGAGCAGTGCCATGGGGAACCCGAGGCTGTTGCCGGCGGCGAGCCCCTTCTCCCACGACCCGAGGTGGAGCGAGATGACGGCGACGCCCCGGCCGCTGGCCGCCGCCTCCGTGTAGCGCTCGAAGTGGTCGACGGTCAGGCCGTTGCTGATGTCGTCGCCCTCGAAGCGCATCGCCATCACGTCGACCCAGGCGCGCCCGAGGTCGCGCAGGTTGCGGCGGACCACCCGGTCCAGGGATCGGGGGTCGAGGTCGGGGAGCACGTGGGCGAGATTGGCCCGCAGGCCGCGGACCGCTCCGGGACGGACCGTCCGGAGCACCTCCACGCAGCCGACCGCCACCCCGTAGGCGGCGCGCCGGGGCAGGACCCGGACCAGCGCCTCGGCCGCCCGGTACGCGTAGTAGGGCACCATCGACCCGTCATCGCCCCGAACGGCGGCGGCGTCCGCCCCGGCGGCGGGGACACCGCCGCCGGGACCGCGCTCGATGTGCTGGCCGGCGCTGCTCATCGCCACCCCGTGGGGGCTGCTGCTACGGGGTGCAGGCTATCAGGAGACGGGGGCTTCGGATGCGTGCTTGGCGACCACCGCCTTGCGGGCGGCGGGCTGGGCGTGCCCATTGCCCTCGGCGGGCGGTGTCCCGGCGATGAAGGCCTCGGTGAGCTCCCGGGCCCGGTTGTCCGAGTACTGCTTGGGCGGCGACTTCATGAAGTAGGACGACGGGCCCTCGAGGGTCCCCGAGAGGCCGCGGTCCAGGCCCAGCTTGCAGCAGCGGACCGCATCGATGACGATCCCCGCGCTGTTGGGCGAGTCGACCACCTCGAGCTTGAGCTCCACGTTGATCGGGATGTCGCCGAAGGAGCGCCCCTCCATCCGGATGTAGCACCACTTGCGGTCGTCCAGCCAGCGCACGTAGTCGGACGGCCCGATGTGGATGTTGCGGTCGTCCAGCTTCTGGTCGAGCTGGGAGCGGACGCTGTTGGTCTTGCTGATCTTCTTGCTGACCAGGCGCTCGCGCTCCAGCATGTTGAGGAAGTCGGTGTTGCCGCCGAAGTTGAGCTGGTAGGTGTTCTCGATGCGCACCCCGCGATCCTGGAAGAGCCGGGTGAGCACCCGATGGATGATGGTGGCACCGACCTGGGACTTGATGTCGTCACCGATGACGGGGACACCGGCCTTGCGGAAGCGGTCCTGCCAGTAGTCCTCGCGGGCGATGAACACGGGCATGCAGTTGACCATCGCGCAGCCGGCGGTGAGGATCTGCTCGGTGTACCACTTGGTGGCCTCCTCGCTGCCCACCGGGAGGTAGTTCACCACCACGTCGGTGCCGGTCTCCTTGAGCACGCTGACGATGTCGGCGGTCGAGCCGGGCGCCTTGGTGATGACCTCCTTCAGGTACTTGCCGAGGCCGTCGTGGGTCATGCCCCGGACCACCTTGACCCCCTTGGCCGGGACGTCGGCGAACTTCACGGTGCAGTTCTGGCCGCTGAAGATGGCCTCGGAGAGGTCCTTC
>Ga0187862_10005022_pt1 | contig 12336 bp, 13 predicted proteins | sample June2016WEW_10_1_FD_133003 | JGI IMG/M metagenome (GOLD analysis project Ga0187862, IMG submission 133003) | Peatland microbial communities from SPRUCE experiment site at the Marcell Experimental Forest, Minnesota, USA - June2016WEW_10_150 | ecosystem: Environmental > Terrestrial > Soil >...
CCCCCGCCGCCGCCCCCGCCGACGCCGACGCCGCCGCCAAGCGCAAAGGACTGGGAAGTCATAAGTAAGATTGCCAAAACTGCGATTGTTATAGCTTTCCCGATCATGAAATTACCTCCTGGCTCAGTATCTTTTATCGTGGATTCACCATATATCAAATTAATCGCGACCCACAATCCGTCTGCCCACAGGGTGACGCATTAGCAGGTCCAGATGACCATTTTGGTCTTAATCCCTAGATGCGCGGGCGATTGTTTTTGTCTACAAAATGATGAATTATTTAAGGGAGGATCATTCAGTGTGAAAAGGCAGAAAACAATTTGAGGGAAAGTGATTGAGGGCTGCCTGTCTGTATGTATGTCCGGAAATCTGGACCAAAATGATCCCGATGCGAGAATCCGGTTCAAGGCGCCCGCGGGCGCCTTGCCCACTGAAGGCATGTATCTGAATGTATCAGGAATCGATCAGTGCAAGTGAGCAACTGTGATGGTCACGTGGAGTTTAACCTGTCCGGATAAAATAAAGCACAAAACGTCGTCTCAATCCTCTACATCCTCCACGCCGGGAAATCACCCGAACAGAAGATCATCGGGATCAGGACTGATTTCCGCAGAGCAGGAGAGACTGAAGGCATCGTAGTGAATGCTATGATTGAGGGAGCGTGTGATTTGATTGTGCGGAGCAGGGAGGAGCTTCTCGAAACGATTTCTGATCTCTTCTAACGCAATGTTCCCAAATGGATCTCGGAGCAAGAAAGAAAAAATTCCAAAAGATTCAATACAGGTTACTCAGCCTTTTCGGTGGCCGATTTTACTCATCAGGAGTCCCTTCACCGCTTTAGACAACATTGACTGCCATCTCTTCTATGCATAAGTTGCAGTCGAGCCCCAAGAGGTCGAAGTAGGAAGCCCTGTGAATATGATCGGCAGAAACCACTCAACGGAAGAAAGAAGAGTGAAATCTTCGATGGGAAGTTGAGGCATGAAAAATGTGGTTCCGGTGAGCAACTGAAATGCTCACTTGGGGTTCAATCTTTTCTGGAGCTACCTTCCGATTTCCTAACTTGCCGATGAACACGCCGGCAGCCCAGAGCGGATTCCCCGTTGACGCCAAGCTTCGGTTCATTGAGCTTGTAGGCAATCTTATTTCGCAAAAACCTGAGGATTTCCTGACTGGCGATCTCAAGATGAGCCCGATATACGACCTCAAGCAGGGCAAGCCTATCACCAAATGATGCCGTGGATCAGTCAGGCGAAGGTCAATTCAAAATTTTCAGGATAAAATTTTTACTCTATGCCTGGAGGCCGCGTAATGGAAGAAAAAGAGAAATGCAAAGGTTTAAGTCGCCGCGATTTCATCAAAACCATTGGGATTGCGGGAATAGCTTCTTCAGGATTGAACATGGGCAAAGCTGACGGCGCTCCTGAACAGGCTGATGCAGGAAAGCGAGCCCTCCCAAAACGCAAGCTCGGCAAAACGGGCGTCGAAGTGTCAGTCCTCACGCTTGGAGGGGGGTTCGATACGATCAACAATCAATTGTTGCTGAGGCAGTCCCTCAATTGGGGCGTGACTTTCTGGGACACTTCCGAGGCCTATGGAAATGGTTTGAGCGAGGAGGGCTTTGGCCGATTTTTCGCTCGAAACTCCGATGCCAGGAAAGATGTATTCCTGGCCACAAAGGTGCACGCCGGCGAGCCCGAAGCCATGACGGCGGCGCTGGACAAATGCCTGAAGAGGCTCGCCACGGATTACGTCGATTTGTTGCACGTGCATGGAATAAAAGACTTCAGCGAGATAGCAGAGCCGAAACCAGTAAAGCAATGGGTTTCCGGATTGAAGCGGGCGGGCAAGATCAAACTTTGCGGGTTCAGCACTCATGAGAACATGGAAAGCTGTCTGCTGGGCGCAGCCAAAGCAGACTGGATCGACGCAGTTATGTTCGCTTACAGCTTCCGGCTTATGAACGGCGTGAAGATGAAGGAAGCGATCGCTGCATGCGCGGATAAGGGGATCGGACTCGTCGCCATGAAAACGCAGGGAGGCCGACAGGTACAGACGGAAAGCGAAGCCGAAATGCAGATGGTCGAACGATTTATCGAACGCGGCTTTACCGATAAGCAGGCCAAGATCAAGGTCGTACTGGAAAATCCAAACATTGCGAGCATCTGCTCCCAGATGCCTAGCCTGACGATTCTTTCGGCCAATGTGGCAGCGGCGCGTGACCAGACGCGTCTTACTCGGAGCGATTTCGAACTGCTGGAAAGATTTGCCGCTGAAACTCACCAAAGCTACTGCGCCGGATGTGGCCGGATCTGCCATGAGGCGGTCGGAGGTGCGGTACCGATCAGCGATGTTATGAGATGCCTTATGTATTACCGCGATTACGGCGAACGCGACCTGGCGCGTGAGGTTTACGCCGGTTTACTGGACGGGGCCAGGGCCAGGCTCACGCAAGTCGATTATTCCCTTGCAGAGAAGGCGTGCCCACAGAGACTTGCAATATCGAAACTCATGCGGGAGGCTTCAGAAATATTGGTCTAAGACTTGGGACACCAAACACGACGCTTCCAGACGTCGGACCGGAGGAGGAGCAGATGCATGCCGACACAAATTATCAATATAGCGGACAAGCTCAATCGAATTAACGAGACGTCCACGCCGAAAATCATCGCGCGAATCAATGACTATCTGGTCAAGCTGGTGAAATTCACCGGTGACTTCATTTGGCATGTCCACCATGATTCCGACGAATTGTTCTATATTCTGTCAGGTGATCTTGAAGTGCACTTCAGAACGGGTGTCAAGAAAATGCGGCCCGGAGATATGATCGTGATTCCGAAAGGCGTTGAACATAAACCCTGCGCTCCGGAAGAGTGTCACATGATGGTTATTGAACCGGAGGGTGTCCTGAATACCGGGAACATCGAGAATGAGCGGACTTTGAAAAAACCGGACTGGATTTAAGCCATCGAGGCGAAATGGAGACCGACATATCGCGATGAAGGACAAACTGAAGCTGGCCTGTTTTCCGTATTCCGGGGCCTCATCGAGCATGTATTTCAACTGGAAAAAGCATCTGAATCCAAGAATCGAACTCGTGCCGATTGAATTATCCGGACATGGGGCAAGAGTGAAAGAACCGCTGAACGGCTCGAACAATAAAAGGATGCTAAATAGCAAAATTCCTTCAAGGGGGATTTTTGCTGCCCAACCTTTTCTAATAACTCATCCGGAAGGGATTTCTCGAATTAAGGGGACTCGCATTCCGGTATCGGTAATCCTGGAACATATTGCAGACGGGCAATCCGGGGGATGATCTGCTGGAAGGCTATCAGGAGCTAACGAGGGGAGATATTCAGACAGCCCTTTTCTATGCCGGATCGTATCTTGACCATTCGGAGATAAGAGCGGTTGGCGCCTGAACCCGCACAGGCTGCACGTCGATCAGATGTTTGGAGTCGATGTAGCCGGGGCTTTGCGGGCCGCCGGGCACGATGCGATGAGGGCCTCAGAAGTCGGACAGTCGTGAGCAGATGACGCTCGGATTCTCCAGCACGCTATCCATTAAAACCACATCCTCTCCACCTGTGCATCCGACCGCTCATGATATTCAACGAGTAATCTTGCCACCTCCGGCCAGACCTCCCGTAGTGCCACTGATCCCATGAACAACCCTATATGGCCCGAATCCACCTGGAAACGATGCTGGAACCGCTCTGCAGTCGAGACGCAACCCGCGAGCGCGAATACCTGCTCGGGAAGGGTGATGTCGTCTGTCGTCCCGGCAACCATGATCACCGGGCATACTATTTCAGACAGATTGACTTGGCGGCCTAAGATTGTCAGCTTATTCTTACAGAGGTCATTTTTGTAAAACAGGCCCTCTACTATTTCTAAGTACCATCGCCCCGGAAGGTCCTGAACGTGCTCATACCAGTTGGAGAAAATATGATTACGCGCAACGAATCCGAAATCACCGTACCCCGAAAATAGTTTGAGATAGTCGCCCCAGAACCTCTCAAACGGATTCATCAGCTTAAATGCCAGGAGTTGCATTTGCCCTGGATAAGTCCCGCCATTCGCATCCACGAGCGACCTGAAAAATGAAAGAGGTGTGAACTTCAACGCTCTCTGAATCTTCCCGCCCCCGACATGCGCATCTATCGGGGCGCCTGCGACTGTCAGGGTCTTTATATCAGACGGGAATAATGAGGCGTAAATCGCTGCCTGCCAGCCCCCCTGACAGAGGCCGATCAGGTTTACGGGCCTGCCAACGGTTGAAATGCACTGGCCGGTCAGGGAGATAAGGTCATCCAGGGATTCATTCGCAAGCTCGCGAGTGGCCGGTTTCCAATCAATCGCATAGAGTGATTTAATACCATTGTCCAGGAGCGTGCCAATAAGCGAGTTCTCTCTGGAGAGATCGCAAATTGCCGAACTATGGCCCGCTTGCGGAGGTAAAATAAGAGTCGGGATGCTACAGGGATTAGATGCAAACTCCAGGAGCCGGTAAGCTGGTGATTCACCAATCACGCGATGAGAGGTTGCGAACTCAGGGGTGGTTGGGACCCTGCAGGATTCAGCGAGCATCCCAAAATACCGGTGGGCAAAGTCTTTTAAATAGATAACTGTATCATTCATGCTGGATACCCCCCTCGCTTAATTAATCGGATTAAATCCTCCTCTCCTTGAACGTTTATTTGCCCATGTGCTGTAGTTGCCGTGATGGACGATAATCTTTCGGTCATCAATTTCGAAGGAGGTCCTTCCCATCCCTGTGCCCCTGCCTGATTGACACGTCTGAAAGGGAGCCTGGCGTGAACAGTGTAAATTTGCCCCCTCTTCTTTCTCTTTTTCGATAGACACAGGCGCTGGTTCGTTGTAGAATATAGACAGGTATCGATCTGTTGTAGCTTCGTTACCATGCTCCATGCCCTGCACTGGTACCCTTCCTCCGTAGCCGCTAATTCGAGGAACCAAGAATGAGAAGGTTCAAAATACCGCTCATGATGGCTTTACCTGTCGGATTAGTCTCAATCGCTTATGACCGGGAAACCATTTTACCCGACCAGGCCGCTAAGTTGATCGGCCGGCAAAAGACCGAATACGGCAAGGTTGCGAGTGCTCATTTTGCGGCCAAAAGCAAGGGGCAGCCCACCTCTCTGAACCTCGACAAACCTCATCCGGCTCGGGTTTTCACGTTGATCGTCAGGGGGGCGGACCGGGGCAAGTTCGAGAAGCCACCCGAAAAACGCGCTGCTCCGGGGAAATGATTTGCGTAACGGGAGTGATAGCCAACTTAACTTAGGAAGCGGAGATGGCTATGAGAAGCAATCTGTTGCTGTACCCGGCTCTCATCGCTCTGGCGCTCAGCCTGCTATTGGCGCCGGCCCTGCCCGTTGCGGCAGGTAACGATGACAGCCCCACCTGCGATCCTCGTTTTATGACCGTTGACCCATCCGGGTTAAACGCATCAAAAGTACTCGAAATCAACGATTGGCGCCAAATCGCAGGTGACTGCACGCATGATTCAGTCTGGTTTCGCGGATTCTATCTGGATCGAGTGGACGAGTTCGTGAAGTTCGACCGTCCCGGAGCGAGTTCCACTCGTGACTTCGGCTTGAACGACAAGAAAAATATGGCGGGGACGTATGGCAATTCAGCAAATAATATGGGGCATACGTATTTCCTGAGTGCCCCTGGCGGGGTATTAACGACGTTCGCTCCACCCGGGAGCATCGACACGGGTGACCTCGGAATAAACGACCCCCGGGGAATCTTCGGCTCGTGTCTCAAAGTCGGCAGCAGCCTTATCGGCGAAAATCTCGGCCACTCCGGTGGCGACCCTGCCGGCAGTATCCCCGGGGGCGCTGTAGTTACGGGGGCTCAGAGCATAAACAACGTTGATGATAGAGGGCGCCGGCATACGGTATTGTTTCGTTGCTTTGAGTGGTGAGTGACTCGGCTGTTGGCTCTGTTTTCCGGTCTCCGGGGCAGGCCCTCTCGGAGCGTGAGGTTTGACGGCGCTTGGAACTTTTCCTGAGCCCGTCGATAGATGTCTGTCTGTCCATGCTTATAACCGAAAATTGTCAAATAGTGACAAAAACTGTATCTTCATCATTTTGTCTTTTGAAATTCCTTTAAACATCTCCACTGCATAACTTGCCCATTACCATCCCTATTAAAAAATCTATTAAAGTCATACAAAAAAAATCCTAACGCTTGAATTAAACTGAGTTCCCCCTTGCACTTACGGTCTCTGGATAAGATATCGTAATGAAATCAGACCAATGAAGGCATCCGATACTCCGGTCCATGCAAAGAAAGGGATCATCACCACCTGCTGCAGCGTGTTCGGACCTCGTAATACATTCCGCTCATTACCCCCGGGGGTTAAGCGGGAGCACCTTTCCTCGAACGATTTGCCCTCCTTCGTAAGTATCGGTTTTTATTTCTTAAAGTACTCAAGACCAATCCATCGGGATCAGCTCCTGTGAATGGTATACATTTTGCTGCCCCCTGGCTGCCTTGAAGAGCGGAAAAAAGGATGAATAAAAGAGAACTTTTGTAAACTAAGTTGGCAAGGCTTTCGTCAATAGCAGCAAATGACACAAAGAGGTGAACGGCAAAAATAATTGCGAAATCCGCGACAACATGCTGGAGGTCGCACCCAATAGGAAGAGTTAGGAAAAATCTGCCTCTTTGCAGGATTTTGGAGCGGTAGAGAATTTACACAATCCGTTTGACTCTTCAAACCCTTTTGTATGCGGGTAAATGGTATGTATTTTGTACCGATTGAAGGCCTTCAAAATTCAGTAATGGGCCAATTAATCTTGACAAATAATTGCGTTGTCAAACTTCGCCTCAATACGAAAAACGAAAGGAGGTGAAAGATTGCGCGCCTGAGCGATTTGCGGTGCCATGGAAGCAGTGGACCAAACCAATATAACTTTTTCAACTTTAGGAGTGACACAATGAGGAAAATGTTTTTAGGCAGTGCGATGGTTGTTTTGATTGTTTTGACGGCCGGTTTTGCTTCGGCATTCGAAACAACTGAAAACGACGGCTTCATCTACTTGTACGCGCCGGGCCAGACGACCGCCGCGGAAGCAACTCTATATGACAACAGCACCGCGGCCCCATCGTCATTTCAAGTCATACTTGTCGATGCTCTCGCGAATCAGTTAACGGGCACTAAATATACCGGACAGGAACTGTTTAGCGGCACTATCATATTGCCGGTTGGCGAGGGCAATCCGGCGGCTGGGGTTACTTTCAAGATCTCAGCCATAATAGATAGATCAAACACGATCCACTGGGCGTATAGAGGAACAGACGAAACAACGGGAACGATCCAGGTGAGCGGTGACTTTTATTTTTTGGGTAAAGAGAAGGATTATACTGTATCGCCCCCCATCAAGAAAAATGCATACGATGTCTATGGCTTCGTCAGCGGAAACAGTAATTTTAACGGTGCCTTCCGCGGGGTGTTTTACGTCGAATAGTGGTGTTATAAACCTCTGACCTCATTCCTCTCCCCTGTCCCGGGGGAGGGGAATGAGGCCCGCAGGACTTTTCCATGTGGTGGCTTAATCTGCCGCACATTCATCGCAGATTTTGATTCCATCCCGCCCCACAGTTTCAAAGAAAAATCCCCTTTTGGATATCGCAAATCAGGTGCGGGCCTGCAACTTAGCTCGCGTCCATCCGGAATTCTCCGATGGAAACACAGCTCTTCTCAGCAATGGGAACGCACCTCTTGTTATCCTTAGTCAGATCTTCGGGCCAAATCCGGCGAAACCAAGTGAAAAGAAGACGGCCAAGTGTTATAGATCTGCTTTAATTCGTCGAATTAACCCAAGAAACGCTGATTGATTTCCGGCTCAACAGTCAATCCGGCAAAAGGTTTAGACGTGATCGATCTTCATTGCCATATACTTCCGGGTCTGGACGATGGGGCAGATGAGTGGGGGGCGAGTCTTGAGATGGCACAAATTGCCGCCACGGACGGTATCTCGGGGATCGTATGCACTCCTCATTCCTCGCCGGTCTTTCCAGGAAACCACCGCACCGTAGTCCTGAGAGCCGTTGAAGAATTTCGAACGAGGCTCCTGCAAGCACGAATCCGGCTTGAACTCTATCCGGGTTGCGAGTTGTCCATCGACTCAAATCTGCCGCAAAGAATCGAATCAGGAGAATTGCTGACAATCAATGACAACCGGAAGATAGCCATGATTGAGATGCCGGTTGAGGTGATTCCGCCCAACCTGGACAGGTTCTTCTGGATGATGCGGGTTAGAGGCATCAACACCGTTCTGGCGCACCCCGAGAGAAATTACCCGCTCATGAAAAACCCGTCCGTGCTGTTGGAATGGATTCAGGCAGGAATCCTGGTGCAGATCACCGGCGCCAGCCTCAGAGGGCATTACGGGCAAGAGATTCAGCATTTTTCCATGAAACTGCTCCGGCACCGCATGGTTCATCTGGTAGCCTCCGACTCTCACGGTCCCGCCATGAGAAGGCCGGTGCTTTCGAAGGCACGAGCCATCACCGAATCCATTGTCGGCCCCGAAGAGGCGCACAGGATCTTTTATGAATATCCGGTCCAGGTACTGCAAGGAGAGGTTCCGGACGTAGTGCCGCCTATCCCGCTCAAAAAGAAAACACCTTTTATCAGGCGCATTTTTCCATTCAGGTGAAGCGGCCGGCGGGCATCCCCAGGTGTTAATCCGGTCATTCAATTTGCCGCCTTGAGGCGGAAGAGTACTTCGCGCAGCGCGGAAAGCATCCCGCCGCCATTCTCGACGCTCTCCCCGATCAGTCAATGACCGGAGACGGGGCCGTCAGCGGGATGCCTTGATCGCTTCGACGATAGTTTTTGCGTCATCCGGCGTTAACCCGTGGTGCACGGGTATCGCCAGGATCATCTCAGCTATTTTTTCCGTAACGGGAAGCTTCAGTGGACCGTAGAGTTCTTCGAAGACAGGCTGTTGATGTAAGCCCCGTGGATAGTGCACCCCACTGGCAATTCCTTTTTCCTTGAGTCTTTCGGCCAGAGAGTCACGGTTGCAGCCAAATTCATCCGGATCAACCAAAAGGCAGTACTGATGCCAGGCATGTACCCCTCCATGGATGACTTCCTGAGGTCGAATACCGCGAACCTCTGCCAGGCCTGCGGTCAGAATCTCTGCGTTCAGTCTCCTTTTGACCAGCATCTCACCGAGTCTGCCGAGCTGTTTGCGTCCAATGGCCGCTTCCATGTCGGTCATCCGGTAGTTGAATCCCAGGGCAGTATGATAGTACTTGCCGGTCTCACCATGGCTGCGCATGGATCGCATTTTATAGTAATATTCTTCGTTATTTGTGCACACCATTCCCCCTTCGCCGACAAACATGTTCTTCGAAGGATAGAAGGAGTAAGCGACAAAATCGTCGAACGAACCAATATCCCGTTGCTTCCATGCCGCACCATGCGCCTGGGCTGCATCCCACACGACAACCAGATTGTGACGCGCTGCAAAATCACTGACTGCGGTTATATTGAGTGGATTGCCAAAGAGGTGCACCGGCGAAATAGCGCGGGTAAGAGCGGTAATGCGCCTTTCGGCATCCTCAAGATCGATCAGGAACGTGTCGGGGTCGACCTCACAGAACACCGGCACTCCACCGCTCATTGCTACCATCGAACCGGTCGCCATAAAGGTAAAGGAAGGTACAAGCACTTCATCGCCGGGTCTCAGAAATGCCATATACGCTAAATGAAGGCAAGCCGTGCCGCTCGCGCAGGTCAAAGCATAACGTGACCCCACCTTGAGCGCAAATTCGCGTTCGAAAGCCTCGCACTGATCGCCGTGGCGAAGATTTCCGGACCGCAGCACCTCGACGGCGGCCTCTATTTCTTCCTCGGTCAATCTAACCTCGGATATTTTTATACCCTCCACTTGTTTAACTCCTTTCAACATACCCGTATTTCCCGCAGACGAATCGGTGGAAAAGGCTCATCCGACCGATTCACTTGCGGCGCATTTTTCCAATGGCCCGGGTTTGTCAAATATGGTTAATCAGTCAACTTACCATAAAACAATTGTTAGAAATCACGAAAATATACCCGCAAAAATAGAATAATTTAATCAATCACTTAAGTTTTTTGAAGTGTTTTGTGCAACCAAGCATGGAATAAGCAGTAATGTATTGCACATGGTTTATCTTGCGAGGTTCAATCCCCGGGAGATATTAAAAATATTAGGGGGTTGAGATGCGATTTCGAAAACCCGGCAAAATCGATAGCAACTTATGGTACCCGGGCACTGAGGAATCAGGGGCGTATTTACTCCGAGGGCGCCACGGCACGGCGTTGATCAACGGGGGAATGAGCTACATCTTCCGGGTGTTCTAAGCCAGATGCGTGAATTCGGGATTGACCCCGGAGAAATCACCAAATTTTTGATCCTCCATTCACATTTCGACCACGTTGGAGTGGTCCCCTATTTCAAGAGGAATTACCCGGCAATTAAAGTACTTGCATCGGAAGCGGCCGTCAGGACATTCGAGAAGCCAAAGGCGATCGAATTCATAAACAGCTATAACCAGTTGAGCGCAGGGGAGAGGAATGAATCTCTCAAAGGTTTTGATCTCGAGTGGCGGGGCGATATAAAACCACTCTCCGTCCATGAGGGCGACGTCATTGACCTGGGCCGGGTCGCGCTTCTGCTACGGCCGGCCCAACTCCAAGTTTGGGTCCCGCGTTCCGCAGCGTATTGAGTTCAACACCGCCAAGGCGAGTTCCTGCACAAGACCCGATCGTCTCGCATTCGAGCTGCTCTCAAAGTGTCCCGATGCTCGTTGGACTAAAATCCGAATTCAGCCAACAGGGAATCGACCTCATCTTGAGAGTGGACCGCGTTTTCCACGGCGGCGTGCGCCGGACCATAGAGTTCTGCGCTATCCTTTTGCTTGGAAGTTTCCGTCTTTACCCCGAACGTGCGGATCAGGTTGACGAGTTTTAGTTCCATATCCTTGAGCAGCTTGGTTATCTTATTAATGATCTGACTGCTCAAATCATGGTAGTCCTGTGCGATAAGGATTTTATCCAGGTCTGCGCGATTTTCGCTGATCATCGTTTCCATGGCGTCCAGAACTTGAGCGCCCTGACCGAGCTTTTTCCCGGCCGCATCACCTATCGCGTGAAGTCCTCCGATGAACTCGCGCAACCTCGAGATTTTTTCCGTTTCACTCGAAAGTCGCACCTGCATAGCTTCCACGTGATCCATGGTGGTTACGGCCGCCTTTTCCGTCATCTCCAGTATGTGTTCGAGACGATTCCCGGAGTCGGGTATCTTGTTCTCGACAATCTCATGCAGGGACGGATCAAGAGTATTGAGAAAACCGCGTATTGAATCGTGCAGCCCCCTGGCCATGCCTCCAATTTCTTTGTAAAGGCCCGATGAGTCGCACTGCTGGTTGGCCATGTTCAGCAGGATCATCTGGGCGCCGGGCAGATCGCCGTTGGAAAAGGCTTTTACCAGCTCATTGCCCTTGGCGATCAAACTCTCGACCACACTATCGTCTGGGGGCAGGTGCGGCTTCTCAGAGTTAGGGTTCGAAGAGCTAAAGAGCTTTTCGATTTTTTCCAGGGAATCGGCAGAACGAGTGAAGGTAAGGATGAATTTAGCGCTGGAGTCTCCGTCGGGGGTCACCGACAACTCACCACCCCAACTCTTCACCAACCTAGTCAAGTTAGTCAGACCGGGCTTTTCTGCACTTTCTTCAAGAGATTCAAGACCTGCTTCGTCCATGCCCCCGGAAGTCTCAGGCACTGTTTCGAGGGACGATTCATCTGCGCCGGCGACGCACTCTGGCGTATCCACAGGTCTCAATATTTCCAGTAGTTCGTCCAAGTCGATTTGAGGGCTCCCGTTGCCGTTTTTAAAAGTCCCCATCTGGTCAATAACCAGGCTTACTGCGAAGCCCAGTACGGCAATAGAGTCTGTTGCGCCCGGCGACACTTTGTCGGCCAGGAATCTCTCGAGTTCGAGTCCGGCCTTCTCCAAGCCCCCCAGACCAAGCATGGCCGCTGTAGTATGGAATGACACGAGAGACCGGCGAGATTTTTCAATATCTTTTTCGCCGTCCCCATCGACCAGAGCAGACACGCTTTGCTCAGTGTCTCGAAGCAACTTGATCAGTTCGTTCCAGTCCTGCGATTCCAATGCCATCATTTTGTTCTTTCCTCGTATAGGCTGATTATCCCTTTTACATCGATTATCAATGCAATTTTACCTTCTAACGATATGGCGCCCACCGAGATCCCCGGCAGTTGCTGAAACAGGTCCCCAA
>Ga0187862_10005032_pt1 | contig 12321 bp, 15 predicted proteins | sample June2016WEW_10_1_FD_133003 | JGI IMG/M metagenome (GOLD analysis project Ga0187862, IMG submission 133003) | Peatland microbial communities from SPRUCE experiment site at the Marcell Experimental Forest, Minnesota, USA - June2016WEW_10_150 | ecosystem: Environmental > Terrestrial > Soil >...
GGTTGTGATAATTTCAAGTGGCACAAAAAATGGCTCAACACCAACAATTGCGATTGCTGCCCCCCATAAGCAGACCGTTTATTCTTAGAATTTACTCTAATCGTGACTTCTTCTGAAAATTACTCGTTAGCAGAGAAGATTGTTTCGTGAAAGCAACTGTTGCTTAGATAGGATTAGTTTTGCGGTCTGATGCGTAAGGTTTAGCTATTTTTGCTTTCACTTCTGGCTTTGGTTCGCAGAAAATCTGTGTGGTAATTCCTCTCTGCTCAGTTTGGTAAGCACAGAGAAAAAGACCGAAGGCCGAAGGACAAACTTCAAAGTGTTTCATTCCTGCCACTGCAGCCATCTTTATTAGCTTTTGGTTGCAATAAACACAGTGGTTGGGTTTAACTTTTGGAAGAGGTGCTTTGGATCCGTTTGAAGGGCCACAGTAGATTTCGGTTCCGTTAGTACTGAAGTTGGACCAAAGGGACTGGTAAAGGCTGGGGCACATACGATAATTGCCGTAAGATTGAAGATTAAGGATGTGAACAAACTGTTTCCCGCATTTCCTGCAATTTTCCGCAAACATTTCTGAATCCTCAGTTATCGTGGCTCCAGCAAAGCACCCGTGCAATCAAAGAATATTTGAAACTTACTAGACCTCAGCCATTGTGAACAAAGAACTATGCTGAACAATTTAACTAAATATATAACGAATACCTTATTAAAGTAAGGATAAAATATACTTGCCAAGGATTACGTAAGACATGACGCCTGTTGTTCAGCTTTATTGGATTCGAATCTCGTTGGGAGTAGTTGCAGGGGCCATAAGCGCGGTTCTAGCTTTATACCTGCCCCTAAATGACCTTAGCAGCCTAATCGACAGCTTCACAGTAGCCCTTCTTATATATCTGGTATCCTACTATCCGCTTAAGGCAATATACTCAAAAAAGATAGAAAAACAATCAAAAATATTGAGCACGGCAGTATTAGGGTACTTCTTCGCATGGCTGCCCTTCTTCGTCCTGTTCTTTACGCTGTTCAAAATCTACGCTTAATTTTATTACTAAAGAATTATTCTTGGTTTTTCTGGAAAAAATTCGCGATTGTGGCCTGGCTCTTGTCGCTTCGTAGTGTTTCTATTTTCTCTGGTTCGCTTGGTTTTGCGTTTCCGTTCAGCGGTGCGATGTCCATTCGGGTTAGGATTCGCATGCAGTCTGCCCATGCCGAAAAGTATCCGCGGTCAAAGTCTCCGTGTAAGCCGTTGCCCATATGTTCTAGGAACTCTTTTCTGTAATTGTGCAGGGCTACCTTGTCGCTTAAATCAATCTTTGATAAAAATGCGTAGTCGTCAGTTGCGCTGTTTTTTCGCGCTAGGTAGATACCGTAAAGTGCACGGAAGTATCCTCTGTTCCAATCTGTTTTCTGCATTTTCTGTTTTACCCGTTCCAACTCGCGTTCGGCTTCGGTGAATTGCCTGCTGATTATGAGTTGGAAGTACCTTGTTACAAGGGCTTGTGAAATCGGCATGTTTTAGCGTCCGCGACTTTTAGTGGCTTTCTCCTCTTCAGAGACATCTTCTATTCCGTTCTCGGTTACTTTAAGTATTTCCTCTCCTTCCGGCAAATATGGGCTTGAAACCAGCCTTGCAATCCGTATTGGACCATGTGATGCTTTTCGAAGGTAAAGCCTTGTGTGGCTTGTATGGCCCACGATGTTTCCGCCTATGGGGTGGATTGCGTCGCCGAAGAACTGGTCTGGCTTCGCCATTACCTGGTTAGTTACAACTGCAACCGCATTGAATGCCCGGGCTAAACCGATCAGCTTATGCATATGCTTGTTCAGCTTTTGCTGTCTTGAAGCCAACATTTCTCTTCCAAGATATTCGCTTCGAAAATGCGCTGTTAGAGAGTCTACTATGATTAGTTTGATGTTGTTTTGCTTGATTATTTCATCGGCGTTTTCGAGAAGGAACATCTGATGGTCTGAAGTGTAGGCTTCAGCATAAATGATGTTCTTAACTACTGTGTCAGGGTCTAAACCTAAAAAGTTGGACATTTGAACGATACGTTCAAGCCTGAAAGTATTTTCCGTGTCAACATATAATGCCGCGCCGTTGAGTCCGCCTCTCTCCGGAGGCAACTGGACGTTAACGCAGAGTTGATGGCAGATTTGGCTTTTCCCGCTGCCATATTCGCCGTAAAACTCCGATATCGTCTGGGTTTCTAATCCGCCGTCAAGCACTTTGTCTAAGGCTTTGCTTCCTGTAGTCAAACGCAAGACGTTTTTTCGCATTTTGAAAAGTTCGTCTGCGCGGATGAATGAGACGCCCAGGGATGAGCGTGCTGCTTGTATGATTTGGGCAGCTTTTTTCTCGCTTACTCCAACCGGCTCCAGTTCTCGCGATGTAGCCATGGCCAAGGATTCCACTTGGTGATATCCGAGTTCACGGAGCTTTTGTGCGGTCGCTGGTCCGACTCCTGGGAGGTCTTCTATAAACTCATATTTTGGCTTGGACGGTTCAGTCTGCTTTTCTGTTTCCTCTTGTGCTTCGTCTTCTTGGTTTTGGTCGTCTTCATTTTCATCCTTCATTGTATTCACACGTTGCAACATGATGTAATGTTTGGGTATTTAAAATAACCGAAGAACAAGACATATTGCAGAGTGGAGAGGTGACTGAAAGTAAACTTTCATCTTTTGGCCGCTTAGTCAAGAAACCTTGACTGAATTTCTGTCACTTAGTCAAGAAACGTTGACAATAAACCTTTTAACAACTAAAACCGCCAAGAAGAACGGTGGAAAAATGAGGAAACCTGTCATCGCGTTTCTTATTTTGCTTTTGGCTGAGACGATAAGTGGGTTGGTGCTTGTTTACGCCAGTTCACAGTTCAACGACTCTGTTCTACCTCAAGCTGCTTCCCCAACACAGCCTGTTATCTCCGTCAAATCTTCGATGCCTTCACCCTTTACAGTTGCAGCATGGATTGTCGGGTTAGTTGCTGTGTTTGGTGCCCTTCTTTCTCTTTTCCTCCGGGGACGACATTCGAGTCAACCTGAGAAGAAAAGAGTGGGTGAGCGATTCTGGGCTATCGACAGCTATCGCCCAAACTGTTTGAGGATCAGTCGCTAAAAAGAGGCGACCTTGCTATTCTTTGCATTGTTTGAGGTCGCGTAGCTCGGCAGCGGATTTGTTTAGCATGGCGTGGTCTGCCACAGTTTGAATGGTGGACACGGGGAGGCAGACAACTACTTTGCCGAGGAACGGCACTTTGAACCCCAACGCCTTCGCTGCTTCATCTGTCAGCCCAACGTAGAGGCTTGTAACTTGCCAACTAGCCATGTCAACTTCAGCGCTTTCTATCTCGCCGAGCAAAACATTATCGGAGGTGTAAGCTTTTTTCCAAAAAACCCTAGTAATTTCAACCATGTTTAAAACCAATATGGTAATTTGCGTTCGCCTATATTTGGTTGTCGGCAATGAAAAGCTTGCAGAAGCTTTTTTTACGTGGCTACACCACTATTAATTGTGATTTTTATGTCTGCTTCTCAGAAACCAATTGCTAAACTTTCTCCTCAAGAGAAACATGTTATCGAGGATAAAGGCACAGAAGCGCCTTTCACTGGCAAATACTTCGCTTTTTGGGACAAAGGCATCTACGTATGCAAACGCTGCAGGACTCCACTTTACCGTTCAGAAAACAAGTTTGAAGCCAACTGCGGGTGGCCAAGCTTCGACGAAGAAATTCCGGGTGCTGTAAAACGGATGCCTGACCCTGACGGAATGCGGACGGAGATTGAATGCGCTAACTGTGGAGCCCATTTAGGACACGTTTTCACAGGTGAACACTTCACCGAAAAGGACACAAGGCACTGCGTGAACTCGATTTCGATGGATTTTATCCCTGACAAGAAAGAGTGAGCCTCTTTTGTTTTTTGGGGTTTCTTGTTACTACTCGAAGCTATTCTACAGTGCGAAAGATTTCGAGAAGTGCTTTCTTAGTTTAGAGCTTTGATAGTCTTAAGTGAAACTTGAAACGATGGCGGACTTGGAAGTCTAGTCAGCCTAAGCTGTGGCCCCACTTTTCCCTAAAACAATATTCGCCGAGCGGCTTTCTTTCTGGTGCCGGTGGTTCCTCAGCAGGGTAGCCCAGCGTAACCAACGCCTCAGGTTCAACTTCCCTTGGAATCTCCAGCGTTTCCCGAACAGTTTGCTTGCAGAAACTTGGCGCGCAGAACCAGCATGCCCCCAATCCCAAGCTATGCGCCGCCAACAACACGTTCTGCAACGACGCTGCCAAACTCTGCAAAGCCAAATCCCTCTCCAACCTCTGCTTTTCAACATCAACAAGCCTCTCCATACCATCCATGCAGAAGCAGGCGAGCACTAATATTGGTGCATCGGCGAATCGTTCGATCCGAAGCTTAAATTTTTCGGGCTCAATGGAGACACCATCTTTTGTAGCGTCAGTGGTCCATGCCTTCGCCATAGCCTCAGCAAGCCCCCGTTTTACCTGCGGGTCCGCCAATACTATGAATCGCCACGGTTGAGCGTTATGCGCTGAAGGCGCCCAGCCAGCAACCTCCAAAACCTTCCTGACTAGCTCTTCTGGGACAGGTCGGGTTTGGTATTTCCTGACGCTTCTTCTCTCCCTAAGCTCATCCAACAAGTGTGACATGAAACATGGTATGTCGGCTACTCTTTTTATCTCTTAAGCAAAAATGTGCAAGTAGATTTTAGTGTTCATGTTTCTTTGAGTAAACCAGCAAAGCCGCGCCCAGTGCAATCACTGCTATTATTGTTCCTGAAACGGCTGCGATAGTTACGGTTGGAAAAGGTTTGGGAGGTTGAAGTTTAGGTGAGTTTGTGGGCTTCTCCGAAGATGATGGGGAAGGCGACTGAACCTGACTTGGTGAAGGTGTGGTTGAAAAGTTTGAGATAAGTGGATGAGCAGGTAACTGCACCTTTACGCTAGAAATATTGTAAGGCGCGATGAGCGGGTAAAAGTCTTTGTTGTTTGCGTCTATGACGTAAGGCGCATCGCCTATTCCCGAGTTATCAATTTCTGTAGCGTTGGGATATAGACTGGCGTAATTGCTCCAGTAGTTTCCTTTTGCGCCGTTGCACCATGTATTATGAACAGAATAAACCCCGTTTTCGCTTCCAACTTGGTCAATCAAGTTCGTGGTGCTGCTTATGAAGTTGTTTTCATAGAAAATATTGTCAGCCGATTCCCGTGTCTGAAGATCGCTGGTGCCATAATAATTGTCAATTTGGACGCAGATGCTGCCAGAAATGTTGTTCGCGACAAATTGGTTCAGTGTGGAAGATCTTAAGTCTATTCCGCTGTCGTATGCTCCACTTCCGTATGGTGCGATGCTGTTCTTAATTACAAGGTTATTCACTGAATTCTCCATCCAAATCCCATAGCCACCTCCGCTAATTGTGTTCTGGGCAACAGTTTGGTTAGATCCACTCAAGAACAAGGCGGTCGCCGTATTGTTTGCTATGATTGTTTCGTCTCCAACCGCGCTTATGCCAGTGTTTATTATGTTGCCGATTATTTCAATTCTGCTTCCAGTTGCGGATACGAAACCGCCAGTGGTGCCACCCCCAGGTTGACCATGCGAATTAATGGTGAAATTCGTGAGGATTGCGTCGTTGGCTTCAATGTTGACTGGATTTTCTATCCCCGACGATCCAAGGATGCCGTAAGGACCACTGGGCGGGTACAGATCTATTATGGTGTTGCTTGGACCTTCACCTATGAGGGCGATTGTCTTGTTTAGAGTTAGTACTTGCTCTTCGTAAACTCCTGTTTTGACGAATATTGTGTCTCCATTGACAGCGTTATTAATCGCTGCCTGAATCGTAGAATAATTGTCTGGGACAACAATTGTTTGAGGCTGAGCAATAACTGGCCGAAAAGCGATCAAGCTAAATGTAGCTAGTACAAGAACAAGAATAGCAATTAACGCGAAGTGTTTATTCTTGCTCATCCAATCTTTACCTGCCTGTGTTTCCTTGAGTAGACCAGCAAAACAGCAGCCGCTACAATGACTATTGCCGTTCCTATAACAGCGTCAGCCGCGGTTGGGAAAGGTTCTGGTTTCGCTACGGTGAAACTGACGGTTTGTGACATACCAATATCTCCAAATGTGTCATTAACATAGATGACGAGGTTGTGCAAGCCATTTGTCATGTTAGCGATTGTGCTGTTACCCATTATGGTTACGTTCTGTTTCTCATCAACACTGTAACCTATCCAGTCAACAGCCTTGTCAACTGCAAAAATTAAGGGAACGTTTGATTCGTTGTATTTTTTGTCGATTGGCGACTGAACAGTTATTTTAGGGGGAATGGTCTCCAGCGAATACAATGTAGCGTTGAAAGGCTTCACAAGGGGATAACGGTCCTTGTTCTGAGAGTCTATGACACAAGGAATATTGGCTATTCCCGATTTTGCGCTTCCGTCGGCGTTAGGATTTTTAGTCCAGTAGTCGCCCCAATAGTTTCCGCCATTGGGGTACCCATCGTCCCAAACGTTTACGGAATCAGAAACTTCCGCTTGGGTGGTGCTGTTAAGAATGTTGTTGTGATAAATAGTGTTGTTTGAAGCACCCGCAAAATAAATTCCGGTGCTGTAGAGGTCTTTGAAATTCACGTCGCCAACTATATTGTTTCCAATAACCTGGTTATGCGCGGAATTGGCGAAAGAGATGCCATAAAGGTTGTACGTTAGGTTGTTTCCCGTTATAATGTTTGAAGCTCCTCCTTCAACATCTATTCCTGTATATGAACCGCCATTCCAAGCCTCTACACTCTCAAATCCGCTTATTGTATTGTTGGCAACTAAGACATTTGAGGTATCAGTTAATTGGATGCCAATTGCTTGTCCGCTTGCGCCATAGCTGAACAAAATCTCAAAGTTTTTCACGGTTACATTTGCGACTTCATTTAATGAAAGGTCTCCAGATGGGGTGTATCCCTCTCCCAATAGTTTGTATCCACTTCCATCAAGCACGATGCTACTTCTGTTTACTGTTATGCTTCCATCGACATTGCTTGTCAAAGTGTAGGTGTTGCCTGTTTTCTGGATGGGTGCTGTTGATGGAGTTACGCTACCATCAGCATTGATAATAATGTCGACATTACTCTGAGCCTTAACAGGTAGAATACAAATTCCGCCCAGAGCCAGAAGGATTATGAGAAATAAATTCGCAGCGGCAAATTTCTTCATGTTTTTTGTCCTTCAACTTTGTATTGAGGCGCCGCTTCGCGTTTCTTGAAGTAAACCAGCAAGGCGATACCGATCACGACAACCGCTGCTACCACTAAAATAGCGGCTACAGTTGCAGAAAGAAAAGGCGCTGGCTTTGAAACGGTAAACCAGACGGTTTGTGAGGCGCCCACGTTTCCGAATGTGTCGTTAGCGAATATTGAGACACTGTACGCGCCATTCGACAGCATTGACAGCGTAGCATTCCCCGTGACCGTTACGTTAGCTTTCCCATCTAAGCTATATTTGATCCAGCCAACCTCTTTATCGACTGTGAACGCTAAAGGCAAAGTGGCGTTGCGGTACGTTTGGTTTTGTATGGAAAGGACCGTTATTTTCGGCGGCGTTACCGTAAGCAAGTAAGATGGGTCAGGAGTTCCATAACCAACCGGCGTGTATTGTTCGTTTAAAGTGCTGGGATACGCTAAAGTCAACTCACCCCATATGCCCGTTCGTCCTCCGATAAGATAGAACGTGTCGTTAACAACTGCTACTGAAGCAATTAACCGATCAGTTGGCGCAGCCGTGCCCAGAGTCCAATTTCCTGTGAAGGGATTGTAAATGTCGGTTTCTTGCTCACCAAAGAAGTAAATCCGTTTTGGCGCCAGAACGCCGCTAGTTGCAGCCGCTGTGAAACAGAAGTCATGAATGTTGTTTCGCTCAATGCTCCAGCTGTCATTTGCCGGATCATATATCTCCAAGACCTGGTTTCCAACCCACGTTTGGTTCATCGCTAAAACGTATATTTTTCCATCAAGCACAGCTGAGACGCGAGCGTCAAGTGGCACAGGCGGCGGAGTTTTTGTTGTCCATGTGTTGGTTTGGATATTGTAGACTTGATTCACATTGTAATAAGAGACAGAATTGTTCATCAAAAAACCGTTCATAGAACTTCCGCCTATAACGTAGATTTTGCCATCGACCATGGCTGTAGCCGCGGAGTATCGGGGCGAAGGCATTGGTGCCTCATTTGTCCAAGTGTTCGTGGCGGTGTTGTAAACCTCGTTTGCAGCAACGTCAAAGTACGGAAAAGGCGTTACCTGAGGATTAAAGCTGGTCAACGTACTGTAGCCGCCAATACAGTAAATCAAGTTTTGGTAAACTGCTATGCTGAATGACGCTCTAGCCGTCGGCATCGGGGATTCCGTTAACCAACTGTTCGAGCTTGGGTCGTACATTTCGTTAGTATTAACCTCTTGACCTCCGTAACTTTGTCCTGTCGAGCAACTACCCGTCTCCGATGCACTGCTTCCTCCAATCGCATATATTTTCCCGTTGACAACCGCAACGCCCAAATATGCTCTAGCTGTGAGCATGGGCGCCTTCTCCGCCCATGAGTTTCCAACCTCAAGTGCTCCAGAAACAGGATTAAACACAAGCACGCAAGATGCAATGAAGACCAAGACAAGCATTAATGCGCAGACTTTACTCATGTTTTCCCCGTAAGTAACGTGCTGCTTTGTGTTGATTAAAGGTTTTTTGTCAAGGTTTCTGAACTAAGCGCCTCATGTTTTGTCAAGGTTTCTTGACAAGAACAGAGGATAATCATTTTGGCGGGTTAAGCTCTATTAGGCTCCAAAATAACTTTAAGCGACTGTCCTGCTTCAGCCATCAACCTGAAACCTTCTTGTGCCTGGCTTAGCGGGAGCCTATGCGTAATCATTTCTTTGACGTCAAGCTGTTTTGTCCCCAGAACCCGAAGGGAATCTTCAAGGTCGTTTGGTGCGGCGCCGTAGCTTGTCTGGATCTTTATTTCGTTTCTCCAGAACTGGTTAATCGGTACGGGCAACTTCACGCTCGGGTCGGGAACCGCGAAGAACAGGATGGTTCCGCCATTGTCCACACAGTCCAGCGCTGAGAGCGACGCAGATGTTGCTCCCGTGCAGACGATAACTTGGTCGGCTAGCTTGCCGTTGTTGGCTTCTTTGAGTTTGGCGGGTAAGTTGTCTCTGGCGTCCAGGGTGTGGGTTGCGCCGAATTTCTTGGCAAGCTCCAGCCTGTACGGGTTAATGTCTGAGACCACCATGTTTCTTACGCCTTTGAATTTGGCAAGCTGCGTGTGCAGGATTCCTGCGATGCCGCTGCCGATAATCAGCACGGTGTCGTCTTTTTTCAGGTCAGCCAAGCGTTGTCCCCGTGAAACGCATGCTAGGGGTTCGATCAAAGTGCCTTCTTCATAGGACATGTCGTTGGGCAACTTGTAGATGCCGAAGTCAATGTTTATTTTTGGCACTCGGATGTACTGTGAGAAGCCACCTGGGTAATAGTTTGTCGTATGCAGCGTGTGGCAAGCTGTGTGAAAACCTCTTTTGCAGTAACGGCATTGGTTACATGGGACATGGTGGGAAACGAAAACGCGGTCGCCCACTCTTACCTTTTTGACCTTGTCGCCGACTTTGTCGATGACGCCTGTTGCCTCGTGACCTAAAACAATCGGAGCCTTAGGCACACGATACCATTCTATAACGTCGCTGCCGCAGATACCGCTTGCCATAACCTTAAGCAACGCCTCATCCTCCCCGATTTGTGGGATCGGCATATCTTGGATGCGGACATCATGGTTGTTGTAGTAAACGGCGGTCAGCATATTCTTCACCGAAAAAGAGATTGCAGCTGATTAGGCTTTGCCAGCTTTTACCTGTTCGTAGAGGTCCATTGCTTCCTGCGGAGTGTAGCCGTCGTGGACAACTGCTCTTATGCCCCGTATGGCGGCGACTGGGCATTCGGTTTGCCAAACGTTGCGGCCTAAGTTAACGCCGATTGCGCCTGCTTGCATGCCCTCGTAAACGAAGTCGAAGACCTGTTTTTGGGTTTCAGTTTTGGGTCCGCCTGCCATGACAACCGGCACTGGGCATCCTTCAACAACCTTGTGGAAGTTTTCGCAATAGTAGGTTTTGACGACGCGTGCGCCTATTTCAGCTGAAATCCTTGCTGCCAACGCCAAGTAGCGTGCTTCTCTTTTTTCAAGTTCTTTTCCAACTGCTGAAACTGCCATGACCGGGATTCCGAACTCTTCGCATTCATCGACGAGTTTTGCTAAGTTGGATAGGCTTTTGTTTTCGTATTTGCTTCCCACGAAAACTGACATCGAGACGGCGGAAGCGTTTAGCCGGAGGATTTCTTGCATAGATGTGACGATGCTTTCGTTCGCTAAATCTTCGCCGACAACAGAGACGGCGCCTGAAACACGCATGATGATGGGTTTCTCGATCGCGGGGTCTATGCAGTTGCGCAGGACGCCACGAGTTAACATTAAAGCGTCTGCGTATTGGTAAATCGGTTTGATTGTTTCGCCGGGTTTCTCAAGGCAATGGGTTGGTCCCTGGAAGTAGCCGTGATCAATGGGTAAAAAGACTGCTTTTCCGTCTTTCTGGATAAGTCGGCTTAACCTGTTTTTCATACCCCACTCCATAACAATTCCTCGAGGGGATTCTCTAGTTCAAGGTTTATTAAAGTATTCGTTTGGATTTTATTTTAGGTTAGGAACCGTTTCTTGCGATCAGTTTTCTACGCTTATTTTTTACTGCTGCTTCCACGTCTTTTTTCCTTTGTTTTTTGTTTGGCCCTTTACTTCGTTTTTAGGTTTATTTTTTGTTTTGTTCTTGATTTTAAATGCCCTCCTTACACGCTCTCCCCTTTCAATGAGCATGCACCCTTATTCGCCTTTGCTTATCTTAGAGCAAACAAAAATGCTGATGGAAAACCAAACAGGTAAATTATTATTCATTTTTATTGAAGCGTCTTAGGACATAGTGTTCTTATTTCTTTGCCAAAGTCTCTGGGTCAAATGGCTTGAGTTTTCCTTTTTCGTCTGTAATGTACAGTTGAAAGTCGTATTCTCTGCAGTAGTTCTTGAAATCTCTCCATTGCGTTTTGTCGCCTTCAAAATCTTTTTCATTTACTATTTGACAAATTCGTTTTAGACAACCTTTGTGCGCCAAAACATCTGGGATAATGCCGCCGACCTCCGAAGGTTTTTCCCAGCCTTCAGTATTCGCCTTAACCAGCCAATTATCTTTTTTGAGGTCTTCAGCAATAGTCCTGACACATGCATCATGTTTGTCTAACTCTTCAGGTTTTTTCTTGTCCATTAAAAACGCCTCTACTTGTTATCTTGAATTGTTTTCTAAAGATTTAAAGTTAAACTAACAAAGCCGTTGCAACTGCGCCAGGCCACAGCCTGATTATCTTGGAAAATTAAGTGATGAAGTCGATAACTGAAATATTCTGGTTAACAAAACCTACGAATTCCGCTTCAATCTGTAATAATCGGGGTCTTCTATCAGGTTAGCCAACGCAAATCTCTCAGCCAAAAATCTGTCGACGAAAACACTGTATTTTTTCATTCGTTCCATTTCCCAGTTTGTTCCTTGCTTGAGCTGTTGTGGGGAAACTTTGGTTTCAGGTCTTGGAAATCCCAGTGACTGCATTTTCAGCGGATCAATATGGGTTTTAATCGAGATGTTTCTGTACCACTTTTCCGCCGGTGTCTTCGGCTTGGCTATTGCCCAAGCGTTTTTTTCATTCTGTATTTCCTCGTCAAATTCTGGAAACGCCTGCAAGCTTTCGTCGAGGATGTGTCCGAGTTCGTGTCTTATTATTAGTTTGGTTGTGTTGGTGAGTTTGCCAGCGTTTATGTCTCGTTTTACAGCTATTTTGACGTATTTTTCTGTGGCTTCCGATACGCCTCCTGTGTCGTAGGCGTCAACGGCTATTATGTCCACTGCATTCAGTTTTTTTAACGCTAGGTCGCCGTACTCGGCTTTCAAAAAGTGGCTTGCATAAGTTTTCATTTGTTCTTGAATGGTTTCCGCAGTGGTCTCCAAACGCCTTCTCCTCGCTAAAGTCCTAAGACAGGAGACTTGATTTAACGGGTATTCTAATCGCCAGAATATTCTGGTTTTTGATATAACTCTTCAAAACCAAAAACTAGTAAGCTCAGGTTTGCTTCTATGTTTGCCGTTTTTCAGCTTGCTTTTCGTGCTCTTGTTTGTATTGAGCCAGTGCATTCTCGATCAGGTGTTTTCGGTCTTTATGTTTGCCTTTCCCAACCTGTTGGTCA
>Ga0187862_10005039_pt1 | contig 12307 bp, 13 predicted proteins | sample June2016WEW_10_1_FD_133003 | JGI IMG/M metagenome (GOLD analysis project Ga0187862, IMG submission 133003) | Peatland microbial communities from SPRUCE experiment site at the Marcell Experimental Forest, Minnesota, USA - June2016WEW_10_150 | ecosystem: Environmental > Terrestrial > Soil >...
ACCACCATCGCATCCGGTGCCGCTTCCAATAACCCTCGATACTTCGCTCCCGACTCCTTGCTCTCTGTGAGATCTTGGTTCATCTTCAATTTCACCTAATTCGATGTTACGTTGTTATTCCCGGACGGATAGCTTCTTAAAGGCTCATCGGGTCAGCAACCAATGCGCGCACTTCCAAGATCGGGCCTTTGAATGCTCGAGAAACTAGTCTTTCGCGCTGATCTTGGCCCCATCATCCCAGCGGTCCTTCCGCGATTAAATTCAGGACCTAAGTCCTCGGCGATCCCGACCGCCGTGCGGCTAACCATCGGTTGTGGCCAGGCGTTACACTCAAAACCCCCACCACCGGATCAATGGTATGGCGATTTTCGACAAATTGCCGGAGACGAGGGGCCCTACGCGGCGCTCTTGTCACTGTGTTTCTGGGCGCGGCGATCAAAACCTTAGTGCAAACTCCTCGCACTCCCGAACCTATCCTGCACCTTTCGTCGCTCCTTGTTGCATTGATCTGCGGAATGGCCGCGGGGTTCGTCTGTGGCATCGACTTCCCCGAATCGAACCGCAGATTTGCACGACTCGGCTAGGTCTCCCACTTCTACGTACACAGCTCGGGAATCACGATCCCATTTGGGCAGATCATGAAGGTAGGAAGCCTGGCACTATCGCCGCCTCCAGGTGTCACGCAGTTGAGTTTCTAGCCACTTTCCCTGATCGCTTTGCGTTGGGGACAACAGTTGCTTCTGAACAGCGAACTTGAACCAAGCCCTGGGAACAGCGGATGCTATCGCGCGGCCAGCAATCCTGCTATCGTCATTGATTCCGGTCGCGAATAAACAGCTTCGTTGGTTGTCCCTTGTATGTTGCGGGCTGGGATTCACGATATCCGCATTTCACCGCAACACGAATGGAGGGAAGGTTCTCAGGGTTGATGATGCAAGCGGTCTGGGGGGATGGGAGGTGTTCATCAGCCCAGGCAACGACCGCGCGAACCGCTTCCGTTGCGAAGCCTCTGCCCTGCGCTTGTGAGACCAAAACCCACCCGATTTCCGGCACGCCTTTGAGGGACGGCTGCAGGGAGCGCTTGTAGTCAGCGAAACCAACCTCTCCGACAAAATTGCCCGTTGCCTTGTCCTCCGCCACCCAGTAACCAAAACCGAGCAACAACCAGTGCCCAAAATAACGCAGAAACCTCGTCCAAGATTCCTCCTCGGTGTAGGGTTTCCCGCCGATGTGCCGAGTCACGTTGGGGTCGGCCCACATCGCAGCGCAATGGAGGAAGTCGTCAATGGCATGGCCGCGGAGTCGGAGGTGCTCTGTTTCAATAGTCGGCACTGCTACTGCGGGCTGGAACGAGCTTGGCATTGGAGGAGTTTACCCATGTGTATACCTTGCAGCAAGAGAGGGAACTGAACGCGGCGTGGCTTAGCTAACGTTGCAGCACGAATGCGAGGCGAGTGCGAAAATAGCTGCCTGCCAAGGAACTAAGACAAGCATTTTGTTGTGCCCTGGTAACCCGGTGGATGTTTACTTTGTCGTGAGCAGGTTGCGGAGCATGCGAACGGCGCGGGGAATGTCCGCTGCCGCTGTACTGCCAAAGCCCAAGATGAACCCAGAGCGCGACACCTCGCCCAAGTAGGAAGGGGAGAGGGGCCAGATCCAAAGGTTCTGGCGGGCGGCTAGCTCGGCGATTTCCAGATCGCGAACCTTGTTCGGCAGGGTCACCGTCAGATGCATACCAGCTTCACCCCCAAGCACCTCTGCCCGGGATCCGAGTTCCTTGCTGATGCTGTCCACCAACACACTCCTTCGCTCGCGGTAGAGAACCCGCATTCTTCGAATGTGGCGCGCGAAATGCCCCTCGTCAATGAAGTTCGCGACCACTTCCTGATAGAAGCTTGGCGGACCATAATCGATAGCACGGCGGAGTGTTAGAAAACGGTCGATGAGGTCGGAGGGAATGACCACATAGCCGAGGCGCAATGATGGAAATAGGACTTTGCTGAAAGTGCCGATGTAGATCACGCGAGCGTTGGTGTCGAGCCCCTGCAAGGATGCGATCGGCGAACTCACGTAGCGATACTCGCTGTCGTAATCATCCTCGATGATCCAGGATCCCGAGCTTTGCGCCCAATCCAGCAACTGGAGACGCCGCGAAGCACTCATAGTTACCCCGAGCGGAAACTGATGAGAGGGCGTAACAAACGCGGCCCGCGCCTTCCGACATCTTTTGATGCCAACAGCAACATCCAGACCTTCTTCATCAACGGGAACGGGCACGAGGTCACAACCAGTCAGCGCGAAGGCATCTCGCGCAAATCTGTACCCTGGCTCTTCGACCCACACACAACTCCCAGGGTCGAGAAGACAAAGAGCCGAAATCCCAAGCGCCTGTTGAGAACCGCTAACGATCATGATTTGGTCCGCTTCACAATGTAGAGATCGCGCGGTTCGCAGATAAGTCGCGATCGTTTCCCGCAGAGCCCTGGACCCCATCTTTTCGCCGTAGTGAAATGAACTAGCATCCATATTCCGGCTACGGCGCGCCACGAGGTTCGACCAGATCTGAAGTGGAAATTGATCGGATGCCACTTGACCCACACTGAATGCTCCCCTGCCCCGCAGCCACGGGGAGCTTTCGACAGGGGAGAGGATCGAGGAGCGGCGCGCGAGTCGTCGAGGCCCGGAGCGAGTTGCAGGGGATCGGGCACCGGTGGGTCCGCTCGACATGACCTCGTCCGGGATAGAACTGGAAGCCACAGTTCCGGCTCCGACTCGACTCTCGAAGTAGCCTTCCGCCAAGAGCTGGGCATAGGCGTTAAGAACGGGGAGCCGGGAAAGCCCGAGTTCGGCTGCCAGCGCTCGAGTTGATAAAATTCGCTGCCCTGGACGCAGGCTTCCTTCGACGATTGCTTTGCGATAGGCATCATAGATCTGCCGGTGCAGAGCCTTCGGAGCCCTCCGGTCGATTGCGATCATTGGCGGAATCCCTGAGGCTGCTCTCTTCATTTCGGCGGATCATAATGGTTATGTCAAAATCCCGTCAAGTGGCTATTGTGTCCGACCATTTTTCGGCGCACTGTACAAACAAGCCGGTCTCTGCAGTTGTACCGACGCTCGATGAAAAGCGCTTGCGATGAGTCTCTTAGCACCCACTGATTTCCCCCCGGCCCCAGGAGAGCCCTCGACCAGGTTGATGGACGCTCTTCCGAGGTTGCAGGCACTTGCAAAGCGCGAGTCACCCCGGGTTGCGATCAAAGTAAAGGGAAGGATTCTCTTTATCAGTCTTGGTGACGTGGTTAGCGTTCAGGCTGAGGGTAATTGCGTATTGTTGCAGCGCGACTCGACTTCCTATCTGCTGCGTGAGTCGATATCGGCGGTGGCAGAGAAGCTCCAGCCACATGGATTCATTCGGATCCATCGCTCTATGCTGGTGAATACCACGTTTGTGGAGGAGATCAAGCCGTACTCGACGGGAGAATATGGTCTACGGGTGAAGGGCCGCCAGGAATACAGGGTCACACGTACCTACAAGAAGAATCTCAAATTTCTTGCGGAATTCTGGATTGGCGCCGGCGCGCTCTTTCCCGACTAAGATCGGGCGTTACGCGATTCTCCATCAATCACTTGTAAGTCACAGCCTACTGTAAAAATATTGGCGTAGGCTTGCAGCAGACCGGGATATAGTCGCCGCCGCAGCACGTTCGCGAAAGATCCGCTGATGCTTTCATCAACAAATTTCTGGATGTGTTTTGCCGGGCTTATCTATCTTGTCGTCGGAGTTTTTATACTTCGAAAAGAGGTCAGCGCGGTTCCCGGCTGGGACAAGCTCATCACCTTGGGCTGTATCTTCATCGCCGTTCCACTCGCTGTATTCGCGCCCGAGCATTTCGGCGGCCCGATGAGAGTCCCGGATATGGTCCCGTCCTGGATGCCGGCGCACTTGTTCTGGGCGTATTTTGTTGGATGCGCGCTGTTCGCAGCGGCTACCAGTCTTACTGTGAGGAAGTTCGTAGGCTTGTCGTCCACTCTGCTCGGATTGATGTTCTTTCTATTTGTCTGCATGATACATATACCGAACGCGCTGGCGGATCCCAAAAATCGATTCGCGTGGGCCTACGCGCTAAGAGATCTCTCTTTTGCCGGAGGCGCATGGGCTCTCTCCGGACTGCATAGTAGCGCCTCGTCGCCGCGACAATCGAAATGGATGATTTTATTTGGGCGCATCGTCATAGCGATTGCTGCGATCTTTTTTGCCGCAGAATTTTTTCTTCATCCGAAGTTTGCGCCCGGCTTTCCTTTGGAAAAGATGACGCCATTATGGGTTCCATTCCCCAGCGTATGGGGATACCTCACAGGAGCGATCCTACTGGCCGCTGGAATCGGCTTGGCCCTGAACAAAAAATCTCGGATAGCCGCAATCTCGATTGGCGCACTAATGACCGTCCTCACTCTATTCCTATATCTGCCTATTTGGATCCTCGCCCACGGCGGAACAACGCCGGAGATCATGGAGGCGATAAATTACGTCTTTGACACGTTACTCTTCGCCGGAACAGCACTGGTCCTGGCATCGGCATTGCCACGCGATCCTGATCCCGTGGAGAAAACGTAGCGTCCACGACTTCAAGATTGCAAATAACCCTTTTCCAGCGTACGGGTCCAGACAAATGCAGGCAGTATTGAACCCAAAACACATTCGCGCTTGGTCATTGATGTGCGGCTTAGTCGCTTCTCCTTCACCCCTGGCGAAGACGCCTGCATTTAAGATTCTCCCCAACGAACTCTCCTGACGGAGGTGTCATTTCGCGGTTCCTACGGCGTCCAGCTCCAACCTGTTAAACGGGCTACCCTATCCAGACCATTGCGTTATTCCGGGCTTGCTCGCCAGCGGCAGTGCCCATTGTCCCGCAGTTCGCGACTGTTTTCATGTTTCGTTGTGACCGGATTCCGGTCATGCTGAACCTGTTAACAACAGTCACTTCCGGGAATTGCCCAACCGGGAGCAGGTCGCGATCACTTCCATAGGCCGACTTGCCGGTACTGATCCTTGGTATTATGTTGGGGTTCAGCTGTCAGGTTGAAACTCTGCACGAATCAAGGAGAAATCATGTTCAAAGTCAATGCGCTTGCTTTCGCAGCTCTCATAACTGGCCTTTTATGCTGTGCACCTGTAGCGCCAGCCCAGGTCGGCGTCGACGTAAACATCGGACCGGCTCCCGTGTGCCCTTACGGTTACTTCGACTATGCCCCATATGACTGTGCTGCTTACGGCTATTATGGGCCCGATTGGTTTGTTCACGGGGTGTTTCTTGGAGCTGGCCCCTGGTTTCATGGCCCTCACGGCTTTTTCGGCCATGTCGACAACCGCTTTGATCCTCATCACGGCTACGGTGGACCGTTGCCGGAGCGCGGGGCGCAGCGCTTCAACCACTTCCAGGCAAACGAAGCGCGGGATGGGCGAGGCAACGTAGGCGACGCTGGCCATGAAGGGAAGGCTGAACACGCGCTCCCCGGATATCGGGGTGCTACGCATGGCGGGGGGCACCGCTAGAGCGCGATCGGGCCGAAGTCCCCGGGGTCTCGGGGTGAATTCGGCGCAACAGATCATTGCCGAAGTGGGCGCCCAGGCGGCGACCTTCGCTTCCGCCAAGAATCTCTCCTCGCGGGTGGGGGCATACCCGGGAGAGGAAGAGAGCGCGGGAGCGAATTACAGCCCAGGCTCGCCGAAAAGGGTAACCGGCACATGCGCCGCCTTCTCCATCAGGCTGCCAATGCTGCTAAGCATAAAGGAAACATCTTCGAGATCGTCTACCGTCGTCTCGGCCACAACAAAACCATCGGATCCCCTAGCAAGTTCGACTCGGTAGCCAAGCTTCCGGAGTGTCCGGATCATTCGGGAAGTGCGGGCTGGTCTGGAGTTTTTCGAAACCGCCGGGCCCCGTTCCTCATAGCGAACGCCTTTATTCAGAATCATCCAGATCAGCTAACCGATGCGCTGCGCACTCATAAGTTTTCTCAGGGAATGGTGGCGATGCCATCGAGTTCGAAAGAGCGCCAAGCCCGACCGCGACTCTAGGTCAGTCCCGATCTCATGCACGCCCAGTCAACGCCCAGGCCGCGCAGATCGTAATCGGCCACTCCGTTGCAAGCAGGATGCCGGCCTGCAACGCTTCCTCGACTGTCATATGCGCTGGAAACGTCACTCGCACGTCCCTGATCTCTAAACCGCCTTCGAACATCGCATTTCTCTGGCCCACAGCGTCCGTCTCTTCGTTTTCGCCAGGTGAACGCTCCTTTCTTTGGAGGATGGCAGGCTGGCGATCATGGCCGCCTCATGGCAGGCTCCGCTGTGTAACAACATGGGCTCAATTTGTGCGATTTGTGCGGCAGGAGAGAATGTTTTCCGGCCAAATTGCTGAGGTTGTGGGATCAGGACGGTAAAGTTTAATATGAAACGCCATGACCGAACTCAAGGTGCTAATTTCGCGGGAACAGATTACAAAAAGAGTTGCGGAACTAGGGGCAGAGATCACACGCGACTTCGCAGGCCAGCCCGTGATTCTAGTCGGGGTATTGAAGGGCTCGGCAATTTTTCTCGCTGATCTGGCGCGCAAGATAGATCTGGACGCAACCTTTGATTTCGTCGGCATTTCGAGCTACGGGAATCGTCCCAGCCCCACCCAGGAACTCAAGAGCGGATGGGACTCCACTGGCGAAGTAAAGCTGACCAAGGATGTGGACCAGTCCATGAAAGACAAAAACGTGATTGTGGTAGAGGACATTTTGGATACCGGCCTTACGCTGACGGTCCTTAAAAAGCTGCTGCTGGCGCACCAGCCCCGATCACTGAAGGTCGCGGCTCTTCTGGACAAACCCTCGCGCCGCAAGTTGCCGTTGCAGGGCGACTACGTCGGCTTCACCATTCCCGATGAGTTCGTGGTGGGTTACGGACTTGATTACGCTGAACGCTATCGAAACCTTGCTGATATCTGCATAGTGCCCCGCGAGTGAACGGCAGTCCTGAGTGCGTAGTACCGAGTCTCCAGTGCGAAGGCACGCACGCTCCGCCCAGCATCAAACGCCTTCTTCTCGGTACTCGATACTAGGTACTCGCTACTGAAGATGCGGCTGCTATCATAGAAAAAACTATGGGATCTGCTCTGAGCAAACCTGTAAATCAGTTGCCGGTTGAGCCGTTGTTGTTGGAAGTAGCTGATGTACTAGCAACATCTCTCGACCTGGATACCACTCTGCGCCGCGTTGCGGAGGTGGTACGCAAGGTCATTGATTATGAAATCTTCGCGATCCTTCTTCTGAACGAAAAGACCCAGGAGTTGCGGATCCGCTTTCAGGTGGGCTATCCGCCGGAGTTTGCCGAGAAGGCTCGCGTCAAAGTTGGCGAGGGCGTGACCGGACAGGCGGCGCAGTTGCGGCAAGCAATCTTGGTGGATGATGTCACAAAGGATGCGGCCTATATTGCCGCCATCCCCAACGTGCGATCTGAATTGGCCGTGCCGTTGATCACCAAGAACCGTGTGATTGGCGTGATCGACCTGGAGGCGCGAGATCCTGGCTATTTCAATGAAGAACACAGCCGGCTGTTGACTCTGGTGGCTTCGCGAATTGCGGGTGGAATCGAAAACGCCCAGCTCTACACCCGAACTACGCGACAGGCGCGCATTCTGTTGTTGCTCAATGAAATCGCGCGGGAATTGTCGTCCATTCTGAATTTGGACGAACTGCTAAGCCGGGTCGCGGAGTTGCTGCGGCGGCTTATCGACTACCAGATGTTCAGCATCCTGTTGCTGGATTCTTCCGGAGAGAAGCTGCAACATCGATTCTCATTGCGCTTTCACGAAAACATTCACCTCAAGCATGAAGTCCCGTGGGGACGCGGTTTGGTCGGTTATGCGGCAGAGACTAAACAAGCGGTCTTGGTGCCCGACGTGACGAAGGATCCACGCTACATCGAGGGCAACCCGGAAACGCGCTCAGAACTGGCCGTGCCGCTCATCTATAAGGACAAAGTAATCGGAGTGCTGGACCTAGAGCACACGCGCCGTGGCTTCTTCACCGACGACCACCGCCGCACCATGATGACACTGGCGGCCCAGGTCGCCATCGCAATTGAGAACGCGCGCCTCTATGAGGAGATCGCACGGCAGGAACGTCGGCTCGAGCGCGATTTGGCGCTGGCTCGAGAATTGCAAATGCGGTTACTGCCGCAAACCCTTCCCAAGTTGGCGAACCTGGAACTGGCCGCGAAGTTTGTTCCCGCCCGCGCCATTGGCGGCGATTTGTATGACTTTATCCCTTACTCGCTTTCAAGGCTGGGGATTGCCATTGGCGACGTAAGCGGCAAGGGAGCGCCCGCCGCGATTTATGCTGCGCTGGTAAGCGGGATTCTCCGCTCCCACGCGCCCATTGAGCCTGGCCCCGCTGAAATGCTCAGGGCGGTCAACCTGTCCCTGGCAGAGCGCCGCATTGAAGCGCAGTTCGTCTCGCTCATCTATGCGGTCTGGGATGATGAACATCGAACCCTCGATGTGGCCAATTCCGGGCTGCCGCGCCCGATTCACGTGCGTGCTGGAAAGAACCATGTAATCGAGGCTACGGGCTTGCCGCTGGGACTCTTCGATGATGCGAATTACGATGAATTCCGATTCAAAATGAAACCTGGGGATGTATTTGTTTTCTTTAGCGATGGCATTCTGGACGCGCGTAATCGCCGTGGCGAACTCTTTGGTCGCGGACGCGTGGAAAAACTTATCACGGAGTGCGGGGGCAGCTCGGCAGACTGCGTGGTTGATATTTTATTCAAAGCCGTGGCGGAACACTCTGCGGGCGTCGAGACCTTCGACGACCAGACTGTAGTGGCTATCAAGGTCAAGGATAATCCGGCTGCGAGCTCCACAAAACGAAAATGAAGCGCCGCAGCGTGACTGACGGGGAGCGGCCACCGGGATTCATTTTCCGCGAGAGTCACACAGGTCTGTTCCGCCGCGCCCGAGCCTTCACTCTGTATTGCGAGGACGTTCCGCTTACGAAACTCGCAGAGCGCTACGGAACACCCCTATACATCTACTCGGCTACGGCGATCCACAAGCGACTGAGCGCGTTTGAACATTCTTTTCGTCGTTTTCCTCACACGATCTGCTACTCCGTAAAGTCGAATTCCAATTTGAGCATCCTGCGATTGCTCGCGCGTGAAGGATGCGGCTTCGATGTGGTTTCCGGTGGAGAACTGGAACGGGTCCTGGCAGCCGATCGCCGGGCGGCCAAGAAAGTCGTTTTCTCCGGCGTGGGAAAATCTCCCGAGGAGATGACCGCAGCGCTGAAGGCGGGCATCCTGCTTTTCAACATCGAAAGTGAATCGGAATTGTGGGCATTGGCGGAACGTGCCACGCAGTGTCGTACGGTCGCGCGAGTGGCTTTGCGAGTGAACCCAGATGTGGCTGCCGACACGCATCCGTATATTTCGACGGGCTTGCGCAAGCACAAGTTTGGAGTGCCCATCCGGAGCGCCCGCGAACTCTACGCCAAAGCCTCCGGGGCGAGATCCCTGCAAGTTGCGGGCGTCAGTGTTCACATTGGCTCGCAAATTACCGACGTTGCGCCCTTCGCGGAAGCTGTCGATCGAGTGGTTGATCTTGTTTCAGAATTGCGCGCGGATGGTCACACCATCAACTTCGTCGATATCGGCGGAGGCCTTGGCATCGAATATCAGGCGCCGAATTTGGAGTTTGACGAGTGTTCTGCGCGTTATGCGGAAGCCGTAACCAATCCTTTGCGAGGCTTAAAGGTACATCTGTTGCTCGAGCCGGGACGCTCGATCGTAGGTCCGGCGGGTGCGTTGCTCACTTCGGTGCTCTACAGAAAGGAAAATGACGGCAAGCGCTTCCTGGTGGTGGATGCGGCCATGAACGATCTCATTCGGCCAGCGCTCTATGGGGCATACCATGAGATCGTTCCTGTGGTTCAATCCCAGAAATCGTCGACCAAGAAGGAGACTGTCGATGTAGTCGGTCCGGTGTGCGAGTCCGGAGACTTCTTCGCTCGCGACCGGGAGCTGCCACAAGTGGACGAAGGTGACTTGCTTGCGATTCTTGACGCCGGAGCGTACGGGATGGTGCTCGCGTCCAACTACAACACGCGTCCGCGGGTAGCGGAAATTCTGGTTCGTGGAAAATCGGCGAAGGTCATTCGACGCCGCGAAAGCGTGCGCGAGCTATATTCCGCGGAGTTGTAATTTCGACAACTTTCCCGCGAACTAAGCTCATCGTTCTCCCCATTTGAGCTTCGTACGCAGCACATGGAAAAAATCATGATCGGTGCGAAACAGGCTAACGCTGTGTTCGGACCGGCGGCATCGAACCCGGTCACCATCGCATAGATCTAGCCCAGGTTGTCCATCCAGGCTGAGGTACGCTACCTCCTCGTCGCTGCGCAGCAAAATTTCTACCACCGCCGAATCCGGCACGACCAGCGGCCGGTGCGTGAGCGAGTGGGGCGCCACCGGCGTGATCACGAACGCATTGACGGTCGGCATCAAGACAGGGCCACCCGCAGAGAGCGAGTAAGCGGTCGATCCCGTGGGAGTGGCCACAATCATACCGTCGGCCCGGTAGCTGGAGACGAACACCGTGTCGATGAAAAGGTCGTAGTTGTTGAGCCGGGCCAAGGCGGTCTTGTTGACCACGGCGTCGTTGAAAACCAGGTAGCTGCCCAGGGTCTTTTCGCGGCGAAGCAAATCGCACTGCATCAACGAACGCTGCTCCACGGCGGCACGTCCTTGCGCAATCTTCTCGAGCATGGGAAACAGCGAGGAAAGCGGCACATCCGTAAGGAAGCCCAGCGAACCAAGGTTCACGCCAAGCAGCGGGACGTCAATTGCGGCTGTAGCCCGAGCCGCCGAGAGAAAAGTGCCATCGCCGCCCAAGACCACAACCAGGTCCAGGGGTCGCGATGACATTTCCGAGCGCGCCACTTCTTCTTCGCCGTTGGAGTATTTAGCGGTCTCTGGATCCACGATGACGCTGTAGCCATGCGCGTGAAGCCATTCAAGGAGTCCGGGAACAGTGTCAGCTACTTCGTGCCGGGCCGAACGAGAAATAATGGCCGCGACCTTCGACGGGGACGATGAGGGCGAAGTTGCCATGATCAAAGAGAGAAAGAAAGATTGTACAGAATCCGGCTGAAAAATCTTCACCGGGGCTCGTTCGGAAGCAAGCGGAGAACTAAAACACTCCGTGGACCAGGAATTCTCGGTTCCCTTCCCTGCCGAGTATGGGCGAATCGATCACGTCGAGTCCAGAACAGCCCAGATCAATGAGAGTTGCCTTAACTTTCTCGACGGAGGCGAGTTGAGCAGCCTCGTCACGCACAATACCACCCTTGCCAACAAATTCCCTTCCCGCCTCGAATTCAGGTTTGACGAGAACGATCATCTCTCTGCCGCGACGTTCAGCTGCGGACGTCGCAAAGACCGCGTCCACTACCGGAGGTAGGACCAAGGTCGCGGAAATAAACGCTACATCGACCACGATTAGATCCACCGTTTCACCGATAGTCTCGGCGGTCACATATCGCGCATTGGTCTTTTCCAGAAGTCGAACACGGGGATCTTGCCGGAGTCTGAAATCCATCTGGCCGTAGCCGGTATCGATGGCAATCACGCGACTGGCTCCGTGCTGCAGCAGGCAATCGGTAAAGCCGCCGGTTGAAGCGCCAACATCGAGACAAATCTTGCCGTTCAGGTCGATTTTCCAATGTTCCAGAGCACGCTCAAGCTTAAGGCCACCGCGGCTGACATACTTGAGATCTTCGCCGAGCAGACGCACCGCAGCGTCGTTTACAACTTGCGCACCCGCTTTGTCGAGCTTCTGCTCGTTGACCAATACCTTTCCCGCGATAATCAATGCCTGTGCGCGTTCGCGAGAGGCGACAATTCCCCGGTCAACGAGAAGTTGGTCGAGTCTCAGTTTCACATTCGACCCGTAGTAGAAGTGATTATCACCGTGGCATGGCCTAGTAGTTGTACCCCGAAAGTGCCAGCACTCGCTCCGGTGCAAAATGCTGAACCGTCGCTTGTTGAATCACTTACGAAGATAGGTCTGTGCTTTTCCACAGTATTTTCCACGGTTGTGTTGAAAACTTCTTTATTTAGCACTATTCGGAATCGGCATAGGGGGACGGGTCGCCCCGCCTCCCCTGCCACACCACCGGACATGCGGGTCCGCATCCGGCGGTTCGGCGGATTAAGCCGACCGCACGACCATAGGCGGGAGTCCGAGCTGGGCAAAGTAAG
>Ga0187862_10005046_pt1 | contig 12298 bp, 9 predicted proteins | sample June2016WEW_10_1_FD_133003 | JGI IMG/M metagenome (GOLD analysis project Ga0187862, IMG submission 133003) | Peatland microbial communities from SPRUCE experiment site at the Marcell Experimental Forest, Minnesota, USA - June2016WEW_10_150 | ecosystem: Environmental > Terrestrial > Soil >...
CACCAACGACGACACGCTGAACGGGCAGGCCTGTTATGTGCTGGCGGGGACGGTCAAACTCCAAAACGCGCTGGTGTGGGTGAACCGGAAAACATTCCTGATTGAGCAAACGCGGGTATTGCTAGATGGAGAGTCGAGCGCGATCCCGACGGATGACGTAAAAATCAAGGAAGCATTGGGGGCGATGAACGGTGGAAAACCGGTTTCCATCGCGCAGATCAATCAAATGAAAATGATCGCCAAACTCAAGGGGACGATCACGGACACCTACCAGAACATCCAAACCAACGCCAACGTCTCCCTGGCGGAACTTGAACCCCCCGCGCCGGTCGTTCCTGTGGCTGTGGCGGCGGCGCCCCCGCCGCAGGAACAGGGCGGCGAGGGAGGAGGAGGAGGCGGCGGTGGCGGCGGCCGCGGCGGTGGCGGCAGACACCGTTGAGCCGGTCCAGGCATCCAGGCCCGCTCTGCGGAGCGCCGGTCATAATCAATTTCCACTGTTTATAATGAAAATCACTTTTAATTGGCTCCAGCAATATGTCCGCTTCGACTGGTCCCCGGATGAATTGGCCCGCCGCCTGACGTTCCTCGGGCTGGAAGTCGAACGGGCGGAAAAAGTCGGCGGGGAGTTGGACGGGATCGTCGTGGCCCAGGTCCTCACGCGCGAGAAGCACCCCAACGCCGACAAGCTTTCCCTCTGCCGTGTCCACGATGGCATGGGCGAACGCCAGGTTGTCTGCGGCGCGCAGAATTTCAAGGCGGGCGACAAGGTCGCGCTGATTTTGCCCGGCCACACGCTTCCGGCCCATGGGGGCCAACCGCCTCTGACCATCCAAGTCGGAAAGATTCGCGGTGTCGAGTCCCACGGAATGTTGTGCTCGCCCGGCGAACTGGGCTTGCCGGCCCCGGGGAACGGCTTGTTGATTCTGCCCGAAGACGCGAAGGTGGGGCAGCCTTATGCGCAATATCTGGGGCGGCCCGCCGGGGATGTGGTTTATGATCTGGAAGTGACTCCCAACCGGCCGGATTGGAACAGCCTCATCGGCATTGCGCGGGAAATCAGCGCCAGCACCGGGCACCCGTTGATGCCGCCGGAAATCAAAATTCCCCCTTCGCAAATCAGCCGCGAGCCGGCCGCAAATTTTCTCAACGTGCGCATTGAGGACCCCGATCTTTGCCCGCGTTATACCGCCCGCCTGCTGCGCGGCCTGAAAATCGTTCCCAGCCCTGATTGGATGCGCTCGCTGCTTGAAAAGGCCGGCCTGCGCGCCATCAACAACGTGGTGGACGCGACCAACTATGTGATGCTGGAAACCGGGCAGCCGCTGCACGCCTTTGATTTTCGGCTCTTGGGCGCGCGGCCCGGGGCGTTGCCCACGGTGGTGGTTCACCGGGCGGCGTCCGGCGGGGAATTCATCACGCTGGACGGCAAGGCGCATGCGCTCAACGACCAGACGCTGTTGATTGCCGACGAAACCAAACCGCTGGCCCTGGCGGGAATCATGGGCGGCAAGAACAGCGAAATCAATCCGGCGACCGTGGATGTGCTCATTGAAAGCGCCTGTTTCAAACCACAAAACATCCGCGCCACGTCCAAGAAACTCGGGCTGCGCACCGATTCCTCCTATCGCTTCGAGCGCGGCTCGGACATCGGGATTTGTGATTGGGCCGGGCGCCGGGCCGCCCAGTTGATCCTGGAGACCGCCGGCGGCGCGATGATTGACAACAGTATTGATGCCTATCCCAACCCCGCTCTGGCGCGGAAAATCCCGTTGCGCTTCGCCAAAAGCGACGCGCTTCTCGGCGTGGCCATTCCCGCCGAAACCCAAATCAATTTCCTCAAACGCCTCGAGCTGGAGGTCCTCGAACAGGAGCCGTCCCGCGCGGTCTTTCAGGTCCCCAGTTTTCGCGTGGACTTGAAGCGGGAAGCCGATTTGATCGAGGAAATCGCCCGCCTTTACGGCGTGGACAAAATTCCCGCCACGCCGCCCCGCGGCGCCGTGGGCGCCAATGCCTTCGACGCGGCGCATGACGAGATCGCCGAAGCCCGCCGGATTCTCACCGGGCTGGGCCTCTACGAAACGCAGGGCCAGACGTTGATCTCCGAGGGCGAAGCGGCGACGCAGACGGAGGCGAAGATCGTCAGGCTGCGTTATCCGTTGAGCGGCGACATGAACGTGCTGCGGCCCGGCTTGATGCCGGGTTTGCTGGCGGCGCTGCGTCACAACATCAGCCACAAGAACAACGACGCGGCGATTTTTGAAATCGGGCGAGTCTTTTCCCTGCAAGCCGATCGGACGTGCCGGGAAAAGCGCAGCCTGGCGATGGCCCTCACCGGCGCGCGCTGGCCGGTGTATTGGGACGGGGCGGACCGGGAGGCGCGGAGCAACTTGTTCGATTTGAAAGGCGTGCTGGAGGAATTCCTTGAGCAATTCGGCCTGCGCGGCGTGACCTGGGTGAGGCGCGAGGAGAGCCGGCCCTTCTTTTTGGAGTCGGCCGCCATTTGCCTGGGCAAAATGCAGTTGGGCGAAATTGGCCGGCTTTCTCCCGAGCAAGCCCGGCGGCATGATCTGCGGGAGGCGGTGCTCCTGGCGGAATTGGATTTGGACGAACTGCTGGCCCGCAGGATTGCCGCCAAATCCTTCAAGCCATTGCCGCAATTCCCCGCCATCCGGCGCGACGTGGCGATGCTCGTGCCCGAAGGCACCACCCACGAGGGGATCTTGGCAATGGTCAAGCATGCCCGGCCGGCGAACCTGGAGCGGGTGGAGTTGTTCGATGTCTTTCGCGGCCAAAACATTGCCGCCGGACAAAAGAGCATGGCGTATGCTTTTATCTATCGAAATGCCGAGCGGACCCTGACCGACTCGGAAGTCAACGCCGCGCACAAGAAACTGGTCGAACAATTCAAGCAATCCTTCCACGCCACAGTGCGCGAGTGCTGAGGCTTTATTATTGGAGCGTCGGCAAAACTAGACCGGCTCTTCGGCTTCCAGGAAGCCGCTCAACTGGCGGATGCGGGTGGGATGGCGCATCTTGCGGAGGGCTTTGGCTTCGATTTGGCGGATGCGCTCGCGGGTGACTTTATACTGCCTGCCCACCTCCTCCAAGGTCCTGGGATAGCCGTCGCCCAGGCCAAAGCGCAGTTCCAACACCTTGCGCTCGCGCTCGGTGAGGCTGGCCAGCACGTCGCCCAATTTATCCTTAAGGAGGCTGTAGCTGGTCATGTCGGAGGGATTCTCCGCGCTCCTGTCTTCGATGAAATCGCCGAAGTTGGTGTCCTCGCTGTCGCCGACCGGGGACTGGAGGGAAATGGGCTGCTGGGCCATTTTCAAGACGGCGCGGACGCGATCTACGGGCAATTGCAATTCGTCGGCGAGTTCCTCCGGAGAGGGTTCGCGGCCGAAATCCTGGATCAATTGCTTTTGGACACGCATGAGCTTGTTGATGGTCTCGATCATGTGGACCGGGATGCGGATGGTGCGGGCCTGGTCGGCGATGGAGCGGGTGATGGCCTGGCGGATCCACCAGGTGGCGTAGGTGGAGAATTTGTAGCCGCGGCGGTATTCAAATTTCTCGACGGCCTTCATCAAGCCCATGTTGCCTTCCTGAATGAGGTCCAGAAAGGAGAGGCCGCGGTTGGTGTATTTTTTGGCGATGGAAATGACCAGGCGCAGGTTGGCCTCCACCATCTCGGCCTTGGCTTGGATGGCTTTTTGGGTGAAGTATTGCAACTGCTCGTAGGCGCGGAGGTATTCCTGCCAGGGCATGCGCACAAATTCCTCCAGCGCCTTGATCTTCCGCTCCTCGCCCTGGATGAGCTGCTCCTGGGGCGGGGATTTTTTCTGCTCTTCGAATTCCGAGATGACGCGCAGGCTGCACTGGATTTTGTCGTGGATGTTGTCGGCCACCAGGGCCATTTCTTCGATGACTTTTTGTTTGTAATAGAATTTGTTGAACGTGCGCCGCAGTTTCTCGTCCAGCCTTTTAAAGTGGCGCGCCAATTTGTCCGCCGCGGATTTTTTCGCGGGCGCCGTTTGCAGGGCGGCGTATTTGTCGTCCACCGTCTGGTCCAATTGGCGCACCTGTTTGACCAGCTTGCGCAACTCGCGCAGGTGGTCTTCGCGCCCCTCGATTTTCTTGTCCACGATCACGCGGTCAAAGCGTTCCTTGGGGGGCTCGGAGATCAATTTCTCCGCCAGGGCGATGTGCTCCTTGCCGGTGAAACCGAAGCTGTGGATGATGAGCTTGATTTCGTGTTCGGCGTCCTCAATGCGCTTGGAGATTTCGACTTCCTGTTCGCGGGTCAACAGAGGGACCTGGCCCATCTGCTTGAGATACATCCGCACCGGGTCGTCCAGAATGTCCAGACGCACTTTTTCCTCGTCTTCGTCCGGCTCCGGCTGTTTGACCCGGTCCACTTCGGCCTGATCCACGATTTCGACTTCGAAATTGCGCAGCTTGCTGTAGAGGTCGTCCAGTTCTTCGGTGGAGACGACGACATCGGGCAGGGCGTCGTTGATGTCGCCGTAGGTCAGATAGCCCTGTTCCTGGGCGAGGCGGACCAGTTCCTTGACTTTTTCGGCCAGCTCAAGTCCGGCGATACGCTGGCCGTTGGCCGCCGGGGGTTTGGCGGATCTGCCCGGCGAGGCCGGCGCTACGGCATTTGGCTCAGGGGCGCTGGGATTAGCCATGTGGATCGCTGAATTGTTGGTTTTGCCGGCGCTGCCAAGGCCGCCGTTGCGAGCGACAATTCTGGCGATTGGCTCGACGCTATTGGCCGCGGACTTGGCTTCTGGTTTTGGCCTGTTTTTTTTCAAGGCACTTCTTACCTTTGCAAAAATGAAGGACAATATGCTGGACGGCCACTGCGTTCGTCAAGGGGGCAACGATATTTAATTTCGCAAAAGACTTCGTCCCCACGGCAGTTGGCACAGGGTATGCGTGCAGCAGCGGGAAGATCGGTTGACGGCGATCGGTTTTGGCGCCGCAGTTCTTAAAGCCACAGGAGCAGTTTCTTGATCTCGTTCAGACGGGCGGCGGGAATTGTTCGTTTTAGACGGGGGAATTTTCCATCCACCATGATGTAATCGTGGTTGCGGGTCAGCATGAGCTTTTCACCCTTGGTTTCAATGCGGCTGACGTTTCGTTCTGCAGCCAGCAGCTTTAGTTCGGTTGTCTGGAGAAGCAGTTCGGCCGACGGTGGCAATGGGCCAAAACGGTCGCGCAGTTCGTTTCTCAAGCCGCCCAAGGCTTTGGCGTCGGCGGCCTGGGCAAGCTTGCGGTGAATGTCTATGCGATGCTGGGCCTGTGTGATGTAGGCGACCGGCAGTGAGGCGACCGCTTTGGGGAATGACGCCGGCTGTTCATTCTCCTCCGTGGCGGGCGGGGCGGAGCGGGTGACCCAGGTGCTGACTTCACGCGGGACTTGGATGTCCGGGGTGGTGGCGGCGGTTTTGGCGGAAGGGGCGGCTTGCTGGGTTTTGGCGCGCGCTTCGTGGGGCTGGGTCAGGAAATCCAGGCGGATTTGCACTTCGAGGCGGGGTTTGATATTCTCGCCCTTGAGGTTGCTGACGCTTTGCTTGAGCAGTTGGCAGTAAAGTTCAAAGCCCACGGCGGCGATATGGCCGCTCTGCTCGGGGCCCAAGAGGTTGCCCGCGCCGCGGATTTCCAGGTCGCGCATGGCGACGCGGAAGCCGCTGCCCAGGGTGGAATACTGTTTAATGGCACTGAGCCGTTTGCGGGCTTCGGCCAGAAGGCCGGCGTGGCGGGGCAATAAGAGGTAGGCGTAGGCCTGGTGCTTGTAACGGCCCACCCGTCCGCGGAGTTGATATAAATCGCTCAGTCCAAAACGATCGGCGCGATCAATGATAATGGTATTGGCGTTGGGGATGTCCAGGCCGCTTTCGATGATGGTGGTGGAGAGCAAGACGTCGGTTTTGCCGTTGACGAATCCAGCCATGACTTCCTCCAAAGCACCGCTCTCCATCTGGCCGTGGCCGATGGCGATGCGGGCCTGGGGCAGCAGCGCGCGCAAACGATGGCCGGCGGCTTCGATGTCCATGACGCGGTTGTGCAGATAGAAGACCTGGCCGCCGCGGTTGATCTCGCGCTGGATGGCGTCGCGGACGGTGCGCTCGTCGTATTGGGCGACAATGGTTTCCACGGGCAACCGGTCCTGGGGCGGAGTTTCGATGGTGCTCATGTCGCGGGCGCCGGCCAGGGCCAGATAGAGGGTGCGCGGGATGGGCGTGGCAGTGAGGGTGAGGACATCCACGGTGGCGCGGAGTTGTTTGAATCTCTCCTTGTGCAGAACGCCGAAACGCTGCTCCTCGTCAATGACCACCAAGCCCAGGTCTTTGAAGGCAATGTCGCGTTGCAAGAGGCGGTGGGTGCCGATGACAATATCCACGGAGCCGGCGGCGAGCTGGGCGATGACCGAGGCGAGTTCGCGGCGGGTGCGAAAGCGGGAAAGCAGTTCGAGGCGCAGGGGGTAATCGGCCATGCGCTCGCGGAAGGTGTTGAAATGCTGCTGGGCCAGCAGGGTGGTGGGGGTCAGCACGGCGACTTGTTTGCCCGCCAGCGCGGCCTTGAAGGCGGCGCGAATGGCCACCTCCGTTTTGCCGTATCCGACATCGCCGCAAATCAGCCGGTCCATGGGGCGCGGGGCTTCCATGTCTTTTTTGGTGGCGGCAATGGCGCGCGTTTGGTCGGGGGTTTCTTCATAGACGAAGCTGTTCTCGAATTCGCACTGCCAGCCGGCGTCGGGGGGGAAGGCGTGGCCGGGCTGGGAATCGCGGATGGCGTGGAGGGCGAGCATATCGCCGGCCAGATCGCGCACGGCGCATTCGGCCTGGGCCTTGGTCTTGGCCCAGCGGGCGCCACCGAGGGTGTTGAGCACGGGACGCGCCTTGCCCGCGCCCACATATTTGCCGACCAAATGCGACTCGCTGAGCGGGACATAAAGTTTGGGCGCAGGCTGGTCCGGATCGCCGGGCCGGTACTCGATGACCAGGCATTCGTCGCCGGAAAGGGAGGAGGGCTGTCGGGACGGCATGACCTTCAAGCCCAAATAGCGGCCGATGCCGTGTTGGAGATGGACGACGTAATCGCCCTCCTCCAATTCGGAGAAGTTGATGTCCAACAACGATCTGCCGGTCTGGGCGTGGGGCGATTTGAGGCGGCGGGGACGCTGCACTTTGTAGCGGCCAAAAATCTCCGCGTCGGTCACGGCGACCAGTTTGGCCGGCTCGAAGAGGAAGCCCCGCGCCAGGGAACCCAGGCGGAGGCGCAGGGCGCTGGTGTTGCCCAGGCCGTATTCCCACCAGACCTCCTCGAACCGCTGGCGCTCGCCCTGGTTGTTGCAGAAAACAAACACGGCATAGCTCTGGCGGGTCCACCGGTGCAGTTGCCCGAAAAACTCCTTGCGCTGCGCTTCCGCGATGTGCGCCTCCGGCGGACGGTCGCCGATGGGACGGAAAATCTCCAGGCCTTGGAACCTCAGGGCCGGCGCGGGAAGATGAGGCGGGGCGGGAGGATTTTGGACGGCGAGTTTCTCCAGGTCTTCGAGAAAAATGTTTTCCAATTCGCCGGCGGAAATCGAAACCATGCCGCGCCGCGAGAGGTCGTTTTGAAATTCGCCCCAAGGAATGAGCAACGGGTTCTGATCGTGGTTTTGGGATTCGTAACGATCGGCCTGGGCGCGCAACATTTCCGGCTCGCACAGGAGAAAAATGGCGCGGGGCGGCAGATAATCCAGGAGGCTGGCGGCGCCGGCCCGGGCGCCGCCGACTTGCGCCACGGCTTGCTTCAACAGACCGAGTTCGCCGCCGGGCGGGATGAGGATTTCGACAATCTGGTCGCAGGAAATCTGGGTGAGGGGATCGAAGTGGCGCAGGGATTCCAGTTCGTCGCCGAAGAACTCCAGGCGGACCGGGTAACGGCTGGTCAGGGGCCACAAGTCCACAATGCCGCCGCACAGGGAGATGTCGCCTTTTTGCGTGACCTGGGCCTCCGGCTCGTATCCCTGCGCCTCGAGCCATTCAATCAGGTCCAGCGGGTCGAGGCGATGGCCCTTTTGCAAGCGGCGGGTGCGGCGTTCGAGTTCTTCGGGGCGCAGGGTTTTTTCCAGCAGGGCGGTGACGCAGGTGACCACGAGGGCGGCCTGCGGCACGGGTTTTTGCGCCAGGGCAACCAGAGTTTCCAGACGTTCGCTGATCACATCCACATGCGGCAGCCGGGCTTCCTGCGGCAGGACTTCCCAGGCGGGGTAGAAGAGAGGAGGCCGAGGCGCGTTGGGAATGAGCGCGGCCCAGGTTTGCAGGTCTTGTTGAAAGACCTCCTGCGTTTTGAGGCTTTCGCTGACGACGATGACCGGGCGGGCGGGGAACAAGGCGGCCAGGAGAGCGGCCAGGAAGGGTTGGGCGGCGGGGCTGACGGCGTCCAGGGACAAAACTCCCCCCTCCTCCACGCGGCGGCGCAGGGCCTGCACGGCGGGAGTCTGCGCGACGACCGAAAACAAATCGCCGGTCGTCGTCTCTGACGGCTCTTTGCCTACAATGCAATTTGGCGCCGTTGGCCGGAAGATTCAAGGCGGGTTTTTGCCGATTTGAGAACCAGGGCGCATATCACTTTCTTGGGTGCTGTTGTGACGTGGACTGGATTTCAGCGATTGAAACGATTGAGAATTGGCCATCGAGAATTTGTCATTTGTCATGTAAACACCTTCGGGATGACGCCCCAGCAACTCTCCGAGCGATGGTGGCAGTTTGCGGCCCGCATCGCCAAGGTGGTGGACGGGCTGCCGGAGACCCGTGTGGGCTGGCAGAAGACAGTTGCCCGGCGACGGTCCGAAGACGACTCTTGCGATAACCGATGACAGTTTTTCAATGACCAATTCTCAATTGAAAGGTCCGAAATCTTAAAGCACCTCTTCGCCGACAGGAGTCACCCAAAAAAGTGAATGCACCCTGAGAACAAGCCATCAAACGGGTCTGCTAGCCGGTTGCCTGGCAAACCTGCTGCCCGGGAAAGGGAACGATAATATCAAACATCGTCCTTGCCGGCTTTTTGGGGGGCGGACTTTTTTTTGTAGGGGGAATGGAGGTTGAAATATATGCCGCAGAGAGGATGCTCGCTTTCGGTCTGGCTGAGGATGACGGTGACTTGCCGGTCCAGGGCGATGCCATGGCGCAGATGCGGCCCGCGGCTCAGATAGGCCTTGATGGCTTTTTCCACAAGCGAGACCAGGCTGGCGCGACAATCCTCCGGGGTTTTATCAATGCAGACAATGAACCGCTCGAAGGTTTGCAAGGCCTCCGCGATCTCGCTCTCGAATGTCTGGACTGTCAATTCCATTGGTTCCAATCCGCGGGCCTGGGCCGCTTCTCAGGCGCCGCCCTCCCCGCGGCCCGGCGGAAGCCCGGCCCTGCCGCGCGGCCCGAACAGCGCGCCGCCCAGACGTATGATAGTGGCTCCTTCTTCAATCGCCACTTCAAAATCGCCGCTCATGCCCATGCTCAAATGGGGCAGGGGAGCGCCGAGGATGCTTTCGCACTGCTCCTTCAAGTCGCGCAGCCGCCGGAAAATGGGGCGGACTTTTTCGGGGTCCGGCGCGAAGGGCGCCACGGTCATCAGGCCGTGGATTTCAATCCTGGGCAAGGCGTTGAACCGGCGGATATCGGCGAGGAGGTTTTCCGGCGGGCAGCCGAATTTGCTGGATTCGCCGGCGACGTTGATTTCCAGAAGCACGGGCATGGTTTTGGCGAAATGCCCGGTCCATTTGGCGATTTCGGCGGCCAGGGGCAGGCTGTCCACGCTTTGAATCATGGAAAAAAGCGAAACGGCGTCGCGGCACTTGTTGGACTGCAAATGGCCGATCATCTGCCAGCGCAAGCGGCCCGGGCATTGGGGAATTTTGGTTTTGGCCTCCTGCACGCGGCTTTCACCGAAAAGGGAAAGCCCCAAGCCGGCGGCGGCGGCGACGGTTTCGGGCGGGTGTCCTTTGCTCACGGCCAGGAGCGCGACGGCGGCCGGGTCGCGGGCGGAGCGCCGGCAGGCGGCGGCGACGCGCTGCCGGACGCTTTGCAGATTGGCGGCCAGGTCCATGCTCTGAGGCGGTTAGAGGAGGCCGGCGGTTTCCGGGAAGCCGCGGAGGATGTTCATGCTTTGCACCGCCTGGCCGCTGGCGCCTTTGGTGAGGTTGTCCAGCGCGCTGATCACGATCAGGCGGCCGGTGCGGGGGTCCAGCCGCCAGGCGATTTCGATCACGTTTGTGCCGGCGACATTTTTGGTGTCGGGCAACGTTGTGCCGTCCAGCAGGCGGACGAAAGGCTCGCGGGCGTAGGCGGCTTGATAGGCCTGGCCGATCTCCCGGCGCAACGCTTCCATGTCCCTTTCGGCGGCGGGACGTTTGAGGGGCGTCAAGTAAAGCGTTGTCAGGATGCCGCGGTTGACGGGGATCAAATGCGGCGTGAACTGGATGACGACCTTGGAGCCGGCGACGGCACCCAGTTGCTCCTCGATCTCGGAGAGGTGGCGGTGGTTGAGAAGGGCGTAGGCGCGCGCGCTTTCATTGCATTCGGCGAAGAGGAAGTCCATTTCCGGTTTGCGGCCCGCGCCGCTGACGCCGCTCAAGGAGTCGGCGATGATGCCGCTATGTTTGACAAGCTTGGCCCGCAGGAGGGGGAAGAGCGGGAGCAAAATGGAGGTGGGATAACAGCCCGGCGAGGCGATCAGGGCGGCGCCTTTGATTTTGGCGCGGTGCAGTTCCGGCAGCCCATAGACGGACCTTTTGAGCAGATCCGGGGCGGGATGATCGTGGCCGTAGTATTGCTTGTAGGTGGCGGCGTCTTTGAGCCGGAAGTCGGCGCTCAAATCAATGACCTGGCAGCCGAGGTCGAGCAGGGGGGCGGCAAATTCGGCGGCCACGCCGTGAGGCAGGGCCAGGAAAACCAGGCGCGCGGCCCGGGCCAGCAGTTGAGCTTTGGGTTCGCTGAAGCACAGTTCTTTGGCGCCAGGCTGGCTGGCGAATTTTGGGAAGACTTGCGCGACGGTCTGGCTGGCGTATTGGCGCGAGGTCACGGCCGCCAGCTCGGCGCCCGGGTGGCGGAGCAGCAGGCGCACCAATTCCTCGCCGGAATAGCCGGAAGCGCCGACGATGCCAATTTTCACCCGATTCATACAATTCGCGTGCTTGACCCGGGGGACGCAGGGCCGCGCCGCCGGCAAACCGCAAAACGATCAGCGCTTGCTGTACTGGAAGCGTTTCCGGGCGCCGGGCTGGCCGTACTTTTTGCGCTCCCTCATGCGAGGATCGCGGGTCAGACAGCCGGCGGTCTTGAGAACGCCGCGCAACGCGGCATCCACATGCAGCAAGGCGCGCGCGATGCCGTGGCGAATGGCGCCGGCCTGCCCCGCCGGACCGCCGCCTTCGACGTTGACGGAGACATCGTATTTGGCGGCGGATTCGGTGAGGGAAAGGGGTTGCACGGCGGTGGTGCGGAGGGCCTCGACGCCGAAATAATTCTCAAAGGGGCGTCCGTTGATGATGATCTTTCCCGAGCCGACAGCCAGGCGAACGCGGGCGATGGCGGTTTTGCGGCGTCCGGTGCCGAGGAATTCTTTGGTCTCTGCCATGATGGAAATGGGTTGAAATTGGAGAGTCTTAGCCGACCGGGGCGAGCACGGCGGGTTGTTGGGCGGCGTGGGGATGCTGGCTGCCTTTGTAAACTTTGAGCTTGGTCATGAGCACGCGGCCGAGGCGGTTTTTGGGGACCATGCCGCGCACGGCGTGGGTGATGAGTTTTTCGGGATGGCAGGCGCGCACCTGGGCGACGGAGGCGTATTTCTCGCCCCCTTTCCAGCCGGAATAGGTCATGAACTCTTTGGCGGTTTCCTTGTTGCCGGTCACGCGCACCTTCTCGGCGTTGATGACGACGACAAAGTCGCCGGCATCGAGATGGGCGGTATAAATGGGTTTGTTTTTCCCGCGCAGGATGTTGGCGACCTGGGCGGCCAGGCGGCCCAGCACTGCGCCGTTGGCGTCCACCACATGCCATTTGCGCTTGTCCAAATCAACTTTCGGCAGATACGTTTTCATCAAGTAACCATCAAAGGAATGATGAAGCTACCAGAGAACGGGCGGAAGTCAACAGGCAAAAATGGAGAATTGCGCGAGTCGAGTTGACTCAAATTAAAAGACACTGGGGGAGCGAAACTGAGAGGAGGCCAAAAGGGTCGTTGACTCATGGGAAAAAGACACCAGGAATTGGTGTGAATGAACATGAGCAAAGAACTGAAA
>Ga0187862_10005057_pt1 | contig 12283 bp, 8 predicted proteins | sample June2016WEW_10_1_FD_133003 | JGI IMG/M metagenome (GOLD analysis project Ga0187862, IMG submission 133003) | Peatland microbial communities from SPRUCE experiment site at the Marcell Experimental Forest, Minnesota, USA - June2016WEW_10_150 | ecosystem: Environmental > Terrestrial > Soil >...
CCACTCTTGGGCAACTTACAAAGCCCGCTCGGCGCATTAATCAGGTCGGAGATAAGCGCGCTGCAGCGCGAGATTCAAGTCGAGCACGTTCACGCGGGGCTCACCGAAGATAAGGAAACTGCGGCCGGCGATGTGGCGTTCGAGTACGGCGTTGATGTCCGTCGGCGGGACGCCGCGCGCTCGCGCTACACGGGCAACTTGCAGCGCCGCATTGGCCGGGCTGATATCCGGATCGAGACCCGAGGCCGACGTGGTTAGCATGTCGGCCGGAAGCTTTGCGCCGGCGAGCTCCGGCTGCACGGTTTCCAGCGCCGCCCGGTCTGCCAACAGGCGCTGGAATAAGTACTTGTTAGTCGGGCCGAGATTGGATCCGGTTGAACTTGCAGCGTTATAGGGTGCGGGCACGGTATTCGTCGCATCGTTCGGGTCCGTGTTGGTAGTCGCCGAGGGGCGCCCGTGAAACCACTCCGGCCCATTCCACGCTTGTCCGATCAGGCGCGAGCCAATGATACTGCCGATCGAATTCCTCTCCAGGCTGCCATTGGCCTGGACCGGCATTAGCCATTGCCCCAGTCCAGTCAGCGCCAGCGGGTAGGCGACGCCGCACAGGACCCAGGTGACAAGAGAAGCACGCAACGCACCCAATATGATGTCACGCATCTCGCAATCCTTTAGACGGCCATCGACAACAGCAGGTCGATTAGCTTGATACCGATGAACGGCGCGATAAGTCCTCCCGCGCCATAAACGACGAGATTTCGGTAGAATGTTTCCTCAGCGCTCGTCGGCCGAAACCGCACGCCGCGCAGCGCCAGCGGAATCAGCACTGGGATGATGAGGGCATTGAAGATCAGCGCCGAGAGTACCGCACTGTGCGGCGTCGCCAACCCCATGACGTTGAGGCCGACAAGCCCCGGCAGCGCGACGATGAACATGGCTGGTATGATGGCGAAGTACTTGGCTACATCGTTAGCGATCGAAAAAGTCGTCAAGGCTCCGCGGGTGATCAGCATCTGCTTGCCGATGGCCACGAGGTCGATGAGCTTGGTCGGATCGGAATCGAGGTCGATTAGGTTTGCGGCTTCCTTGGCCGCGTTGGTGCCCGAATGCATGGCCACGCCGACGTCGGCTTGCGCGAGTGCCGGCGCATCATTTGTGCCATCACCAGTCATTGCCACCAAGCGACCCTGGGCTTGCTCGCGTCGGATCAGCTTAAGTTTTTCCTCCGGCTTGACCTCCGCCACGAATTCGTCGACGCCGGCTTGCGCGGCGATCGCAGCAGCGGTGACCGGATTGTCTCCAGTCACCATCACGGTGTGGATGCCCATATTACGCAATTGCTCGATGCGCTGGCGTATGCCGGGCTTGGGAACGTCCGACAAAGCGATCACACCCAGGATCTCGCCGTCGACCGCGACCGCCAACGGTGTTGCTCCCTTCATGGCCACTTGGTCGGCCGCGCCCTTGAGGTCGGGCGGTTCCGCGCCGCCGAATATCTCGGCCACATAATGAACTACCGCATTGACAGCCCCTTTTCGGATCACTCGTCCGTCGGACAGATCGACGCCGCTCATGCGTGTCTCCGCCGAAAAATCCATCCGCCGGCAGCCATCGAGCGCCGCCTCGCGTTTGGCGCCAAGCTTCTCGGCGAAGGCGATCACGGAGCGTCCTTCGGGCGTCGTATCGAAGGCGGAGGCGAGGTACGCAGCCTGAACAAGCTCGATCGCGTGCCTTCCTCTTAGAGGAATGAGCTCGGTCGCCTGTCGGTTGCCCATAGTGATGGTGCCGGTCTTGTCCAGCAACAAGGTCTGCACGTCGCCCGCAGCCTCGACGGCCTTGCCCGACATGGCCAGAACATTGAACCGGAAGGTGCGATCGATACCGGCAATGCCGATAGCGGAAAGGAGCGCGCCGATCGTGGTCGGAATGAGCGCAACCAATAGCGCGATCAGATCGGCGATGTTGATACGGGCCTGCAAGTAAACCGCCACCGGCGCCATGGCGGCCACGGCGATGACGAAGATTAGCGTCAATACGGCGAGCAGGACGGTCAGAGCCATTTCATTCGGCGTTTTCTGGCGCTTGGCACCTTCCACGAGATGGATCATTCGGTCCAAGAAGCTTTCACCAGGATTCACTGTGGCGCGGACGAGCAGAAAATCGGAAATCAGGAGCGTGCTTGCGGTCACCGAGGAGAACATGTCGGTGCCCGGCTCTTTCATGACCGGGGCGGACTCGCCGGTGATAGCCGACTCATCCACATAGGCAACGCCCTCGATCACCTCACCGTCAGTCGGAATCAGCTCACCCCTGTCCACTCGGACAATATCTTCCTTACGCAAGGTTGCCGCCGGCACCTCCTCGATTTTGCCGCCGGTCAGAACCCGTTTCGCCATTAACTCCGTCTTGGTCCTCCGCAGCGACGCGGCCTTCGCTTTGCCCCGCCCTTCGGCAAGCGCCTCAGCGAAGTTCGCAAACCACACGGTCAACACAAGAATGACCGTCACAACGCCGTTGTAGGCAGGCGACGCGCTTGAGGGGCCGAACAGGCCGGGATCGATCGTGAGCGAAGCGGTCACCAGCGCGCCGAGCCAGACCACGAACATCACGGGATTGCGGATCTGGGCCCGCGGATCAAACTTCTTGAGCGATTCGATTGCAGACTGACGCCACAATTGAGCGCCATAGCTTTCAATTCCCGGTGCGAGACGCGGCGCCCTGCGCGGGAATGTTCTGTGCAGACTCACGTCCGGCGGATTGTTCATGTTTGCCATTTTCTGCGCTGGTGTTCGGCTCAGAACAGTAGGTCGCTTTTCATGGCGAAGAACTCGGCGATTGGCCCCAGCACGAGCGCGGGAAAGAAAGTCAGCGCGCCCACTACGAGAATGGTACCAAGCCAAAAGATTCCGAACTTCAAGGTATCCGTGCGCAGCATGCCGCGCGTGGCTGACACCGTGGGTTTCGCCGCCAATGATCCCGCCACCGCCATCATGAAAATGATCGGCGGATAGCGGCCGATGAGGATGACGACAGCAGTTGCCAAATTATACCAGAGCGTATTGGCATTCAGTCCGGCAAAGGCGGATCCGTTGTTAGCGGCGGAACTCGTGAAGGCATAAAGCACTTCGGAATAACCATGGATCGCAGCGTTGCCCATCGGCGCGACGCCGTAGGGAGCGACGACCGACCAACCCGTAGACGCCAGAATCACCATCGGGTGGATCAGCAGCGTCAACGAGACCAGGACGATCTCGGGCTTCTCAATCTTCTTACCTAGGAATTCCGGTGTGCGTCCGACCATGAGGCCAGCGACGAAGACCGCGACGATCCCGTATACGAGCGCGGCGAGAAAGCCTACGCCTTTACCGCCGAACACGCACTGCAACATCATGCCGATGAAGGCCCCCATGCCCCCGAGCGGCGTATAGCTATCGTGCATCGAATTCACGCTGCCGGTAGTGAACAACGTCGTGACGCCGGCGAACAATCCGCTTTCGGCAACGCCGAAGCGCACCTCCTTGCCCTCCATATTGCCGCCAGGCTGGGTTGCGCCGGCCGACATCTCGATCCCGGCCTTGGCCAGGAGCGGCGTGCCTGCCTGCTCGGGGACGACGACGATCGGCAGAAACATGATCAGCATTGCGCCCATGACGCCGTAAAGCACCCAGCCTTGGCGCCGGTTGCCAATCATCTCTCCGAAGCAGAGCACGATCGAGCTGGGCAAGATGATCATCAGCAACGTCTGCACCAAGTTGGTGATGGGCGTCGGATTTTCAAAAGGATGTGCGGCATTGGCATTGAAGAAGCCGCCACCGTTGGTGCCCAGATGCTTGATGGTCTCGAGCGAGGCCACCGGACCGAGCGCAATCGTCTGATCCGTGCCTTCGATCGTGTGAGCAACCGCGTTGGCCGTGAGTGTCTGAGGCTCGCCCTGCTGGATCAAAAGAAGCGCCAACACGAACGCGGCCGGCATCAGTACGCGCGTGGTGAAGCGCGTCAGATCCCGGTAAAAGTTACCGAGGTCGGCGCCACGGTCCGTCACGGTGAAGGCGCGGACGAACGCCATCGCGACGACGAAACCGGTGGTGGCCGAAGTGAACATCGGGAATGTGATCGCCGCCATCTGGCTGAAGTTCGATAGCGTCGTCTCGCCGCCATAGCCCTGCCAGTCGGTATTGGTGATAAAGCTCACCGCCGTGTTGAAGGCGAGTACGGGCTCCATGCTGGCGAAGTGCTGAGGATTGAGCGGCAGATGATCCTGAAACACCAGGATCAGGAAAATGATCAAGGCCATGACCAGATTCGTCGCCAGCATGTGCAGCGTATAGGCCTTCCAGTCCATTGCTTGGCCGCAGATCCGCCGTCCGATCAGCAAGTAAATGAAATTGTCGACCGGATCGAACAGGCGATCGAACGCCGTCTTACGCCCCATGACCACTGCGGCGAGATAGTGCCCCACTGGAATGCTGATCAGGAACCCTATCAGCAGCGTCAATCCGATTTGCAGCCAGCCTTGCGATGTCATAGCGCTCCTCGGGGGCGATCAGAATCGTTCCGGATGAATAATTGCATAAAAGAGATAGATCACGAGAGCGACGACCAACACCAACAGAACATACAGGCCCATGATGTTTTCCTAGTCTGCCCGTTGACGTTGGAGATGGCTCACGATGATGGGGACTCGGGCTCGATTACGCCCTGCGAAAAGCATACCAATCCCGCAAGCAGGCCGAAGAAGCCAAATAAAACAACCAGCATGAACGCGATTAAAAGCACTTTAAGCCTTTTCGGTTTGAGGCCGATTTCCTTCTACTGTGTCGCGCGTGTCAGCTATTGATCTGCATCAAGGAGTGCCCGAGCATGGGGATGTATTATGAGGATGGAAAAATATGAATTCGACGGAAATATATGCTACCCTTATAAATGCCGAATAGGATTTTGCGGTCGCTGAGTATCGAAAACTATCGAATAGCAGTTTTATTTTCTACTTCGGATACGCTGCATTTAGCCTGCGCAGAAGGCCCTCGCGGAGACCCAGTGGCGCTTGATCGAGATCAAAGCCAAAGGAATGCACTAGATTGATCATACTCTTGTTTGACAGAGCACAATATATGCCGATCGATAGCATAATCGTGATAACTGCTATTATCGTCCCCTTCGGCCTGCTCGCGGCTACTTTGGCGTGGGCCGTGATGCAACCGACTGACGCTGCGACCCGCACAGCCGAGGTTGACCCAGACTAGTTCTGACAAGAGACTTCGCCAATGTTCGACCTCATCTATCTGTTCGTGCTCGGCTGGGCGGCGCTGCCCTTGGTCCGCACCTTGATGCAAGGCGCAGGCGGCGACCGCATTGCGTTTGTGCACCGTCTTTATCGCGACGCCGCGTACATTCTGGCGGCGGCAATCGGCATCATCGTCTTTGAAGCGGCGCTTGGTATCTCGCTTGAAAACTACTGGTTCACGGAGCTCGGCCAGAGCCATCGCTATTGGCTTTCGTTCGAATACCGCGTGGCGATTTTTCTCGTGGTCTTGCTTGTGGCCGGCCTGTTTGTCGGCGCCAACCTGCGCGTATTGTGCCGGCCCTATGCGGTGGTCCCGGCGAGTGCGCCGTGGCTCGTCGGATTTGGGCTAGCGGCCGTCGTCGGCTTTGTCACGACGCCGCTCTGGATTCCGCTGGTGCGGTTCCTCGGCGCCACGCCGGCCGGCGTGACCGACCCGGTGTTCGGCAAAGATCTGTCTTTCTATTTGTTGGCATTGCCCATGTATGACGACATCATCAATCTCGTCATCGGGGTCCTTTGCATCGCGATTGCGCTCTGGGTGGGCGTCGGGATGGCGGCGCGCAGCGTACCGGCGGTTTCCGTCTACCGTCCGGACCTATTCGGCGGCACTTTTCCGCATCGAAGCGTCACGATTGGAACTGCGGAACTGAGCCGCGTGGTTGGAGCGAATTGGATCCGGCAGGGCCTGTTTCTCGGCGCGCTCTGGTGCGTCACATTCGCGGCGAGACAGTTCCTGGCGCGCTATCACCTCGTTGTGGACGGACATTCGCAAGTCGTGGCCGGTGCCTCCTATGCCGACGTCAATTTCTGGCTACCCGGATACGACGTCATCATCGCATGTTTGTTCGCGGCCGCGTCGATCCTGGGGGTGGCGGCTGCCATTCCGCGATTTCGCGCTTGGTTGTTGATGCATCGATCGCATTGGCTCTCGCCGTTCGCGGCGCTGGCGCTGCTTGTCGTGGCAGCATTCGTGGTTCCCACCGGGATCGAGGATCTCTATGTGGGGCCAAACCAAATCACCTTGGAGCTGCCGTATCTACTCAGGAGCATCACCGGCACTCGCCAGGCCTTCAACCTTGAGGGGCCCTCGGTCGAAGAGCGAGAATTCGCGGTCTCCCCGACGCCACTGACGGCTGCCGATTTGACAAAAGATGCCGCGACCCTGCAGGACGCGCGCATCTGGGATTGGCGCGCGCTCGAGCCACAACTGCAGCAAATCCAGGGCCTGCGGCCCTATTACACGTTTCACGGTGTCGATATCGATCGTTATATGATCGATGGTACCGAGCGGCAGGTTATGATTACCGCGCGCGAACTCGATGTCACGCGGCTTCCCGCGCCCGCTCAGGTCTGGGTCAATCTCGCGCTCAAATACACCCACGGCTATGGCGTCGTCGCAGTCCCGGTAAACGAGATTGACAGTAGGGGCAACCCGGTGCTGTGGGCGCATGATATTCCGGTCGAAGCCAAGAAAAATCTCTCGGTGACCCGCGGCGAGATCTATTTCGGCGAGCTCACCGACGACCGTGTCTATGTGCACACGACCGAGAAGGAATTCGATTTTCCACAAGGCCAAGCCAACGCCGAGACTGTGTACCAGGGAAGTGGAGGAATCCTGCTCTCTAACTTGTGGCGCAAGCTGGTCATTGCCCGCGAATTCGACGGCCCACGGCTCTTCATCTCGGGTTATTTCACGCCTGAAAGCCGGGTGATGCTGCGCCGGAATATCGTCGAGCGGGCCCAGACGCTCGCTCCGTTCCTGAGCTTTGATCACGATCCTTACATCGTCGCGGATGCGGACCATTATTCCTACATCCTCGATGCCTATACGACGTCGGAGAACTATCCTTACAGCGAGGCCTATCAGGGATCGATCGCCGCCTTCCGCGGCGACAACTACCTGCGCAATTCCGTCAAGGCGGTCATTGACGCCTATAACGGCTCGGTGACGTTCTACGTGTTTGACCGGCACGATCCGATCATCAACGCCTATCGCCAGGTATTTCCGGAGCTTTTCAAGGACGCGCGCGAGATGCCGGAAAACTTGCGCCGGCATATCCGCTATCCGGAGGATATCTTCACGGCACAGGCCGAGATGTATGGTACCTACCACATGACCAACCCGACCACGTTCTATAATCGTGAGGATCGCTGGGAGGTCCCGCACGAGCTTTATCGCAACACCGAGATCGCGATGCTGCCCTATTACGTGACGACGCAACTTCCCGGTTCCGACAAGCCGGAGTTTCTCCTCATGTCGCCCTTGTCGGTCGCAGGCAAAAATCAAATGGCGGGTTGGCTCGCGGGGCTCTCCGATGGCGAGAATTATGGGAAAATGGTGGCCTTCCGCTTTCCCAAAGGTACCTTCATCGACGGCCCGGCACAGGTGGAATCACGGATCAGCTCGGATAGCAGGTTCTCCGGCGATCTCACGCTTTGGGATCAGCACGGTTCGCAGGTCATTCGCGGCAATCTCATTGTGCTGCCGCTCGTCGACAACCAGCTCATCATGATCGAGCCAGTCTATATCGAGGCGGAGCAGACAAAGATCCCGATGCTTGCCCGCGTCGTATTGGGGCAGCTTTTGCCCAACGATCGCAAGTTGGAATGGGCGAGCACGCTCTCGGATGCCGAGCTCCTCCTCGTCGGTGCATCGGCGCCGACACCTGCCGCAGCTGGCGCGATGGCCACGGGAACGAGCAACGAAACGCTGGAGCGCGCACGCACACTATTCGGCGAGATGCAGCGGGAGTATGCCTCCGGCAACTTCGGGCGCTACGGCGAGCTTCTACAGCAGCTCGGAAAGCTGCTCCAGCCGCAGTGAGATTATGCATACACTTGATTCGGACAGAACGAGCGAATGGCTAATATTCGTTACAGCCCAAGTTTTCAGAAGTGTAGTGCGTTAGAAACTTTGGCACGGCGCAACGCCTGCTATGGCGAACTCAGAAACGAGCTGTTGAAGCCCCCGGCCAAATGACCCTAGGTGGGCGGGGCAAGCGACTGCTGGACCGGCAATGGTCCGGCCGTGTTTTTGCCCCGTCAGCGATGGGAGCTGGCAAGGGGCGAGTTCACCGTGTCTCGGAAGATCGGCACTTCAAGGGCGAATGAACCTTTCGCAATGCGGTAATTGGCGGTCGCGAAATGACGATCAGGGTCAGGAACGACCGATTTTCGATGGTCACGCAATGTCCGCTTGAACCGATAAGGAAGAACGCTCATGACTCGACACAACGTTCCATTAGGCAGAATTCTCGGGATTCCGATTGGCTTGGACTACTCCTGGTTTGTGATTTTCGCCCTGCTCACTTGGATGCTGGCGGATAATTATTATCCCGCCGAGTTCAAGGATTGGCCGCAGTTGCTCTACTGGTTCATGGGCGCTGTGACGGCTGTGATGCTCTTTGGCAGCGTGCTGCTCCATGAGCTGGGGCACTCTGTGGTCGCGCTACGGTACAAAATTCCGGTGCGCAGCATTACGCTTTTCCTCTTCGGCGGCATCGCTCAGATTGGGGCGGAACCGCCCAGCGCCATCGCCGAGTTCCTTATTGCGAGCGCGGGCCCGCTCGTGAGCCTGATCCTGGCGGTCCTTTTCTACGCGGTGCAGCCGTTGGTCGGTGGCATTGAACCCCTCTTGGGCTTGGCAAAGTACCTAGCCTACATCAACTTGGCCCTTGTGCTGTTCAACCTCATTCCCGGCTACCCACTCGACGGCGGTCGCGTGTTTCGCGCCATCGTGTGGGCAATCACGGGAAATATGCGCCGAGCGACCCTCATCGCGGCAAATGTTGGCCGACTCTTTGCTTTCCTGTTTATCTTCGTTGGCGTCTGGCAGATGGTCAGCGGCAACTTTGGCGGAGGACTTTGGATCGCGTTCATTGGCTGGTTCCTCGACACCGCGGCTTACGCCCAGGTACAGCAAGTGATGATTCAGGGTCTGCTGACGGGCCATACAGTCTCGCAGGCCATGAGCACTCATTGCGCTGTCGTTCCTGCAGATCTGTCGCTACAGAAGTTGGTAGACGAGCACATCCTTGGTAGCGGGCAACGCTGCTTTCTCGTCAACCGCGGAGAAAACACTGTAGGTTTGATGACTTTGCATCGGATCAAGGAAGTGCCACGTCCCGACTGGGCGACAACGAGTGCCTCTCAGGTCATGATTCCAATGGAACAATTAGAATGCATTGAGCCTGATACTGAGCTGTCGGCTGCGCTCCAAAAGATGGACCGCGATGGAGTCAACCAGTTGCCCGTCATCCGGAATAACGATGTCATCGGCATGTTAGGCCGGGAAGATGTCATAACCTTCCTGCGCACGCTCCAGGAATTGGGAACCGACGCGCGCGCTCCGGGAGCGCCGGTCAAGGTCGGCCCGTTGGCCGCCTCAAAGAGATCGCCTTGACGGGCGATTGATCCTGCGCGCGCGTCAGCTTTTGTCGTTGTTCCCACTTGAAACTGAGTGAGCCATTTCCGGTAGTCGCACCTTTGTTGCAGTGCATGAGTCCGCTTATGGCCGATTTTGTTGCACAAGTCGGTCTTGTCCCCGCGATTAGTGGTCCCTTTTGAATTTGAGAGGGGCCCCTTTTGAAAAGTGTTCAATATTGATCAGACTCACCCCGCGCCGGTGCGCGACAGCTTTATTGTCAATTTAAGTAGAGTTGTTCCCCGGAGTGATCATGGCATTCCCGAAGAATGACACGCACAAGGATTACGTGCGCTACGCCGAGCATTGCCTGAACATGGTGACGGTAGCGAAGGACTAGCAGACGCCAGCGCGCATCCGTTGAAGCCGACGAAATGAATTAATGTGATGCCGGTCGCCTCAGTTAGCGGCCTCTTTCGGTTTTTGTGGAACTCGTCATCGCCATCCAAATTTCTTTCTATATTACGCCGTTACGTCGGGATTATGCTGGCTTTCGGACATACAAGGACGTAGAGGGTATGGTATCATTGACTCGCGTCCAGGCGTCAGTGGCTGAGAGACGCGACCGCGCTCCCGCCGAAAGGTAGGTAGGAGAACGGTGTGTCTCATTCCCAAAATCGTTTGCTCGCGTCGCTTCCGCGTGCGGTGTTTGGCGCAATTAAGCCTGATTTGAGGCTCGTTGAGCTCAATCATGGCGATGTCCTTGCCGAAACTGGCCGTCCAATCCGTCGCGTCTATTTTCCGCACTCTGGGATCATCTCTCTCGTCGTCGAACTCAGCGTCGGGGATATGATAGAAACGGCCACGGTCGGCCGGGACGGTGCAATAGGTGCCGCGTCGGCCCTCGATGGCAGAATTTCTCTCAACAGATCAATTGTTCAACTTGGAGGCGTCGCTTCAGTCATTAGCGTAGAGCGACTTCGCGCACTGACGGAGGCAAAAAAGCTCATCAGGTCGATAATTATCCGACACGAACTGGTTCTTTTCGCGCAGGCTCAGCAATCAGCGGCATGCAACGCAAGTCACACAGCCGAGGCCCGCATGTGTCGAAGGCTTTTGCGGATGAGAGATCTAGCTGGCAAGCGATTCAAGCTGACACAGCAATTTCTTGGACAGATGATGGGTGTTCAAAGATCAACTGTGTCACTCGCCGCAAATACGTTGCGGCAGGCCGGCCTTATTAGATACCGTCGAGGCAATATTGAAATCCTGGACGCGGAAGGATTGCGCGAAGCGGCCTGCGAATGCTACGCGATTGTTGCAGCGCACTATCGGAAACTGTGGGAAGGCTAAATTGGTAATTCGGCGAATGAGGCACGGGAGTCATGTCGGCTTTTGGCCCACTGCGTCACTTAATGCGACGCAGCGATCCGGTCGCTCTCGGAGTAGAAGCGGACTCGACATGGATGGCTTCATTCGGTCGCTTTTGACCATGAGCCGTGTTGGCAGGTCGCCGCGTCGGTTTAGAGCCGTTTTGACCTAAATCAACATCGCGCATCCGATACGTACTAATATGCAAAATTAAACGCGTACCGAAAGTTCCGACAAGGAGAAAAGGGGCGCGCCATGACCGTAAAACATCTGCTTGAACACAAAGGCCGGAACCTTTGGAGCATTGATCCGGACGCTACAGTACTCGATGCTGTGGCAAAAATGGCTGAAAAAGATATCGGCTCTCTGGTTGTCATGGACGGCGAAAAATTGATCGGCATCATAACCGAGAGACACTATTCGCGGAACGTCATTCTCAAAGGAAAAGCGTCCCCCACGACCCTGGTCAGGGACATCATGGAGAGAAACGTAATCCATGTTCAGCCAGAACAATCAGTCGAGCTATGCATGGCCCTGATGACCGACAAGCGTGTGCGTCATCTGCCCGTGCTCGAAGGCACAAAAGTGATCGGCATTGTCTCCATCGGCGATTTGCTCAAGTTTGTAATTTCCAAACAGGAATTCGTTATCGAGCAACTTGAACACTACGTTCAAAGTTAGCGCGGTGCAGGCGGTGATGGCGGTATCGCACCGAGCGCGCGGACTTGGCGCTTTTCGACCAGAATACAGATTCGCCTTGGAATGATTTCGCGCTCGACGACATCAGTTTCAGCGAAGCGGGCGGCGGCCCCGCTCCGGTCGCGGCCGGGGGCGACGAATACACCTATAATGGCGATACCTACGGCTGGTACGACGATGGCTGGAACGGTGGCGGCTGGTACATCATCGGCTGCGAATTCCGCCGCGGCTTCTGCTTTGGCGGCCGCGAGGGCTGGCACGGCTGGGAGCATCGCGGCAGCCACTCTCACGCTCGTGACGAGCATAGCGTCGGCGAGCATAGACAAATCCCTATCCCCGGCAGCCGCGCGCGCGGCTCATACGCCGTACCCACCGTGCACGTGAATGTCCGCAGGAGCGGTTACGTCGGCGGTGGCGGTGGCGCTCGGCGCGGCGGTGGTGGTGGTGGTGGTGGTGGTGGCGGCGGCCACGGCCGGCGGTCCGACATCCGGCTGAAACATGACATCGTCTTGGTGGGCCATCTCGTTAACGGCCTTGGCTATTATCGGTTCAGCTACAATGGCAGC
>Ga0187862_10005071_pt1 | contig 12268 bp, 11 predicted proteins | sample June2016WEW_10_1_FD_133003 | JGI IMG/M metagenome (GOLD analysis project Ga0187862, IMG submission 133003) | Peatland microbial communities from SPRUCE experiment site at the Marcell Experimental Forest, Minnesota, USA - June2016WEW_10_150 | ecosystem: Environmental > Terrestrial > Soil >...
GACCGCCTCCGAAACCGAACGTTTTGAAGCCCATCGTTTCCAGCGCGACGTTCCCCGTTAGGATCATCAGGTCGGCCCATGAAATCTTCCGGCCATACTTCTGCTTGATCGGCCAAAGCAGGCGACGCGCCTTGTCCAGGTTGACGTTGTCCGGCCAACTGTTGAGCGGCGCGAAGCGCTGCTGCCCCCTGCCGCCGCCACCGCGGCCGTCACCGGTGCGGTAGGTGCCGGCGCTGTGCCACGCCATGCGAATGAAGAGACCTCCGTAGTGACCGAAGTCCGCCGGCCACCAGTCCTGCGAGTCGGTCATCAGCGCCGCGAGATCTTTCTTCACCGCCGCCAGGTCGAGGCTCTTGAACTCTTTTGCGTAGTTGAAGTCCTCGCCCATGGGATTGGACTTGGAGGAATGCTGGTGCAGGAGTTCGAGCTTCAACTGGTTCGGCCACCAGTCGCGGTCCGACGTGCCGCCTCCGGCAGCGGGGTGGATAGGGCATTGGGCTTCAGTTGACATGTGTTTTCTCCTTAGGTCGGTAGTATTGAATTGATATTTCCCATTTGGTGTCTTGCCCACGACCGGCTTGGGCCTTTTTCGTGATTTTCCACCCACGGTACTGATTTGCAAGGCTGATTTCCAGTCCGTTCCCGGTTTTTCTCTGGCAGAGGGGGTATTCCGATGCCTTTTGTGGCTTCCAAGCGCTGTTTCTCCCGGATGCGAAGACCCCTTTACCTTTACCAAACATATCGGTTGCCCCCTTTTCCTTTTCACGCGCTGGTGGAAGTTGTGGTCAACCGCCAGGAACTCCCGATGCCCCCCACGATTCAGTTGGACCAGGCGATGGGCTTCAGCCTCTACATGATCAAGGCCGTGCTCGACGGGCGTGGCACGGAAGTTCTTGATCTGGCAAAAACGAACCTGCGGCGGTGAGCGGGCGAAGGAAAGAAATCTTGGATTGAGAGCCGGTCGGAGATATAAATTCAGGCGGACATGAAGAATTCCAAGAATTGTTATGATTGACGTTGAAAAGTATGTCAAAGACCAAATCGCCGTTTTTGAAGCCAACGAAGCCCTGGAAAAACGCCTGGAGAATCGTGAACTGCGACCCGGGCGCGGCCGGGAGGGCGATCTTTTTTATGGCCCATACTTGCTCATTTCCCGCGAGAAGGGCGCCGGCGGGAACACCGTTGCCCGACTGGTCGGAAAGCGGCTGGGCTGGCAGGTGTTCGACAACGAAATGGTGGATGAAATCGCCAAACAAGCGCACGTGCGCCGCCAGTTAATTGAGAGTTTGGATGAGCGAGTTCAGGCAACGATCCAGGACATTATTAACCAATTACTGATTCCCGGGGAAATCGGCGAATCGGATTATCTGAGCTATTTGAAGCAAGTGGTGCTCGCGCTGGGTCATCAAGGGGACGTAATAATCGTCGGGCGCGGAACGCGGTTCATTTTGCCCAGCCGGTTCGGTTTGGATGCGCGGGTGGTTGCGCCGATTGAGGCGCGCATCCGGCGGATTGCCGACAAAGCGCATTTGAGTTTGGCGGCGGCCCGGGTGGAGGTCAAAAAAACCGATCGCGAGCGGGTGAAGGCGGCCCGCGACAATTTTGGTCACGATGTGACCGACCCTTTGAACCACGACTTAATCATCAACACGGCCGAGATGAACGGCGAGGCGGCAGCCGAGGTGGTGATAACGGCACTTCAGCAAAAGCTGGGTGTCCAGATCAAAAAGAGCGGCCAGAAATCATAAGGCGCAAAGGAATCAGTCCGGACGATCGCTTGTTCTTGCGGAGCCTTGGATTGCTGCCGCGTTGAACAGGGCTGCTGACATACATGACAAATCAGCTTCCAGATTTATTGTCGGCGTTGCCGGATTCAACGGTGATGGGCCGCCTTTATGCCCATTTTTCCGGTCATGCTTCGACCGCAGGAACGCGGCTCATGCTCATCCTGGTTCTGGCCATGCTGGTGCATCTGGCGGTCAAGGTCATCGGGAACACCACCGAATGGCTCATCAACAAAAGCCACGCGCAGAAAAGTCGTTTCGGCTTCGTCACGCATCAGCCAAAGTTCATCACCTTTGTGCAACTCATTGGTAATGGCGTGACATTCCTCATGTATTTTTTAGCCCTGGGACTGGTGCTGCAGGAATTGGGCGTGAATCTGAAGGGTTATCTGGCCAGCGTTTCCATCGTTGCTCTGGCCATCAGCTTCGGTTCACAGGGATTGGTGCAGGACGTGGTGATCAGCCTGACGTTGATTTTTTCGGACACGATGGATGCGGGCGACATGGTGGAAATTACTGGCGCCACCACCACCGTCGTTGGGCGGGTGGAGGAAATCGGCCTGCGTTTTACCAAGCTCCTCAATTTTTACAACCAGATTGTCTGCATTCCCAACCGCACCATTGGCAATGTCAGCCGGTTCCCGCACGGCGGCATTTATGCCTACGCGGACATTCAGATTCCGGCGGACACGGACCGAGACAAAGCCGTCCATGCCATCGCGGACATCGCCAATGGAATGTGGGTGCAGTTTGGCGCGATTATATTGAGTGAGCCGGCGGTTGGCCCCTTGGAAACGGCCAAAGGCGGCGGCTGGCATTTCGTCCGGGTCCAGTTCAAAATTTGGCCGGGACAGGGGAATTTGATCGAAACGACTTTTCGTCAACAGATCATCTGCGCCATGAAAATCTCCAATCCGAACTACGCCGAATGGCAGGTGACTGTGACCTATCGTACCATGACTTCTGCGAAAAATGAGAAGCCACGTTTGGAACCAGGTTCTGGCGAGCGGGCAGGTTGAAATGGTTCTCGTTCATACCACACTTAATGGCCTCACTCCGGCTCCGGCTTGCGGGTCAAAACCCAGATGTGGTTGCGAATGGCTTGGATTAAGGTGTCCGCGTCGGTCTGGTCGAGGCGGCGCAGGACTTTTTCCCACCGGTAGGCGAAGCTGCCAGCCGGGTCGTACTTGCAATGTTGGAAGAGGGTGTCGAAGGCGCGGCGGCGCTTGCGGTAGTCTTCCTGGATGTGAAGAAACCGCTCGCGCAATGCCGCCAGGTAGGCGCGGGCGAATCCGGTGCCGTTGGACAGGAGTTTGGCCCGCGTGTTGGCGGGCCGGGCGTAATGTTCAGCAAAGGCGTCCAACGGGCGCTCATACTCGCCGAAAGCGCCACTGTGATCGCTGACCAGTATCTCCGCCGGCAGCCCATCCTCGCCTTCCCGGATGACTTCGTCGCCATCGTCGAAGACCGGGCAGGGGCCCTCGTTCAAAGCACGGCCGACAATCAGGCTGGAGGCGGCGGCCCTGCCGAGCAGGGTGGCCAGCTTGATGGCATAGTCGGGCCGCGCGAGTTTTTCCAGGAGCACTTTGTCGCTCGCCACCCCTTCCAGATAGTCCCGCTCGAAGTAGGTGGTGCGAATGATCTGTCCGCGATTCTTCCCCGCCCGGCCGTCGTAGGATTCGCTCAGGCGGCGCATGACGACCCGGGAGGGGAGGTTCATGCCCAACTGGCGGCAGCCGAGCCTTCGATCCAGCCAGTAATCGGTGTAATCGTCGCTTTCCTGGATGGATTCGAGGAGTTCCTTGCCTTCGTCCAAATGCTCCCAGACGCCCCACTTGAGCAGGCGCATAAAGCGTTTGATCGGCTGGCCCTCGCCGCGCAATCGCAGTTCGGCCAGGTAAACGCCCCGGCGGCCCACTTTTTGAGGGCGCCCCTTGGACAGGGATTCCGGGACCCGGCCCAGATTGATGTACTCGATATCGCCGTATTCGCGGATGAGGTTGAAAATGATGCCTTTGGCCCGCGGATCAAAGAGCTTTTGCAGGGCCTGGTCCTCGGGGTGTTTGGCCGCCTCTTCGAACAGGGGGTCCAGGAGAAACTCGCCCTCCTCGAAGCGGCCGCCGGGCAGCCACTCGATGTGGAGATAGAATTCGGGGCTTATTCCGCGGAGAACCTGGTCTGTCTGGGTCTCGTTGCCCTCGAGAAACAGGGCCGCGATCATGCGATGGCACCAGGCCTCATTGGCGGCGTCATCCCGCCGGAAGGCCTCATGGACGGCCGAAATAAAATGTTCTTTGAGGGCCTGATATTTTGAGCGCAATTCATCGGCGGCCAGTTGCCCGAAGGCAACCCCGGCAAAAACGGCCGGGCCGCAATGCCGCAAATCAGTGGCAAAAAAATCAAGCTCCGGACGGCCCATGTGGTTGCGGCGGATTGAGTAATCGGCAATTTCCTGGAGTTGCCTGGCCAGGGCGGCGTCATCAAGTCCGCCCAGCTTGGCGAACTCCTCGCACGTCAGCCAGCGCGTGCCAGTGAGGCGGTTATAGAAATAGAGGGGCTGCTCTTGAATCGCCACCTTGGAACTCAAGATCAGCCTGGCTTTCGCCTCCATGGTCGTCGGGATGGAGCTGAGCCTCCAGCACTCGCCCCGCCGCTTGATCGCCTCGCGGACGCGCGGGTCGGCAACCGCCAGGAAAATAATCCGCCGCTTGGAAACCAGTTGCTGCAACAGTTCATCGGCAGCGAACGCCAAATCCATCCGGCCGGGATTGGGGCGGATGAGCACCAGGTCGGCCTCGAAAATCAGGTCCACCGAATTGCGGCAGATTCTTTCCTCTTCCTCCTGGCTGAGCGGGCCGGAAGCGGCTGCGGCGGGCTGGCGGTTGAGGGACTCGATGAAAGCAGACCGCTGCCAGGCATGGACGCCTGGCGGCAGGGTGTAAAGGACCTTCGGCTCCAAAAACAAAGTCCCGATCCGCACTTTCTGCCGGCCCTGTTCATCCCGATCGAACGGATGGGGCCCGATTAGTTCCAGTTCCAAATCCATACTCGCGTCTCCATTGAGCGTCATCAGCCGTTCCATCAAGAAACGGCCGACAACCGCGATGCCATTTCACGCACTCCTTGCCGCGGGCAAGCACCCCAACCGGCATCCATATCATTGCCGGAAATCACGCAAAGAAAACCATCGGTCAACAGCGGCGACGGCACGAAAGGAGCGTGCTTGGGTTGGCTCCAGAGGATCGCGTCGGCGCCGGTCAAAACATCCATCAACTGACCGGCTTCATCCAGATCAATTGCTGCTCGATATTGCGCGGCAATTGGTAGGGCTTGATGTAGTCCTTGAGCGCCGGGCCGAGAATCTCGATCTTGGCCAGGTCGGCTTCACCCAGGCGGGCCTGGGCGCAATAATTCAAGTAACCCACCTTGGCGAAATCAATCCCCATCAGTTCCACAGCCACCCGGTCGGCCGCCAGCCAGTCCGGGCTGGCCACGCAGACGCGCGATTGCACCGGGGTGCCGTTGCCCGGTCCTTGTCCTTCCATCCCCTCGTAGCCGTCAATGACCGCCAGGTGCGGGTGCAGCCGCGTGCCGACGGCAAAGAGGTTGTAATTGATGCCGCGGACGCCGCCGCCATGAACGACCGGCTTGTCGCTGTTACCCAGATACCCGCCCTCGGCCTTTTCGCCGCCCTCGCGCTTGATGGGCGCGCCGACCACGATGTTCTTGAGCGACAGGGTGGCGACCACGCGGTCATGGGTCTTGAACTTGGCCGCGGAAATGACATAACTGTTCGGATCCAGCAGGCACTTGCCCATGCGGCAGGGGTGCGGACGGAAATCCTTTTCGTCAAAGCAATAGATCGTTTCGAAATCATCCTGGTCCAGATCCATCAATTTGGCGCCGTATTTGGCGGCCACCTTGTCGTAGCCGTAATTGGCAAACCCCTCGAGAGCGGAGCCCATGGCGGGGGACTCGGTGATGACGACATTGCCAGCCTTGCCGATGGACTTTAGAAATTCCAGGATGCCCTCCAGATTCTTGGCGTCGCTGGCCGCCAGGGGACGATTAATGACCAGATTGTTGGGCTTGATGATCACGCGCTTGTCGCCGATCGCGGCGGCGACCTGTTTGGAGAAGGGCTTGAGCGCCTGGAAGGCCAGATCGGCGCGGTCCTCGCCGGCCGTCACGGCGACCCGGCAGACCGGTTTGGCGTTGGCGACGGCGGCCGGTTCGGCGGCGGCCTGGGCGCGGCTGGCGCTCCAGGGCATGGCCAGCGCGGCGCCGCCCATCAGCGACACTTTGAGGAAATTTCGGCGGTCGAGAGCATTGGCATTCATTTTGCGACGGTTCCTTTCATTGGCATCCAGAGGGCGGCGTCTGCTTTTTTCAATGGCCGCTCCAAATGCAAGCCCATGTTAATGCGCGGGCCTTGTGACGTCAAGAGATCAATTGGATCAAGCATTGCATTTCCTGCGGGAGGACGGTAAATGAAAGTCGAAGATCGTGCGACCGAGAGATTGGGTTCAGACGTCCCGAAAACAGCCTATGATGAGACATTTCGATGAAGAAGTGGCCAACCTCAAGCAGAGCCTGCTGACGATGGGCGGTTTTGCCGAGAAATCCGTCAGCCAAGCCATCCAGGCAGTGACGGATCGCAATGACCAACTCGCCGAGGAAGTTGAGCGCCATGACGACATCGTGGACCAGTATGAGAAGGACATTGACGAAATGGCGGTCAATCTTCTGGCCAAGGCGCCCCTGGCCACCGACCTGCGGCTGGTCATGGTGGCGATGAAGATTTCGCAGAATCTGGAGCGCATCGGCGACGAGGCAACGACCATCGCCCGGCGCGCACGCGTTTTGAACGCCGAACCCCCGCTCCAGAGCAGCGTTGACATTCCGCGCATGGCCGCGCTGACCCTGGAGATGCTGCGGGAATCGCTGGAGGCCCTTGTCAATAATCAACCCGAAAAAGCCCGCCCCGTCATTCCGCGCGACAAGGAAGTGGATGCCCTCAACCGTCAGCTTGACCGTGAATTGATTGGTTTCATGGGGGAAAACCCCGCCACCATCGGCCGGTGTCTGAACCTGATGGCCGTGGCCAAGAGTTTGGAGCGCGTGGCCGACCACGCCACCAATATTGCCCAGGAAGTGGTTTATATATGCGAGGCGCTTGATATCCGTCATCATGCGAACAAACTGGTGACCTAGTCCTTAATAGAATGTGACAATCCGGTTACATTCGTGTTACAAATCAGGACATGTTCTCCATTCAGAAGTGGTTCGCCAAAGACGACCAGTTTTTTCGCTTGCTGCACGCCAGCGCCGAAGAAGGCCGCGCCAGCGTTCAGGCGCTCAGGCAAATCATGCAAAAGGCCACGCCCGACGCCAGCCTCGCCCAATTCGCCGCCGCCCGACGCAAGGACAAGCAGATCACCGTGCAGATCACGGAGCTGCTGGCCCGCGTTTCCATCACCGGCTTGGACCGGGAAGACATCGAGGCCATCTCCAGATCCCTTTATCGTGTTCCCAAAACGGTCGAAAAATTTGCCGCCCGCTATCTGGTTTGTGCTCCCCACCTGGGGAGCATTGACTTCTCGCGCCAGATTGCCCTGGTCGAGCAGTCCGTGGACACCATCGCCCTGATGATCAAGGAGCTTGAAAACTCCCATTTCGAATTGGTCAATCAAGCCAACGAGAAACTTCAGACCATCGAAGGCGAGGCCGACAAGCTGGTGCCCCAACTGTTGACAGATCTTTACTGCGGCACACATCCGCCCCTGACCATCATCATGGCCAAAGACCTCTACGAACTGCTGGAGAAGGTGGTGGATCGCTGCCGGGACGCTGGCAATGTCATTAATGCCGTCGTCCTCAAGCATTCTTAGGCCGTCATGGAACCGGTCCTTTTCCTTTTGTTGGTCAACCTGGCCGTCTTGGTGTTCACCTACACCAATGGCTTCCATGATGCGGCCAACGCCATTGCCACGGTCGTGGGTACACGGGTTCTGACCCCGCGCCAGGCCGTCACCTTGGGCGCGATCACCAATTTTCTGGGCGCCCTGTGCGGTGTCGCCGTCGCGACAACCATCGGGGCTGATTTGATAGATTCCCGGCTTATCACCACCGGGACTATCCTCTGCGCCATGCTGGCTGGCATCGCCTGGAACATCCTCACCTGGTATTATGGCCTGCCCTCCAGCTCCAGCCACGCCCTCTTCGGTGGGATTATTGGCGCCGCGCTTGCCTCCGCGGGCAACAACCGGGATGTCGTCCAGTGGCCGGCCTTTTATCACAAAATCATCCTCCCCATGCTTGCCTCCCCGGTCATCGGATTCGTCGGCGGCATGGCCGTCATGACTCTCCTGTTCCTCATCATTCGTCCCATGCGTCCGCGCCCGGTGGATAAAGTCTTTGGTCGCCTCCAACTCCTCAGCGCTTCCTACATGGGGTGGTCCCACGGCTTCGCCGATGGGCAGAAAACCATGGGCATCATGGCCCTGGCCTGTTTTGTGGCGACCCAGGACGGCGACCTGCGGCAACTTCCGCGATGGCTGAGTTTCCTTTCCTTCCCAAGATTCGAAATCAAAAGCTGGGTCCAATGCTCCTGTGGTCTGGCGATGGCCCTGGGCACCTATATTGGAGGCTGGCGCATTATCCAAACCTTGGGCCGAAAAATGGTCCGCTTGCGTCCGGTCCACGGCTTTGCCGCCGAAACCACCGCCGCGACCCTTCTTCTGGTCACGGGCAAACTCGGCCTGCCCATCTCCACCACCCATACCATCACCACCGCGATCATGGGAGTCGGCTGTGCCCGCCGATTCAACGCCCTGAACTGGGAATTAGTCGAGCGCATCCTCTGGGGCTGGGTGATGACCATTCCCGCCACTGCCCTGCTCGCCTACGGCCTGGCTTGTCTTGTCCCCGCCATCGGTTCGGCCAGATAAACCGGCCGCCAAGCTGTGTCAGGCAAATCGTCAGAATTGTCGGGTCACATCCAACTGGAGGATCGGGTATTTGTTGATTGGGTTTCCAATGTTCGCCCGCCCTCGGGAACACTCTCCCGGCGCCGGCGCGCGGAGGTCCACGCCCTCGTTATGTTGAAACCGCGGGGACTCCGCTCCAACGTTCAATCAATGAGGTGTTGCCGGAGGAGTTGTTGGCAGATAATCATCAGCGCCAGAATCAAAATCGAATATTTCCAGCGGTTTTAATTCGGACGCGCTTTTGGCGCAAAAAACATTATCAGGATTCAAGACAACTTTGTTGACTTTTGCCATGGAAGAAACCGGCAGCAGCCAGAAATATTGCCCCGGTCGTCCGTTGATTGAACCTTTAAGATGCGCCGCCAGAAGGACATTTTTCGATTGCGGCACCGTGAAGTTAAAATTCCCATTTGTATCAGCTCTGCCCGCCGTTAACGGTGGGGGTAAAGAAGCGTAAAGTATTCCTGGATTTACGTTGAACCAGTAGAAAATCAGATCGCTTTGCTCGTCACGTTCACCCCAGGCCTGCCACCTTCTATCTGATGCTTTTTTTGTCTCCGCCTGCAATTTTTGGACCTCCTCAAATTCCGGGCCATTCGTCCGGCCTTTGAGGGCGTTTTTCTTGTCCCAAAACTTCTGATTCACAGTTCGGAATTCGGTCTCCGCAATGATTGCTTGCCGCAAGGCTTTGTGATAATTGGAAGAGACAAGCACAAATCCGGGATAATTGGCGCGAATCCTTGCCCAATCTTGCCGGGTGCGTCCACCCAAATTAGGCAGGGCGATGTTGGCGGTCAATTGGGCGTTGGTTGCGTCATAAACCCAAACTCGAGTGTCCCCAATCTTCTCAATTGTGCCGTCAGCGCCAGCCAGGATTTGTCCACGGATTTCACATGCCTTGGGAGTGTTCGAACAGCCGACGAACATCAGCGTGCCCAAAACAACGGCGACGATGACCAGATGCTTGCCCATCTGCGCGACAAAGTTAATGACGAGACCAAGTTTGGGAAAATACATCAGCCGCCATTCTTCATATTGACAATAATCGCGACGGGCCTCCGTCGCGGGCCGCGCTCCGGCTTCCCCCCTTCACGGCTCGGCCGGCGCCAGGGCGGCGCGGAAGCCCAGGTGGGTGCCGTGATGGCCGGCCTCGATCCTGCCGTGGTTCGCGGACCGCGCGCTCCGCGCCGGGCTGGCCCAGGAGCCGCCGTGACTCACCCGCTCCGTGCCCGTGGCAGGCCCCGTGGGATCGTTCGTGGGCGAATGCGCATAGTACCCGGGATCATACCAGTCCAGGCACCACTGCCAGATGCTCCCGTTCATGTCGTACAGGCCCCAGGCATTCGGCTTCTTTTCACCCACCGGGTGCGGCTTCCCGCCCGAGGTCTTGTCGTACCACCCATATTCGTCCAACCCCGACTCATCGTTCCCGAAACAGAAAATCGTCGTGCTCCCCGCGCGGCAGGCATATTCCCATTGCGCTTCGGTGGGGAACTGCCACTTCCCCAGGCCCGGCTTCTCGTTGAGCCGCGTGAGAAACCGCTGGCAATCCTCCCAGCTCACCCATTCCACCGGGTTCTTCGGACCCTTGAAGTGGCTCGGGTTCTCGCCCATCACCGCCGTCCACTGCTCCTGCGTCACCGGATACTTGCCCAAATAAAACGCCTGGGTGATCCGAACCCGGTGCTGCGGCTTCTCGTCGTTGGCGGCGCTCCGGTCTGAATCGGGCGAGCCCATCATGAACTCGCCTGCGGGAATCAGGACCATCTCCATCTTCACCCCTCCGCCCAGGTCCGCCGCAATTTCCTTTGGCAGGCCGTTGGTTTTGCCCCCCGCCTGCCCGGTTTCCTGCCCCGTGGCAAGCGTCAGACTGCCCAGCGCCGCCAAAACCACCGGCGCAACTGTCCATCCTTTTCGGAACATGGGCCAAACCTCCTTTAGTTGGATTGTTGACATTGATAAGAACCGGGTCTGTCGCCGCGCCGTCGCTTCATGGAAGCCGCGCGGGCGAACGAGTATTGGTTTTCGCTCGCACTCACTCTGGCCCCATGCTGATAGCCGGGGGAGGAGGGTGTCAAGGGGCAAAAATGAGAATCCCATCCAACCCAATCTCAAAATCGCAAGGCGGAAGATGCGTTCCAAATCCCCAAGGCGGCAGGGATCGGATTGCCTGTAACCGTCTTGCCAAATCTGCCGTCTTCTGCTAAATCATCTTATGAATTCGAGCGAATTGCAAATCAAACTGATCGAAGCACCCACGATCTTAACCCCTGAATAATTCCCATGAAAACACTCCTCTCCGCCGCCCCGCGCGGCCTTCTTGCCTCTGCTCTCATTACCATGGCTCTCGCCGTGCCGTCGCTGCCTGCCGCCGATGGCCCGCCGGTTGTCGCCAAACCGAATATCAACGCCCCCGTGACCGTCACCGACAACGGCAACACCTGGACGATGGATAACGGCATCATCAAGGTCACCATCATCAAGGCCAACGGCAATATGCAGACCATCGTCTTTCATGGCCTCGACATCGTAGGCCGTAGCGAGTACTGGGAACGAGTGCCTTCCGGCCAAGTCACCCCGTCTCTGACCATTGACCCTGCGAACAACGGCGGCCTGCGCGCGGAGGTCGCCGTCAAGGGCGTGGACGGGCGCATGGACATTGAAGTGCGCTACGTCATGGAACGCGGCGTCAGCGGCTTCTACACCTACGCCCAGTACACTCATCAGGCCGGTTATCCCGCCTCGGGTTTCGGCGAAAACCGTTTCATCCTTCAGATGAACCCCACCTTCAATTGGCTCTCGGTTGACCAAGATCGCAACCAACTCATGATCAGTAACCAGGACCAGCGCTCCGGCGTCACCATCCACGCCAAGGAGCAGAGCATCATCGCCGCCGGCAACTACAAAAACTCCGTCGAGCACAAATACAGCTATTGTGCCATCATGTACAAGCTTCCCGCCTACGGCTGGTCCAGCACCAAGGACCACGTGGGCGTTTACTTCATCAATCCCAGCACCGAATACATCGGCGGCGGCGCCGAAAAGATGGACCTGGTCTGCCACATGGGCGCCACCCTTCTGGACTACTGGACCTCGGGCCACTACGCCGGCGGCGCGGGCTGCAACATTCCCGCCAGCCAGGAGTGGAAGAAGGTCGTCGGCCCGATCTTCGTCTATTTCAACGCCCTGGAGAATCCGAAGGACCCAACTCAGGCCGAGTTGGACACCCTGGCCGCCACCCAGGGCAATCCCACCGTGCCCGCAACCTGGCATGACAACGCCTTTGCTCTTTGGAACGATGCCCTCGCCAAAGCAAAAGAGGTCAAGGCCGCCTGGCCCTATGACTGGGTCAGCGGCGTGGACTACCCCCATAAAAACGAGCGCGGCAACGTCACCGGCCAGTTCGTCCTCAACGACCCGCAGGCCGCCACGACCAAGCTGCCCGGTCTGACCGTCGGCCTGGCCCACCCGGATTACACCACCACGGCCGGGGGA
>Ga0187862_10005082_pt1 | contig 12253 bp, 8 predicted proteins | sample June2016WEW_10_1_FD_133003 | JGI IMG/M metagenome (GOLD analysis project Ga0187862, IMG submission 133003) | Peatland microbial communities from SPRUCE experiment site at the Marcell Experimental Forest, Minnesota, USA - June2016WEW_10_150 | ecosystem: Environmental > Terrestrial > Soil >...
CTGAGTCCGCGATGCCGACAGAAGAGCAGTCTCTTGAGGTTGGGACGGGCCTTCCCTCGAATGGAGAACTACCGCTTACCTCAGCGATGCCGTCCTTCGCCAGTCCCTTCAACCTCGATACTCTGCTGGCCCGTTGTGTCCCTGGGTCCTGGGCGCCGGACGCGAGTACGATGCTGTTCTTCAACGGGGATGATAATGCGCGCGGTATGGAAGAGTTCCGCACGCTGCGCTCCCGTCTCTATTCCGCGCGCGAGAAGATGGCGCTAAAGAAGGTCCTGGTCACGAGTGCTCTGCCGAAGGAAGGGAAGTCGTTTACCGCTGCCAACCTGGCTCAAGTCTTGGCGCGCCAGCATGGCCGCCGGGTGCTGCTGGTGGATGCCGATCTGCGCGGCCCGCGGTTGCACATGATGCTGGGCACAACATCTTCGCCCGGGCTCGCGGATTATTTGCAGGGCGAGAGCGACGAATTCGCCATCATGCAGCGAGGGCCGATGGAAAATCTGTTTTTCATTCCCAGTGGCCACGAGATCTCCGATCCCGCCGATCTGGTCGCCAATGGACGATTGCGGATCCTCCTTCAGCGGATCGAACCTCTGTTTGAGTGGATCATCATTGACTCGCCCCCGGCCGTGCCGGTTTCTGATTCCAGCGTGCTGGCCAAAGCCTGCGACGGGGTTCTCATGGTTGTTCGCTCCAACGCGACACCGGTGGATATGGCGCGGCGAGCACGACAGGAATTTCCAGAGGAGACCCTCATTGGAATCGTGCTGAATGGCGCGAACGCCGACGTGCTGCCCTACACTCGCTATTACTACGACGAAGCTGAGAACAACACGATCAAATTCAAGACCTAGGGAAACAGGGAACCGTGATCCGGCTGTTCAAAGTCTATTATCCGCTGCGCACGCTGGTTTTGCTGGCGGGGGAGGCCTTGATCGTCTGGGTTTCTTTCGTGCTCGGCACCATGCTTCGGAGTCAGGATAGCTGGTTGCTGCTGAATGTCGAAGGTGGATACGTCAAGATCTTTGTCGTCACGGCGGTCGTGCTGCTGCTCTCCCATTGGCTAGACCTCTACGACTCCTCCAGTCTCGATAGGAATTGGGAACAAGTTTTTCGTATTCTGCTGGTAATTGGATCCGTAACTCTCGCCCTCGCCGCGGTGGCCCTTCTGTTTCCCGAACTCATGTTGGGAAGTCGTTCGACTCTCCCGGGAATCATCATCCTCATCGTCATGTTGTCCTGCTGGCGCGGGGCTTACAGTTGGATGGTGAAACAACCGTTCCTGCGCGAGCGCGTGTACGTGCTGGGCACGGGCGAGCGCGCCGAGAGACTGGTCAATGGCCTGCGCCGGCGATCGACCCTCGGCATCGACGTAGTGGGTTGGACGGGAAACGTTGAAGGCGAACTGACTCGCGAATCGGTGGCGGCAAATTTGCTGGAGGTCGCAGGCGGACGAGGTTTACATCGCGTGATTGTTGCCATTCCAGATCGCCGTGGCACATTGCCCGTCGAAGAACTATTGGAATTGCGGCTGGGCGGCGTGCGGGTGGAAGAGGCAACTTCATGGCTGGAGAAAATCTCAGGCAGGATCGAAGTGGAACAACTGTATCCGAGCTGGTTGATTTTCACCGAAGGATTCCGCTTCAGTGTGTTTTTCCGCATCGTACGGCGGGTGCTGAACTTCTCCGTGGCTTTGCTGGCCCTGGTGGTTTCGCTCCCTTTGCTTCCCTTCATTGTCCTCGCAGTTAAGCTGGATTCACCCGGGCCCGTGCTTTATCGGCAACAGCGCGTGGGGCGGCGTGGCAAGATATTTTATTGTTACAAATTTCGTACCATGCGTCAGGACGCGGAAGCCGATACCGGCGCAACCTGGGCAACGGATAACGATCCACGCGTCACTCGCATCGGCAAAGTCCTGCGAATCTCCCGTCTCGACGAAATTCCGCAGCTATGGTGTGTCCTGAAAGGCGACATGCATTTTGTGGGTCCACGCCCGGAACGCCCGGAATTTGTCGAGTGGCTGAGCCAAGAGATTCCGTACTATGGCGTGCGCCACGTGGTTCGTCCCGGCATCACCGGATGGGCACAAGTTCAGTACAAGTACGGAAACACCAAGGAAGATGCTCGGGAAAAGCTGCAGTATGACCTGTTCTACATAAAGAACGCTTCTATCGGTCTTGATCTGCTCATTATGTTTCAGACCATCAAAATCGTCGTGCTCGGACGGGGAGCGCAATGAAGTGGTTGTTCTGGGGAGCAGCTCTTCTGATCGGCTATGCCTATGTCGGATACGCCTGCTGGTTGTGGTTGCGACTGCTGTGGCGTTCCTATCCGGTGAGGCGTGGCGCGTGTACGCCGGCGGCGTCAATCGTCATGGTGGTGCGCAACGAGGAAGAAAGCCTGGAAACGAAGTTGCAGAACCTGTTTTCGATCGATTATCCGCCTTGCCAGATCATCGTGGTTTCGGACGGATCGACCGACGGAACGGAAGGCATCCTGCGCGGGCACAAACCGCGTCTGGAACTGGTCCTAAACCAGAATTCGCAAGGTAAGGCTTCTGGTCTGAACGACGCAATCAAGTTGGCTCGCGGTGAGATCGTGGTGTTTACCGACGCCCGTCAGCGGATTGAGCCTGAGGCGGTGCGCCTGCTGGCTGAGAACTTTGCCGAACCCGAGGTGGGATGCGTGAGTGGTGAGTTGATGCTCGGAGAGGCCGCGAAAGGCGAGAGCAGTCAGGGATTGGGCCTATATTGGCGGGTCGAAAAGCTGGTTCGCGAACTGGAATCGGCCTCAGGCTCGGTGGTGGGTGCAACAGGGGCGTTCTATGCGGTGCGGCGCGAGTTGCTGACCAGCGTTCCGCCAGGAACGATTTTGGATGATGTCTATCTGCCGATGCAGGTGGTGCGACAGGGGAAGCGCACCGTTTTCGAGGCTCGCGCGCGAGCATGGGACGCGCCAGATCTTGGCGCGAAAAGGGAATTTTCGCGGAAGGTTCGAACCCTTGGCGGCAACTATCAGTTGGTTCAGTTGGAGCCCTGGTTGTTGAGTAGCCGCAATCCGATTCGGTTTGAGTTTTTGAGCCACAAGCTGTTGCGTCTGGCCGTTCCGTTTGCCCTCGGAGTGCTTCTCATAGCCTCTTTGCAACTCAATGGTCCTTTCTACCGGGTGGTCTTGACGCTGCAATTGTTGTTCTACGCTCTGAGCGCCCTGGCCTTAAGCCGCATGGTGAAGCGCGGAATCATCGCGCGGATTGCCGATGTGGCTGGCGCTTTTGTCTTGCTGAATGGTGCCGCCGCCGTAGCTTTGGTCAATTTCGTAGCTGGGAGACGAGCAGCATGGACGCGTTGAAGACGAGTGCTGGCGTGGATGAACAGATTGCACCGGCCGGCGCAGAGGCGCAGCCGTCGACTCGCTCCGGACCACTCGGGCGGTGGCTCCTGCTACTGGGATCGATCGCGCTGGTTTGCATCATGGCCTGCCACAACATCGGCAAGGGGGAATTTGACTACTATATCGACGAGGCACAGCACGCGGTCACCGGTCTCTTCGTAGCTGATTTCTTGCACGACTTGCCGCTGAGACACCCCGTGCAGTATGCCTACTTGTATTACGCGCAATACCCCGCCGTTGCCATCCTGCACTGGCCGCCGCTGTTCTATCTGTTCGAAGGCATGAGCTTCCTCTTGCTTGGACCTTCGGTGGTGTCGGCCAGGCTGACGGTAATTTTCTTTAGTGTCGTGCTCCTCTACCAATGGTTTCTGCTAGTGGAGGAGCTGCAGGACTCCTACACCGCGGCCATCAGCACAGCGGTTCTGGGACTTCTCCCCATGGTTCTTTTGTTCGAAAAGACCGTCATGTTGGAGATCCCTTCGTTGGCGCTATGCGTGGGTGCGATTCGGCATTGGATCCGGTATCTCGACCAGGGACGCAGAAGTTCTCTTTATTATTTCGGCCTTTGGCTTAGCGCTGCGCTATTGTGCAAGCAAACCAGCGTGTATTTGCTGGTTTTCTGTGCGCTGACCCTGGTGGTGACTCGGAAATGGAAGCAAATATTCTCTCGTGACGCGCTTGCGGTTGCCACCTTGGTTGCTGTGCTTGCCGGACCCTTCCTGGTGCTGATGCTCTTTATGCAAGGAAAGGCGGTGGCCAACGATCTTGGTTCTCACCGTATGAGTGGCTGGGAGCGGATCTTTTACTACGCCGAGACATTACCCGGTTCTTTTTCGCCGGTGTTGCTTGTGTTGGCGGCGTTGGGCCTGCTGCTTGCGTGGCGCTGGAATCGGCGTGGGCAGGCTTCTCTCATGGTGTGTTGGATTCTCGCAGGTTATTTGACTTTCTCCTGGTTCGGGCAAAAAGAAGCGCGTTTTGCCATCTATTGGTTTCCACCCCTGGTGTATCTCGCCGTTGGACTGCTCACACAATTCTTCCGGGTTTCTAGCCTTCGAATGACGATGCGAGGGGTCGCTGCAGTGCTGGTCGCGCTGTTGGCTGTGCCAGCCTGGAGTCAGCAGAGACCTTACATCTCAGGCTACAAAGACGTGGCTTCGCTCCTGGTGAATCAGTACCATGCTGGGATTGTTCTTTTTGACGGGCCAGTGCCTGGCAATTTCGTTTTCTTTATGCGGGCTCTCGATCCGGCCCGGCATTTTCTGATCCTGCGGAAGGTGCTCTATGCCGATGATATCCGGCCCGGCGAAAACAGCGAGCAGTTGCTGCATAGCCGGGAGGACTTGACCGACGCTTTCCGCCGGGATGGCATTCGCTTTATAGTTGTTTCAGAAAATCTTGCGATTCGCTTCGATTCGCAGCGCATTCTGCGGGACCAGTTGCGCGGCGATCAGTTTCAATTGTTGGAACGTTTCCCCATATCGAGCAACGAGGCGAGTTGGAAGGGCGAGCAACTGCTGGTCTACGAGAACAAGCAGTGGACTCCACCCACCGACAAGGTCCTGCGGATTCGGATGCTGACCCTGCCGCACGACATCGTCGTGCCCTTTGAGCAGTTCGAGGTTAGTCATCCGTAGCCCGGAGAGCAAATGAATCGACTGACAAGAAAGCAGTCATGACATTGCAAACTACATCGACGGGCGTCAGAGGGCGTTCCGCCGGCTGGGCAGCGCGCGCCAAGAAAGTTGTTTCGCTGGAGCGGCGTCCTTTTGTTTTCGGCGCTCTTGTCACATTTTTCGGTCTCTACTATTACCGGCCCGAAGATTTCATCCGCGTCCTGGCGTACATTCCGATGGCCAGGATTGCCGGGGTGATTGCATTTGTGGCGCTCCTTGCTGGAATGATGGGCGGCGCCAAGATAAAAACTCCGAGAGCGGTCAAGATCCTCTGGTTGCTTCTCGTTCAAATGACGATCTGCATCCCCTTCGCAATGTGGCCGGGGGGGGCTTTTCACACGGTTTTTGATAAGTTCTCAAAAGGCGTGGTGGTGGCCATGCTTATCAGCATGGTGGTAGTCACGGTGGGGGAGTTGCGGAAGTTGCTCTGGATCCAGGTCAGCGCGGTGGCACTCGTCACTTTTTTTTCGATCGCACTACGGCACTATAACCAGGGCGGCCGGCTCTCAGGAATTCAGGAGAGCATTCTATCGAACCCTAACGATCTTGCCATCAACATCGCAATCAGTTTTCCTCTCGGTCTGGCTTTCATGCTGCATAGCCGGGGCTTCAAGAAGGTGGTTTGGGGATCGAGTTTAGCGGTCATGTGTGTCGGCGTTGTATTAACCGCCTCGCGGAGTGGATTGCTGGCTCTGATAGTCACGATCATGGTTTGCGTTTGGGAGTATGGGGTCAAGGGAAAGCGCCGCCATTTGATAGTGGTCACGATTGTGGTTTCCCTGCTGGGCTTGGGTGTTGCCCTATCGAGTTCATACTATCGGGCGCGCGTCGAGAGTATCTTTCTGGGGAACGTTGAGGGTTCAGGAGATAAGGGATCCCTTGCAGCAAGGAAGGAACTGCTCAAGAAAAGCGTCGTAACAGCCCTGACCCACCCCGTCTTCGGTGTGGGACCCGGATGTTTTCCGCTCGTGGATGAGGGCTGGAAAGTGGCTCACAACGCCTATTCTGAGCTGGCCGCCGAAGCAGGCTTACTTGCGCTGGTATTGTTTCTGATGGCGATTGGGGAGGCATTCAAGAATATCGCCCGGATTCGGAAATCGGATCAATATCGGGATGATCCGGAATTCAGGCTTTTCACACAAGCCCTCTGGGCGGGTCTAGCGGCCTATGTTGCGGGCTCATTTTTCGCTTCAACCGAGTACAACCTGTATCCGTATTACGTAATCGGCTACACCTGCGCCATGGTGCGGATCACAAGCCAGCCGATTCCAGTCTACGAGCAAAGCAACAAACGCCAGATTTTGAGCAAAGCAAAATATGACGGTATCCTCAAACCCCAAACACTCCGGAGTCGCTAACGAAGTTTTGTCGGTGCTCCGGTGCCTCACGTGTCACGGCCAGCTCGAAGAACGAGGCATCGATTTGGCCTGTGTTGGCTGCGGCCGGAAGTATCCGCAGGTGAATGGTGTTTTTCGTTTCGTGGACGAGCAGCAGTATGCCGGAAGTTTTGGTTTCCAATGGCACGTGCATGCTCGCACGCAGTTGGATACCGATGAGAGCAAGCGTTCGGAGCAAGCCTTCCGGCAGCGGACCGGTTTCGGTCCCGAGGATCTCGCCGGCAAACTGGTCCTGGATGTGGGGTGTGGGATGGGGCGTTTTGCGGATGTGGCCACCCGCTGGGGAGCGCGTGTGGTGGGCATTGACCTAAGCTTGGCGGCCGAAGTTGCGGCCCGCAACCTCGCTGGTCGCGAGGCAACGATATTCCAGGCTGACGTTTTCCATCTTCCGTTTGCACCCGAGAGCTTCGATTTTATCTATAGCATCGGAGTTCTCCATCACACTCCAGATTGCGAACGGGCCTTCAAAATGTTGCCTGGACTATTGAAGCCTGGCGGGAAGGTCGCAGTCTGGCTCTACAGCCGGTACAACTCCTGGTACCGGATGAGTGACGTTTATCGAAAGGTAACTCGTCGCATGCCTCCCCGCCTGCTTCACGCGCTTTGCTATGGCGTGGTTCCGCTGTACGGTGTTCACCAGGTGTTGAGGCGGATTCCGTTGATGGGGCGCCCCGCCAGCGGCGCGCTGGCCTATATGATCCCGATGGCGTTTCATCCCGATCGTACGTGGAGGATCCTCGATACTTTTGATTGGTATTCCCCCTGGTACCAGTCGAAACACACGTACGAAGAAGTCTTCCGCTGGTTCGAGAGTTGCGGATTGGAAAATCTGCGAGTCGTGGAACAACCCATAGCTGTGCAGGGTCGACGGCCGGTTCTCAAGGAACAACCCACCTCCGCAAGCGAAGAGGAGGTCAGCCAGTGTGCGGGATAGCCGGCGTCGTTGGCAGGCAAGGAGACGTCGTCGACGCGGACGACGTCCATCGAATGTGCCAGACGATTACCCACCGTGGACCCGATGATGAAGGCATCTATACGCACGGTCGGGTGGGCCTCGGCATGCGGCGCCTCAGCATCATTGACTTGGCCGGTGGAAAACAGCCCATTCACAATGAAGACAGCTCCATTTGGGTTGTCTTCAACGGTGAGATTTACAACTTTCCAGAATTACGCCGCGAATTAGAAGGCCGCGGCCACCAGTTTTACACGCACAGCGATACCGAGGTGATTGTCCATCTCTACGAAGAGATGGGGGCGGACTGTGTGAAGAAACTCCGGGGCATGTTCGCGATTGCCCTCTATGACCGAGATCGAGATTCGCTGTTGCTTGCTCGCGATCGGCTTGGCAAGAAGCCTTTGCACTATGCTCTGCAACACGGACGGCTTCTGTTTGGCTCAGAGATCAAGGCAATCCTTGCTCTGCATCCGGAGTTGGCTGAGGTTGATACAGAAGGCCTTCTGCAATATTTCTATTTTGGCTACATACCTGATCCCCGCACCGCATTCCATCCTGTCCGCAAACTGCCGCCTGGTCACCTCATGGAATACCGCAACGGCGAGGCAAAGATCCGGCAGTATTGGGATTTGCCCGAGTACGGCACGCATACGCGCATCAGCGAAGATGAATGTCTTGTAGAGATGGAGCGGCGGTTAGAAGAGGCCGTCCGGATCCGTCTGATCAGTGATGTGCCCCTGGGAGCTTTGCTTAGTGGAGGCGTCGATTCTTCCATCATCGTCGCCCTGATGGCGCGGGCCAGCAGCAAGCCGGTCAAGACTTTTTCCATCGGATTTCGCGCGGAGCAGTTCAACGAATCAGAGTACGCGCGCATGGTTGCGGAGCGATTCGGCACGGATCATCACGAACTGGTACTTGAGCCGGACATTGAAGAGACGTTGCAATATCTTTCAGGGATGATGGAAGAACCTTTCGGCGATTCTTCCATGCTCCCGACCTATTACGTCTGCCGCATGGCAAGACGAGAAGTTACGGTTGCGCTTTCGGGCGATGGAGGCGATGAGCTATTTGCCGGCTATGATCGCTACCTGGTCGCGATGGAGCGGCGCAAATTTGATCCCTTTCATCGCTATATCGGGCCAATCTACCGTCACCGCATTCACGGACTTCTTCCGCCCGGGATGTATGGCAAGAATCTGGCTTGGAACGCCTCACTGAATGAGCGGGACCGTTATCTGGATGGACTCTCGTTCTTTCCTGTGTTGCATCGCGAACGGCATCTATTTACCCGGGAGTTTCTGGAGAGTGTCCGGCATCTGCCGGATCCTCTGGCGGAGTGGCAGCGGACCTATGATTGCGCTCCCGCGTCGGACCGGATGAGCCGCCTTTTGTACCTGGACACCAAGACTTATCTGAGCGCAGACATTCTCACGAAAGTGGACCGTATGAGCATGGCAACTTCCCTGGAAGTGCGCGTTCCCATGCTCGATCACGAATTCGTTGAGTGGGTTACGTCTCTGCCGGTGGAGTGGAAATTTCGGGCTGGAACGCGGAAATACATTCTGAAGAAGCTGGCAGAGAGGCTGGACATTCCGCCAGCGCTACTGCACCGTAGAAAACAGGGCTTCCAGTTGCCCCTGGTCGAATGGATGCGGGACCGCTCCAAAGCACAATTTTGGGGAGTTTTGCTGGAGCCTCGTACCCTGCAGCGTGGTTATTTCAAGCCTGCGGCCGTGCGCTCACTCATTGATGAACACGTTCGTGGACGGCGCAATCGGTCCGGTATGCTGTGGCGCATGTTGGTGCTGGAACTCTGGCACAGGAATTTTATGGAAGCTCGATCCGATTGGGCTACCGCGCGCCGGGCGCCTGAAGTCCTTGCCAGCGAAATCAATGCGCTTCCGCACGCGGCATCGTCGCTTCCGGCGCGACCAGGGTCGGTTGCGAATTGACCATTGACGAGATAGAGATCCTGATTACGCAAAGCGAATTGTGACGCCTTCAAACCACCCCATATCACCTAATGCGCGGAGCCGGGCCCCGGTGTTCGTGCTGGGCTGCGTACGCTCTGGGACTACGCTCCTGTATCACATGCTGCTCTCCGCTGGAAATTTCGCGGTGTACCGAGTCGAATCCAATGCCATCAACTTGCTGGAACCGGCATTTGGCGATCTTTCCATCCCGCGCAACAAGCGACAACTTTTGCAGGCATGGTACAACAGCCGGCTTTACACGCGGTCGGGTCTGAGCAAAGGCGCGATCGACGAAAAAGTGATGAGTGAATGCAGAAACGGCGGCGATTTCTTGCGCATTGTCATGTCCGAAATGGCCATGCAACAGGGAGTAGAGCGCTGGGCCGATACGACGCCCGAACACTTGTTGTTCCTCGGCCGAATCAAGGAGACGATTCCCGAAGCCCTCGTCATTCACATCATTCGTGATGGCCGGGACGTGGCGCTTTCCACCGATAAGCAGGGTTATGTGAAGCGGCTGCCCTGGGATCGCAAACCATCGAAGATGGCGGCGGGATTGTACTGGGAATGGATGGTGAACAAAGGCCGCCGGGACGGTCGAAGCTTGGGCGGCGATTATACCGAAGTGCACTTTGAAAAGCTGATCAGCGAGCCGCGAGAGACGCTGGCTCAGTTGGGCGAGTTCATTGGACAAGAGCTCGATTATGATCGAATCCGGCAGGTAGGAATCGGTTCGGTGAGCGCTCCCAATACGTCGTTCGCTGGTGGACCAGATGAGACCTTCAACCCCATCGGACGTTGGCGTAACGGCTATTCCGATGAAGAACTAGCGACGTTCGAGGGACTGGTGGGCTGCACTCTGCAATCAACGGCTTATGAGTTGGCAAGTTCAGATCGGGATGCGAGGAACCGTGCCGAACTCGGAATCATGCGCGCCGCGTACCGAATGTATTTCGATACCAAGCTCTATCTCAAAGCAAAGACACCGCTGGGACAGTTGCTTGTGAGCCGAGACTTATCCTGGATTTAAACCGGCAGGATTAAGCGCAAGGTTGATCAAGCGTCAGAATTCTCATCTCGCCAACGGCGCAACCGTGGTCGCATTTTGTGTCCGCTCCGCGCGAAAACCAGTTGCAGCATCGCGGAGTACTTCGGCGAAGCGGCGGGCGATTTGCGACCAGTCATAGCGCGCCGCCAAAGTGGCAGCGGCTTGCTCGTAACTTCGGCGCAACTCGGGTTCCTTCAGTACTCGAACAACGGCAGCGGCGAACGACTGCGCGTTGTCGGCGATCATCAAGTCCTGGCCATCTTTCACGTCTAATCCTTCCGCGCCAATGGAAGTGGAGACCAGAGCTTTAGCCATGGCCATCGCTTCGAAAATCTTGAGCCGTGTGCCGCCCCCGATCCGCAGAGGTACAACGACCACGGTAGCCGATCGCAAATAGTCAGTGATGGAGGGCACCGTCCCTGTCACCTCGACAGAAGCGGACGCCAGCGATCGCACACGCGCGCTGGGAGTCCGCCCTACGATTTGAAAACGCGCATTCGGAAAAGCGGCCAGGACGGTCGGCCAGATTTCCCCGCAGAAATATTCCACCGCGTCGACATTCGGTTCCCAATCCATGGAACCGGTGAACAAAACCACGGGAGGATCCCCCGAGACCGAAGGAGAGGCTTGATACTTGTCCGTGTCCACGCCAGTGGGAACGACCGTGATCGAGCAGCCAGACGAAAGCCCCACCATCGCGTTCCGATCATGCTCGGAAACTGCGATGACATGCTGAAATCTTCGCAGCGCTTGAGTCTCGTAAGACGCCATCTTCCAGCCTTCGATCGAATAAGATAGTTTCCTCCACGGAGCCTTTTCGGTGTGGGCCATGCGCCGCCAGAGCATGGTCTCAACGTTATGCTGAAAGAGAACCACGGGAGCCGCGAAGTGCTCGGGAAAATTCAACGAAGCCGAGAGAAAATCGCACACTGCCACATCCAAAGTGCCATTGCTTAGCCACTGGGCCACACTGCGACGAACTTTTGGATGCGTGAACTTCCTTACTGCGTAGGGAGCCACCGAAGGCAGCCGAAAAATATAGTCCAGGGATTGAGCCAGCGTGCCCTCTGGAGCAGCAGTGTGGATGATCTCGGTACGCGGCAGTTGCTGTGTGATGGCCGCTTCGTACTCAACATCACGGCGTCCCCCGTAGTAGGAAAGGAGAGTTACTTCATGTTCCTTCGCAAGATGCCGGAGAATGTTGAAGGAACGTATTTTGCCTCCGGTATCGACCGGCAAAAGCTTTCCTGCCTTGACCCAGAGTATTTTCATTTCCCGGTTGGATTGGCGGCTTCGACTACCAGCATATCCCTTCGTAAGTTGTGCTGGCGGTAGGCCGCCGGGATTTCTCCAGATTCACCAGATCCACCACAATCTGACTGGGGCGAATGTGGGTGTCGAGAAGCGCTTTATCAAGCCCGCGAATGCCGATGACGACCACTTCTGCCGGCTTGAGAACTTCCTCTAGACTTGTGCTGAGCAGGGAGCCGATATGGGGAATGACCTCCTCAATATACTGCCGGTTGGAACCGATCAGACGTCCCAGGGAAACGTTGTCATCCCAAATATGTATATCGCATCCTTCACCGATCAAACGCTTGACGAGTTGTACTTGAGGACTCTCCCGCAGATCGTCGGTCGCCGCCTTGAAGCTGAGACCAAGCACCGCGATTTTTTTCTTCCCGGTCGCGAGTACCATTTTCACGGCGCGGTCGAGGTGCGACTCATTGCTGGGCAGAAGAGATTCGAAAAGAGGAAGTTCGAGGTCGAGTTCCTTGGCGCGATAGTTCAAGGCTCGAACATCCTTGGGCAGGCAC
>Ga0187862_10005094_pt1 | contig 12245 bp, 15 predicted proteins | sample June2016WEW_10_1_FD_133003 | JGI IMG/M metagenome (GOLD analysis project Ga0187862, IMG submission 133003) | Peatland microbial communities from SPRUCE experiment site at the Marcell Experimental Forest, Minnesota, USA - June2016WEW_10_150 | ecosystem: Environmental > Terrestrial > Soil >...
AGTCTTCTCAGGCATTGCAAGCAGCTTCAGGACTTCAACGTTCACACGCCTCATAGCGGCTTCATCATAGGTAACTGACTCCAAGGGGTGCGTGCTCGGAAATTTGCCTTCGGAAACAACCTTGCTGAGAATCCTCTTGAGGTTAGGGACGAGGTGTGAGAAGACTCGGTCGACGTCAGTTGTTGTGAGCTCCTCTTCGAATTCGTTCATGAGGGCATTGTAGGGGTGTCCTTTGTAACCGAGTTTCTCTGCTTCCTGTTTCTTCAGGTCAACAATCTTCTCTAAATAACCTTTGAACATCTGGAAGTCAGATTTTCGTCTCGCCTCCCTCCAGACGACTGTGGCCTCTATTGCAGTTCTCCTTAGCTCTTCCAAGAGCTTCGGCGGGATTTTCATATAGTAGTCAAGCTCGCGTTTAACTACCCTCAGAACTCCCCGTTCATAATCGTTCATGCCCCCAAGTTTTTCCGCCTTCAACACAAGGTCGGCTAATTCAATCGTGCGTTGTTGCTTCATAAGCGACGTCTGAGCCATCGCGAAGCCCCTAGACTTCGATGATCCGAGGGGCATGTAAGTTTCCATGTCCCATTCAAGCAGCGCCGAAGTATGATCTAGCGCCCAGATGGGTTTATTTTTCTCAACAATTTCCATTATAGCCGGATTACTTGACATGGAAAAGAACGCAGCCCAACCGCAGTATTAAATTGTGGGCATAGACTTCGAATATGTTTTCTTGAAAATCAAAAAGACCAATGCAACCGTGAACGCTATGAGCAAGGGTGCTATTGCTGGCGGGAATTCAGGGACGGCTAGCTGAAGATAGAAGTTTACAGTGTTTGATGTATTGTCAGTGACATTGACAGTAGCACTGTTAGCCGTGTATCCTTGAACGCTCACTGTAACCTTGTATGTTCCGGCGGGAACTCGCATCAGGTAGACTCCACTCATACCAGAAAATGCTTCGAACGTTTGTTGGCTGTTGCTGGCATAGATGGTCGCCCAGTCAAAGGGCTGGCCGTTAACTCCGATTACCCTGCCCGTTATCTCTCCACCTGGCCCACCGTAGTACTGCTGCGTCGATTGGGCGAACACCAACCTACTTCCAATCAAGACCAGCGCAAGAAAAAGCGAAGCCGTCAGGATGAATCTCATAGATCCCGCTCAACTAGAAGGATCAAGTTAGATAACTGACAATAAAAGACTTGGGAGGCAGTCCGACTACCACTTCTTTAGTACAAGGTTTGGGTTTGGTTAACAAGGTAATTGATCAGGCGGAAACATTGGGTCTCCGGAAGAGAATTTCTGACCTCACGGTGTCGGTTCTTCCTGATTTCTATTTTGACAGGATAGTTCGGGTTCCCGCCTTCCCTAACCTGATTAGGCAGGTTGAGTTGAAGGCGGCGTCAGGGGGCGGCAACCTGCGAGGCCTCTTTCAGACAGAGGTCAAAGGGGGAAACGCGACAAACCTTGCGTACGCCTTATCATCGCTGTCAGCAAGAACAAACCTTTACTGTGTGGGAAATTCGCTAACACGAGCCGTACTTTCAACCCCACCTGCAGGCTGCAAGGTCAGGGTCATTGAGGGCCGGCCAGGTTATACGATGGCCTTAGAATTCCGCTTCAAACGGAAACCAGTCAACGTCATGTTCAGCGATGTCGGTGACATTTCGCATTTCGATGGTAAAGAACTCACTCGACACGACGCCATGACCCTGAGGAAAGCTGATTGCGTCGCTCTCGTGAACTGGTCCTCTAATACGAAAGGAAACGAGCTTGCGCGCAGGGTCTTTGGTCTAAACGGCCGGGAAGGCAGGTTGAATTTCATTGACCTTGCAGATGTGACCGGCGCAGAGAGTAGGGTCAGAGCTCTCGCGAGAAACATTCTTGATCAAGGGTTAGTTGACGTAATGAGCTTAAACGAGAACGAGGCTAGAATTATAGCACGCACGCTTTCAGTCGGGGGACTGCGGCGTTCATATGATCGTCGTGACGTAATTAGAGTGTCAAAGCTGCTTCACGGCTCCCTTCACGTCGGGGTAGACATTCATACTCCAATCGGGAGCGCCACTTCAACCAACCAGGGAGACGTGTGGGTAGATTCGTTTGGAAAAATCAGCGGCTATGTAACTGGGGCAGGCGACGTTTGGGATGCGGGAGACATAATCGGGCACCTTCTCGGATTCAAAGCCGAGGATAGGCTCCGTTTCGCAAACGCCTGCGCCCATCTCTACCTAACCAACAAGAATGCTAAACTTCCAACTCTTCGTGAAGTCGCGCAATTCGCAGGCCTCTAACTCTTTTATCTTCGGCATCGAAGTTGCGGCAGATGCTCATGCCTTTCCCTAACATTAACGAACGCCGAACGTTTCAGTTGGGTGCCAAGCACGTCTCTAAGGTTGATCCAAAGCTTCGGCAACTCGTCGAAGAGCTTGGTCAGATCGATTTCGAGGCTGGAGGAGATCCATTTGAATCGCTGGTCGAAGCGATTATTTCTCAGCAATTAAGCGGCCGATCCGCTCGGGCAATTTTTGGTAGACTGAAGGCTCTGATTGGATCCGAAGTAATCGAGGCGAAGACCCTCAACAGGATCCACGTATCAAGATTGAGGAAAGCGGGGGTTTCTCCGCAGAAGGTTCGCTACCTCAAAGACTTGAGTTCGCGGGTGGCCAATGGTAAGTTGGACCTTGAGCGTCTCAAGGAGATGGATGACGCTGAAGTAGTTCGAGTACTTGATGAAGTCAAGGGCATAGGTCCGTGTACGGCGCACATGTATCTGCTCTTCACGCTGGGACGGCCGGATGTTCTTCCGGTCGATGACCTTGGGATTCAACTGGCGGTCAAGAAGGTGTACTCCTTGCGCAAACTTCCTACCGCGAAGAAGATTGAGGAGATTGCGAGCAATTGGCATCCGTATTGCTCTATAGCCTCATTGTATCTCTGGCACGCGAAGAGCGGCCAGTAACGGTAGATCCTTTTCAGCGAAAACTTCTCGGTTACGACCCGACTTGCAAAACACTACCTCAAACGGAAAGGATAATTGCTGACGCTCCTTTGGGAGGATTGTTGGCTGTGAGCGTGGGGTCCAAATGAGCACGGAGGTTTGTGCTTGCGGCAGCGGGAAGAGGCCTACCGGATTTTGTGAAGAATGTGGAATGAAGTACTGTAACGAATGCAAATTCACGCACCTATACACCCCTCCGGCTATGAGTACCGCCGATTTCCTGTACGCAAGCGTGGGCAAGAAAAACTAGCATTGCCTTCTGCGAGGAGACTCGGGTTGCTTTCCGTGAACCAAAAACCACGCTTGGTCTACGACGGGGTCTGCAACCTATGTACGGGCGCTGTTCGTTTTCTTCACGCGCTGCGGGGTGAAAAGCTTGTTCAGTATACGCCGTTCCAGAACCTTAGGTCAGAGGTGCGGCGGGCATACGGTTTGACGGATGAGGCTCTTCAGGGTCGCATGTGCCTCATCCGAAGAGACGGGTCACTTGCAAGTGGCCCTTTTGCATTAGTGGAAGTGTGCAAGCTCCTGACACCATTCAGCTTCCTTTGCAGTCTGTTCGGAACACCTTTCGCTCAACGATTGTATGATTGGGTGGCTCAGCGGCGTTACAGGATCTTCGGCTGCAGGGAATCATGCTACGTAGTCAAATCAACTGGCTGATCTCGGAAGGCTTCACGAACACTTGACTATCAACGCAATCTCATCGGGGTCCGAGATGAAGAGTTGCCCGTTTCCGTCATTATGTGCGATGGGGCTGTCGGCCAACATGGTTGATAGCTCATTGAAATTTTCGCGTGGAACTGTAATGATTACGTGTTCCAGACCCGCCCAGTTCTTCTCGACTGGTTTTCCTCCGAGGCTTTCCCACGTGTTCATTCCGATGTGGTGGTGGTATCGCCCAACGGAGAGGAACGCAGCGCTTCCGTAGTACGTCATCAAATCCAAGCCCATCACGCTACGGTAGAAGGAGATTGACCTCTGCAGGTCGGTAACCTTCAAGTGAATGTGGCCCATCTTGGTTCCGTCAGCTATCGCTTTCAAACCATCCGGACGTGCGTCGGGCACTTCCTTTAGCAAGGAATCAATGTCTAGCGGCTGTGTTGTCATATCCACGTAGCCGTCTTCATCAAATTTCCAATAATCCCTAGTCCTGTCAGCGTAGATTTCTATTCCATTTCCTTCAGGGTCCGTCAGGTACAATGCTTCATTGACGAGGTGATCCGCGAAACCGTCAAAAATTATCCCTGCATTACCGATAGCAAGGTAGGCGGCTGCTAGGCTTCTCCGATTTGGAAGCAATAACGCATAATGGTAGAGTCCAGCAGCGTCATCGGGCGGTCTTTCGGCGTTTGGAAGATGCCTCAAAACTAAAATGGGCTCCGCGGATTTGCTGGGACTAAGCTCAACAATCTCTTTGTCCCGCTGGCGGGCTACGAGGCCAAGATCCTTTTCGTAGAAGGACAGCATAGAACCTAGATTCTTTACCTTCAAGGAAATAGGTCCGAGCGTCATTTCCGGATTGAGTTTGAATTCCGGCATGGGCATCTCGATGAATCCTCTGCATGGTGGATTGGGTTTCCCAGGAATTAAATCAAAAGGGGTTTTAGGCCATGGTCGGTGTTTGGGAACATTGGTTGTCGAGTAGTTGGTGCGGGGGAGGAGATTCTGACCCCAATTTACCGGTACATATAGACGGGTGACGAGTGAGGCGGTGGTATGCATACGCGCCCAGTGTCGAATGGTGTCAGATTAACGGTGCACGTGAAGCCGCTGAGAAACGAGACCAAACTGCTCTGCGAGCCGGATGGCACACTTACAATCCATGTCGTTGCACCCCGGTGAGAGGTAAAGCCAATCGAGAGATCGTGCGATGGCTGTCCAAAAGGCTCCGAACATCATCCTCGAATGTGCAGCTAGTCGCTGGTTTCCATTCGAACGTGAAAGTCATCGAAATCACAGGAATGACCGAGGCTGAAATCGCCGCGGTACTAGGCATTAAGTGTAAATCGGATGCGGGGGGATGAAATCGTTGTTCTGCATGTCTTTCACTAAACTAACGCGGTGCGGATACGCATACAACATTGAGTTCAATCCGGTTCGCCTGCACAAGCATCCCATGAGAATTGGAGAGTTCGAATTCCGCTGCCCGCTACCTGTCGCCGATTCTCAGTACTTTAGGGTTAGATACAGCAGGATTGCTAGGGCCACGGACGTGAATACGTCTGGCAGCATGGCAAACGGGCCAAGACCGGAGGGTCTGAATCCGAATGCCCATTGAAGGATGGGGTTCGAGGTGAGAGCGTCGAGGAGCAGCACAATGCAGAATATGACCAACCAAAGAGTAAACTCGACCTTCCGCTTCAGATAAATCTCCGCGTAGAGAGCGAGCAAGAAAACCAATAATGTTGCATTCACCGTTGAGAACACAGTGTCAAGGATGTAGTACAACCCGATGTCTCCGGGAATGCCCTCCGGAGGTGGCCTGGGCGGCTGCATCGGAGATGGTGGAGGAAAAGGCAGGTGTGTTGATGCCCAGAACCAGGCAAGCAGCGCCACTGCAATCGCTGCTGCTACGGCTAACCCAATTCTGACTTTCATGTTCGGGCTATCATTCATTCTTGTTAGCCTCACGTTCCAGAACTTTCTTCAAGATCTCCTCAAACAATGCGTAGTTTTCTTCCATCTCTGGGGACAGAAAATAGGTTGACGCATACTTGTCGCCTGCAGACATGATAATTCTGTTTTTTTCCAGCACGCCGAGATGATGCCGAATTGTTCTATAATCTTTCCCAACGATGTTGGCCAACTGGTTTGCGTTTTGTGGGCTCTCTTTCAAAGCACGTATGATTTTGGCACGGGTGGTTCCGCCTCTCATCCCTGCGATAAGCCATCCCAGAATGTACTTCAACGACTGCGGGCGAGCGTACATCCATACCGTCCCAGTTTGACCTAGCGTCTCCGAACTCCATTACTTCAGTATACCGTTCGATTCTTTTCATGTCGCGACTCGAGAGTTTGCAGTTGAACAAGTTGCCAGTCCTCCGTGGCACGTGCGCGGTGTTGCTATTAGATTTTTTTCAGAATTCATCAAGAATCCATGCCTACTACAATCCACCTGAGTTGAGTCTTGACACAAATGGATGATGAGATTAGGGTGGGGGTATGTCAGTCGGCTTGAGGCAATGCTCCCTCACGCCTGCAGCGGCCCTTCCATTACTGAAGCTATTTCCAGATTTGATGTGGTCGCACGTCCAATTCAACGAATACTTAATGCAAGTAGTCCGAAAGCCATTATCTGGATATCCATGGAAATTCAAGCTATCTCAGCTCCTTCAGGCCACACCCTGTAATCGCGTTTCACAGACAGGCTATCATCAATCGTGAACTATTAGCTCGTTTTTCAGAATTCAACACAAGTCAGATTCGGAGATGGAATGAGAATCGATAGGGATGAATTAGTCAAAGATTTGTATCCAATTCTGAAAAATCCACTAATACGTCCAGAATCAAACGTCCGATTAAGAGGTGAGAAATAGAATTGGGCTTTCTCAGTTACGTGCTGCAAGCTGCTCCAGGAATGCAGGGTCCCCAGCAAACCGCAGGCATGGGAGGATCGTTCATATTCGGAGCTATCACTGCCGTGTCCGTCCTGCTGGTGAGCGTGGGAATCTTGTACGTCCTAATGAAACTGGGAAGATTCCTTGATGCCTTGAAGGATAAAACCTAGAAACAGGCCACTTACTGCTTTTTTCTCCTTTTTCCGCTTCGTGCACGCTCCATGCAACAAATCACAATAGTTGCAATTTTAGGAGGTTGGCCGCTCAAATCGCTCGTACTCTTTGCCTCTGCTGAATTAGGTAAAGACTTGTAATCAATTCTGAAAAACCCAGTAATATTCCGCAATCGGATGGGCGACGCGGCGATGGCTAATTGGGTTTCTCGAGAGTTCCGACGGAGTCGCACGAGCAGGATCTCGTCTCAGTCCAGGAAATTTGGGAAGCTGAATACGTCCATCACCTACTGGAGGAATCGAAGTGGCTTTGCGAGGAATTTGAGTCGGGCCGGGTAATCTTCCAGCAAATCTGCCGCCGCCCCCGAATCGGTGACGCAATCGCAGCCACAGATAGGTCATTGCACAATGATGCGGGGTGCACATGAAATGCCTGAGACAGTCAGCGGCCTAGTAGCACAGTCGGAAGTTCCGTCGGTTGAAACGTCTCAGGTCACCAAAATCTACAGGGTTGGCCGGGTTGATTACCCTGCACTCAGAGGAGTGAGTCTAAGGATAGAGCGAGGAGAGTTGACCTCGATCGTTGGACCGTCCGGAAGCGGAAAGTCAACCTTGCTCAACATCATTGGGGCACTTGACCGAGCAACTTCAGGCCGGGTCAGGATTGACGGCTTAGACACCCGGAAATTGTCCGACGATCAACTGGCTAAGATTCGCAATAGGAAAATTGGCTTCATTTACCAATCCTTCAATCTAATAAATCGACTAACCGCCGTCGAGAATGTAGAAATGCCCCTGATCGCCAGAAAAATGCCAAAGAAACTTAGACGGGATAGGGCGATAAGGCTACTTGGCGCAATTGGGTTAGCCCGAGAAGCAAACAAGCATCCAACCGAACTGAGCGGAGGAGAGCAACAACGTGTGGCGGTGGCTAGAGCGCTGGTAACCCATCCCGCAATCGTGATAGCGGACGAGCCGACGGGGAACCTCGATTCAAGGACTACGCAGGAGCTGCTCAACTACATTATCCAAGTCAATGAGACAATGCATACCACCTTCGTCATAGTTACCCACAATTCTCAGGTATCAGACGTCACTCGCCGCGTGATCACCATCAGAGATGGTATGATCGAGAAGGACCAACGCCTTCAGAGAATTGATTTATACGCGAAGTGATTGGAATGTTTCTCTCTGACGTTTTTGGGCTCGCTGTCAAAGCTCTCTGGGATAGAAAGATCAGAAGCGCATTGACAATCGTAGGAATCATGGTCGGTACCGCAATCATCGTAGCGCTCATCGCAAGTTCAAACGGGCTTAGCGCAGGAGTATCTGCGTCAATGGGCAAGATCGGAGCTAACACGTTGGTTGTGAATTCTGCAATGAGCTTCGTGAGCAGCGGGAGCGGGACACAATACCAGCTATCCCAATCCGACGTCAGTACATTGGCAGCGATCGCTGGCGTGTCAGAGGTCATTCCGTACTACAACAAGATGGCGACAATTTCGGTCGGTGGAACCACAATTGAGGGAGAAATAGAAGGCATTGATCTAAACAAACTCTCCGACCTGTACAAGGGGATTGCACTCTCCGAAGGCGCATATCCTAGCCAGAATGATCCGACTGCGGCAGCTATTGGTAGTGACATAGCTTCTCCGACGGGTTCTAGTATTCAGATAGGGGTCAATCAGATGGTTTCAGTGGCGCTATCCGGAGGCGGCAGCACTACCAGCAGCAGCCTAGCGTTCTTAGTTAAGGGAATCCTAATCCCCTATGGCCGTGTGCTCTTCTCGAACATTGACGATACCATATTCATCAGTATGCAAGCAGCACAGCTATTCTTGAAGACTCCATATTACTCGGGGTTTTTCGTAATAACCTCCTCGGCGAGTGAAGTCTCTACTGTTCAGGCAGCAATCGAAAGTCAGTACGGAAGCAACGTGCGCGTGATGAACGCGGGCTCAATGGTATCGAGTATTGAATCAGTGTCATCACAGATGACTGTTTTCCTCGGAGCTATCGGAGGTGTCTCGTTATTCGTTGCGGCCGTTGGTATCACGAACACAATGTTCGTCTCCGTGATGGAGCGAACACGCGAAATCGGTGTGCTCAAAGCTCTCGGGTATCAGAGCGGCCAGATACTGAGCATCTTTCTGTCTGAATCGGTCGTTACAGGAGCAATAGGTGGAGTTCTGGGCACGGTTCTCGGCTACCTCCTATCTTTCCTAATGGGAGGCATGATGCCGATGGGGGGTGGCCCGATGAGCAGCGGCACAACTACGGAGCCTGTCTTCACAACCGACCTGATCCTATTCTCGTTACTTTTCCCAATCGCGATTTCGGTGTTAGCAGGATTGTACCCAGCGCGACGAGCCTCAAGAATGAATGCAGTTGTCGCTCTAAAGTATGAGTGAGCAGGACCACTTTGAACAGAATAATCCGTAACTGGTCCTGAGATAGTTCTGATGGAACGGGGAGCGAATGATCTACTTGAGTCCGGGATTCGTGATCCTGACCTGGGTTGTGATAGGCCGTTTATCATCCTTGTTCCTTACAGTGCGGTTCGTCACGGCAAGCATCATCTCAGCAATCCTGTTTCGACGTTCATTTCACCGACAGACTATCGCTTTGCTCGCTATCTTGGTCATGATGTTCCACAATCTTTGCTGCGATTGCTGGAGGAATAGTTCTAGGAGTTTCAACATGGAGCGTGGGAGGGGATTCTGACGCCAAGATATTCGGAGATGTATCCACTCGATGGGTGGGTGTAACCATCCGGCACTCCACTTCAGGCAGAAAAGAACCCAAAATCAGCCCGTCTGGACCCCTAAAAATGACCCACCCCCCTAGGGGGGTCCCTCCAAGCGTGCGCGCGAGTAAACTAGGGTGTGGCGCACTCTAACATTGGGTGTTGAAGGAAGCGGCGCTTAGTTGTTTTGTGTGGCTTTTCTGGCGTGTTTCGCCTGCGCCATGTTCACTACTTTCTGGTACCCTTTCTCTTCCGGTTTCAGTTCACGCAGCTCCACGTAACCCGCCTTCTCAGCTTGCCTTAGAATGTCGAGACCCTTCTCTGTCCGCGCAATCACTGTGGAATAACCTGTTGGGCATCCTATACCGCCCACTGAGATGTCTGCGTATTCGGCGGTGAAATCTTCGCATTGCTTGCAACTCTGCCGCACGAACGCATCAACGTCACGAAGCGGTACATGCAAGAGTTCCTTGTCCCCCGATTTGGCGATGAAGGATCCCTTCTTGATCTCCGTGCGTGTGATGGTGGAAGGGTCGATGCCTTTGCTGGCCATGTACGTTTCCACCAGCTTATCGTAACCGTAAGCCTCCATACAGAACAAGCCTATACTCAGCTCCATGGCCTGGGCCAAACGTCGGTTGCCCAAGGGTGATGTCTGAATCCTCCTCACCGCTCTCATCTGGCACGGTGTTCCGACCAGGCCAACCTTAGTCTTAGCGTACTCTTCAACCGCTGATCGGACGCCAAGAAGCGTCGGGCTGGGCGTGTACTTCGTCCCAGCGTTCTTCACGATATCCTCGCTCTTCGTCGCGACCACAGGCTTCGCTCTCCAATTCGTATCTCTTCCCGCAACCACGGCTGCATCAATCAACTTCTTGTCCAGCGCGTAACTAAGGAGGGCTGTAACCACCCCGCCGTCCTGCGCAACCACTTGAGCATCTTTGCTTACTGCGCGGCCAACGAATGTTCCTCGACTTATTCCGAGGGGTTCATCGGCGCGTCTTGTTCGGCCGTGGAGGAAGACTTCGACGTCAGCCTTCGGAAACTCGACGGTAGGGCACTGGTAGTAGCAGACTTCGCACAGGGCACACTGGCCGATGAGTGTTGGTTGTTCCCCAACTGGCCAAAGTACTCCCACTGGGCATGAGGCCATGCAGGCCCCGCAGAAAGAGCATAAATTAGGTCGAACTACTTGCGTTACTAGGTTACCGAACAGCTGTGGTTTCGCCATCATGATGTTTTTCGCCGCGGGCCAACCCGCGGGATTGAGGAAATGGCTTGTGGTTGTTTATCATGATTGGCATACAGAGGGCCCAAGCCAATTATCACTGAACAAAATTGAAAGCTCGGGAGCGTAATTCTTCTGTTTGATCGGCTCGGCCAAACGCTCAAGTCAAAACAACTAAGACGCTTACAGGAAACCCAACTGCGCAAAATCGTTCGCTACGCCTACAGGAATGTACCGTTATACCGCAAACGCTTCGACGAAGCCGGAGTGAAACCCGAATCCATCAAAAGCCTCAACGATCTACCGAAGGTACCTTTCACGGTTAAGACAGATTTGCGAGATAATTATCCACTCGGTATTCTTGCCGTTCCTCAAAATCGCGTTTACTGTCTCCACGCCTCATCTGGTACAACCGGAAAACCGATAGTCGTAGCCTACACTCGACATGATTTGGAACGTTGGGGGACGTTAATGGGCAGGACTCTTGATACTGCCGGAGTTAGGAAGGGCGACATCGTTCAAAACATGTACGGATACGGCCTTTTCACCGGTGGGCTGGGTATCCATTACGGCGCTAGGGCCATAGGGGCCACAATCCTACCAACGAGCGTCGGAAACACAAAGCGTCAACTGATGCTCATGAAGGACCTACGAAGCACCGTGGTCACGAGTACACCCTCTTACATGGTATACTTGGTTGAAGCAAGTCGGGCTGAGGGTTATGAGCCGAGAACCGATTTCGCTCTGAGAGTGGGGGTCTTCGGGGCTGAACCTTGGAGTGAAGAGACTCGGAAGCGGATTGAGGATGGCTTCGGTCTCCGGGCGCATGATATCTACGGTATGTCCGAGCTTTATGGTCCGGGGGTTGGAATCGAGTGCGAGCAAAGAAACGGCCTCCACATCTGGGGCGATGAATTTCTCGTAGAAACTATCAACCCTGACACCGGTGAGGTTTTGGAACCGGGCAAAGAAGGCGAACTCGTCTTCACAATGCTTTCCCGGGAGGCGATGCCATTCCTCCGCTACCGTTCAAGGGACCTCTCAACCGTGTACGAAGAGGAGTGCGCATGCGGCAGATACCACAGTCGCATCGCGCGAATAAAGGGGCGGAGTGACGACATGCTCATCGTGGGAGGCGTGAACGTTTTTCCAAGCCAAATCGAGCATGTTTTAATGAACACTCCCGGCCTTGGAGATCAATATCAAATAATCGTCACGCACAAGGAACTGGACCGATTGGCCGTTAAGGTTGAAGCATCCACGGACATGCTGAAGGATCCGAATTTGCCGAAGAAGATTCAGGAAGACCTCTTCGCGGTCCTGGCGATTCGCGCTGACGTGGAACTCGTTGAGTTAGGGACACTCCCACGCTCAGAAGTCGGCAAGGCCCGCCGCGTAATCGACCTACGCCCAAAGGTTTGAGCCTAGCGACTGGAACTGCGGCTAAACTCGTTACACCATTTACTGGAACCGGGTAACGATTCAGCGTTCCACTAAACCCGTCGGAAGCTCGCGCATATCATACCGAAGTACGTAG
>Ga0187862_10005095_pt1 | contig 12244 bp, 8 predicted proteins | sample June2016WEW_10_1_FD_133003 | JGI IMG/M metagenome (GOLD analysis project Ga0187862, IMG submission 133003) | Peatland microbial communities from SPRUCE experiment site at the Marcell Experimental Forest, Minnesota, USA - June2016WEW_10_150 | ecosystem: Environmental > Terrestrial > Soil >...
CCTTCCCGCCGCTCTGGATCAACGAAGTCGAGCCGGACAATCTGACCGGCCTCACCAACAGCGCCGGACAACACGCCCCCTGGGTCGAACTTTTCAACCCGTCCACCAACGCGGTTCTTCTGACCAACCTCTTTCTCACCTGCGACTATGCCAACCTGACCAACTGGGCCTTCCCGCCCGGCGCGGTCATCAACCCTGGCCAATTCCTGGTGGTTTTTGCCGACGGCCAAGCCGCCCTTTCCACTTTGAGCCAACTGCATACCAGCTTTACTCTGAACAGCAGCGCGGGTTCCGTGGCTTTGAGCCGCCTTTTCAACGGCCAGCCCCAGGTATTGGATTATCTCAATTATACCAATCTCCCGCCCAATTGGTCCTACGGGTCGCTGCCCAACGGCCAGAGCTTTGTCCGCGTGCAGTTTTTCAATCCCACCCCCGGCGCCAGCAACAACGCCAGCGGCACCACGCCGACCTCCTTTATCGTTTACAGCGTCGCGGGTGCCATCTACACCCAATCCTTTGATTCCCTGCCCGATCCGGGGGCCTCTTCGGTGGACTCGGGCAATCCGGTGACCATCAATGGCGTCACCTATTCCCTGGCCAATCCCTATGACTTTGCCTATCCGGTTTCCGCCACGGGCAACTCTGGCGGCCTGGGTCTGGCCGCCATGTCCGGCTGGTACGGACTGGCCGACCCCACAGCCAGTGTGGGCACGCGCTTTGGGGCCTCGGATGGCGACCAGACCGCCGGCGGCCAAATCAGTTTCGGACCGGCCAACAGTTCTGATCGCGCCCTGGGCCTGCTGGCCACCAGCACCACCGGCTACACGGCCTTCGGCGCCAAATTCATCAACAACACCGGCGCCACGCTGAACTACATCAATTTGCAAGTCACAGGCGAAATCTGGCGGCAATCCAACAAACCCAAGACGCTGGAATGTTATTATTTCATGGATCCCACCGCCGTCGCGCCGATGTCCACCCAAGCCACCGCGTATCTCCCGGCTTTCAACATCTCGTTTCCGACGGATGCCGGGGACGTGGGCGGCGCAGCGGTGGATGGAACCGCCCCGGCCAACCAGGTTTATCTCTCCGTCACCAATCAGCCGATCACCAATTGGCCCCCGGGCGCGGCCCTCTGGCTGGTTTGGGAGATGGCTGATTCGACCGGCAAGGCCCAGGGGTTGGCCATAGACAACTTCAGCTTCGCTGCCACCGCGCTGGGCACGCCCACCAACACCCCCTCCATCAACATCCAGCCTGCCGGGGCCGGCCAATTCGTTCTATCCTGGCCCGTCTCGGCCGGTTTTCAATTATACGCCGCCACCAATATCACCCCGCCCGTCACTTGGAGCCTGGTGACAAACGCCGCCGCCGGCGGCGATGGAACATTATTATTGACTCTGCCAGCCACCAACTCCGCGGCGCAATTCTTCCGCCTGATGGCGCGCTGAACCGGCCATCTCCTCTTGGAGCCTTACGATGGCTAACGCCCCAGCCCGGTTTGGAGTCCCTCCCCTCCGGCCAACAAGAGTGGAATGATCAGCAGAGTCAAGGCAGTGGATGTGAGTATGCCAAAAATCACGACGGTGGCGAAAGGCCTTTGCAGTTCGGCGCCTTGACTGGTTGACAGGGCCATGGGGACGAAGCCGACGCTGGCGACCAGAGCGGTCATGAGCACCGGGCGCAACCGGGTTTTTGCGCCGCGCAATGCGGCCTGGGCTTTGTCCACTCCCTGAGCGCGAAGATCGTTGAAATAAGTGATCAGGACCATGCCATTGAGAATGCTCAAGCCGCCCAGAGTGATGAAGCCAACGGCGGCGGGCATCGTCAGCGGCAGGCCGCGCCACCACAGACCGTAAACCCCGCCCAGCATGGCGAACGGAAGGCCAAAGGCGACCAGGACTGTTTGCCTCCAATTTTTGAGGGCGGCAAAGACCAGGGCCAGACTGAGGAGGACGAACGCCCCGCCGGAGGCCAACAGTCGCCGGCTGCCGGACTGCCAGTTCTGGTATGCGCCGCTGAATTCGAGGCGGCAGCCTTCCGGCAGCTTGACCTGATTTTGAATCGCGGCGCGGGCACGGTCCACAAATCCAACCGCGTCCGCGCTTTCCACCGTGACCATGATAGCCTCCCGGCGGCTGGCTTGCTCGCGAGTGATGGCGACGACCGTCTGCTTCTGTTCCCATTTTCCCAAGCTGCCCAACCCAAGCACCAGCGAACCTTCGGCGACGCGCAGCGGCAGAATATCCAACGCCGCCGGATTGGTGCGGGCGGATTCGGGGATGCGCACGACCAGCGGATAGAAGATGGCGCCCTCATCAATGCGCCCCACTTGGCGCCCGGCCAGGCCGATGGAGATCGCGTTGTTGACCTGGTCCCCGGCGGCCATATTGCGGAGCATTTGGTCCGGATTGGGGAGGAATTCCATCAGGCCGGCGCGTCCGGGCTGGTCAATAACCACCTCGCCTGCGCCCCGGATTTGCTTGACGACCTGGGCGATCCTGCCCGCCAGCATGTCCAACTGATCGTAGTCTGGTCCGAAAAGCTTGATCGCCAGATCGGTCCGCACGCCTTCGAGCAGTTCGTCGAAGCGCACGGCGATGGGTTGGTTTAACTCCAACTCCTGGCCGGGCACACCGCGTTGGATCACCGACTTGACGATTTGCCCCAACTCGGTTTTGGAGACGCTGCGCCCGTTGATTTGCCGCCACAGCGGCCGCGGTTGGAAGCTGAGGTAGATGTCGTTTTGATTCGCCCCTTGCGGGTCGGTCGCTATCTCCGACATGCCGATGCGTGAGAAGAGGTCTTTGACCTCCGGCACCTCCGCGCGGATGGCGCGTTCGGTTTGGAGTTCCATTTCCAGAGACTTTGCCAGGCTGATTCCCGGATGGTGTTGGACTTCGACCACCAGCCAGCCTTCGTCCAAGTAAGGGAGGAAATTGGCGCCCAGGCGGGTGGAAAGATAACCGGCGCCTCCAGCCAGCAGCACGGCCAGGACCACCCACCAGCACCGAAAGCGGCGGCTGGCCTGGAAGAGCCGTTCATAGGCCGAACGGAGCAGATGCAGGAACCCCGGCTCTTCCATCGTGCGACCCGATGCCAGTCCCAGGGCACAGAGCGCCGGAACGAGTGTTAGAGTGAGCAGCAGGGAACTGAGCAGGAGCAAAATCACAGATTGGGCCAGAGGCCGGAACATTCGTCCTTCCACTCCACCCAGGGTGAGGATCGGGAGGTAAGCGCCGATGATCACGAGCATGCCCACCAGCATCGGTTTGCGCACCTGGCAGCAGGCCTCAATGATGGCGGCAAAACGCGATTCTCTGGCTTCGGGCGTGTCCGCGCCGGAAAGGGGGGCCAAGTTGCGGACGACGTTCTCAACCATCACGATGGCATCGTCCATCACCACACCGAAATCCATGGCCCCCAGGGTCAGCAGGCTGCCCATGATGCTAAAAGCCACCATGCCGCCAAGGCCCAGCAGAAAGGACAGGAGCAAGAGGCAGGTGACGATCAGCGCCGCCCGCCAACTGCGAAGGAAGAAGAGCAAGACGCCCAGCACCAATCCGCCAGCCAGGGCGAGATTGCGTTCCACGGTGCCAATGACCACATCCACCAGTTCGGCCCGGTCATAGAGCGGCCGCAGCTCCAGGTCCGACGGCAGCCGGCTCTGCGCTTCGGCCAGGGCCAGACGAAAGGAGCGCGCGACCGCCCGCGCGTTTTCGCCCGCCAGCATCATGGCCGTGCCCAGCACGGCTTCCTGGCCGTTGAGCGTGGCGGCGCCGAGCCGGATATTCGAGCCGAGGCTGACCTTGGCCACGCTGCTCAACGGCAGGCCTCTCTGCGCCCAAGGCAGCTTGATGCCGAGGTTGGTCAATTGGGTGATGGTTTGCGCCCGCGACCGCGATCGAATGATGAACTGGTTTCCGTCCCGTTCGACCAGCGCGCCGCCCCCGATGGTGGCATTGCGTTCCACGATGTTTGCGATGTCGTCAAGGTCCAAACCCAGCGGAGCCACCTTGGCGGGGTCCACTTCGACCACCATTTGCTGGTCGTAACCACCCGTGGTGTTCACTTCCGCAACACCCCGGACGGATGTCAGACAGGGTTTGACCACAAATTCCTGCATCAGTTTCAATCGCCGCAGCCGCGCCTCCACGGAGTCGGCGGCCTGGGGGCTGTTGGTCTTGTAAGCCAGCGCATAAGTGAAGACTTCGCCGAGGCCCGAACTGGGCGGGGCCAGTTTCGGGGAAAGCCCGCGGGGCAGTTTATCCACCGCGCGGGCCAGTCGCTCGGCCACCATTTGCCTGGCCCGATAAAGATCGCCGCCATCGGAAAGAATCAGGCAGACCTGCGAGACGCCAAAGCGCGTCAGGGAGCGGACTTGTTCCAGACCTGGAAGCCCGAACATCTCCAGCTCAATCGGACGGGTCACAGAAGATTCGATTTCTTCGGGGGACAGATTGGGAACAGAGGTGAGCACCTGCACCTGCAGGTTGCTGATATCGGGGGTAACATCCAACGAGAGACGGGAAGCGGACCAGATTCCCCCAAAAACGATCACCGCTGCAATCAAGACGGCGGCGGACCGATATCTGACCGACCGTTCAATAAGCGCCCGCAGGAGACGCTCAAAATCTCCGCAGGCCGGTGGACGATTGTTTTTTGATTGCTCTGCCACGACGATAAAAGGCGCTGGCGCTGGCCCGCATTGTGACCACACCACCGCCCGTCATGACAACTTAAATTACGGCGACGTAATGATGTAGAATCGGCTGGGATAATTGGTCGCGCCGCTGTCGGTGAAAGTGGCGTTGGTGCCGCCGAAGGCGCCGCTGCCGGCAACCGTCCACGCCGACATCGGCGCGGTCAGGTCGGATGAGGCCAGAACTCGATAGGTCTGGCCCGGCTGGCCGGAGAAGGTCAACTGGAAGCCTCCCGTGCCAGGCATCCTCTGTCCGCCGACGTTGAAGCCGGCGCTGGCACCCGGTCCGGCGTTCCTTGTCACCTGGAACATGTCGCTCAAGTCATTGGCGGCGGCCACCGCCTCGGTCTGGAAAGGCAGCCCGAAAATTTCGTCCATCGTTTTGAGATCCGAGGAATGGCTCATGGGCACGCGGCTGGCGTAGGCGTTGCCTTTGGCCAGCGGCGAGATGATGATTTCGGGAAGGGAGGTGTTCGTATCATCGGTGCTTTCGGTTTCATCCATCCAGAGGATGATGACGCCGTGATCCTGATACGCGGACGAAGCCATGATTTGCGGAATGATGGCGGCCAGGCAGTTGTCCCCTTGGGCGATGGCAGCCTGATTACCAGTGTATTGGACGCCGCCATAAACAAAGCCATTGGGCAAATAGCTGTGCATCTCGTTGAATGCGTCTGGCGTAACCCAATTGTATCGGCCGACCGCATTGTTGGTGAGGTCTGTCCATAGCTGCTCCAGAGGATAAACGTTCTGATTCTGCGTGTCGGTAAAGAATTCCATCGGGTTGTGCTTCACGGCATAAGAATATTCCGTGCTCCCGTTGTAGATGTTGGAGCCACTCGGACGCGCTCCCGCGCTGCTCACGTTCGCAGCCATGGCGTATTCCAGGTCTTCCTGATAATCGTTCCAAGCAATGCCCGCGCCGTTTAGCTCGCCACAGAGGTGGTTCGTCGTGCTGAACAGGTTGCCCGAGTTGGTGCTCGGATCGTTGGACGTGAAAACCCCGAACTCCGTCCCGGCTTCCGACCAGATATAATTCGGTTCGGAGGGATGCTCCCCTGGAGCGACGCTGTAATACGCCGTGGCGTAGGAGACCTGCGCCGCGTTCGAGTTGCCGGAAGTCACCAGGCTGTTGAGGTAAGGCGCGGCGGGATTGCCCAGAAGCTGCTGCGGGGCGCAATCCGGGCAAGCCTGCGTCCAGTCATGGTTTTCCAGCGCAATCACAAACACGGTCTTAATTCCTTGCAGAGACGGGGATGCCGGCGCGGGCAAGGCGCATATATCGCCTGCCGCCAAAGCCCAAACCAGAAAAGCCAATCGCTTCATAAATGAAACTACCGCCGCCGTATCAGCTCAACTTCTCTGTGAGGTGTTTTGCTGACTGCAGCGAAGATAGTCCCGGCAGCGAAATCTGTCTGTAAGGAGTCCTGTGAATTCTTTTGCAGTGCAAACCCTTACGACAGATTCCAGCCGAGACAAGTCCATGCTCCGAAGGCTGGCCTAGCAACGTGAGCCACGTCGGACCGCCCACGCCATGATCGGGCCGGTAATGGGCCGCCAGAATCCTCCGGACGACGTCCTTGTCGATCTCAATGCCGAAAGTTTTGGCCAACTGTTGCGCAATCCGAGGGCATCCGCAGCGTGGATTGCGCTGCTTAAGTTCCACGATGGCTCGAATCAGTCCCGGAGCCGGCCCTTTGGGGCCGGGCTTGTTGTGCCGCGCATCAATTCACTGACACTTTCACTGACAGTGGCCCTTCCAACATACCCAAGTTGTTGCCGCACATGCGATTGAAGATGGAGCCAGTTGTCGGAACCAGGCAAACGGCTCCGGCATTAGATTGGAAAGTTAACTGATACATAAAAAGAATCCGCCCATGCGGATTCAATGCCCTGCCCGCTCACAGCCGGGCGGCCCCGACTGCCTGCCTCTCCCGGCCGGCCATGATATTGTTGTGCCACATCGGCTGCCGGGTGGATTCGGCTATGATGTTGGCACCCATGAACTCGGCTAGGGCCGAGGCCAGCTTGCGCTTCTCCCCTTGGATTGTTGAATCGCTCAAGCCGAGCAGTTGGGCTCTTATCTCCCTTCTTGACCCACAACCCTCCCGGCATTACCAAATACGCCATGACCAATCTCAAATATCTAACGACGATCCAACTCAGAGAGATCATCGCGATCATGGAGCAGATCGAAAAACTGCAAAATCAAATGGATTCAATCGTGGGCGGTGGTGAAATTCCAATCAAGGCCACCGTGGAAGCCCCGAAGAAACGGCGCATGTCTCGCGCAGGCCGGGCAGCGATTGCCGCTGCGGCCAGGGCACGTTGGGCCAGGGTCAAAGGGAAGGGGAAGGGCAAACGGCGATTGAGTGCGGCCGGGAGGGCGGCCATTATTGCTGCCACCAAGGCCAGCTGGGCGAAAGTCAAAGCGGCCAAGAAGAAGGATCGGCGCAGCAGTCCGGCAGTGAGGGCCAAACTTGCAGCGGCGGCCCGGGCCAGATGGAGGAAGGCGCGGGCGGAGGGGAAGACGAGGCTGTAAGGTTCAGGATCACTGACAGGCGGGAAAGCTCTGAGGTGAGTTTACATGGGTGAGCCTTCGAATGTGCTGAGTAGATTTTTAAGTTCTTGTCTGGTCGCGGTGTTGCTGACCGTGTGCGACTCCGCAACGATTGCCTCGCCACCATTTCCAGGGCGGCTTGGCGCGGAGGCATCGGACGACGCGTTTGTCGATCTGGTCAAGCAGAATTACCGCTGGGAAAAACCGGATGGACATGGCGGCTGGGCGAAGCTCTCACGTGAGGACGTGGACGAGCATGGGTGGCCCAAAACCGACTGCCATTGGATCATGGACTCCCGGCCATGTGCAGAATGGGCGGGTGAGATTGATGATCCTGAAGCCTACCGGGTGGATCGCAGCGGCACCTGCAAAGGATCATTCGCGGGCGAGGCACGACTGGTGGCGGCGGGCGGGCCGTTTTCAATCCGAAACCAGGTTTACGACGCGCCAGCAAACAGAACAACATTCGATCTCGTCATCCCGAAACCAGCGGCAAATCACGGTCTGGTCGTTCTGGAATTCAGAGACACTCGACGGTCGTCCCCAAGTCCAACGAACAGTGGAATCATTGATTTTAGAATCATTCGCCCCGGCTATGCCGCCGACACGACGCAGGTCTTTACGACCGATTATCTGGCGTGTTTGAGGAGCGCCGCGTTTTCAACGGTTCGCTTTATGGGGGTGCTGGGGATCAACGGCAATGTCGAATGGGGGAAGGACCACACCAAGACGCAGTCCTGGGGCAATCGCAAGCTTCCCAGCGACGCGGCCGTGGAATCCATCGAACCGCTCAACAAGAAGGACGGCTGGCCCTGGGAGTATGTGATCGAGCTTTGCAACCAGGCGGACATGGACATGTGGATCAACATCCCCGCCTCCGTGGATGACGACTATATCCGCAGCCTTGCGGCTCTCATCAAAGCCACTCTCAAGCCAAACCTCAACATCTACATTGAGCACGCCAACGAAGTGTGGAACTTCGGCTTCCTGCAATATGCTTGGAACAAGGCCAGAGCCAAAGAAGAGGTCCAGGAGGGAAATGGTCAGTACAACTATGATCACGTCAACAATGAGGGGGTCTGGGGCCAGCGGCGCCATGCTCAGAAAGTTAAAGACGCCGTCGATATTTTCGCCAATTTCTTCGGGAAGGCAGAGGTGAACCGACGCATCCGGGGTGTGCTCGCGGGGGTGACGCCAGATCCCCAGGGCTTCTTTATCGGGGGACGATTGGCCGGGATGCTGGATTATCTGAAGGCGGTTGACGGGGAACCAAAGAATTATATCTATGCGATCTCCATGCCTGCCTACTATGGCGGCAAAGGCGCGTCCGGGGAGGCAGGCACCGAGAATTATTCGGTGGATCAACTGATCAGCAACATGCTAACGGGAATTGACCAGACCAAAGCGGACCGAATGGCGATGATCGCGCTGGCCAAACAATTCGATCTGCCGGGCGGCTTCTGCGCGTATGAGAGCGGCCCGGACATCGGCGGCGGGAGCCGGGTGAATATTGCGAACCGAATCAGAGCCATTCGTGACCCGCGGCAGCGGGATCTCTACAAACGGAACTTCGCCGACTGCTTCTGGGATTTGGGAGGCAATCTGGCGATGCAATTCACGCTCTCGGGTGCCTATAGCCGGTACGGAGCGTGGGGGCTTACCGATGATGTGTCCAAGCCGGATCGCAACGCCCTGTTTCAAGAGGTTCGTGAACTGATTGGTGGTGGAAGGTAAACGGATTGTCTGTGGACGGGAAACACACCGGACCCCTAAAAAAGAGCCCGCCCGCAGGCGGACTCCTTTCCCGCCATATCAGGCGGCGATTCTCCTGAGACCCCCTTCCACCTCCTGCAATGAAGTGGCTGATCGCGCCCTGCCTTTCACCCAATTGCGCAGGCCGGTCATTTGCTCCGCCATCAACTTGGACAGAGGCACGAACTCCATCAGCACTTCAGCGACGGTCAAGTCGGTCGGCTCCTTCCCGGCCTCGAATGCCTTGAACAACGCATCCACAAACACGTTTTCAATTTCACTGCCCGTCAACCCATCTGTCAACATTTCCCTGACGATGGTTTCATTTCGCCTGGCGGGGTCGCCATGTATGCGCCGGTGTCGCGGGCCGGGGTTTACAAAAGATTGAAAGAGGGCAACTTGACGGCGTTCTGTTTCCATGTCGTGAAAGCGGAGCGGTCCATGTTCGGGTATCAAAAGAAGCTCAAAGAGCGCCCTTACGTTTATGTCGCGGTGAGCGAGTGCAAAGCGTGGGGTCAAGACCTGAAAGCGCGTCCAGACCGGAAAGCTGCGTATGTGGAAGCTGCCGGGGGTGACAAGCCAGACCGGGAAGGCGAATTCCTCGCTGAGACAAAGCGGAGCAAGGCGGCTGAGAAGTTGAGCCGGGCAGAACTCAAGCAGCTTATTTTGGAAATCCTGGCAGAAGATTTGCCGACAATGATGGGAGAGAAAGCGGTGCAAGCCGTGGCGGCAAAAGCCAAGGCAAGGCTCGCCAAGAGGAGGAATCCCTTTAACGTCTAACTTGCACCGGCGACGATACGATCTCTAAGGTGGTTGGCTTAGGTACGCTATCTTGTAAACGACGGCGAGGTCGTTCGGCGTCTTTCCAGGCGCCTTGATGTCGAGCGCCTCCGCGGCTTGCGACCACTGCACTTCTTCACCACTGCCGAGCAGTGTGATGTTGCTGATGGGGCCGTCCAGCAACTTCGCCGCCGCGCCCAGTGATCTGATTTGTATGGCCTTCATGGGCGCACCAAGCACAATGGCATAAAGCGTCCCAGCCTTGGACGTAAAGCGCACGTCATCGGCGGTGAAAGGCTTGCCCTTGCCTTCGTTAAAGCCTTGCGCCGAGAGGGCCGGGGCATCGGAAGCGGGGCCTTCTCCGAAAACTTTCCACGGGCGCGTGTCGAAGATACATTCCTTGTTCACGTCCATCCAGGCCCCGATATCATGCAAAACGGCTTCTTCCTTGTCATCAATGGAGCCATTGCCGCGCACCGGGATATTAAGCAGCAGGTTGCCGTTTTTGCTGACAACGTCACACAGCATTTGGATGACAGTTTTTGCAGTTTTGTAGCGGTTATTCACGTAGAGCGAACGCTGGTAATGCCAGTTCCCGATACAGGTGTCCGTCTGCCAGGGCATCGGCTCGATGCGGTTGGCCGCGCCACGCTCGATGTCCCAGACAAGGCACTGGCGCTGGCCCTCGCTGAGCATTTTGCCGAGCAGGATGGCTTCGAGTTTGCCGTCGTGCTGCCGCATGTTGAAATTGTAGAAATCGGCGGCGATCTTCAAACCGGCGTCGCTGACCGGCCACAGTGGCAGGGCGTCGTCGTCGAAATAGATCAGATCCGGTTTGTATTTATGAATGAGGTCAAGCGTGCGGTTGTAGAACTTATCGCAGTAAGCCTGGTCCGGGATGCTCGCCCCGTTTTCCCAGTTCCACTGGCCATGAATCGCATTGGCATTCGTGAAGTTCAGCCCGGGTGTGTGATTTTGTTCGTAAAGATCCTGTGGATCCAGACCTTCCCACCATTTGCCTTTGCCGTTGGCCCGGGTCAATTTCCCATCGTACGGCACCCCGGCCAACGGGCCGGTTTTGTCGGCGCTTTGAGTGATCTCGTAAAAACTCCAGGCGTGCGCCGCATGGACGCTCACACCGAAAGGCAGGCCCTGTTCACGCGCCGCCCTGGCAAAGTCCCCAACAATATCTTTGTGGGGGCCGAGTTTCACCGAGTTCCAAGGCTGGTACTGGCTGTCGTAGAGGTCGAAGTTGTCGTGATGGTTGGCCATGGCGAAGAAATACTGCGCGCCGGTCTTCTTATAGAGCGCGACGAGCTTTTCCGCGTCAAAGCTTTCCGCCTTCCAGGAGTGAATCACGTCCTTGAAACCAAATTCCGAGGGCGGGCCGTAACGGCCCACATGAAATTTATTTTGCGCCCCCCCTCGACATACATATTGCGCGCGTACCAGTCGCCCTGTTCCGGCACGTTTTGCGGCCCGAAACAGGCCCAGATGCCAAACTTCGCGTTTCGAAACCATTCCGGCACCTGGTACTGCCGGAGAGACTCCCACGTCGGCTTGAACATTCCGGGTGTCACCGGCTCGGCTTTGGTGTTGACAATCACCGGGGGCACGGCGTTCTCGGGAATGGGATTGGTGAGGATTTGCCCGTGCCCGCACGGCATCATGGCGGTTATCCCCAGGAGAATGGAGCAGCGAAGTATGTTTTTCATTTTTGCAACAGCAACTGAGAAGGTCTCGTGTCAGGGATCGATTAATTATTCGTCGTGCTAAGCAGATAGAATTGCTGTTGGAAGGCCGGGTTTAGCGCATTGGGCAGGATGATGCTGAAGCTCCCGCTGCCACTTAATACGTTGGTGCCAATCGGCGTCCAGGCGCTGATGGGAGTCGCGACGTTTGTGCTCGTCAGCAGATAGACCGTCCCCGCCCCGGTGTTGGTCGCGGAAAACGTCAGGGTTGTCCCCGAAATCACCGGCTCCGCAGTGAAGGTCAGGCTCAACACCGGCGGGGCCGGCAATTGCACCAGCAGATTTCCCGTGCCGGTGATATAAGGTGAGCTGGTGGTGCTGTTATAGACACCGGGAGCCTGGCTCACACCATTCAATACCAGGTTGGTCACCACGTTTGTCGCTGCGAAATCCAATTGCAGCACCGCGCCCGAGGCTACCGTAACAGTGGAGTTGGTGGCGATCACGGCCTGCACTATTTCCAATGTGCCGCCGTTGACCGTCGTGCTGCCGGCATAAGTATTCGCGCCCGCCAAGGTCAATATGCCGGAGTTTTGCTTGGTCAGGCCGCCGCCCGTGTTCGGGGCGATGGCAATCGTGCCGAGCGTCGCCGCGCTGCTGTAACCGCCGCCAAAGAGTGTCACTGTGGGCGCTGAAGTATAGCCGGTGCCGGGACTGAGAATGCTGATACTGATAACAGCGCCACCGGAAACATTCGCC
>Ga0187862_10005098_pt1 | contig 12237 bp, 8 predicted proteins | sample June2016WEW_10_1_FD_133003 | JGI IMG/M metagenome (GOLD analysis project Ga0187862, IMG submission 133003) | Peatland microbial communities from SPRUCE experiment site at the Marcell Experimental Forest, Minnesota, USA - June2016WEW_10_150 | ecosystem: Environmental > Terrestrial > Soil >...
CAAAATTAAAAACCCCCGCAGGCAACCCCGCCTCTTCGAAAATGCCGTTCAGCATATACCCCGTGACCGGTGACTGAGATGCGGGTTTATAGACTACAGTATTGCCGGTAACCATGGCTGCAGAACTCATCCCGGCAGAAATGGCCATCGGGAAGTTCCATGGGGCGATAACCACCGCCACTCCGCGCGGTTCATACAGAAGATGGCTCGTTTCACCCAACACGTGTCCCATCGTAATGTGACGGCTGTACCGCAGCATCTCGCGGCCGTAGTATTCCAGGTAATCGATTGCTTCGCAAACGTCCGCATCCGATTCGCTCCACGATTTGCCGGCCTCAAAAACCTGAAGCGCCGCGAGGTCGTAGCGCTTGAGCCGGGCAAAAGCCGCTGCTTTGAAAAGATATTGCGCTCTTTTTCCCGCCGAGGTGTCCCGCCACAACGGGAAAGCGGACTTTGCGGCCGCTATTGCCGATTCGGCTTCTTTGACGCCAGCCGCAGAGATAATTCCTACTGTTTCATCGGCGCGATCAGGGTTCAATGAGGCAAACCGTGATGCGGTTTGAATCTTCTTGCCGCCCACTTGTAATGGAACATGTATGGGAAAGTTGTCCCGCACTCTCTTTAAGGCGTCGGCGAATCGAGCGCGATGCTCTGCGCGTGACCAGTCGAAAACGGGCTCTATCCTGTAAGGGCCGATGCCGCTTTGTTCGACGGTTTTTTGCGGTTCTTCCGCCATTTTTTTTAATTTTTCAGCCGGGTTTCTCAATAGGTCTTCCCTGGGCAGTTTTTGCGAAAAGGCCTGCAGCAGAAAGGATTCGTTGGCCGTGTTCTCGAGCAGCCTTCTGACCAGGTAGGACATCCCCTGCAACATCTCGCCTACGGGGCAGTAAACGCGAACGTGCAGACCAGCTTTGTGAAGAGCATTTCGAACCTGCTCACCCATCCCGTAGAGAACCTGAAATTCGAGATCTTCTTCGGTTGCGCCGACTTCTTTGGCCGTTTCGACAACCGCCGCTATCGACCGGACGTTATGAGAGGCACACGCGAGCTTAATGCGGCCCCTGTTTTTAAGAATGATCCCGGCCAGGCGCTCGAAATTTGCGTCTGTTTCAGATTTGTCTGTAAACACCGGTGAAGGCCAGTTCTTCTGGCTCGCAACGATGAGTTCCTGGTCCCAATAAGCACCCTTCACCAGGCGGATGGTAAAATGAATGCCGCCCCGGGCAGCCCAGTCAATCAGTTGCTCGATGTCTTTTTCGCTTTCTCGCAAATAAGCCTGGATGACAATCCCGGTATGCGGGTAATTGCTGAACTCGGTTTCTTCCATAAGACTTCGGTAAAGCGCAAGCGTCAGGTCCTTTATCCCATGGTGTTCCATATCGAGGTTGACAAAGGCGCCGGCTTCCATTGCCCTGCGCAGGATCGGGCGCAAACGTTCCTTTGATTTTTCGATGGAGTGGTCGAAAGCGCAGGGGTTCATCTGTGAGTACATGGCAGTGGCTTTGATCGACACATTCACCCCTGGAGAATGACCCCAATCGAGCTCACCCGGCTCTGCGCCAAGGGGGGGCCATTTGCGCCGGGCTGCGTTAAGGGAGTCGAACAACTCAAGATAGCGCTCCAGGTACACCCGGGCTTCATTTTCGGATACGACCGCTTCGCCCAGAAGATCTATCGAGAACGCCAGGCCCCGGGAGCGGAGTTTTTCAAGCACCGGCAGGCCGTCTTCCGGCGAACTCCCCGCAATGAACTGCCTCGCCACCCTCCCGATGTTTCTTGCGATTGCCCTGGCAATAATCCTGGAAGTCATCCACGAGGGGGCAACGTATTTGATTCCCCAGTTGACCGCAGAGGGGAAGTTCAGGGCCGGATCCAAAAAATATTGCTGTATGTGATCGATTACCGAGTCGGCATCCTTCAGGTAGGGAAACACATCGATGAAACGAAACATCTGCACTTTAAAGGCCTCGTTGTGCATGCACCACTCGAAAAGCTTGCCTACCCAGTATTGCCTGCTGAAAATGGACCACGCTCCTTCCTCCATAAGATCGTAGAGGCGGTATCCCGTTTCGCGAATCCTGCTTTCGATATCTGAACTCGTGGGCAAACTCATTTAATCTCTCTTTTATGCCTCTCTTTTCGTCCCTGTTTTTTCCACCCTTCCTTTGCGTCCTTCTTTGCGCCTTTTTTAGCTGATTTCCCGGCGCCCAACGCTTCAAGATGGTGGGTCTGAACGATGAACGAGCCGGGGGCGACAGGGTGGGGGGGCTGCACCTCCGGCTTGCGGGCGGACGTTTGAGTGAGTCTTTCCGCCAAGTCCTGGCGGATTTGTGGAAAGAGGATAAATTCTCGGGGGACCGATTCGACAAGGTATAAATGCAGCCCGGCGGTAAGGAACGACAAGCCGCTTTGATAAGCTTCCCGAGCCAGTATTTCAATCAGGATCGGGGTTTCTTCCTCTCTTCGGGCGATCCGCAACGCAAGTTCTCGCTCACCGCAAACCGGCACAAACCGGCGCCGGGAGCTTATTAGACCAGTTTCTTGGGTATAAACCAAAGTTTTGGGTTTTAAGCCGAAATAGAGCCTCTTGGGTAAATCAGAGGCAACCGGATAGACCGGCGGGGCAAAATCAGGTCGAAGACGCAACAGGTTACCGTCGAGTGCGAACGGAAGCTCGATTCCAAGCAGCGTGAGCTCCTGGATGGTGGATTGACGCACAAAGCGCAGGGAAAAATCTTGCTGCAGGGCCCAGTAGAATTCCTTCCAGGGCATGGTGCCGTCAGGGTCCCAGAAGAGCCCGTATTCGCCGGGCGAGTGCGTGATAATGTAGCCGAGGGTTTTGGCGAGAGTTTTGGGTTGATGCTTCAGCATGTTTGAGGCTCTGAGTTCTAAAGTGTGGAGTTTAGATTATAAGGTATCCGATGAATTGTTCAATCGAGAACTGGGTACTCGAGTGCCGGGGTTGGCGGGATGCACGGCAATCGAGGGCCTTGGGGAGTGTGGGCTGCCATTAGTTTACATAATATATATTATCAGACATTGCATCCCGGGGCATTCTTTTTCGGCTTGACTTGAAGCCGCCCTTCCAATATCTTATTTGAGCTTTTTTATGCGGGAATAACTCAGTGGTAGAGTGCAACCTTGCCAAGGTTGAAGTCGCGGGTTCAAATCCCGTTTCCCGCTCTCCATGGCAGATTAAGGGTGGTTCCGAAACCACCCCTTTTTTTTGTGGACTTCCAACCACTTCTGCCTATATTTGTAAATCATGAACCAAAGCGCGCTCGTTCAGCAATTCCATGCCAACAAAAGAAAAAGCTGCCAAACCCAGCTTGATGAGTTTTATTCCTTGTTCGCCTCCAAGGATTCCGTTCTGGTTACAATAGATCCCGACCCGGACGCCATCGCTTCGGCCCTTGCCGTTAAAAGGCTGCTCTGGCATAAAGTGGCATCGACTTCGATAGGGATTATCAGGCCCATAAGAAGGTTGAACAACCTGGCAATGGTCAGGCTGCTCCGCGTTCCTTTGTTTCTGTTAAAGACGCCCGACACCCACAAGTCAGACAAGGTGGTCTTAGTCGACGGCCAGCCATGTCACAATAATTCCTTCAGTTCTTTTCATTATACGGCAGTGATCGACCATCATCCGCAAACTGAGACGATGAACGCCGGCTTCACTGACGTGCGCCCGGAGTACGGGTCCACCTCCACGATAATGACACAATATCTCAGGGCCGCAAAGATCAAACCGTCTCAAGCCATTGCAACCGCTCTTCTCTATGGAATAAAAACAGATACCCGCAACTTTGAACGCCATACGTTAATCGAAGACATCGAGGCTTTCAGGTACCTCTTCGAATATGCAGACCATAACATTTTAGGAAGAATCGACATTTCAGACCTTTCGCTTAGTGACACCAAGATTTTCCACAAGGCTTTCGAAAGAAAACATGTAGTGAAGGACCGGATTTTTATATACCTTGACCAGGTGCCCTCTTCAGACATTTTGGTCGAGGTCGCCGAATTCATGCTCAAAATTCGCGACATCTCCTGGAGCATTGTGTCGGGTATCTATCAAGACAGCCTCATAATAGTTGTTCGAAACAACGGACATCGCAAGGACGCCGGTAAGCTGATCAGGCGCACGTTCGCATCCTTGGGATGTGCAGGCGGTCATCAGGCGATGGCCCGTGCAGAGATTCCGCTTAACCGCCTGTCTGAGGTAGTTGGGACTTTAACATCCAACTCGATAGAACGGTTTGTTCGGCGCAGCCTCTCTCCTTTTAGGAAGTATTAGCTAATCACGTGTATACCATTGATATAAATAATAATACTGACTATGAGCCAATGATCCGGGGAGGTCCGCCTCCGCTCAAGATGGTGGATATTTATACGGATGGCGCTTGTGCGGGCAACCCCGGGCCAGGCGGATGGGCCGCTATCTTACGCTATAAGGGATCTGAGAGGGAGATTTCCGGCTTTGAAAGCCAGACTACCAACAACAGAATGGAAATGAAGGCGGTAATCGAGGCCCTCGGGATGCTGAAAGAAGCTTGCCGGGTGAGAGTCCATGCCGACTCTCAATATCTGCGCAACGGGATTACCGTCTGGATACATGAATGGAAACGCAATGGTTGGAGGACCAAAGGCAGGCAGCCGGTTAAAAACCGTGAGCTTTGGGAGGCTCTCGACGATCTGGCGCAAAAGCACCGGATCGAATGGGTTTGGGTAAAGGGACACGCGGGCCATCCTGAAAACGAGCGTTGCGACGAGCTTGCCCGGCAGGAGATCGTCAAGAACGCAAAGGGTCTGGGTTCGGGAAGGGATAATCAGTGATGAGCGGGACTCTGGTCTATATACCTTCGGTTTCCCGGAATAACGATGGCTCCACCATACCCACCACAGAGCAGTCGCCAAATATGAAATCCCGACAAGATAGTAAATGTCGATTGCCTGCTTTTCGATTCCAAGAAAGAGTAGCCAACCACCCACACATGATGGCATCACGGAACAGCACATTCCGATGACACAAAGACCCTGTGCAGGAGTTGTTCCGCGTCTTGATCCCCTCGCAGTCAACGACTTCAGCACTTGACCTCCAAACAGGTAAGGGACAATCACAGGCATCATGCACAACAACAGCAAAAGAGTTGGTATCCAGGATCCGCCAAAAATCCCGTATACTGATTGTCCAGTCCAGGATGCATATTGGAGGACGACAACAGGGCAGAAAAGGATCAGGAATATCATAAGTCGAATCAATACACCGCCTTCCAGCCTTCCCCGCAAAAGACTGCGCCCAAAAGAAAAAGAGAGACAGATCAGCCAAAGTATTCTTACATGATCTATCCAGGTTCTGCGGGCTATTATCGCCGCTGCTGGGACAGCGCATGTTAATATATACAACAACAAAAGAATCCCTGTGTAAGCTAGACAAGCCCATCCCAGTATCTTCCTTGTCTTTTCCGTCACAACATATAACCCCTCTCAGCGCTTTCTCTTTTGTTCACTATTCACTATTCACTTTTCACTATTCACCGTTCCTCTGCTACCCTTGACGGCCTTCGATAATTTTTTTCAAATCGGGTTTGGAAACCTTTCCCATGGCATTTCTTGGCAACTCCTGAAACTCCAGCGCATCTTTGGGAACCTTGTAAGGAGCGAGCCGTTCCTTCCCCCAGGCTCTTAGTGCATCGGGATTCAAGCTCGCCCCTTCCCGCATCACCAGGGCGGCGACAACCCTCTCTCCCCAGACCGGGTCCGGTATTCCCACCACCGCGCATTCCTTGATGTCCGAGTGGGTAAGGAGGGTTTCTTCGATTTCCAGGGCTGAGACCTTGTAACCACCAGTCTTGATGATGTCCACGCTGCTGCGTCCGAGAATGCGATAGATCCCGTTCTGCTGTACGGCTACGTCGCCGGTTAAGAACCAACCATCCCGGAAAGCTTTCCTTGTTTCCTCCGGTCTGTTCCAGTATTCCACAAAGACCGTCTTGCCTCTCACCACGATCTCTCCCGGAGTTCCAGGTTCTGCCGGCGCCCCTGTTTCATCAGTTAACCTCGCTTCCACCCCTGGCAAGGGGGTCCCGACGCATCCGGGAAACCGTTTCCCATGAAGCGGGTTGGAAAGACACATGCCGATCTCAGTCATCCCGTATCTCTCCAGGAGGGTATGTCCGGAAATCTCCTTCCACCTCTCCAAGGTAGAGACCGGCAGGGCCGCTGAACCGGACACCATGAGCCGCATCCGGCTGCAGCCACGGGACATTCGTTCCCGTTCGGCAGGAGAAGCCTTCTCCCAGGCGTCTATAAGCCTTACGTAGATGGTGGGGACTGCCATAAAGAGGGTCAGACCGCCTTGGGCGATACAGTCCCAGACTTTCTGGGCTTCGAATGCGGGAAAGATCTCGCACACTGCCCCCACCCAGAGGGCGCAGGCGATGACGTTTACAATCCCGTGGATATGATGCAGCGGCAAAACTTCCAAAATCCGATCCTCTCCGGTCCATCCCCAAGCCTCAACCAGACTGGTAATCTGAGCGGCAATGTTTTCATGGGTGGTTACCACTCCTTTGGGCTTGCCCGTGGTGCCACTGGTGTAGAGGATCATGGCCCGCTGCGACTGCGCCACCGACGGCAGAGGACCCGCCGCATGGTCCAGCGCCTTGCTGCTGGATGCGAATCTAAGGTTGCGCTTCTCGGCCAGCGGATTGATCCGATTGACAAAATCCGGATGCGCCACCACCGCCACGGGGGTGGTGTCATCAAGAACGTATTCCAATTCCGGCTGAGGGTGGAACAGTGACAATGGGACGGCAATCCCCCCGGCTCGCCAGATACCCCACTGCAAGGCCACATACTGGAACCCCGGAGGGGCCAAAAAAGCCACTGGCCTTTGTTTTAAATCTACGGAACCGTCCAGGAGAAAGGACGCGACCTTGCCCGACGCGTCCACAAGTTGTCCGTACGTAAAACTGCCTTCCGGCGCAATGATTGCCGTTCGCTCGCCATACTGTTCGGCTCGTCGCGTGAGAAGTATGGACATGGCTGGCCCTCCCGGGAAATTTGTTCGAATCTCTTTTTTTGGCGGTCTGCTACCCGGAGCCGCCCTTAATAGTGCCGTAACCGCAATTACTTCGCCGGCCGGTTCTCCCCTGTCGCCACCACCGGCTTGGGCGGTTTCAGGGCCAGGCAACCCAGGGAAGCGGCCATGGCCACGCCCGCCAGAACATAAAAGCCGCTCACAAAGGTGCCGGTTACATCCACCAGCCGGCCGATGATAGGCGGCAATATCATCACGCCGGCCGCTCCCCAGGTGTTGACAAATCCCATGGCTACGCCGGGCGTGGCCGGACAATTGTCCCGGGCGCCGTTAAAAATACCGGCAAAGGGCAAGCCGGCCATAATGCCGGTAAAGATTATGGCCAGGGTGGCCATGCCCATCGTGGTTGATAGACCCATCCAGGCAAACCCCAGAGCCAGGCCGGCACAGGCCAGCACCAGGAGTGGTTTGGTAGAAAGAAGCTTGTGCCCCAGGATTAAACCACCCAGGGGCCGAGAGATAATCCCCAGTAACAACACGGTGGAGCCCACCATGCCGGCACTCTTGGGATCGAGGTGGATGCTCTTGATCAACAGCGTGTTGACCCATACCCCTGCGGCAATGATAACCCCAAAGCTGCCCAGTTGCGCCCCTGACAGCAACCAGATATTGGGGTTGGCGAGGACATTGGTCCAGTTGATCTTGGGACTGGCAGCATGAATGGGAGTATCGGGAGCAATGACATGCCACAGCACCGCCAACACTCCCGCCATGCTGCCGGTGACGAAGAAAACGCCATGCCAGCCCACCGCAGCCAGGAGTTGGGGCACACCGTATATGACGAACCCGGATCCCAGGAGAATGGAACCCCCATAAACTCCTTGGGCAAGCTGGATTTCTTTGCCGGCAAAAAATGTGGGGACATAGCGGGCTCCGGCGATAAACGCTGCACCTGTGCCTATGCCGATGATGAACTTCAAGGCGATGATTTGATAATAAGAGCTGGCAAGGCCGATGAGGCAGTTACCCACTGTGATGATTACCAGTGACCACAGGGCTACTCTTTTAGCACCCAGTTTGTCGGCCAGCGCTCCACCGGGTATCTGCAAGGCGCCATGCGTGAGAAAGATGGCGGTGGTCAGAAACCCCGCCAGTGCCAGGGTGATATTCAGGTCTTTGACCAGTGTCGGCACCAAGGGGCCATGGTTGGTATAGTTAGCGGAAAAAACAAACCCCAGGGCCGTAACAAATCCCAGTGCCTTCCATCTCTGTGCCCAGAATACTTCCATATCCATTTTTTGCCTTATTTTGAGATAAGAAAAAGCTGATAGGTCCCTGAATTTTTATTTAATAATGAGTAATAAAGCCATCCGGCAGTGCAGAAGACCTCACACGCGAAGGATAAAAATGGCCGCAATGAGGGTCACCAGAGGTCCTGTCGAGTATGTGGATGAGGATATACTTTTGATCGGAATAAGGCATCGAGTTGTGCGCTATGCATCCGAGCTGCACTTCGGGATCGGATTCCGCTCGAAAAACTTCCGGAACGCCCGAAAAACCTTAAGATTTTCCAATCGAATATGCAAGTGATATGTTATTCAGGAAACATCCCCATCACTGGATCGCGCTGACAGTACGCCAGGGATCGTGCCAAGGTCTATCGCGCGAGGTGGGCCCGCAGTTAAATTCCAGCCGGCCCGCTCAGTACATAACGACAGGCCCTTCCCTTCCCCGTCCTGAGGAGTCTGCCCGAGTCTACCAGTTCGCTCAGTTCGCGCAAGGCCTGGCGCTCGGAAATCTCGGCAAGTTGTGAGTAATACTTATTAGTAATGAACCCGTGTGTTTTTATGAATTCGATTGCACGCATCTGCCGTACCTTAAAGCCCGAATCGCTTAGACGGTCACCGGCGTTGAGCCCTGGAAGGGGCAAAATGCCCATAGCAGGGATTTTCCTGTCTTCGGTGGTGGTTGCAGGCGCCTCCGCACGAGGCTCTCTTACTTCGGGGGGCAGGTCCTTGACCAAAATTTCATGTCTGTCCGAAAGAATAATCGCTCTCTCGATAACGTTTTCCAACTCCCGTACGTTGCCGGGCCAGTGATAATCGAGAATGCGTTCCATGGCGGCCGAAGAGATGGAGATCATCTCCTGATGGTTATCCTTTGCGTACTTGGCAAGGAAGTGATTTACAAGCAGAGGCAGATCGTCGGTCCGCTGGCGTAACAACGGCAGATAAACATGGACCACGTTCAGGCGGTAATAAAGATCGCTGCGGAACCGCCCCATTGAGGCTTCCTCCTTGAGATTTCGATTAGAGGCGGCCACTACGCGGACATCGACCTTGAGGGTGTGGCTGCCCCCTACCCTTTCGAACTCCATTTCCTGAAGAATTCGAAGCAGTTTAACCTGGAGCGGAGCAGACATCTCGCTGATTTCGTCCAGAAATAGAGTCCCCTCATGAGCGAGCTCGAACCTGCCCTTCCGCTGGCTGATAGCGCCGCTGAACGCGCCCTTTTCATGCCCGAAAAGCTCGCTCTCAAGCAGTGTTTCAGGCAAGGCCCCGCAATTTACTGAAATGAATGGATGGTCTTTTCGCGGACTGTTGTAGTGTATTGCCCTGGCAATCAACTCCTTACCGGTACCCGAGTCACCCGTGATCAGAACGGTTGCCTTGGTCGGCGCCACTTTTTCAATCAGCTCGAATATGCGCTGCATCTGCGCGCTTTTGCCAATTATGTTTCCGAAGTGATACTTACCTTGCAACTCGCGGGCCATCTGCCGATTCTGCCTGATCAGCTTATAATGACTGATCGCCTTGCCGATGGTGAGTTTTAATTCCTCGTTCTTGAAGGGCTTTAAGATATAGTCGAAAGCTCCCTTTCGCATAGCTTGGACAGCCTTTTCTACGCTGCCAAAGGCGGTCATCATAATGACCGGAAGATCGGGCTGCCGCAGTTGAATGCGTCCCATAAAGTCCATGCCGTCCATTCCGGGCATTTTCATATCCGTTATGACCACGTCGAGCTCGTTTTCCTCGATGCATTCAAGCCCACGCAGGGCGCCTTCGGCGGTGATCACCTGATAGCCTTCTTCTGAAAGCAGCGCCTCCAGAACGAGCAGGTAATTTCTTTCGTCATCTACTATGAGAACTGTATTCATTCTATTCCGCAGCTTCCCCTTCGGCCTCAAATTCCGGTTGCGTAAGCGGGAGACGTATGATGAAGGTGGCGCCCTGCCCGTCGCGGCTAACCACTTCAATTTCGCCGCTGTGATTATCGATAATGGTCTGAACTATGGCGAGCCCCAGTCCGGTTCCTTTTTCGCGCGTTGTGAAAAAGGGATTGAAAATCTTTTTCATCGTCTCTTTGGGAATACCCGTCCCGGTATCCTGGACCTGGATTTCCACAAAAGAGGCGCCATCCCTTCCGTTGGTAATCGAGGTCCGCACGGTTAGTATTCCTCCTTCGGGCATCGCTTGGATGGAATTGGCGAAAATGTTGACAAAGGCGCGATAGAGAAGGTCCTGATCGGCCTCCAGGCAACAGTCCCCTTTCTGATAACTTTTTTGGACCTTGATTCGGAGCCGCTGACACTCAGCTTCCATTACCGAAAGATTCCTGTCCAGAATATCTTCAATCTTGCACGTCGCGGGCTGGAGCCTCTTGGGCCTGGCGAAATCCAGAAACTCAGTCAGGATATCGTTGAGGCGTGTGGATTCTTCTACGATAATCGAGGAAAACCTCTTTTGTTTATCGTCGTTCATGCGGCAATCGAGCAACTCTGCTGTGCTTCTTATGATACCAAGGGGATTGCGGATTTCATGGGATACGCCGGCAATCATTTCGCCAAGCGCAGCAAGCCGCTCCGATTGGTGAAGCTGCTCTTCGAGCTTGTATTTCTCCTGGCTTCTTGCTGCGATTATCCGCTCAGCGCGCCGGGCGATAAAGAGAATGGTGACAAAGAGGATGCCAACGAAAAGGAGAAAACTGAGTGCGACTATCCACTGAAACCGGTGTATGGTTACATAATCATGACTTATATCCTGTGTTATTTCAAAGACTCCGAGGACCTTTCCCTTTCTCCAGCTAAGCGGCTTCTCCTCCCACATCGGCAGATAGGTAATAAGCCTTCTGGCGCCGCTTTTAAGTTCGAATCCGAAAAAATTGCTCTGCTCGGCTGACATGATCGAAACGGATTCTTCGTTCAAAGCTCGAGTAAAAGGTTCCCCCAGGTTGCCCTTAGTGCCGATCAATTCCTTATTCGAACTATTGTAGGTCAGTATCTGGTCCAAATCGTAGATGTTCACGTGCTCCACCGACAATCCGTGGATCGTGTTTCTTACGACCTTGTCTAGCCTTTCATACTGGCTTTCGCGGCTAAGGTGGATTTCCCCCTCGGCGATCAGCGTAGGCAGGGTGAATTGGAAAAAAACCTGGTGATTGAGGTTTTCGGCAACAATGAGGGCGTATTGTTCGCTTTTCTTCAGCAGAATGGCCTTGGCTTTTTGCGAGATAAACCCGGACAGAACAATGGTGCAAACCATGATCACCATAAGACTTGAAAGCGCAAGATACTTGACCAGTTGAAACGGCTTGACGCTTTCCAGAACTCTTTTTTTTGCCTGAATCGATATCATGTTATTGAGCCGTCTTTTTTGTCCAATACTTGCTTTACCTTTGCGCGCCTTTGTTCGAGCTTATCTGTGAATCCGGCCTCCCATCCCCTGTTTTTGGGATCATAGAAAAGCACGCCAGCGAGTTCCCCGGGCATGTAGAGTTCGGGGAGCCACCCCTCTTCGAAATCGTGAGCGTATATGTATTCTCTGCCGTAGCCGAGTTTTCTCATAAGTCCGGTGGGCGCGTTGCGCAGGTGCAAAGGCACCCGGACGGCGCCAGTGTTTTTGGCGGATTCCAGAGCACGGTCCAAAGCGACGTAGAGCGAATTGCTCTTGGGTGCGAGGCAAAGATACACGACAGCTTGAGCAAGGGCAAGCTCGCCTTCGGGACTGCCCAGGAAATGATAGGCCTGGAAGGCGTTTACAGCCTGGACAAGAGCGGCCGGATCGGCAAGACCGATGTCTTCGGAGGCCATCCTTATGATGCGTCGGGCGAGGTAGAGCGGGTCTTCGCCGGCGTCGAGCATCCGGGCCAGCCAGTAGAGGGCCGCGTCCGGATCGCTTCCCCTGACGCTCTTATGGAGG
>Ga0187862_10005102_pt1 | contig 12228 bp, 10 predicted proteins | sample June2016WEW_10_1_FD_133003 | JGI IMG/M metagenome (GOLD analysis project Ga0187862, IMG submission 133003) | Peatland microbial communities from SPRUCE experiment site at the Marcell Experimental Forest, Minnesota, USA - June2016WEW_10_150 | ecosystem: Environmental > Terrestrial > Soil >...
CAAGCCCGGCGGATTTCTTATTGAAAACAACGACCGTCTGACGGTGTTGCAAGCCATTGCCCTAGCGCAGGGCACGAACCGGACTGCCTCTCTGAACCACGCCAAACTGATCCGCAAGACCGATGCCGGACGGGAAGAGTTGCCAGTTCCACTTAAGAAGCTCTTGGCTAACAAGGCCCCGGATTTAGTGATCGCGGATGGCGACATTCTCTTCGTTCCGGGCAGCACTGCGAAGAATGCGCTGCGCGACGCGGAAAGCATCTTACCCGCCGCCGCGGGCGCCGCCATTTACCGCGTTCCATAGCCGGTCAAAACTGCGAGATCAGCTTTGGGTATGCGTGCTGATAGAAACTTCGTCGCTGCCAGCAGGTTATGAGGCACGCGTTGCTCTAAGCTTCCAGCACGGGCACGTGCCGAAGTGATTATGAAGCACCGAAACCACATACTCTTGTTGTCGGTCTCAATTATGTATCTCGTCGGACAGATGGCGACGGGTACAAGCGTTTACGTGGCCGCATTGTTCAGTGTGGCGATTTTGTTTGGACTCTATTCCGTTTGGGCTGCCGGAGGGCTATTCACTGCTATTGGGGCCCTCAATGCCATTCTTATTGCGAAGTTCCTTCTGATCGGAATCGTTTTGAAGATCATGATGTGGGATCCTGCCGACAAGAACCTCTTGGCCGCCGACAGTACTGCGGCCGTCATGGCCTTTGGTTTCTTGGGGTTGTGGATCGGAACATCGATACAGCGTCAACTGCCGGCTCCGCGAGATCCATTCATACCTCAAATCACCGACCCTAGGATGTATCTCGCGCTAACGCTGGTATTTCTTGTTTTGGGTTACTGCGGTTACGCAATCGGGTTAAGTCCGGATTTGGCCGGCGAAGGTATCCAAACCGGGGGTGTCCTGGGAATTGCCCGTGTCTTTGGTGGCTTGAGATCGTTTGCGATTGTCCCGGCACTTTTTTATGCTTGGGCTCGCCGCAGCTCAAGATTCATGACTCACCCTTTGCCACTGCTTGTTTTGAGCGTCGGTATTGTTGGTGGGATTTTTTCCACTGCTAAGCTGGAGGCGATGGAACCCGTGGTTTCCTGGCTTTTGGTGGGCAGCTTGAGGTACGGCTTGCGGGACAAACGAATCATGATGCTGGGGGCCATGGCAGCACTGTACTATGCCGCGATTGTATACCCTTACTCGCAGTATGTGCGAAACCACGGCGGACGACAGGGCAGTTTATCCGCCAGAGTTCGCTCGATGGAGGATGTATTGTGGCTCGTTGTCACAGACAATGGATTTCGCCATGCTGTTTTGGAAAAGGGAGAGGACCCAAATTCATCGTATCTCGGCAGCGAAACGCTGAAGCCTTTTGGCAGATTGGCAATGGTCGGTCAAGCTGACAGACTAGTTGCAGCAACGATCCAGCAGCAGTCCTGGACGGGGTGGTATACAGTTAAGCACGACTTTGAGTTGGCGATTCCCAGTTTTATTTACCCGGAGAAACCGATCTTTGGCGCGGGAAACTACTTGGGGCACATAACAGGAGAGGTCGGACCCCAAGATGGAACAACGCAAGTGTCGTACGGGGTGATGGCCACTTTCTTCAGTGCGTTTTCTTATTCAGGTGCATTTCTAGGAACCATCGCATTCTTCTGCTGCTTCTACTACCTGCTGCGGCTTTTTTTCGGTAATCCTCACGCGACAGTATCTCCCTCCGAATCGACAATGTGGTTTGTTTTTATCGTGACTACCTTTCAACACAGCCTAGTGGAAGACACCGTGGCAGGACTCATGATTTCCGGTAATGTCCTCGCGGTCCTCGTAGCAACGTGCGTGATGGCAAGATTCATCTGTCCTTTGCTGCCGAACTGTGTAGCCGCCGAGGGTCTTGATTGAAAGTTCTTCTCCTAGCGAATTATCTGCATGATGAGCAGGAGAGCATGCAGCGTTTTGCCGCACTGATGTCCCGAGGCATCGTAGAGGCAGGTCATGAAGTGCGGATTTGCAGGCCCTCCGCTTTTCTGGGTCGTCTACGGCCCTCGGGACAGGGCATTGGCAAATGGTTGGGATACGGTGATAAGTTCGGATTATTTCCGTACGTGCTGCGATCTTCCCTCGGGTGGGCGGATGTGGTTCACATTTGTGACCATGCGAATTCTGTCTACTTAAGGTATATGAAGGGCGTTCCCCACGTGGTAACCTGCCACGATCTCTTGGCCATCCGTAGTGCCCTCGGAGAGATTCCGCAGAATCGCACTGGTTCGATGGGGAGGCAACTACAGCGACTTATCCTGAGAAGCCTGTCTGAAGCCCAGCACATCATGTGCGTGTCCGAAGCCACACGAAGAGATTTGTTACGTCTCGTCAACATATCTGAGTGCCGTGTCTCACTTGCTTACAACGCGCTGAACTACCCATATTCGCGCATGGACACGCGCGCGGCCGAATGCCGGGTTCGTGGACTCCTTATCGACCCGAGTCGATCCTTCTTCTTACATGTGGGTGGAAATCAGTGGTACAAGAACCGCCTTGGCGTATTAAAGCTTTTCTCTTTGCTTCGTCAGGTCGCTGCCGCAAGAGAATCGCAGTTGGTGATGGTGGGCAAACCCTGGACCGCTGAGATGCGACGATTCGTTGTGAAGCATGGAATGAATGACGCAGCTTTCGAGCTGACTGGAGTTTCTAACGAAGACTTGTGCGCTCTCTATTCAACCGCCACCATGATGCTGTTCCCATCTCTTCAAGAAGGTTTTGGATGGCCGATCGTCGAAGCACAGTCCTGCGGGTGCCCGGTTGTCACTTCCAGACGCTCACCAATGAACGAGGTGGGTGGTAACGCGGCAATCTACGTTGACCCTGACGACCTGGAGTCTGCCGCCGCCATTGTTGAGCGTTCTCTCAAGCTAGCTCCCAGCATGCGCGAGGCATCCATGTTGAATGCAAGACGCTTCAGCAGGGGGCCCTCCATGATCGAAAACTACCTATCGCTGTACGATAAAGTGCGGAATGAAACCTTTATGGGTCATCAGCTCAGTTCATCGACCGATGGCGAATCACCTGCGGTGATACGGCAGCAGCAGGCTTAAGCCGAAGCGTAGCACGAGGCTGCGAGTTGTATTGCTGGGACATACTTTCAGCTATCGCTTTGCGGGCGCGCGTATCGTGAACATTCTTCACATCATCAACTCAGTGAATCCCTCAGATGGCGGTCCTATCGAGGGTGTTAAGCAACTTGGAAGGATTTTCGTGTCAGGCGGACATCGAGTGGAAATCGCATCGCTCGATGCTCCGGATGCACCTTATTTGAAAGGGTTTCCGCTACCCGTCTATCCGCTTGGTCCGACGACACTCAGATATCGCTTTGGTACGCGGTTCATACCGTGGCTGCGCGCGAACCGGGGCCACTACGATGCCGCCATTGTTAACGGCATCTGGCGGTTCCACAGCTTTGGTGCCTGGCACGTCCTGCGCAATTCCAACACACCTTACGTTCTGTTTACCCATGGCATGCTAGATCCTTGGTTCAAGAAACACTATCCACTGAAGCATCTCAAGAAATGGATGTACTGGCCTTGGGCGGAATATCGTGTGTTGCGTGACGCGCAGGCTGTGTTGTTCACGTGTGAAGAGGAGCGTTTGTTAGCCCGGTCGTCGTTCTGGCTCTATCGCTGCAACGAGATAGTAGTACCCTACGGCACGGCCAAACCAAGCGGCGCTCCCGAGCAGGAGTTGCGGGACTTCTTCAGCCATTGTCCAGAGCTGCGCGGGAAGAAGTTGGCGTTGTTCATGGGGCGAATTCATCCAAAAAAAGGGTGCGATCTTCTCATCGAGGCTTTCGCCGAGGTCATGGCGCAACGTCTCGAGTGGCAGCTCGTGATTGCCGGTCCTGACCAAGTGGGATGGCGGAAGAAGCTGAATGATCGGGCAAGGCAACTCGGCATGTCCTCGCGAATCACCTGGACAGGAATGCTGAACGGTGCCGTGAAATGGGGGGCATTGCGGGCTGCGCAAGTATTCGTACTCCCGTCGCACCAGGAAAACTTCGGTATAGCAGTCGCGGAAGCACTGGCCGTCGGCGTGCCTGTGCTGATATCGAATAAAGTTAACATATGGCGTGAGATTGAAGCGGATGGAGCGGGAATAGTGGCAGAGGATGATCTGCGAGGCACTTGCAAGCTACTGCAAGCCTACCTGGAGATGCCAGAAGAGACATGCCGAGCCATGCGACAGAGGGCTCGCAAGTGTTTCGAGCGGAGATTCGAAATCACGAAAGCTGCGGAATCACTCGAAAAAGTCTTAGCTAGCGTCTCGAAAGCGAGTTAACCGATACGTGAAATAAGCCCAATGGAAGCCTTTTCTCAAGAATGCTTGCCAGGATCGGCAGCACAGACGAAACGCGCTTTAGACGATCTTATCTCAGTGTTGATGAGCGTTCCTACGGCAGTCAGCGATAGCCACCAGAAGTGATGAACGCCAATTGAAATCTACGGTGGTCGATTGGCAGTCCTACTGCTCGGAGAGTTTCTATGCGAATTCTGGTTCTGGCAATTCACTATTGGCCCGAGCAAACCGGCATTGGTGCTGTCCTTACGCGGCGATGCGAGTATCTGGCCTCGGTGGGGCATGAGGTCACGGTCTGCACTGGGATGCCGTTCTATCCGCAATGGCAGATTCATCCCAACTACACGCGCAAACTGTCTTTCCGTGAAGAGCACAACAGCGTCACCATATTGCGTTCTTGGATGTGGGTGGCCGAGAAGGTGACGTCAGCCAAGCGCGTGCTGTTCGAAGCATCCTTCTTAGCGACTTCGTTACTGAACGCAGTGCGGAGTCGCAAACCGGAGCTGCTGTTCGCGGTGTCACCGCCTTTGGGTCTTGGACTTTCAGCGGTGCTACTGAGTCGGTGGTGGAATATACCTTACGCATTTGACGTACAAGATCTGCAGCCGGACACCGCCGCCGATCTTGGGATGTTACCCCGGCCGGTTTTGCCTGTGTTGTATTGGATGGAATCGATGGCTTATCGAAATGCCAAGCTGATCCTGACAATTACAGAGGGCATGCGGAAGAGAATTGCAGCAAAAGGAGTTCCGGAGGGCAAGGTTGTGCTAGTACCGGCAGTGGCAGATAATGCCGCTTTCTGTGTGGGAAGCTTGGCGGAAGCCCAGAGATTTCGCATCGAACACGGCCTTGATGGCAAGTTCATCGTCGCGCATTCCGGCAATATGGGGGTGAAACAGGGGTTGGATGCCGTACTCGACGCAGCTTTGCAGTTGAAAGAGCACCGAGAAATTGTGTTTCTTTTGGCCGGCGACGGCGCGATGAAATCACATTTGAAAAAGCGGGTGGCCGCACTCGCGCTGGATAATGTCCGTTTTCTTCCGGTGCAGGAAAAGGCAGAATTCCTGCAAATGTTGGCTGCAGTAGAACTGGCTCTAATTGTCCAGCAATCAACAGTGTCGGACATTGTTTTTCCGTCCAAGACGGTGACTCTCCTATCGGCGGCGCGGCCAATCGTGGCGTCGGTCAGCGCCGAATGTGAAACTGGACGCGTCATCCGCCGATCCGGGGCGGGTGTAGTAATCGAGGCTGGCAATGCTGAAGCGTTGGCAGCAACCATCCTTGACCTTTTACGCAATCCGCAAAGACGAGCGACCATGAGCAGTTTCGGTCGAAGATACGCACTTCAGAACTGGGACGAAACGCGGATCCTTCCAGCCTTTGAATCGCATCTGTTGAGAGCTGCCGGCACTGAACCACACGCGCAAGCGGAAATCCAAGCGGTTGCATGATTCGAATCACAGTGAAATCCACAATATTCGTGGCGATTTGTCTCATCGTGACTTGTGCGGCTGCCAATGGGCAGGATCATCCTAATGTTCCGAGCTCGGACATTGATCGCAGTGTCCAGGTGGTGGATGTTTCCGTCCATGCTGAGGTTGATGAGCAGGCGCACGAGCCGGCTCCCCCGGGAACCTCAGCTAAGTTGACAATGTCTCTGCGTCCCGTAAAACCAGCTGCCACTGCAGTGTGGTCTCACACGGCTATGACTGCTCCCGGTGAGGCAAGTCAAAGCGACAAACTGACTTTCAGTGGCCCATCTTTTCATCCGAGTGCACAAGCGCCCATCGCTACCGTTTCGCTCGGTCTCATCGGCGCCGCTGCGAGCGCTTCCGGTAGGGGCGGCCATTCAGAAACACTCGATCAACGTCCAGGACTTTTCACCATTTTAAGTACCCATCGCACGGACAATGGTTCGACACCATCTTTAGGAATAAACGCAGTGCCTCCGCTGCCTTCTTCACTGGACGAAACGCGAAAGCTCACCGGGCGATTTGAACGCAATGAGCCAGGTGTGGCGAGCTCCTTCTCTTTCCACGAGGGGACATTTGCCAGGCACAAAGGCCAGAGCGGCATGCGGAAACGCAAACGTTCTGAGCAGATCGCGAATAGCGCTAGCATGGGCGCCTCGCCCAAGTCTCGAGCAGCTGTGACGCACAAGCCGCTCGAGAATAACCCCCGATAAAGTCTGCAGTTGTGTAAGGAGGTACTCTTGTCAACGCGCGCATTAATCACAGGGATTACTGGCCAGGATGGCTCCTATCTGACGGAACTGCTGCTGGGCAAAGGCTACGAAGTTCACGGAATTATCCGCCGCGCCAGTACCTTCAATACGGACCGCATCGACCACATCTACGAAGATCCGCACGGGGACGACCGACGCCTACATCTTCACTACGGGGATCTATCAACCTCGGAGCAGCTCACCAACCTGGTCTACAACATGCAGCCGGATGAGATTTATCATTTGGGCGCTCAAAGCCATGTACGGGTAAGCTTCGACGTGCCAGAGTTCACCGGCGACATCACCGGATTAGGGACGACGCGGATCCTTGAGGCAGTACGCAACAGCGGTATAACCTGTCGCTTTTACCAGGCTGGCTCTTCGGAGATGTTCGGTTCAACACCACCTCCTCAATGCGAGTCGACTCCTTTTCACCCTCGCAGCCCTTATGGCGCAGCCAAAGTATACGGTCACTGGATGACTGTGACCTATCGCGACGCTTACGGGACGTTTGCATCGAACGGCATTCTCTTCAATCATGAAAGCCCACGGCGAGGAGAAACCTTCGTTACCCGCAAGATCACCCGGGCTGTCGCCGGAATTCACGCCGGTAGGCAAACGAAGCTCTATTTGGGAAACCTGGATGCACGCCGCGACTGGGGCTATGCTCCAGAATATGCGGAGGGTATGTGGCGGATCCTGCAACAGGACGCCCCTTCCGACTATGTACTGGGGACCGGAGAGGCACATACGGTTCGCGAGTTCTTGGAAGAGGCATTCCGCTACCTCGACCTGGATTGGAGAGAATACGTTGAGCTCGATCCTCGATATCTGCGTCCTGCGGAAGTCGGTTTTCTTCTCGCTGATGCGAGCAAAGCCCACCGGGAGCTGGAATGGGAACCTAGGATCAAATTCAGAGAACTGGTTCGCATTATGGTCGATGCCGACCTGGAAGCAATCGGAGTGGCGCCAAAGGGTTCGGGCCGCGCAATCTTGGAAGAACAATTTGGCGAGTGGCACCAGTGGGCGGGATCTGTTTCGAAATGTCTGGAGGCTGCCGCCGGTACTGCGCTCGGCGACTAAGCTCATCGCGGTGCAGGAAAACGGGATGAATTCTGAATCAAAGATCTACGTGGCAGGTCACCGCGGTCTTGTCGGCTCAGCTATAGTTCGTGCGCTGAACAGCTCAGGCTACAGTAACCTCGTCCTCCGAACGCACGAGGAGTTGGACCTCACTGACCAGGCCGCCGTCCGCAATTTCTTCAATCGCCAACGGCCTCAATATGTTTTGCTCGCGGCCGCGAAAGTCGGGGGCATTCTAGCAAACAGCACCTACCCGGCTGACTTCATATTTCAGAATTTGCAGATGCAAGCGAACGTAATCGATAGCGCACACAGAACCGGGGTCGATCGCTTACTTTTTCTCGGATCGAGCTGTATCTACCCGAAATTTGCCGCCCAGCCCATCAGAGAAGAATCCCTGATGTCCGGTCCTCTCGAATCTACAAATCGTCCTTACGCCGTGGCAAAGATCGCAGGAATCGAGATGTGCTGGGCGTATAACCGCCAGTACGGCACGCGCTATTTAGCTGCGATGCCGACCAATCTTTATGGACCAAACGATAACTATGATTCGGAGACATCTCATGTCATACCAGCGCTTCTCCGCAAGATGCACGACGCCAAAGTAAACGGCCAGAGAGAAGTGGTTTTGTGGGGAACCGGGACCCCTCGCAGGGAGTTCCTCTATAGCGGGGACCTGGCAGAGGCGTGCCTTTTCCTGATGAAACTCAACCAGGAGGCGTGGAACTCTCTGGTTGCAAGCGAAACAAATGCGTCGTTGATCAATGTGGGCAGCGGTCAGGATCAAACGATTCGTGAGCTCGCAGAACTCATAGCCGAGATCGTGGGCTTCGACGGCGTGTTGCGATTCGACCCTAGCAAGCCAGATGGCACGCCGCGGAAGCTCCTCGATGTTTCCCGGCTCGGTTCTCTCGGCTGGCAGCCGAGGATTGCCCTCCGTGAAGGTCTGGAACGTGTGTATGAGAACTTCTTAATTCTTTCAGATAAGACCCTCCGCGCCCAAAATTATGAACCCCTAGTCATCTAGAAGACTTTTACAAGGCCGATAGCAGTGATTCGGAATATTCATTTTGATCTGATGACGCAATTAGATTTGAGTCGCGGCACTAGGAGGTCTCGTCTTTGCTGGCTTTGCAGGGGAGCCATAGGCAATGACACCGGGTGGTAGATCGCTGGTTACGGTACTTCTTGCTCCTACCACTGTGCCGAAGCCGATTTTGACACCCGGGCAGACAAACACATCCGTTGCTATCCAACATTGATCGCCGATCTCGATCGGCTGGCTCGTGATAGTGAATTGCACATCCTCAATTTTGTGGCTTCCGGCGCATAAATAGCTTCTCTGCGAAATGACGGTGTGGTTTCCCACTTTGATGTTTCCCAGGGTGTACAACACAACTTCGTCGCCAATCCACGAATAGTCGCCAACGCTGAGCTTCCACGGGTACGTCACTGACACGGACGGCCGAACCATTACGCCTTTTCCAATCTTTGCTCCGAAGCAGCGAAGCAAGAAAGCTCGCCAGCGATAGAACGCTTGTGGAGATGTACGAAACAGAAGAGTCTCTACGATCCACCAAAGCTGGACAAACCATGCGGGGCGACCCCGAAATCCAGCTGGCATGAGGAACAAAGAAAGATCCTGATATTCTTGCGACATACTTTTCTCGACCGGCCCATTATAGCGGGACCAATTTTTTGACCGGGCGCTGATGGTTCCCGGCGATGATCTTCCCCACGTTATGAGTTCAGCTTTGGACCAAGCCGAGGTTAATGGAATCGCGGCCAGCCGCCCGGGCTTGCGCGGCCGCCTCATACTCGGCTTGGGGGCAACGGCCCTCGGTCCGGTCATTGCCGCCATCATCCAGTTGGGGTCAGTGCCCTTGTTGCTGCACGCCTGGGGCGCAGCCCGGTACGGCGACTGGCTTTTGCTCTCCGCCATACCGGCCTACCTGACCTTGAGCGACTTGGGATTTGGCGACGCCTCCGGTAGCGACATGTCTATGCGCGTGGCCGCGAACGACAAAGCCGGTGCATTGCGGACCTTCCAGAGTTCCTGGGTGCTGGTAACCGCTGTCTCTTTAGCGACACTTCTAGTGGCCGCCGTTTTCGTCTGGTGGGTTCCCTGGCAACGCTGGCTAAAACTATCCAGCATCTCCAACTCTCAGTCCGCAACCGTTCTTCTGATTCTGGCTGCCTGGGTCGTAGTTGCCCAGCAGAACGGAGTGGCCGAAAGCGGCTACCGCTGCGACGGCAACTTTGCCATCGGGACGTTCTGGATCGGCGTCCAGCGCCTGGCCGAGGTTTCGACTGCGACCACCGTCGCCCTCCTTGGGGGAAGCCTGCTGGCGGTTGCCTTTACCTACTTGGCGGTTCGCTTCGTAAGCACCATCGCTTACGCTCTTTTTCTCCGCCACAGAAGTCCCTGGATTCACTACGGCCTTCGCCATGCCCGGTGGGGTACCATCAAACAACTGGCTGCTCCCGCCTTCGGTTTTGTTGCCTTTCCCGTCGGCCAGGCGCTGAGCTACCAGGGATTCACCATCCTCGTCGGCGCTCTTCTGGGGCCGTTGGCCGTGGTTTCATTTTCTACTCTGCGGACGCTCTCCCGCCTGAATTTCCAGCTGATCGCGGTGCTCAAGCACGCGCTTTGGCCGGAGCTTTCCATGGCTTTCGGCGCGGGAGACATTTCTCTCGCACGGCGCTTGCACCGCCATGCCTGCCAGGCGTCTCTCGGGCTCTCGATCTTCGGCGGAGCGCTTCTCTGGCTTTTCGGTCCATTCATCTACCGCTTCTGGACCCGACAGAACGTCGCCTTTGACGCCGCCTGCTTTCACATTCTGCTGTTGGCGGTTGTCACGAACTCCCTCTGGGACACCAGTGCGGTAATACCCATGTCCATCAATGGCCATTGCCGCATCGCGGTGAACTACGCTGGCGCCGCCATGGTTTCTTTGGGACTGGCCTGGGCGCTCATACCCCCGTTCGGGATCGTCGGCGCGGCCTTGGCGCTCCTTGCCACTGACGCCTGGATGACCAGTCTGGTCCTGCGCACGACCCTGCGGCAAGTGCAGGACAGCCTGAAGAAATTTATCGCCGCGTTGTTTGTGATTCCCGTTTTTCGCCAAGCCGTACCCGTCGCGCCAGATGCCTAATCATTTTGCCGCTCAGGCGGCAATTCCTATCATAATATGAGGGTCGTTCTCTCCACCATCGGAAGGTTCCACACCTTCGATCTCGCTCGCCAGATTCACCGGCGCGGCGCGTTGACCGCAATTTTCTCGGGCTACCCGTGGTTCAGGCTCAAGAACGAGGGATTACCTAAGGACAAGGTCAAGACATTTCCGTATCTTCATGCACCTTACATGCGATTTGCGCCCCGCTCCGCAGCGATCCGCCACTGGTGGGAGTGGCACGACGCCGTCCGGTTCGACTGGCACACGGCGCGAAACCTTCCTCCATGTGATGTGTTTTGCGGACTTTCGGGATTTGCCGTCCGCACCAGCTGCGTAGCCAAGTCTCGGGGAGCCAAACATGTGTGTGATCGGGGGTCATCGCACATTCGCTTTCAGGCTCGTATCCTTCGTGAAGAATACGAACGGCAAGGGATCCCCTTTCCTGGCATACCCCCCCGCGCCATTGCTCGTGAGGAAATGGAATACGAATCGGCGGATGTCATCACCGTACCGTCGACGTTCGCGCTGAACACGTTTGTGGAATGCGGCGTGCCTCGCCACAAGCTGCGTCTGGTTCCATATGGCGTCGACCTCAGCGCCTTTTATCCGTGCGCACAGAGGAACGACCATGAGTTTCGTGTGCTGTTTGCCGGGAATGTCGCGGTGCGAAAAGGCGTGCGCGACTTGCTCGATGCCTTTCTGCAACTTTCCTGCGAGCGCAAGCGGCTTGTCTTCGTGGGGTCGATCTCTCCTGAATTGGAAAGCTGCTTCCGGCAATGGCGTGGGGATTCACGGATCTCTGCCCTGGGGAAGGTCTCCCAGCCACGGCTGAAGGAAATTATGAGCGCCAGCGATGTGATGGTTCTGCCGAGTGTCGAGGAAGGACTTGCGTTAGTGCAGGCGCAAGCCATGGCCTGCGGCTGTCCGGTGATCGCATCCGAAAACACGGGCGCTTCGGATCTCTTCACCGACGGCAGGGAAGGCTTCATCGTGCCAATTCGTGATCCGAATGCGATTGCCCAACGCCTGCAGCTATTGGCAGACAGCGCAGACCTCAGGTTGCACATGAGCAAAGCCGCGCTGGAGCGGGTCAAGTCGATTGGTGGCTGGGCAAGGTATGGCGAGAAGATGTACGAGCTCTTCTCAGAGCTGACCGCGCAGAACTGCCCTGCGATTCTATCGGCGGCATCATGAATGCCTGATTACCATGACGGGCGTATGCGCTCCATCCGAGGGAACTTTGGTTGTGAGGCACAACTTGCGATGAACTCGTCCGGGATAAGGCTAAGCTACCTCACCGAAAAGCTGGGACAGTCGATACTCCGAATCGTTCCTCAGACGGCGTGTGTTCGCGTGCTGTCTGGGCCACTTCGTGGAAAGAAATGGATAGCGGGAGCGAGCACGAA
>Ga0187862_10005103_pt1 | contig 12227 bp, 10 predicted proteins | sample June2016WEW_10_1_FD_133003 | JGI IMG/M metagenome (GOLD analysis project Ga0187862, IMG submission 133003) | Peatland microbial communities from SPRUCE experiment site at the Marcell Experimental Forest, Minnesota, USA - June2016WEW_10_150 | ecosystem: Environmental > Terrestrial > Soil >...
CGGTTCTTACTATAGGGCTCAACCAGGAGGAAAACGATCGCTGGTACGACGCAATATGCCAATGCGCCGGCCACCGTCTCAGGCAGCACTCCGACCTTTCCTTGAGCGCGCTCCGCAGGACGCATGGCGTGCCCACAACCCGGACAAAAGGCCGCAGTATCGGGCATGGACGCGGCACACTGAGGGCAGGAAATGGACATGAATGAGAGCAAACCCGCTGCCGCGCACCTTATCAGAATGCAGTGTGGCAAGGCAAACCCCGGAATTTCCGCAGGCGGACCGTAACTATACAGGCGCGAAGTCCGCTATAATCTTCTACTTACTCATGGACTTCGATCAGCTTATTACTTTTCTCGAGGTGGCACGGCAGCGCAGCTTCTCTCGCGCGGGAGAGAAAGTCTTCCGTTCCCAGTCGGCGGTCAGCGCGCAGATCCGCCAACTCGAGCAGGAATACGGTGACCGCCTTCTCGACCGCTCGGGCAAGACCGTCAAGCTCACTCCCGCCGGTCAAATCTTCTACGAATATGCTTTGCGCCTGAAGAGTCTCCGCGACGAATCGCTGGTAGCCGTCGCGGACCATGGCCACACGCCCCGTGGCACCCTCATGGTCGGCGCCAATGAAGCCACTTGCCTCTATGTTTTGCCTGAGGTTTTTGCCGAGTACTGCCATCGTTATCCTGATGTGCAAATCAGCATCTATCGAAACTTCACCTACAAGATTGTCGAGAAACTGGAGAATGGCTCGCTCGATGTGGGCATCCTGAGCCTGCCGGTGCAGTCTCCCAGCTTGAAGATCCAACCCATCTTCCGCGACCGCCTCATGTTGATGGTGAGCCCCCAGAACCCGCTCGCCAAGTTGAAATCGGCGCCGGTCAGCGAACTCGTGAAGTATCCTCTGCTTCTGCCCAAGACCGGACACACGCGCCGGCTGCTGGATAAGCTTTTCCGCGAGTACCACACCGAACTCAAAGTCCGAATGGAATTGCCCAGCATCGGAATGATCAAGAGCTTTGTCGCGGCCGATCTCGGCGTCTCCCTAATCAGCGCATCTTTTGCGCGCGACGAAGTGGCCGCGGGTCGCGTAAAGTTGATTGAGTTGGAAGGCGCCGAACTGTGGCGCGAACTCGGCCTCGCCTACCGCCGCGACCGTACTCTCTCCGTCGCCAACAAAGCATTCATTGCAGTGGCGCGGCAGCTCTCAAGTTACGTCAAGAAGACGGACGCCACGGCCCACGCATAAATTCTTCCTCATGCATCGCTTCCGGCGGATTTGCTCAACGCCTGCGGTTGAATAATGTGCAATCCGCACTCGGTCTTGGCAGATCCAGACCAGCGCCCTGCCCTTGGGTCTTCTCCCGGCCGCACCGCCCGCGTGCAATGAGTGCAGCCGATGCTGGGGTAGTCCTGATCGTGTAATGCGTTGTAGGGCACTTCATGCTCGTAGATGTATCGCCACACCTGCTTTGAGGTCCAGTCGGCAATCGGATTGATCTTCACCAGACCGAATTTGTCGTCCCACTCGATCTTGCCGGCGCGCGCGCGCGCCGCCGTCTGATCGCGGCGAATGCTGGTAATCCAAGCCTGCAGTGAGCCCAACTTGCGCCGCAGCGGCTCGACCTTCCGCATATTGCAGCATTGATCGGCATTCCGTTGCCACAGCGCCGGACCATGAACCCGCTCTTGTTCCTCCGGCGAAGCAAGCGGAAGAACCCTTTCAATCACGATGCCGTACTTCTGTTCCACCCGGTCCATCAGGTTATAGGTCTCAGGAAATAGAAATTCGGTATCCAACGTAAAGACGCGAAAATTCTGCCGCACCCGCGAAGCAATGTCGATCAGCACCATGCCCTCGGCGCCAAAAGCAGAAGAGATGGCTACTGCATTTCCGAAAGTATCGAACGCCCATTCAAGGACGCGCTCGGGCGTCCAGGCTTCCGCGGTAATCCGCAGTTCTGCAACTTTGTCTTTCATGCCAAAGGCTCCTCATCTGGTCTCGCGGTCTCGACCGGCAAAAGAACGCTTCGGGCAAACGTGGTAGCCAATCCCTGCTCTGGCCCAGGAAAGCTCGCCACTTCCTCGGCTAACCCGCGATCGGCGAATCTCACCACCTCACCAACAACCAGCAGCGTTGGAGATGCGAGCCTTGGCGCCCGGGGGAGATCCGAAACCGTCGTGCGGTGTATCCGCTGCTGCGGAGTTGTCGCGCGGGAGATAATTGCGCAAGGCGTCTGTTCTGCGAATCCGGCGGCTGTGAGCCTGCTGGAGATGTCGGCGTAGTTGTAACCCGGCATGTAAACGATGAGGGTCGATTCGTCTGACGCAACCCGGCTCCAGTCCGAGTCGTCGTTTCCCGCCGCGCGATGGCCAGCCATCAACACCAGGGTGGAGGAAGTTTTCCGATGGGTCAGCGGGATTCCCGCTGCAGCCGCGGCCCCCAGGGCCGAGGTGACACCGGGAACAATTTCATATTCAATGTTTGATCGTCGCATCTCTTCGATCTCCTCTCCGGCGCGGCCAAAGATCAGCGGGTCTCCACTCTTCAGCCGCACCACCTGCAATCCCGAAGCAGCCCGCGTTACCAGCAGAAAATTGATCTCCTCTTGACGCATCGCCTTGCTCCCGCAGCGCTTGCCCACGTTCTGCACTTGGGTAGTTGGCGGAATCAGATCCAATATTTCGGGCGCGATCAGATCGTCGTGCAGCACCACGTCGGCGCTCCGCAGCAATCGCAGAGCCTTCACCGTAAGCAACTCCGGATTGCCCGGACCCGCGCCCACCAGATACACCTTGCCGCTCATGCTGTTACCCTCCTGTCGTTCAAGGTCTCGTCTTTCGCCGACTCTTCCGCCAATGCCGCCTTCAGAGCCTCACGGCTCGCCAGCGAATGCAACAACTCGCGCTTGCGTTGTGGGTCCAGATCACTGGCCAGCACCAGCCTTCGCGTCTCCCCCAGCTCCGCAACCCAGCGCGCGTATCCCGGACCAAACTGCCGTTCCAACTGTTGCCGGAGCTTTTGCGACAGAGAAGGACTCTGCCCACTGGTTGAAATCGCAATCTGCAGATCGCCCCGCCGCACCACCGCGGGATAGTAGAAGTCGCAATACTCCGGGACGTCCACCACATTGCACAGAACTCCACGCCGCTGCGCCTCCTGATAGATCGATCCGTTGAGCGCGCGCGAGGCCGTGGCGACTACCGCCAGAAACGTTCCCACCAGATCGCCGTCACCGAACGCACGCAGTTCCAGCGTGATCTTTCCAGCTCTCGCCCACTCATGCACCGCTTCGCTCGCCTCCAGGGCAATCACGTGAATACACGCACCTGTCCCGATGAGCCCGGCGATCTTAGGCTCGCCAACCTTGCCGGCGCCGACCACCAGGCAACGTTTGCCTTCGAGTTTCAAGAACATGGGAAACAAGCTGCTCATTGTGATTCTCCAGATGCTCCGTTAACCTTCCACTCCACTGGGCACGCGTCCCTCCGGCAGATCGCGTGCGACCGCTTCCACGAATTCTCCTGCCAGGAAGTTGCGCAGCTCCGTGTCGCTGTGCCGGGCAAAAAAATGCCGCAGGTTCTCATCCGGTTTCGCATCGGCGAGGTACCTGCGCAGAAGCCGCTCGATGGCTTCCGGAACCTCAGTCGCGAGGCAGCGATATCCCACCGGTCTCGCAATGCCCTGATACAGGCCGACCGCTCCGCCCAGGCAGAAGTAATAGGCATCTAGCATTTGCCCGTTGACCTTGAGCTTCTTGCCTTCGATTCCGATGTCGGCGATCCAGTGTTGTCCGCAACTGTTCGGGCAACCCGTGACGTGCAACTTCAGGTGCTGATCAAAACCGGGTAAGCGCTCTTCTAATTCCTCCACCAGCCAGCGGGAGAAGCTTTTCGTCTCCGTGATCGCCAGCTTGCAAAACTCCGTACCGCTGCACGCGACCGCGCCCCGCCAAAACGGCGACCCGCTCACCGGCAGGCCAATCGCGCCTAATTCCTTAGCCAGCTCGTCCGCTTGCAGTTGGGGCACGTTGACGATCAGCAAGTTCTGCATATTTGTAGTGCGCAACTCGCCGCTCGCGAATCGTTCGGCCAGATTCGCCGCTGCATCCATTTGTTCGGGAGTGATCCTGCCTCGGAGGACAGCAGCCCCCACGTAGCAAAGGCCCGCCTGATTCTGCGCATGAATTCCTATGTGATCGCGGTAAACATCTGCCGGCGCTTGCTCGGGCTCGGCAGGATCGAGTTGAAATCCAATCCGCCGTTCCAGTTCTTCCTGAAAAGCCTGAGCCGTCCAACCGTGCCGCAGGAAGAGAAACTTCAGCCGCGCCCGCTCGCGGTGCTCGCGCAATTGATCGGAATCGCGAAACAACTCGGCAACTCCCTTAATTACCGGCAGAACCTGATTCCAGCGCACGAAAGCATTCAGTCGTGCGCCCAGATAAGGCTCGGTGGAAAGTCCGCCGCCCACCCGAAGTGCAAAACCAATCTCAGACTCTCCCTGCACCACACGCTCGACCGCGGTCAGCCCGACGTCGTTGATCTCCGGGTACGGGCACCAGACGCGGCATCCCGTGATGGAAATCTTGAATTTGCGCGGCAGGTTGTAGAACTCGGCATTCCCCGCCAGCATTCGATCCGCTTCCAGCGACAGGGAGGAAGCATCGCAGATCTCGTCCGCATCCACGCCGGCGACGGGGCAGCCCGTAATGTTTCGAGTAACATCGCCGCAGGAACCGGTCGTATTCAGCCCAACGCGCCAGAGTTGCTCCAGCACCTCCGGGAGGTCCTCAATCGTGATCCAGTGCAACTGAATGTTCTGCCGCACCGTGAGGTCGGCGCTCCCGCGCGCATAGCGGCGGCTTATTTCAGCGATAGCTCGCAATTGGTCCGCTCGCAGCAGTCCGTTGGGAATACGAATCCGCAACATGAAGAATGGCAACGCGAGTCCCTGGCCGTCCTTGCCGCCAACCACCCCAACTCCGTCGCCCTGCGTATAGACTCCCCACCAGCGGAAGTACGTCCCAATCCACTCCGCTGGAATTGCGTCGAAGCCTCCTCGCGCAAAGCGGCGAATCTCGGCCAGGCCGTCCCAGGGATTCATGCTCCGCTTCAGCCGTTCCACCTTTTGCGCTTTCGTTTCTTTGATCGTGTCTGCCATAAAGTGATTTACCGCCAACTGATTTGCCGCCAAAAAGAAAAACCCACCGCCAGATGCTCTCTGGCGGTGGGTTATTAAGTGCTGTGATCCTTATGAAATCTCTAAGTCAGCAGCCTCCCCGCGCCAGAGCACACGCATGCACAACAACAACATGCACACATACACATCTGGCGAAGATTGCTGAACCTAGTCATACTTTCTGAATAATAGGGGGAGGCAAACGACGCGTCAAGTTACCATCCGCTCCCTGGGATGAATAATTTCGATCCAAGGCATCGGGTTTGCGCATCGCGGGCACAATGCAGCAAGAATGCTCGCCCCGAGCGCCGCTCAGGCTGCGTGAATGCGCCGACCTTTTACACTTTGAAGAACTGTCGCCGGAAGCTGTAGCACCCGAACGCTTGCGTTCTTCTTCGTCTTTACGCGAACTGCAATACCATCGGCTTCCGGAAATGGGTCGGAAAGCACTTCAAAGTCCTCCCCATAAAGCCGGATTCGTCCGGAAGCGGCAAAGCCGAGATGCTTCACGTGGGCACAGATTTCAGCAACAGAAGGTGATTCAGTATTATGGCTGGTCATGATATTCCCATTATAGTCCTCGGTCGGCAGTAAGTCCCGGCCTTCCCGACAGACCGAATGGCTCAATGTTATCAATAACTTGAGATAGATTCTGTCCCAATCGGTTGGCCGTAGTATCCTCGCGAGGAACAGAATTTATCGTTTTCCCGATTCGGCGAAAGGACCACCGTGGCGCATAACGAAAAGGCCTATAACCGCTTCTTGCTCTTGGTGGCAGGACTGGGTGGCTTGCTCTATGGAGTAGATGTCGGCATCATCGCTGGCGCTCTGCCTTATCTGGAGGCCACTTCCGGTCTGAATGCGGGCCAGCTTTCGAATGTCGTCGCGGCCGTGCTCCTCGGCAGCGTCATCTCAACCCTGTTCGCTGGAGCACTGGCAGACTGGATGGGCCGCAAGCTCCTGATGACGCTCAGCGGCGTGCTGTTCGTCGTCAGCATTCCACTGATTGCGCTCTCCCACGGCTACGGACCGTTGATTCTCGGCCGCCTTCTTCAGGGCATCAGCGCCGGCTTGATCGGTGTAGTGGTCCCGCTCTATCTGGCTGAGTGCCTGGCGGCGTCGAATCGCGGCAAGGGCACGGGCATCTTCCAGTGGCTGCTGACCCTCGGCATCACGACCGCCGCCATAGTCGGCATGTACTTCAGCATTCGCGTTGACGAAGTTGCAAAACTCGGCGATGCTGCCCGGCTCATCGCCTTCAAAGACACAGCTTGGCGCAGCATCTTCTGGGTTTCGTTGCCTCCTGGCCTCCTGTTCGTGATCGGCAGCATCATGGTCGCGGAGTCGCCGCGCTGGCTGTATCGCCGTGGCAAAAGCGTTGCTGCTCGCGCCGCTCTTCTGCGTTCTCGCACGCCCGAGCAAGCCGACATCGAAATTCGCGAAATGCAACAAGCTACAGCTTCCGAAAAAGCCCAGACCTCAGCTGGAACCAAGATAAAAGAATCGCTCTTGCACCGGAAATACGTGATTCCGTTTGTCCTGGCCTGTGTGATCCTCGCCTGCAACCAGGCCACCGGCATCAACTCCATCATCGGCTATAACACCAACATTCTTCTGCAGAGCGGACTCTCCGATGTTCAAGCGCATTGGGGCTACGTTCTTTTTACGATCATCAACTTCCTGACCACGATCGGCGGCGTCATGCTGGTCGATCGCAAGGGCCGAAAGTTTCTGCTGTCCGTAGGAACCGCCGGGATTATTCTGTCGCTCGTCTGCACAGCTCTGCTCTTCCACCAAACGGAACGCCTGCGCGTGGATTCCCGAAGCCCGGTTCAGTCCATGGTCACCTCCGAGCAGAAAGTCAGGCTCATCTACGATCAAGAACTCGCCGGAACGCTGTTGAACTCATCCGGAGACGCCGCCCAACGAGTTGGAGGCAGGCCCACTTCCCTGGTCGTCATCTATTCCTACGGAGATTTCCGCGCCGCCACCAAGGCCGCGCGCTCCGACGACACCGCCGCCACGCCAATCGAAATCACCCGTGAAAGCTGCGTTCCCGCCAACAAAGTCGTGGCGTTCTTCTCCAACCCATTCGGCGATCTCGATGCCGCGCGCCACGCCCCGCTGCGAATCGACAATGCCCTGATCACCCCCTTGCCCAGCCCGCGCAGCGGATGGAGGGTCGCCATCACTCTCTTCATATTTATGGCGTTCTACGCCGTCGGTCCTGGCGTCTGCGTGTGGCTGGCGCTCTCGTAGCTCATGCCCACCCGCATCCGCTCCAACGGCATGAGCATCGCCCTGCTGCTCAATCAGGCAGTCTCCACGGGCATTGCCGCCACATTCCTGCCCACCGTCGGCAAATACGGTTACTCGACCATGTTCTTCGGCTTCGCCGGCTGCACCGTGATCTACTTCATCACCGCCGCATTCTTCCTGCCCGAGACCAAAGGGAAAACCCTGGAGGAAATTGAAGCGCATTTCGAGGGCGTTAGGGAAAAGCCTGGACTCGCAACCGCCTGAAACGCGCAGCTCGCCGCACCAACCGCCACGGGAAAACAGATGTCACCTTCGTGTTACCGGATAGCACTTGGGTGCCATTTACCAAATCTGGGCATTGCCCTATCCTCCTAATTGAGCAGCACTTGGGGGAGGGCTGATCAACAAACGTCCCACGACTCAAACCGAGTCCGGGGCGTTTTGTTTTGCGCCAAACATGGTTTGCACCAAACATGTTTTGCGCCGGACATTGACAACTACCCTGATTCTCCTTGACCATCTCACCTTAGAAGCCTCAGCTTAACCAGATATCCAGCATCCAAGAACCTATGAAACGGCGGATCTCCATCCTCGCTGCCAGCATCCTATTTCTTGCCCCACTCGGTTTCACTCGTTTCGCCTTTGCCGATGCCCAGCGCGGAACCCTGGTGCATGAAGAAACCATCCGCATCAGCCCCAGCGCCGATGCGGCCCGGTTAGGCGAAGCCCAGCGCGGGCACGAGTTGATCATCCTCGATACCACCCGCGACTGGGTTCATGTGGAAGCCATTCTGATGGCGCCCAGCCGCGAAGAAGGCGCAACCGACGAGGAAGCCGAAGGCAAAACTATCACCGGCTGGATTCCCAGCAAAGCCTTCGTGGCCAGCACTACTCAAGACGGCGACCGGATCATCTTCGGCGAAGCCGCCGACTCCGAAGACCAGGCCAGCAGCCGCCGCGGCCGTCGCGATGCCGCGCAGGATGCGATGCGTCTTTATTACCGCGTCTATGACCTGATGCCCGCCTCGCCTCTCGCTGCCGAGGCACTCTACCGCGCCGCCGATATCCGCTGGCAAATCGAGCGCTCCGACGTGATGACGCGGCCCTCCGCCCGCCAACGCGAATCCTACATGCGCGGCCAGATGAAAGAAGACTGGATGAAGCTGGTCATCAAGAAGTATCCCGCCACCAAGTGGTCGGACCTGGCGGCCTTCCGCCTGCTCGAGAACAAACTCTGCGGCGAATGGGAAGGCATCGCGAAATGTCCGGACAAAGAAGCCGACCTCTACGAGAACTATGCCAAGGAGCATCCGCAGTCTCCTGCGGCAGCGGAAGCCTTGTACAACGCGGCCTGGCGCCGGGCGGCGCTGATTGAGATTTACAAGACGGAGCCTAATCAGAAGAAGGCAGGCGAATCCAAAGACCGCGCTCTCGGGCTGGCGCAGAAGGTGGTCAGCCAGTATTTGCAAAGTGATTGGGCCTTGCGCGCGGAACGGCTGATCTTTTACATTCAACAGGGCATTCCAACCTACGGAAACACGGCGGACTGAATTTTGCCCATCTATCAAGCGATAGTTCTTGCCATCATTCAGGGGCTGGCGGAGTTCATCCCCGTCTCCAGTTCAGGACACCTCATTATTGTGCGGCGGCTGCTGGGCTGGAACGAGCTTTCCGCGGCGCATGAGCTCACCTTCGACGTCGCCCTGCACTTCGGCACCTTGCTCTCCGTGCTCTTCTACTTCCGCCGCACCTGGTTTCAGATCGTCCGCGCGGCCTTGGGAGGGAAGATCGTCCGCTTCTCCGAAGCCAGCGGTTCGGACGAGAACCTGACCCTGCAGGAGCGCAAGGAAGAGCGCATGCTTCTGTGGTTTCTGGCTCTGGCGACGATTCCGGGAGCCATTGCGGGCAAACTGCTCGAGCATTCCGCCGAAGATTACTTCCGCGAACACATCGTCCTGATTGCGGCAGCGTTGATCGTGGTTGCGCTCCTCATGTGGCTGGGAGAAAAGGTCGGCACCCGGGAGAAACCGCTGACCCGCACCTCGTTCGCTGATGCTCTGGTCATTGGTATAGCGCAGGCGTTTGCCTTGATGCCGGGCGTTTCAAGATCCGGCTCAACCATCACCGCAGGTTTGTTCCGCAACCTGACGCGGGAAGCCGCGGTTCGCTTTAGCTTCCTGCTCTCGACTCCGCTCATCGCCGGCGCGGCGCTGCTGAAGGGTTACGAGGTTCACAAAGAGGGACTGCCTGCCGGGATGCACGGGCCGTTCCTGGTCGGCATTGTGGTTTCCGCGGTTGTTGGCTATGCCACGATCGCCTGGCTCATTCGCTACCTGCAATCCAACAGTCTGCGGTTGTTCATCATCTACCGCATCGTGTTTGGCATCGTCGTGATCGCCCTGGCGTATCTGTGGCATCTGCAATAATTAAGAGGGGAACGTGGGCGCTGGTTAGTTACGGCGAGGCTGGGGGATAGGCCGGTGCTATTCGGTTCCTGAGGGGGCGTCCAGCGCTTGGTATTTCAGCACACTTTCAACTTCGGGATTCAGTTCACCGGCTGCTGTATTAATCCGTTCGAGATCCGCGCGGTCCACTCGCCGCTTGGCGGCGGACGCGTTGACCTCTTTGTAGAGTCCTTCCTCGCGAAGCCAGCTATCCAAGGTCGAGCCGATGTTCTTTTTCTTCATGCTCCTGTTCCCTTCCGTCTGTCTCTGCAATCCTTCGGTCTGCGGACGTGCCACTGCTGATAAATACCACCCGGGAACTCAACTGTACACTCCCACCCAATTCCGGCATTGCCGCCGCGGCCAGTTCTTGGGATAATGATGAGGCTCTGGCCGATTTGCGCCACGGGATTTTGCATCCGTGGGAACAACGGCCCACATGCGTTTTCTGGCAAGCATCTTTACTCCCACGGGCAACCGGCGGCTGAATGAGCTGGTTGGGTTCCTGTTGTGCGTCTCTGCGCTCCTCCTCTTCCTCGCGCTGGCCTCTTATTCGCCGCTCGATCCTTCGCTGAACAGCGCCTCCGTGTTGACCGGAACTCACGCTGCGCGCAACTGGATCGGCGTGGTCGGAGCCGTTGTCTCGGACCTGACGCTCCAGTTCTTCGGCGTCGGGGCTTTCCTCCTGCCGGTCTTCCCTGCCATGCTTGGGGTTCGCTGGTTCGCTTCGCGCAAGATTCAATCCCCGATCGCCAAGAGTCTGGGTGGAACCTGGCTGGTTATGTTCATTCCCGCGCTGCTGGCGCTGTTGCCGGGCCATTTGCGCTGGATGAACGTGATTCCGATCGAAGGTCTGCTGGGAAGAGTGGTGGGCGATGTGCTGATCCACTACTTGAACATTGCGGGCGCCTACATCGTCTGTGCCAGCGTGCTGGCGGTCGCGCTCTACCTCTCAACCGCTTTCTCGTTTTCCTCCATTCAGCTCTGGGCGCCGACCCGGTTTGCGTTCGCGACCGCGCTGTGGAACCGTTATCAGGACTGGCAGGAAGAGCGCGCCAAGCGGCAACAGCAGAAGGAACTGGACAAGCGGCGGATTTCGAAGCCAGTGGTAAAGACGCAGTTGATTCCCTCGCGGCAAGCCGCCGCTGAGCCAAACGTGCAAGCCAGAGTTGCACCGGAACCGCGCCGCACCGGCATTGAGCGCATGCTGGAGCCCGAAGTCACAGAAGATGTTCCAGCGGCGACGGGCGGGATTCTGCCCGAGTCTTTAGCCGCAGTTGAAAAGGCGGTTGACCCCGAAGTGACGCAGCGTGCCGACAGCGATCACAAGCCGAAGACGACGATGCCGCGAATCGCCGGCGGCTACAAGTTGCCCTCAAGCAGTTTGCTGCAGCGTCCTGACGAGCAGCAGACCGTGGATGCGGACGAACTGAAGTTGCTGGCGCAGGTGCTCACTGAGAAGTATGCCGAGTTCGAAGTGCATGGACAGATTACGCAGATCAATCCCGGTCCCGTGGTCACAACGTTCGAGTTCAAGCCCGATGCCGGAATCAAGTACAGCCGCATCACCAACCTCACGGACGATCTTTGTTTAGCGTTGAAAGCCGAGAGCATTCTGATCGAACGCATGGCCGGGAAATCGACGGTGGGCATTCAGGTGCCGAACCGTGAGCGGGAGATCATCTGGCTGCGCGAGAACATCGAGTCGCAGGAGTTCATGGGCTCGAAATCGAAACTGACGATGGCAATGGGCAAGGACATCAATGGGCGCATCGTCACGGCGGATCTGAACGGCATGCCGCACCTGCTGATTGCGGGGTCCACCGGTTCGGGCAAGAGCGTGGCCATCAATGCCTTCATCATGTCGATTCTGTACAAGGCGACGCCGGATCAAGTGCGGCTGATTCTGGTCGATCCGAAGCGGCTGGAGTTGGGCAACTACGAGGGCGTCCCGCATCTGTATACCCCGATCATCACCGAGCCGAAGCTGGCCGCGAATGCGCTGCGCAACGCGGTGCGCGAGATGGAGCGGCGTTTGAAACTGCTGGCGGCCAAGGGTGTGCGCAACATCGACCAATACAACCGGCTGTTCGATAACGGCGGCACGCCGAGCTTGTTTGAAGAAGAATCCGACGACAAGCCGATTCCCTACATCGTAATCATCATTGACGAATTAGCCGACCTGATGATGCTCGATTCGAGCAACGTGGAAGAGTCGATCACGCGGCTGGCGCAGATGGCGCGCGCCGTGGGCATTCACCTGGTGCTGGCCACGCAGCGTCCGTCGGTCGATGTGATTACAGGATTGATCAAGGCGAACTTCCCGGCGAGAATTTCTTTCCGCGTGGCGACGA
>Ga0187862_10005106_pt1 | contig 12222 bp, 12 predicted proteins | sample June2016WEW_10_1_FD_133003 | JGI IMG/M metagenome (GOLD analysis project Ga0187862, IMG submission 133003) | Peatland microbial communities from SPRUCE experiment site at the Marcell Experimental Forest, Minnesota, USA - June2016WEW_10_150 | ecosystem: Environmental > Terrestrial > Soil >...
CGCTCAACGTCGCAGGGGCGCATGTAACTCTCGCAATCGTTCCATCCCATCTCGACTTCCCACACCTCTCGGCGATACTCCCTCTCCCCGCCACCACCAACCCCCAGAGTCCCCATGCCTATCGTCGTCGGCATCCCCGCCTGCGCCACCATCGTCAACGATCGACTGATCCACGCCACCCCCGCCCGCTACGCCGAGGCCCTGATCGGCGGCTGCAACGCCGTCCCGATCATGATCCCGCCCATGGGCGAAACCCAGTTGGCGTTACTCGACCGCATCGACGGCCTGCTGATCCCCGGCAGTGCGAGCAACGTCCACCCCTCGCACTACGGCACCCACGAATCGCTGACCCCGGACAAACACGACCCCGCCCGCGACGCCACCACGTTGCCGTTGATCCGCGCCGCGATTGCCCGCGGCCTGCCGGTGCTCGCCATTTGCCGCGGCATTCAGGAATTGAACGTCGCGCTCGGCGGCACCCTGTTGCAGAACGTGCACGACCATCCCGGCCGGCGCGACCACCGCGGCGGCCCAGGCCCGCTCGACATCGCCTACGGTCCGAAGCATACGATCAGCGTCTCCGGCGCCCTGGCCCGCATCGTCGGCGGCGACACGATCACGGTGAATTCCGTGCACAGCCAGGCGATCGACAGACCGGGAGACGGGCTGGTCGCGGAGGCCCATGCCGAGGACGGGACGATCGAGGCCGTCTCTGCCCCCAATGCGCCCGGTTTCGTCTTGGGTCTGCAATGGCACCCCGAATGGCGCTACGCCGAACATCCAGCCAGCGTCGCAATTTTTCGAAGATTCGGCGATGCCTGCCGCGCGTTTCAACAAGGCTTGCTGCAAGCGGCGTAACCCAACGGCGGCGCAGCCGGCCTGCCCAGGCGCGACGCCAATCGACACGTCCACCACGGATCGGCGTGTATCGTCCCCGCGTGGCTCGCTGGTCTGGGCTGATGCAAACCCTAAGCAATTGAACTTGCGTGACACCCGGCCGCGCCATAGGTTGTTCGCACTTGCAACCAAACCCAGAAGACCCGCAGAAGACCCCCATGACTCTCGTTGTCGGCATTCCCGCCTGCGCCAAGACCTTCGAGGAGCGCGTCGTCTACTCCACCAACCCCCGCGTCGCCGATGTGGTGCTCAATGCTGTCGGCGCCCTGCCCATCGCCATCCAGCCGATGGGCGAGGTGCAGATCGGTGTCCTGGACCGCATCGATGGCCTGTTGGTTCCCGGCAGTGGAAGCAATGTGCATCCCTCCCAGTACGGCATCCTTGAGAGCCTGACACCCGACCGGCACGATCCGGCGCGGGACTCGACCTCTTTGCCGCTGATCCGGGCCGCCGTGGCACGCGGCATGCCGGTGCTCGCCATTTGTCGCGGTATCCAGGAACTGAATGTCGCACTTGGCGGCAGCTTGTTGCAAAATATCCACGACATCGAAGGCCGCCACGACCATCGCGCCAAAGGCGAGGGCTCGGTCGAAAAAGCTTACGGGCCGAAGCATATTGTCACCATAACCGGCGCCCTGGCACGCATTGTTGGCGCCGACGCCATGATGGTGAACTCCCTGCACACGCAGGCGATCGATCGGCCGGGCGATGGCCTCGTGGTCGACGCGCTGGCCGAGGACGGCACGATTGAGGCCGTCTCCGCCCCGGGTGCTCCCGGCTTCGTGTTGGGCCTGCAATGGCATCCCGAGTGGAAATGGGCGGAAAACCCTGCCAGTGCTGCCATCTTCAAGGCGTTCGGCGACGCCTGCCGGGCGTTTCAACAAGGTCTCAGAAAGGCGGCATAAGATGGATCTGCAACTCGCAGGTAAGACGGCACTGATCACCGGCGGCTCGAAAGGGATTGGCCGGGCCACTGCCGAAGTTCTTGCCGGCGAGGGCTGCAATCTCGTCCTCGTGGCGCGCGATCCGGCCGCACTGGATGAAGCTGCCGCCGGCATCCGAGCCAAGCGCCAGGTCAACGTCCGCACCATCGCCGCCGACCTATCGAGCGACGCCGCAGTGCGCAAAGTTGCCGCCGAGGCAGGCGATCTCGACATCCTGGTCAACAACGCCGGAGCGATCCCGCCGGGCGACGTGCTGTCGGTCGACGATGCGACGTGGCGGGCGGCGTGGGACCTGAAGGTATTCGGCTATATCTCATTTTGCCGGGTGATCTACGGCCAGATGAAAGCGCGCAAGGCGGGCGTGATCGTCAACGTGATCGGCGCCGCGGGCGAGAGCTTCCCGACCAACTATATCGCCGGAGCCGCCGGCAACGCCTCCTTGATGGCGTTCACCCGGGCACTGGGCAAGGGTGCTCCGGCGGATGGGCTGCGCGTGGTGGCGATCAACCCGGGCCCGGTGGAGACCGACCGGCTGGTGATGCTGCGCCGGGCCGAAGCCCAGTTGAAGTTCGGCGATCCGGAGCGGTGGCGGGAGCTGACCGCGGGCATGCCGTTTGGCCGGGCCGCAAGCCCGACCGAGATCGGCAACGCGGTGGCCTTCCTGGCCAGCCCGGTCTCCGGCTACACCACCGGCACGGTGCTGACGATCAACGGCGGCGGTTGACCAACAGCTTCGGGGCACCGCGGCTGGTGATGAGAAAAATCATATTCCGCGGTCGGATGGTCAGCTCCTGCGGCCGGCGGTCTCGAACGATTTACGTTCTTTGCGGTCCCTTGCGTTTTTGCGTTTGCTTTCTTTAGGACCGAACCCTCGTGCTGCCAGTGGGGAGCCGATTTCCATTTCCCCGCCGGCAGTGTTGACAATGAGCTCCGGCCCCAGCGTCAGAATCCCATATGCACTCAACAGGGTTCCATTCGAGCTCAGGTCGAGAGCAGTGCCATCAATGGTCTGCGAACCGTCGCCGACATAAAGCGCCCGGTTCAGAGAGTCGATATCCGGGACGGCCAGAACATCCGGCCCGCCATGGCCGCCAAGGGCGCGCCGACGGGAGTATAAGTGAGTGGTACCAAAAAGGGGGTCGCCGTGAAATGGCTTGTTCGGCGTATTCGGTTAATTTGGCTGCCGAAGCAACCGGTCCCGCCCGAAGGCACTCCCGAACGTGCCACGTACGATGCGTCACAGAGAGCGGCACAAAGCCTGAGCGTCCCACCGACGCCATGACCCAGCTCTGATCACTCACGTCCGATGCGGTGTCATGAAGGACAAACGCAAAACACGCGAATGACCGAAAAGAACGCAAATGTCACCGTGCCGCGGGATCGGCTCGGGTCGGTTGACAGGTGCAAGGTGGTTGCGAACCGCCCGGGTCAGGACAGGATGCGCGTGTTGGTTCGAACTTCGGCACACAATTGCGCGCCATACTTGCAGTTACCACCGCGTTGAGAGGCACGACCCGTCCATATCTGAATTCAGGCGCACAGGCGTTCGCCACCGCGCGATCGCATCTGTGTTCATCTGTGTTCATCTGTGTGCATCTGTGTCAAATTCTTGCCTTGTCGAAAGCGAAACAACCCGTGGCCCGGTCGGTGGACTGACAAGAAGGTTTCAACCACAGATGCACACAGATACACACAGATGCGACGGTGCGGATTCCGTTTCCTGGGCCATCTCCGCAACGGAATGTGGTGGCAACGACAAAGCGACCACCCGGTTGCGGCGTCAGTCAGGCATTCGGCCCGGACCTCCATCACGAACACGCGAGCCAGTTGACCATGTCTGACATTCTGCCCCGCGAATTCGCTCTGATCGCGAAATACTTCCGTCCCCTCGCCGGTCCGGGCGCACTTGACCTGAGCGACGATGCCGCATTGCTGACCCCGCCGCCCGGCCGAGACCTCGTGCTGACCGTTGACGCCATGGTCGGCGGCGTGCACTTCCTGCCGGACGATCCGCCGGACCTGATCGGTCGCAAGCTGTTGCGCGTCAACCTGTCCGACCTCGCCGCCAAAGGAGCCACACCGCTTGGCTACCTGCTGACCGTCTCCACCCCACGTGATACCCCGGAAACCTGGTTCGCCGGCTTCACCGCTGGTCTGGCGCAGGACCAGGCGGCGTTCGGGATCACTCTGTTGGGAGGCGACACCACCTCCACCCCCGGTCCGATTTCCTTGTCGTTGACCGCAATTGGCCACGTTGCGCCAGGCATGGCGGTGCACCGCTCCGGCGCCGCCGCGGGCGACGGCATCTGGGTCACCGGCACCATCGGCGACGGAGCCCTGGGCCTGGCGGTGGCCACCGGCCGGCTGGCCGACCCCAGCGGGTTCCTGCTCGACCGCTACCGGCTGCCGCAGCCGCGCCTGGGGTTGGCGATCGGCGGCGTCGCCAGCGCCGGCATGGACGTCTCCGACGGCCTCGTTCAGGACCTGGGCCACATCTGCCGCGCCAGCCGCCTGGGGGCGGTCATCGAGGCCGCCCAGGTGCCATTGTCACGAGCGGCGAAGGCAGCCGGAGAGGCGTGGCTGGAAACCTGCCTCACTGGCGGCGATGATTACGAATTGCTGCTGGCTGTGCCTCCAGCCCATGCGGCGGCGTTGCTGCAGGCCGCCGCCGCCAGCGGCATGGCAGTCACCCGGATCGGCGCCTTCCATTCCGGACCGCCCCACGTCATGGTGCGAGCGGCCACTGGAGAACCTCTTGCTCTGACAAAGGGGGGCTGGAGCCATTTTTAGCGCGGCGCCCACCCCGCATGGTCGTCGCGTGCCAACGAGCGCCTGAGGCACGTCCAACCAATGAACAAGAATGTATGGCTGTTGTTCGCCTGTCAGGCGCTGATGAATGCCGTGATGTCGGGGCAGACGATCATGGCCTCATTGATCGGCTACAAGATGGTCGGCACCATCGGGCTGAACACGCTGCCGATGGCGATCCAGCAGATCGGCGTGATGTGTGCCTCGGTGCCGGCGGCGCTGGTGTTCGCTCGTTACGGGCGCAAGGCCGGGTTCTGGATGGGCTGCGCCATCGCCATGTGCGGCAGCCTGACCTTCGCCGCCGGGGTCTATACCGGCAATTTTCCGTTGTACGTGTTCGGTGCTTTCCCGGCCGGTCTGGGCTTTGGCATCTCGCAGCACCTTCGCTTTGCCGCTGCCGAGGTCGCCTCGGCCGAGGCACGGCCGCGGGCGATCTCCCTGGTGCTGGCCGGCGGCGTGGTGGCAGCGATCATCGGGCCGGAGATGGTGAAGCGCACCTATGACTTCCTGCCGGCGCATCCGTTCCTGGCAACCTATCTGTATTTGCCGCTGCTGCCGATCATGACATTGATATTGCTGTGCTTCACGGCACTGCCTCCGGCGCCGCCGAAGGTCAGCGTGCCGGTGCCGTTCCGGACGATCATTGCGCGGCCGACGTTCCTGACGGCGGTGGTGGCGTCGATGGTTGGGTACGGAACGATGAATCTGGTCATGGCCTCGACGCCGTTGCAGATGCTGCTGTGCGGGTTCGGCGTGGGGGCGAGCGCGGATGTCATTCGGGCCCACTCGCTGGCGATGTTCCTGCCGGGGTTCGTGACAGGCCGGCTGATCCAGAAATTCGGCGTGCACCGGATCATCGCCATTGGCGGCGTGCTCACCCTGGGCTGCGTGGCGGTCAATCTGGAGTTCGCGCCGTACTTCGCAACGTTCCTGGTGGCGCTGTCGTTACTGGGCATTGGCTGGAATTTTATGTTCGTCGGTGGGTCATCATTGCTGACGACAGCGTATGATCCGACGGAGCGGGTGCGCGTTCAGGGCCTGCACGACTTCATCGTGTTCGCCAGTGTTGCGTGCACCGCGGTGTCTTCGGGCGCAATCCACATGCGGGCCGGGTGGACCGTGTTGAATTTGACGCTGGTGCCGCCGGTGGTGATCGCGTTGGCGGTGGTGGCGTGGCACTTTGTGGCGAAGGGGCGGGTGCGGCCGGTGGCGGCAGAGTGAAAAGTGTGACACCGACGGTCGGGGGACAAAGGGGGCGCATTTCGAATTTACATTGGAAGACTCATAACACAATAATATGATTTGGTAATTTCTTGCCTACTGTTGACAACTGTATAATACTATGATCCTGCTTGCAATTCCTAATACCCTGTGGCAGATTGTCGCGTCCTTCATTTGGATTCTCGGAGCCGTTCATGCCTGATCATCCGGGCGAGCGCTTCTGCGCCCGTATCAAGAAATTGAGCGAGGATCGGTTCGACCTTTATTGTGTGATTCGGGTGGGTGATCCGCTGAAGGGGCCGACGATACCGAAAGTGGTAGATGGAAACCCACCCTTTCCGTTAACGTCCGACGCACAAGCCCGCGACCGTGCAAGGCAACTTGCTGAATTGGCATGCTTCTCTTTTGACGGAATCGTCTGGGAATAACGAAGCCCGGCCATACCGGCTCTATCGCTAGCCCGAGGTTCGACGCCTCCGATCAAGCGGACGTCGCGCCATTGACTACGAGACGGATAGCGTCCCAGCGGCGAGTTAACGCGCCGGCCTGCCGCGCAAATGGGACGACAAAACGTATACGCCGCAATCCACCCTCACACGTCGGTTGCGGGCTCAGGCATGAGCAATTCATTGGGACGTCCCCGCGAGCGAACCCGTGCGACAACATCCGAATGAGGAATCAGTTGGTCGGCGTCGGCCTTCTTGATCCCCTCGTCAATTATGTCCATGAAGCGCTGGTCGAGCGCCACGCTCAATTGAGAGCGCAGACGAGGCTGGCGTCGCTCCACAAAAAGCTCATGCCATGAACTGCTCCGCGCTACATCATTCGGCCCCATGATGTTTCGGGGCCCGCAATCGCGTGAAGCAGTCAATCGGTGGGCTCTGCCGGGCGTCGATCATCACGCGTCGCCCCGGCCCACCCGGCCCAGGCCAAAATCGCTGGCGGCGGTCACATCTTGTGTCGGTCGGCACCCGGGGTCAGATCAGCGTCGGCATAGTTCATGCCCGTCCCAGTCTCGGATGCAATGCTCTCGCAACCAGTCTGGCCTCTGCTGTTCGGGCGCCTTGAACTCGGTGCGGCCCTGCCACTGCACCTCGTGGTGTTGTTGCCAGTACGGGTCGGCGGCGCGAGCGGTAGGGATCAGACCCACACTCGCCGTGCCAAGAACCAGGCAGGCTACCAGGACATGTCTCATCGGTGTCTCCGCGGTTGTCGTTCGCACAACGTCCGATGCGTAAGGAGGTTCCGCTTACGCCGGAACTGAGGCGAGATTCCGGCCTCGCTGGTTTTTGCTATGCTCCACTGCCTTGACAGTGAGGGGGACAAAATCATGCGGCAATTCAAAGACATTTTGGCGCAGGCAGCAGAGCGCAAAGGCGGCTCTGCTGCGTTGGAACAAATCCTCGCCGAGACGCCATCGCGTCCGCCCGCCGAGATCGCCGCCACGCCCGACGATCGCATCCTCGCCGAGATCACCCGCCGTATTTTCTACGCCGGCTTTTCCTGGAAAGTTGTCGACGACAAATGGCCGGCGTTCGAGCAAGGCTTTTTCGGCTTCGACCCGAACGCCTGCGCCTTCATGACCGAAGCCCAGTTCGACACCCTGATGCAGGATCGCGGCATTGTCCGCAACGGCGCCAAGATCAAATCCGTCCAGCTCAACGCACAGTTTCTGCTCGATCGCAAAGCCGAGCACGGCAGTGCCGCTCGTTTCTTCGCCGAGTGGCCGGACAGCGACTATGTGGATCTGCTCGATGTCCTCAAGAAGCGCGCCAGCCACCTGGGAGGCGACGCCGCCGGTCGGTTCCTAAGGGCCATCGGCAAGCCCGCCTTTATCGCCACTACCGACATGGTAGCAGCGCTGATCCGCGAGGGCGTGATCGACCAAAAGCCCAGTGGGAAGCGGGATCTGGCGGTGGTACAGGCTGCGTTCAATCAGTGGTCGGAGGAATCAGGACGCGATCTGACAGCCATCAGTCGTGTGCTCGCGATGAGTATTGGCAGCGAGGGTCACGCCCCGGCGCACGGTCGGCGTCACTGATACCGGACCGGGCGCAGAACGTTCCGCGACAGTCACCTGGCCGGACGTTACGCCGCCAGTTGCCGCACCTGCGCCTCGATCTCGGCACCGAACATGGCATGAGCCATCGACAGATCGTAGGCCGTTTGCAACCCCAGCCAGAATTGCGGGCTGGTGTGGAAGCATTTCGCCAGCCGCAGCGCGATGTCGGAGGTCACCGGCTCTTGCCGCGCAATGATCGGCTCCAGCCGGCCGGAGGACACCCCCAAAGCGGCGGCCAGACCGTCCGTGTCGAGGCGCATCGGCTCCATATACTCCTCGCGGAGGACACGGCCGGGATGCATCGTCTTGCCCTTGCGTAGCATGTTGGACCCACGATCCTTATGATGCGACGCAACATGGCGGCCACCTGTGTCACGATTGTGGCAAGATGTGTCCAATTGTGAGGTTTATGCTGAAGCCACCGGACGTTGCCGAATGAGGTAGCGTTGCCGGCCTTCCAGCACCAGAATCCCGTTCTGGTTGTGCACTGTTGAGGTGAACCCGACTACCCCGGTGGTCCGGCCCGGCGTTAGTTCGTCGATCTCCAGGGCGGGGTACAATGTGTCTCCGGCAAACACTGGTTTCAAGAAACGACTGGATTGTTCGATAAATCCGGCGAGCGAGTCCTCGACCATATAAGGGAACAGACCAGCCCCCGGTGCCGTCTGAACCAGCGACTGGAACCCGTGCGCCAGCAGGCCGGGCATACCTCGGGCTTTGCAATACTCGACGTCGTAATGCACGGGATGGTTGTCCCCGCTCGCCCCCTGGAATGCCGTAAACACCCCTTCCGTCATCGTTCTACTGGGCAGCACGAACCGCTCGCCGAGGACAAAATCTTCGAACCAACGCTGCTCAGGGATCATACGATGGCGGGCGGGATCGAAGCCGGTCATAGCGAGTTCCCACCGCCCGACATCGCCGCGCTCGTCAACGGGAGGGCAGTTGTCCCGCGGACGAGCACGGGAATGACGTGGGGTGCGGTCATACCGCGCCGGCTGCGTGCATCGCTTCGATCTCAGCGGCGCCATACCCCAGTTCACGCAGGATCTCGTCGGTGTGCTGGCCGACCGACGGGACATCGCCCATCACTGCCTCGAAATCGGCAAACTGGAACGGCGGCAGCAGGGCGCGGACCGGGCCGTTCTCGGTCATGATCTCCCGCCATTTGTCACGCGCAGCGAACTGTTCATGGTTCCAGGCGGCCAGCGGATCGTTCAACCGGCCATTGGCGATTCCGTGCCGATCCAGCAACGCCGCCACCTCGGCCGAGGTCATTGTACTGAAGAAATTTTCTATCAGTGCCGTGAGGGCGTCGCGGTTTTCCCGCCTGGCATGCTGGGTGCCAAACAGCGGATCCGTCGCCACGTCCGGGCGTTCTAGTACGTGCGTGCAAAACGTCACCCATTCGCGCTCATTCTGCAAACCGAAGATGATCGACCCGTCCTTGGTCCGGTGCGAGCCGTACGGCGCGATCGCCGGATGCCGTGTCGGCGAGCGCGGCGGTGGCGTGCCGGCATAAGCGTGGCGCAGCATCGGATAGGTCATCCACTCGCCGAGGGCATCGATCATGGCAACCTTGACGTTGGCCCCCTCGCCGGTGCGCGCCCGCCGCAGCAAGGCAGCCATGATCCCGGTCACGGCATACATCCCGGTGGCGATGTCGGCGATCGAGATACCAACCCGCGATGGTTCGTCCGGGGAGCCGGTGACACTGATCAGGCCTGACTCTGCCTGGATCAGCAGATCATAGGCTTTCTTCTGCACCATCGGCCCCGACTCGCCGTAACCTGAGATGTCGCAAACCACGAGTTTCGGGTGGGCCGGCCGCAGTGCCTCGTGGCTCAGGCCCAATCGCGCCGCGGCGCCGGGGGCGAGGTTTTGCAACAGCACGTCGGCGCCGGCGATCAACTTCGTCAGGATCTCGCGGCCGCCCGCGGTCTTCACATCCAGCGTCACACTGCGCTTGCCGCGATTGAGCCAAATGAAGTGACTACAAATCCCGTTGACGTAGTTGTCGTAATCCCGGGCAAAATCGCCGCCGCCGGGCCGCTCGACCTTGATCACGTCGGCACCCAGATCGGCGAGGTGACGACTGCACAACGGTGCCGCGACCGCATGCTCCAACGCGACGACGCGCATCCCTTCCAGTGGGCGCATTCGGACGGTTCCTTGGTTTCCGGAGCACAGCAAAGCGCCGGGCACGCCTGGTGTCAAAATCGGCTGATTGCGAGCTGCTGACCGACCTGATACGCTGATTGCATCACATGGGAACGCCGCTCAACCGCCGCGCCAATAATATCTTCCTGAGCCATTCCAGCCAGGATAAACTTGCGTTCGTCGACAGTCTCTATCAATGGCTCACGCTCAAGGCCGGTCTCAAGGTCTTTTACGATCGCAACCTGGGCGCCGGCGAGGTGGCAGCCAACCTCGAAAAAGCCATTGACGACAGCAAGGCCGCGGTGATCGTCCTGTCCGAACACTCCGCCCAATCGCCCTGGGTTGGACTTGAAACCAGCCGCCTGCACGAAGAAGTCGCGCGCAGCCGCGGCGACTTCAGAATTGCCACGATTCGTCTGGACGCCGTGGACCCCCCAGGGTTGTTGAAATCGTTCAAGCACATCGATGTCACTGAAGACGGGCTGACGGCAACGACGGCCGCGCTTTTGATGGACACTCTGTTCGGCGGCAAGGACAGCGTCGACGGCAACTCGGTCTATCTGAGCCGAGGATGGCGCGAGCCCGAACGTCCGGCGGCCGAGCGGCTGTGCCAGGCGGTCCGGTTATCCGGCCTCGGGCTGGTCTGCGACTGGACCGACCAGCCGCGCTATGACGAAAGCCGGGTGCGCGAAATCATGGCGAGCACCAGCGGTCTGGTCGCCATTTTGCCGCACCGGGGGAATGGTGAAACCTCCAGCTACATCATTGGCGAAATCATGCTGGCGCGTCAGCTGAAAATTCCGGTCCTGGTCTTTGCCCATCGCGATGTCGTCGTGCAGCCGGAATGGTCTCTGACGGACGTCATGCAATTCGATAACGGAATCGACACCCAGGCACAGGATGACGTCGTCTCACTGTTTGGCAACCGCATTGAGAACTTCGCCCAGTGGCAACGTCAGGGCCAGGGAGAAAGTCATGTGTTTCTGGGCCATTCGTTGGAAGAGTCAATCGACGATAGATTTCTCACCGCACGAGGCATGCTGTCTCGCGTTGTCGGTTTGCCGGTCAAAGTTGGCGGCCTGGTTGGAGGAATGGAGGCACAGTCGGAAATCCTCCGGCTGATTCGGCAGGCTGCATTGTGCATTATCGATATCAGCAATCGGACCTACCCGGATTTGCCGCCCAGAATAGACTTCGCACTCAACTCATGCATCGAGGCCGGGGTCGCACTTGGCAGTGAAAAGACGCTCTATCTCACGTGCCGCGGACCGCGACGCACGCCACCGTTCATGTTCCGCAACAAACAAATCTGGTTCTATGAGAATGAACTGGAACTGATCGGCAACCTGTGCCAGATCGCTGCGAAGCATCGCCGCATGGTGTTGTAATCGTGGCCAAACTTCAGCGAATTCCCGCGCGCATGAAACTCTGCACGAACTGGCGTTGGAACAGCAGAAACGCCACCAGCAACGGCGCGCTGGTCATCAGCGTCGCTGCGGTGACGATCGACCAGTCGATCCCCTGATCGGTCGTGGCGAACACCGACAAACCCACAGTCAACGGCCGCGTGGTGACCGAGTTCGTGATGATCAGCGGCCACAGAAAATTGTTCCAATGGTAACTGACCAGCACCAGGCCATAAGCAATGTAGGTCGGTTTCGCCAATGGCACATAAACCCGCCAGAGCCGGGCCAACAGGCCGCAGCCCTCCATCCGCGCCGCATCGTCCAGCGGTTGCGGAATGGTCAGGAAGGTCTGCCGCAACAGGAAAATCCCAAACGCCGAACCAAGGTAAGGCAGAGCAATCGCCAAAATCGTGTCAACCAGATGCAATTGCACCAAGGTTCGATAATTTTCCACCAGCAGCACGTCCGGCATCACCATCAGTTGCAGCAGCACGATGCCGAACAACAAATCCCGGCCAGGAAAGATCAGCCGGGCAAAGGCAAACGCCGCCAGCGTGCACAGCACGAACTGCACCACCAGGATCAATGTGACCAACATGACGGTGTTGACCAAATAGCGAGAGAATGGCGCGGCCTGCCAGGCAGCCACCAAATTGTCCAATGTCAACGGCGCGAACGGATCGAACTGCGTGGCGTAAGCGGCCGGATGGAACGCCGTCCACAC
>Ga0187862_10005108_pt1 | contig 12221 bp, 10 predicted proteins | sample June2016WEW_10_1_FD_133003 | JGI IMG/M metagenome (GOLD analysis project Ga0187862, IMG submission 133003) | Peatland microbial communities from SPRUCE experiment site at the Marcell Experimental Forest, Minnesota, USA - June2016WEW_10_150 | ecosystem: Environmental > Terrestrial > Soil >...
CTCGCCTCCCAGTTGCAGTTTCTCCGGGTGCGCCAGGAGATCGCTGATGACGGTTTCGGACATGTACTGGCCGAACATGCGGCGGATGTAAAGCTTCTGGCGGCCCTCGGTGGCATAGCTGTATGCCGTGGCCAACCCGAAACTGAGGGCCAGGGCCAGCCCCGGCAGGAGCGGGTCAGCCCACCAGCCGCTACGGAAGGCCAGGACCGCCAGGGTCAGATAAATTAGCAGCAGCAGCAGAAAGGCCGCCAGGGTAACCAGGAGATGCCGGAAGAACAGGACGACGACGGACATGACCGCGGCCAGCAGCAAGGCCCAAAGCCATAAGGCCCAGCCGGGCAGGGTCCGGAGAAAATCCCCCTTAAGCAGGTTGTCCAGCAAGGTGGCGTGCACCTCTACCCCGGCGAAGACCCCGCTCATGGGGCAGGCCTTGAGGTCATACAATCCCGGGGCGGTGAGGCCCACCAGGACCCACTTGCCGACAAAATCCTGCAGCGGATAGATGGGCGGCAGCTGGTGACGCAGCCGGGCCTCGGAAGCGATGACGTTGGCCGCGGCAAAGCGCCGGTAGCTCCGGCTGGGGCCGCGAAACTTGAGGAGCAGGTTGCCCCGGTCGTCCAGAGGAATCCGCAGGTTCCCAAGGAGCAGGCAGTTTTTCTCAAACCTCAGGGGCTCATTATTGCCGAAACGATGAAAGGCGGCAAAGCCCAGCATGGGAAGCCAGCGGCCTTTAAAGGGCAAGACCAGCGGGACGCGGCGGTAGATGCCGTCCGCATCGGGATGACATTCCACATTGCCCAGGGCCTGGGCCCCATCCAGCAGAGGTCGGACCGGGGTGGTCACGCCGCGGTAGGTTATTTCCCTCTCCAACTCCCGAGGGGGCTGGCCGGGGATCTCCAAACCGGCCTTATCGAGCAAAGCCGCCTCATCCGGATTGGCCCCCATTTCCTCCCGGGTCAGGGAAAAGGGCAGGACCACTTTGCCTTCGGCCGCAGCCGCCTGGGCCAGGTGTTGGTCATCTTCGGGGCCATAGGAGGAGGCCTCAGTGAAGAGGATGTCGAAAATCACCGCTCGGGCCCCGGCTTGCCGGCAATATTCGATGATAGGGGCGTACAGCTGCCGGGGCCAGGGCCAAACGACCCCCTGCTTCTTAAAGAAATCCAGGTCGGGCTGGTCCACCGTGACCACCACCACCTGGGGGGAGGCCGGCGCCAGGGGCACGTGGCGGAACAGGAGGTCCAGGGTCTTGAGGCGATAATAAGGGAGGGGGCCGAAGATTTCCAGGCAGCCGGCCAGGAGTAGCACCGCCGCCGTGAGGACCGCGGCCGCCTTGAGCTTGGACGCAGGCGAATGGCTGAACCCAGTAGTCACGGATGACCTCGAATCTGAGTTTAGTCCAAAAAGATGAAATGGCTTAGGAAGAGGTTTTTGCTACGATTTATCCAAAAGAATTTTATTCAAAATACCGTTAGCAACAATTACACAAATTGGGAAGACTTGACAACCCCTTGGACAAGATTAGCCAACGATAAACCAGCCCCAAAATTCCGGAAGCTTTCTGCGGGTCTTCATCCGGCCGAGAGGTGAAGGATGAGGAAGCCCTCAAGAGGGACCTGGAAGGGAAAAATAGAATTCTTCACTATACCCATGAAAAGGTGGATTGAGGCGGGCAGGGAGAAGCCCCAGGGCAGCGGGCCGCTCCTTGCCCAGCTTTAAGGTTGCTAAGGGAAATCAACTCATTTGAGAATACCATATACCACTGCGGGCACTGGATATCTGTCATAACCTTGCAGTGAGAAGGGCTATTCAAGGATAGCTACTAACTTGCCACTATACGCCCTTCCACGAATCTTTCCATATGGTTCGTATATCTGAAAGCCTTTTAAAATGGAATTCGGGTTGCTAATCTTCTCGAAAAATTGAAAAATCTCTGGGGTGATCATATTTACCCGGGGAGAGGGAGTCGCGGCCCGAGGTTTCCGGATTCAGACCAAAGCCATAGTTGCGGGACCGGACAGTGCTGGCGCCAGAAATGGCAGGCATTAAGAAATCGCCACAGGTGCCGTCGCCCTTCTCCTGGCCGATCCTGCCCGCCGAGAGCACCGGCACCCCAGAAGCCTCCTCAGCCCTATCTTCGGAAAGATAAATCTACAGTAATGATGACCACTTACAGCCCACCACGGCCCGCAAACGGTCACCCAAAGGGAAAGGTAAAGGGTAGCCTGTAAAATGCTTAAATCGCCCTATGAAGGCCCCGCCAACCGGCCATATTTTGCTTATAAAATTTTTGGGCCGGCCCAATACCAGGGGGGGGTCTGAAAAAGAAATTATGAAAAATTTGGCGGACAAAGCATTGACTATGGGGGGGCGGTAGGAGTCCCACTAGGCGTTTGGGGTTCCGGGACCGAAAATCCTTCAGGCCAGGATCGGGGCGGGGCCGGGGAGGACCGCGGCGCCAGGAGAGCCGCGGCGAGCGGTTGCTGCATGGTGGACGCCGGGGACGGGGCGGGGGAGCGGTTTGCAGGCCGGGGTGACCGTGCCGGCGCCGTGGCGAGGGTGCTGGCACACCACAGGGGGGACGACAACGCGGGCCCAGGCGAGGGATGCACCAGACACCCTATCTCAAGGTCCCTCTCATCTCCGTTTGTCTTTGACCGGCTCCCCTCCTCTCAAGCGACCCCCTGAGAACCCCTACATTGAACGGAAGGGGATGACCTTGGCTTTGGATAGGCCATAAGCTGATCGTTGAAAACTACCCGGTCAGTATAAGCGCTGAGGCCAAAAAAAAGAGATCACCAAGGGGGATAGGAAGCGCCGCCAGGGAAACCGACCGCTTGAAAAGTCCCTTGACAATAGTTATCCATTGGATTATTATCGTGGACATGACAAAGGAAGAGTTAAAAGCGTGGCGGAAAAGCCGGGGGTTGACTCAAGTAGAACTTGCGGAGGCCCTTGGGGTCAAGAAGCTGGCGGTCTCCCGTTGGGAAAGGGGTGAGCGGAGGATACCGGCCCCGTTGCGCCTGGCCTTGAGGAGTTTGGAAACTGTTAAAACCATACTAGAGGGGAAGGTGGCGGCGAAGCATATTAAAAATGTCGCTGAGGATTTAATCGAAGAGACAGTTATCGAACCAGTTTCCGACGCAATATGCTTTGCGACGATAGCCATTAGCCAATTGGAAAGAATAGAGGCCGATGACCCTAAACGGGAAGTAGCTTTTGAGAAAGTAATCACTTGGATTACCAGAAACCGATACGGCAGAAAGGGAAACCGACCGCATGAGAGGCCCCAGGACGGTTGATAAGCTCGGTCCCCTGACTTAAGGGAGGGTCTGCTGCTGATTGACCCTCGACGAAAAATTGAAAAAATCCCCGTTGGCAGCCTACCAGGCAGGGGGGCGGGAGTCCCAGCCCTCTGGGTTTGCCTTTCGGGGCCGAAAAATCCTCAGGCTACCGGGGCTGCACCAGGTGGCCGGGGCCGGAGCACGCAGACCGGGGGTAACCGTGCCGGCGGGATGGGGGTCAAGTGGACCTGAATGGTAGCCTGGGTGGTAGCCCTAACATGGCGAAAAATTCTGAGGTGCTATGCAGGTGTAAATGGTAGCCCGATTGGTAGCCCAACATAAAAATGGGGTTAGCCAAAATAGCTAACCATTTGATTTAACTGGAGCCGGCACTCGGATTCGAACCGAGGACCTGCTGATTACGAATCAGCTGCTCTACCACTGAGCTATGCCGGCTTGGCCTCTATTTTAGCCCCCTCCCGTCTTTTTAGCAATGCTCCGCTATGGTGTTCCCAACTGCAACCTGAGAACGAGATTATAGAGTCCCACCAACCGGAGGACGGCGCCCATATTCTTTTTCTGCACCTTGGTGTCCCGGTGGTTCCTATTTCCCACCCCACCACCAGGGGAGGCGCCATTGCCAGGTTAAACGAGAAAGGCCCCCTACGCAAAAAATAATCCTGGGATGGTACGCCGGTCCTGTTTCCCGTGGCCGCTTCGGCAGAAACCTGGGCTTGGGTCAAGGATTGCTTTTGCTTAGGGTACTAATTAAGGTTTATTAGAAGGCTGAGCCAAAAAGATGAAGGCGGAGGCAACCTCGATGAAAAAGGTCAATGTGATTGAGGCCAATGATTTCTCGGAAACAGGCATGAAAAAGCTGCTGGTACACGACTCTCCCTATTTCAAGATCCTTAACTTCAATTTCAAAGCTGGCCAGGAACTCCCGGTCCATGCCCACGACATCGAGGGACAGGTGAGTTTGGTAGTCTTGGAGGGCAAGGGGGAGTTCCTCGGGAAAGACGGCGCCATACTGCCGGCCACCCAAGGAGACGTGCTGATTTCCGAGATCGCCGAACCCCACGGGATCAGGGCCGGGACTGACTTGCGGCTGCTGGTCACCATTACCCCGCCTATTTGAGCGGGGAAAAAGACAGTTTTCGGTTTCCTATTATCTGTCTCTACCTTGGGACCTTTGACTTTGTTCCGCCCTTCCCAGAAAACAGATAACCACCTGGTGGGCCTTACAGAGGCAGGATGTCACCGTCCTTGACCTGATAGCCCATGGCTCTTAAGATGGCGGACTGCCTGTTGCTGACCGGCTCCACCATCCTTTTGAGCTTGCCATCCTCTTTTTCCTTAAAGATGGCGGTCCTTAGGGACCTCAACTCCTCCACGGCCTCCCGGGGAGCGAGGTGGAAGCCCTGGGCACTGAGCCGCTGGCACAGTAGGGCCAGGTAGGTCATGGCCGCCACGCAGACAAACAGGTGCACCCGGATTTTGGAGCCGGTCCAATGGTAAAAGGGCCTGGGGGCCACCGGCATGGCGCTCAGGGGCTCGCCCCCGTTGGCGGCCCTGAGGCCGTTGATTTTGCCCCCCGGGCTTTGGGCCTCTTGGACCCACCTGCTGCTGCAGGCTTCAAATATTTCCGCCGGGGCCCAATCTTCCCGGTCGGTGATGTAGATCTGTTTCCCGAAATTACGCACGCTGTCGGCCATCTGGCAGTGGTCGAGCTCCAGGACCGGGTGGGAGCGCCCCTTCTCCCGGACCCACTTAAAGAGGCTGGGGCTGATTTGCAGCCGCTGGCACAACTGAGTCAGGCGGTCTTTGAGGGCCTGGGGCACCTCTTTCCCTGACTCTGCCTGCATGCAGCCTTGCTCCAGGGCCGCCATCTCCCTGCGCACCCTTCGGACCTTTTTGCCAAGGTCCCAGTAGCTCTTTTGGAAGGCCTCGGGGTCGAAGGTGACGAACACCCGGCGGGAGCGTCCCCAGAAGTCCGCCCGGGTTTCATAAAAAAGCGCCTGTCCGTCGTCATCTCCCAAAGTTGGGTGGAGCCCCTGGGCCAGTCCAGGGAGGGGGGAAAACTCCTTCATGGAGATCTTGGTTAATTCCGGAGCCGCCTCGGGAGGGCAGGAGGCGATGAAGTGCAGCCCTTCCTGGCCGTTGAGACGGCTGACCAGGGCCTCGGAGTCTATCCCGCGGTGGAATAGTAAGGTGACGTCCTTAACCGGCACCCCCAGATGCGCCACCCGGGCCAACAGCCCATCCAGGCCGCGGTCGAAGAACGTTCCTTCCGAGAGGTTCCCGGAAAAGATTTGATACGACAAGGGCACCCGCTGCGGCCAGGCGCTCACCAGGGCCAAACCGCTGCCCGGTTGCTGGGGTTGCCCGACAAACTCCTCGTCCGGCCACGCCTCAGCCAACAGCGGAGACTTGGGAGTAGCGGGCAATCTGGCGGCTTCGATCAATAACCGTCTTTCCCCGTTGGCCCAGAGGGAGTTCACCTTCTTAAAAAAGGTGACCGCGATCCGTTCCAGGTCCGAGTCATTGATGCGATCCCAGTGGTTCCAGAAATTCTGGGAATTTAGGGACTCCAGGCGCAGGGGCCGGATGCGTTGAATGTCGGTGGTCTCATACCAGGCTGCCAGTTGCCGCTTACTGGTGGGGGCGATGGCCCGGTTCAAGGCGGCGTAAAAGACCATATCTCCAAGAGAAGGACCCTTGGTGCGCTTCTTGGAGGCAGAATTTCATTGACTATTCCCGCCAGATCCAGGTCCTTGTCCAACTCATTGATGACAAAGACCGACCCGAACTCCTTGGGAGAAATCCCCCCGCGGCCCAAGAGGGTTTCGACCTTGTCCGCGGTGCCCAGATAGACCTGGTTCACGGTGGTGGACTTGCCTTTGACCCGCTGGTTCTCCCTGATATAGTAATATTCACGCCCTTTCTTAACTTTTTTGTATAAGTGAGCCATATCCCATCCATTCCAGGAAATTTAATTAGACCCCGCCTCAATTCCGGAGTGCAAAACCTTATTTATTTAAAGCCTGATATTCGAGACCCAAGAGACTAAATGCTCTTTTACGTTGGAGCTTTCCACAGCCAAAAACTACTCCCGTAATTTCAATGGCTTCGCAGCCGGCGCGCCTGCTGCGCGGGCCGGGGGTCATGGCTCCCCGGCCTTAAGGAGTTCCTGGGCCACCAGGGAAAGCATGCTCCAGACCGCATCCAGGAACCAGAAGCGGTCCAGGTGAGCCGGCAGGGTGAAGGAGACCCGGGCCGGAAACTCCTCATCCGCCTGCCACAGGATCACTGCCACCGGCAGCCCTGGAAAGACCCGCAGGGCCAGGGCCGCGTCCCCGGCCGGCTGAACTTCCGCCCCGAGCTTCCGGCCGGCGGCCAGGAAACTGGCCAGATCCAGGCCGAACCTGGCTTCCAGGGTGCGTTGGGAAGCACGTGATGGCCCCGAAAAAAGGTGGCCCCTCCCGGCAATTCCAGGGGGCCGATGGGAGGCCCCAAGCCCGAGGGGACCAGATGCAGCAGGTAGGTGAGGGCCAAGAGGCAGGCCCGGAACCCCGGGTCCTCTTCCAGTCCCGGAAGCACCCGCACCTGCCGCCGGGCCGGATTGATCCGCAACTCCCGGTCCAGAAAGGGCAATTCGTACTCCCCCTCCCGGAAAATGACCCCGGTGCGGCCGGTCACCTCCGCCGAATCCCGCTCCTCCAAATCACCCCAGAGTTCCTGGCTCACTTTGGCGCATTTCTCATAAGCCACTCAGCTCTCCGGACCATTTTGTCAGTTTTATCAGCACATTTGCAGTTTACGGCGCCGCCAGCCATTTCCGCAGCAGGCTGCAAGGGGGAGAACCATTTTACCAGGATTGGTGATTTTGAGGTTCCTTATTCCTCGAATATTTTATACTATTTTGTGGACGGTCACCAAGTATACCTATGAAAAAATTCTTCTATCCAAAAAACCTGGCAGTAGTGGGGGTATCGGACTCCCCGGACAATCTGGCCCGGGGGATTGTGGCCAACCTCCTGCAGTTTAATTATCAGGGGAAGATATTCCTGGTGGGCCGCCGGACCGGCTCTGCCTTTGGTTTACCCATCCTCCCGAGCCTCCGGGAGCTTCCCGAGCCGGTGGACCTGGCGGTGATCCTGGCCCCGGCCCGTTTGGTGCCGGCCCTGGTTAAGGACTGCGGAGAGCTGGGCATCTCCCGGGTGGTGGTGGAAGCCGCCGGGTTTTCTGAACTTAGCGCGGCTGGCCGGGTTTTGGAAGAGGAAGTCCGGGACCTTTTAAAAAAGTACCAAATGCGGCTCATCGGCCCCAACGGGTTGGGTTGCATGAACCTGGAGACCGGCCTGGCCTTGCCCTTCGCCCAACTGCAGCCTCGGCCCAGGCTGGGGCGGATCTCCATCATTGCCCAGAGCGGCGGGGTGGCCACTCATCTGATGGCCTGGATGACCAATGAAGGCATGGGGGTCAACAAATTCCTGAGCCTGGGCAACAAGCTGGACGTGGCGGAAAACGAGGCCCTGGCCTATTTCCTGGAGGACCCGGGGACTGAAGCGGTCTATCTTTATCTCGAAGGTATCGAGGATGGCCGGGGCCTCTTGCAGGCGGCTCGGGGGGCCACCAAACCCATTTTTCTGCAGGTGGCCAACGTGGGGGCGGAGACCGCGGCCATTGCCCAATCCCACACCGCTTCTCTCAGTACCGATGAGGAAGTGCTGGCCGCCGCCTGCCGCCACGGCGGCATGGTGCACCTCCACAGCCAGGCGGAGTTTCTCTCCCTGGCCAAGCTGGTGGGCCAGCCGCCCGTTAAGGGAAACCGCCTGGTGATTTTCTCCCGCAGCGGCGGTGAGGCGGTGGTGGGCGCCTATGCCTGCCGCCGCTATGGTTTCCGCCTGCCGCCGTTGGCCCCGCCGCTGGCGGATTTTATCCGCTCCCACTCCCGGGCCGGGGTCATCAGCCCCGGCAACCCCATCGACCTGGGGGACGTCTTCGACTTCAACGTCTATACCGAAGTGATGGCCCAGGTCTGCCGCGACCCGGAGGTGGACGCGGTCCTGCTCCACTATGGCCCCATGGCCGACTTTGAGATCCCAGCCGGCCGGGAAATGGCCCGGCGCATGGTGGAGCTGGCTCAATCTGCCGGCAAGCCCCTGGCCATCACCCTGTTGATCACCCTGGCGGAAGGGGAATTTTTCCGGGAAACCCTGGGGGTGCCGGTGTTTAACTTCCCAGAAGAAGCAGTCCGAGCCCTGGCTTTGAGCCGGGATCAGGCCCTGGCCTCCGCTCCGGAGGTTGTCGTGGCGGCCACCCCCTTGCCGGCTGCGGAGCAGCTTTCCAGGTGGCTGGCTCAAACAAGAGAGGCCAAAGAGACCCGGGAGGGATTTCTACCTCTGCCCCTGGCCCTCACCATCATGGAGGCCGTGGGAGTGGCGGCGGCTCCCTGGCAAGTGGCCGCCAGCCCGGAGGAAGCGGCCGCGGCCGCTGTCAATCTCGGTTTTCCCGTGGTCCTGAAACTGGCCGCCCCCAGCCTGGTGCATAAGACTGAAGCCGGGGCCGTCCTCTTGAATGTTAAGGATGGAGAGGCGGTAATGGCCGCCTACCGGCAACTGGCCGGCCTGGCTCGAGAGGGACTGCCCCCGGAGGAGCCCTGGCAGGTACTGGTCATGGCCCAGGTGGCCGGCGGCCGGGAAGTGCTGCTGGGAGGCCGCCGGGACCGGACCTTTGGGCCAGTGCTGGCCTTTGGGGCCGGGGGTCTGGAAACCGAGCTCCTCGGTGACGTGGCCCTGAGGCTGGCCCCCATCAGCCCGGCCCAGGCCCGGGATCTCGTGGCGGAGACCCATATCGGCCGCGGGCTCGCCGGCTTCCGGGGCCAGCCCCCCGCAGATCTGGAAGGCCTGAGCGGGGCCTTGGCGAACCTGTCCCAGCTATTGGCCCAGTTTCCCCAAATCCAGGAGGTGGACCTCAACCCGGTGCTGGTCTTTCCCGGCCGGCCCGGACTCCTGGCCCTGGACGCCCGGATTCGAGTTTTTTCTTAGGGTAAGGGGATGGCGGCGTCGGCGGATTGGCGAAATAAAGCCAGCCGCGGCCGATGTAGGCTGAAGTCGTTAATAGCAAAACCCCCTCTCCCCTGGGAGGGAAGATGGGAAAAAGCAAGAGAACTCCAGAAGTTAATCAAAAATGGGGAGTTGGTAGCCCAGGTTACACGGCGGATTAGCAAAAACCACACCGGACATTACCGGGATTAAAGACTGTTATTGATGGGGAGCGTCATGAAGGCCAAACAGAAAGAGATCTCCCCGGAGTTCGCGGCGGGCCTGCTGCGCCAGGGGCGGAAGGCGGTGGCCTTGACCGGCGCCGGCATCTCGGTGGAATCCGGCATTCCTGACTTCCGCAGCGCCGACGGCCTCTGGTCCCGCTTCGATCCTTATGAATATGCCCACATCCGGGCCTTGCGCGCCAATCCGGCCAAGGTCTGGACCATGCTCCGGGAGATGGAGGGGCTCATCAGCCAGGCCCGCCCCAATCCGGCCCATCTGGCCCTGGCGGAGTTGGAGGCCCAGGGGCTTCTCCTGGGTATCATCACCCAGAACGTGGACAATCTGCACCAGGCCGCGGGGAGCAAGCGGGTGGTGGAGTATCACGGCAATGCCGCGCGCCTCCGCTGCGACCTCTGCCATACGCCGCAGCCCAGGGAGTCCGTAGATTTCCAGCAGCCTCCGGCTTATTGCCCTTGCGGCGGCCTCATCCGCCCCGACGTGGTCTTCTTCGGCGAGGCCATCCCGTCTGCGGCCCAGGGGGAGGCCGAGGAGCTGGCCCGGGAGTGCGAGCTGCTCCTGGTAATCGGCACCTCCGGGGAAGTGGCTCCGGCCAGTTACCTCCCTCACACCGCCAAGGAGTCCGGCGCCACCATCGTGGAAAACAACCTGGCACCCACCCGTCTCACCTATACCCTCACCAACTACTTCCTGCCGGGCAAGGCGGGGAAGATCTGGCCAATTATATTGGCTGAATTGAATAAACCCAGGTAACTATTTATATTTATTATATAATTAAATATTTGACGATTCTATCTTAAAGCATTATATTTTATTCAAAAACCCTACACGGGGGCTAAAATGACTAAGACTTCAACGACGAGTGGCTCTTCCAAACGAGCCCATATAATATCCCGGGATGATGGTTGGGCCATAAAGATAGAAGGCAATATAAAAGCCACTAAAATATATCAAAAAAAGGATTCAGCAATTAAGGGAGCAAGAAAGCTTGTTGAGCAAGGTCATGATGTAATTGTTCATAAAAAAGACGGATCAATACAAAATTGGGAAAAGGGAAAGAAAGATAAATGACCTCAGATGCCGAGGACTTTTCCAAAAATGTTTTCATTAATTGTCCCTTTGACTTAAAATATACTAAATTACTCAGGCCAATATTATTTACTATTGTCTATTTAGGGTATAATCCTCGTATAGCCTTAGAAAGATCTGATTCTGGTGAACAAAGATTTAGTAAGATTTGCGAATTGATACAAAATTCTAAATTTAGTATTCATGATATATCTAGATTAAAGGCCTCCAAGAAATTAGAATATTACAGATTAAATATGCCCTATGAACTAGGAGTTGATATTGGGTGCAGATTGTTTGGAAGTGACAAATTTAAGGAAAAGCGGTGTATTATTTTTGAAAAAGACAAATATAGCTATCAAAAGGCATTATCAGATTTATCTGGCTTTGACATAAAGGCACATAATAATAAGCCAAAAAAAATAATAGAAGAACTTAGGCAGTGGTTTGTTGAAAATGATAGAATCATGGCAGATAGTGTAACGATAATGTGGGATAAATATAATTTATTTATGACAGATTTTGAACTTAAAGCAACTGCGAAAGGTTATGAACATAAAGATATACAAAAAATGGGAGTTAATGAATTTATGCATTTTATTAAAGAATGGCTCAGTAACAAAAAAAAGTGAAATGCTCCAATCGGGCTGAGCCGGAAGCATGTAAAAAGGTCAAAGATCAGTCTGTGGGCCGATTGACAAAAGCGATTAAAACAAAAAAGGGCGACCCAGCGGGTCGCCCTTACTCTTATGGGGGTTGGGTGAGGGGTTGAGGATGGGGCAGGGCCAGTGGCACAGGCGTCTCGCCTGTGAAATCCCTGGCCCTCCCCACTGGCTGTAGGGGCGGGTTTCAACCCCGCCCCCATAATCAATGCCTATTTCTTCTTTTTGAAGGTTAGCCCTTCCCCGGCCTTGTCCGCGTCCACCAGGATGGTGTCGCCTTCCTGGAAGCGTCCTTCCAGGAGCATTGGGGCCAGCTTGTCCTGGAGGTAGTGCTGGATGGCCCGGCGCAGGGGCCGGGCGCCGTACACCGGGTCGTAGCCCGCCTCGGCCAGGAAGTCCCGGGCCTTATCGCTGAGTTCGAGCGAGAGCTGGCGTTCCGCCAGGAGCTGCCGCAGCCTGGACATCTGGAGCGAAACGATCTCCCGCAGTTGCTCCTTGGTGAGGCGGTGGAAGATGATGATATCGTCCACCCGGTTGAGGAACTCCGGCTTGAAATGGAGCCGCAGCGCCTCCATGACCCGCTCCCGCATGAGCTTTTCGTCGCTGACCTCGGCGAGGTACTGGCTGCCTATATTAGAGGTCATGATGATGATGCTATTCTTGAAGTCCACGGTGCGGCCGTGGCCGTCGGTGAGGCGGCCGTCGTCCAGTATCTGCAATAGGGAATTGAAGACCTCCGGGTGGGCCTTCTCGATTTCATCGAAGAGGACCACCGAGTAGGGCCGCCGGCGCACCGCCTCGGTGAGCTGCCCTCCTTCCTCGTAGCCCACGTACCCCGGGGGGGCGCCGATGAGCCGGGAGACCGTGTGCTTTTCCATGTACTCGCTCATGTCCAGGCGCACCATGGCCGCCTCGGAATC
>Ga0187862_10005112_pt1 | contig 12215 bp, 10 predicted proteins | sample June2016WEW_10_1_FD_133003 | JGI IMG/M metagenome (GOLD analysis project Ga0187862, IMG submission 133003) | Peatland microbial communities from SPRUCE experiment site at the Marcell Experimental Forest, Minnesota, USA - June2016WEW_10_150 | ecosystem: Environmental > Terrestrial > Soil >...
CAATGCGGCGGGCGTGACGATGGTCCACAATCCGCGATCGAACATGAACAACGCGGTGGGGTACGCCCCGATCGGTCGGTTTCGGGGACCGGTGATGCTCGGCACCGATGGGATCGGCGGAGATATGTTCAGCGAAGCCAGGCACGCCTGGTTCAAGAGCCGCGACGGCGGCGCCGGTATTTCGCCCGCGGACGTGATCGCCATGCTGGCCGCGTCGGCATCGCGGGCCTCGGCATCTCTGGGAGTGACGCTGGGCAAGCTGATTCCCGGCGCCGAGGCCGACGTGGTTATCACCGACTACGTGCCGTTCACTCCGTTGGCGGGTAATAATTTCCCCGGACATTTTATCTTTGCTCTGGGCGCGCGCAACGTGCGGCACGTGATGGTTGGCGGCCAATGGGCGATCCGCGAGCGGGTTTGCGTTCTGTGCGACGAATTGGCGGTACGGGCTAAGGCAATGGTGGTTGCCCGCGGACTTTGGGAGCGGATGGCGGAGCGGTAAGAATTCCGCGGATGGCCGTCCCCGGGCTTTTTTGGAGGAGATATGGATTCGAGAAATGTTTGTGTTGATAAGGCGGTGGTGATATATTTTCAAGTTCCCCGCCCGCCCCCCGAATTGGGTATAAATCCGACATGAAAAAACGTCAATCTGGCGAAGATGCCAAGGAAGCGGCGGCGCGGGTCGTCAAGGAGAGAATCGCCCAGCATTCCAATCCGTTGCCAACCAACTTGCAGGCCTCACGGGAGCAATGGAGCGCTGGGATTCAAAAGGTGGACGCTAGGGGGATGGCGTAGTTGCGGGCGGCGTTTGAAGCGGGGGCGGAAGCCACAAAGCAAATCACGAAAAAGGGCCTATGAATCAAAACCGATCGGAGGTATTTGCTTGTTTGGAGTAGAACGAATCCTTTCTTCAAGCGCATCGCGGTCTTTTGTTAAATCCTGAAGTTTCAGCCTATCAGACCACAACTTGTATAATTCTCGAACGTTTTGGAAAAACCCTTTTGAGCCACGAATGGTAAATATGTCATAATGTGTTCCGACCGTAGCGCAGAAAGTTCGTCCGAACGTTTTGAATCCGACGGCCTCGTCAGCGGCCCCACTCAAAAAGACCATCGAGATTTGCTCCAGGCGATTCAACGCGTCAACCGACGAATCCAGCTTCATCTTTTTTTCGACGATCGGATCCCATTTGCCAGCGTCAAATCCCTGCAACGAAAAATCTCCGAGGTTGCCAGAATACAACTCAAGCCCCTGCGCCTCGCATTCCCGGACAAACCTTCGCCGCAACAAGACGTATTGCGCGAAGAATCCGCAATATCTTGCGGTCATTTCTTTGGCTGCCCGTAAGTTTCTGGTTTCAAAATCACGCTTGAGAAGAATGATCTGCTGCGCACCGTATGCTGCGACCATCAATAACACAATATTGCTGGAAAAGTATGCCGCTTCCAGCCATGGACGTACTGCCACTAGCCAATTCGGCGGACCCGACTGTGCGGTGCTGGAGGAATTCATAAATGACCGCATGCAAACCATAAGAATCAGGACCAAAACGCCGATAATGGATATTGTGATCGTTTGCGAAATAGACGGTTTTTCGGTATTCTCGTTTGCCATTCCGATTTCCTATGCTATAAAATCACCAATCCAAACGAAAGGGACACCACGCATGGAAGGCTGATAGACCAATTATGACCGGACTCGGTCATTGTACCCGGATGGCTACACATCCGGGTATTTTTTTGCATTCTGTTGCCAGCGCTTCCACGTTAAATCTGTTCTGCTAGGAGCTTGTCCGCGACGCTGTAGGTGATCTAATTCAAGCCTCCTTTGGTTGATCGAAGAGAGGATATTCGTCTTGTCTGGGGAGCGCTTTGTCCAAAGCCTTTTTGAAAAGATTCCAATCATCAAAAATTTTCATCAACACAGTCACCGCCAAAAGATGTTGCTTTAGTTTTTGATAACCGATGTGCTGAGTAAGCCATTGAAAGTTTTTGTGCTTCCTTTGACCCCGTTCGTTTGTGGGATTGATCCGGTTCAACTCTTCTCGAACCCCTGGCGCAAGACGATCATAGACAAGATCGTTCGTGAGCTTTCCAAGATACCGGGGTACCTTGAGAGTACCATTGAATTCAAGCCCTCTCAGACGGAAAAGTTCCTGATAGAACTCCGGCTCAAAGGTTCGGACCCACGGGCGCAATTCCTTGGCAATAAATGCCTCAAGTATCTTGGCCAAAGCATCGCGTTTTCGGTCCGCCTGGTATCCGGTGGCTTCATCAACGAGAGCAATGATTCCCACCTCAGCGAGTCCCCGCATGATAATGTCTGCTGTCGCAGCTATATGAAGTTGCTTTTCATAAAGCGCGCCGGCATCGCGGGCTTCAAGCCAAACGCGGCAAATCTTGGGGATTGCCTCAGCCCGAACACCGTGGGCTAAAACGCTGCCTCTATCCGAGATGTATTCAATGTGGGCTGTCTTCGCTATTAAATCATTGTCAATGAATGGTTTAAGATTTTTGGATGATAGAAAAGCGGGCAAGTTGTCTTCGCGCCTTGATCCAGACGGAACGCCCGCCCCAAAGGCTTTTGCCACGCCACGTTGAGAAAAAACTCGCGTTCCGTCTTCGAGTACGGAACACTCGATTTCTACGCTTTTTCCGAGTTTTAGAACTCCGGAATGCGTAGCACGTGGTAGCGGTGTCTTACCCTGTTTTGCCCACCGCGCCTCTACGGCACGACGGGCAGCCGCACTTCGTTCTTCGGGCGTCATTGACCTTGCCCTGGCATCGCCCCCCTTCGATGCCCCCAATAAGGCCAGTTGGCGACCAATTTCACTCGGATTGTTTGACTCCGCCGTGGTGATGTTTTTGTCTTCCATGATTCCATTATACGTGCCCGCCTAAGAAATACAAGCCCGCGTAAGAATTTTCTTGCATTACGTAGTCGAGCACGTGTAATAATCGACATGAACAAGCTAACCACAATCGAGCGGGCGCAAATACCTACGGCCCTTGTTGAAGGTGTCAGCATTTCGGCCACGGCCCGGATGTTCAGCGTGTCGAAAATCACGATCCTTCGCTTGCTGGCCGATGCCGGAACTCTCGCCGAACAATACCACGATTTAACGGTTTGTGATCTGGCGACGAAGCGCGTGCAGGTCGATGAAATTTGGAGTTTTGTTCACGCCAAGAACAAGAACGTCCAAGATACCGATTGGGGCAAAGGATACGGCGATTGCTCGACATGCGTTGCACTACTTCCACTACAACTTCGTCCGCGTTCACCAGACGATCAAGACGACGCCAGCCGTAGCAGCGAACGTCGCCAACAAGGTTTGGACGATGGTGGATTTCGTGGAATTGCTGGAACGGGAAGAACGGCTTTTGGGCGGTCGGCTGACGGATGACAAGCTAGCAGCCTCAAAGACACGCGACGTCTGAAAGTATACCATTACCGATAAAGCCAAGATGCGACCCGGTTGCGGCTAATTTGAGTTTTTCCGATCTTTGATCCGACGGATTTGAAGGACCGACAGAATCGCAAAACAAAGTGGCGGAAGCAAAACCGCGACGGGATGCGGATAGGAATGGTGGAGCGTCTGCGTTATGGCGAAATACAGGAACAACGCCAGCCATACGACGAAGCTCGTTCGCCAGAAGGTCAACCAGTCCATTTTCATTGTGTCCATTCTATCACCCGCGCACGGGAAAGCCGCCCGGAGGCGGCTGGAGTGGTTTTTTACTGGCTAGTTCCGCAGTTCCGTTCGCACCTGCATGAGAATCTTCCCCAGCCAATTTGTTCCCTGCCCCGCATAAACGCCCCAGACCCGATCGCCCCAGGTGTTCCCCTCTTCAAGATATGAATTGCCTGTCGCCAGCAGCTTGGCGCGCAGCTCCGGATTTCTGGTGAACTTGTCCCGCACACAATCCAACATCACCTGATATTTCACTTGCGGCCAATCGGCCCGGTACTTCAGCGCCTCGCCGGCCCGCTTCGCCTCCGCCGGGGTCGGCAGCGCCGCGATCCGCCGCCGCTCGTCCATGTTCAGCGTTTTGGCCGATTGATAGGCGTGCTCCGAATCGGGATAGGTGAGCCCCTCGTATACCACGGTCGCGGGATAAAAATTCGACAGGAACCGATATTCACCCGCAAAGCGATCAATTTTCGTCGGTGCGGTCGTCGGCGCCGCTATCCCACCGTGTTGCGACACGCAGCCGGCCAGCAATATCAGAAACGTGAATGGCAGTCTTCCCACGTGCCCAACATATCCTCTTATTCTTCTGTTAGCCAAAGCACTGCTCGTTCTGGCCCGTCTCGGGAGTTTGGGCATATCCATGCGCCTTCGCCGGCAGCACCATGGCGAACACGCCGGCTCCGACGACGGCGATGCCGATCAGGCACGTAAACGCCGGGCCCCAGCCGTAGCATTTGACGAGCCATCCGATCCCGTAGCCGGAGAGGACGGTGCTGGCGTAGCCAAAGATGCTGGTGAGTCCCACGGCCGTGGCCGCGGCCCGCTTGGTGGCGAGATTGGCCGACATCACGCCCACCAGCGCTTGCGGCCCATACACAAAAAAACCCGTGCATGCCAGCAGAAACGTATTGAGCCACTGCCGCTCGCCCGGCGCTTTCCAGAAAAGGAAAACCGACAGCCCGCACAGCAGCATGCTGACTAAACTCAGCGGCGCCCCGCGCCCGCCGAAAAGACGGTCGGTGAGAATGCCCGTCACCAGCATTCCCACCAGGCCGGCGACTTCAAAACCGGCTACCATGGCGCTGCCATGGAGCAGCGTAATCCCCTTGGCCTGTTTCAATACCGTCGGCCCCCAGTCGAAGACGGCGAAGCGAATGGTGTAGACGAAAAAGTTGGCGATCGAAACCAGCCAGATGTACTTGTTGGAAAAGACGCACTCGCGCAGACACCGCCGGAACGCCTGCGGCGATTCCTCGGCCGTATCACCCCCGGGAACGTGCGAGCCTTCGACTTCCGGCAATCCGATCGACTGCGGCGTGTCGCGAAGGAATACCAGCAGCAGCACCGACATCGCCGATGCGATCACCGATGGAACGAAGAAGCAGAGCCGCCAATTACCCCAGCGGTTGACCAGGAATCCGCACAGGATGAGGATCGCGCCGCCGCCGAGGGAATGTGACGCGTTCCAATACGACATCTTGGTGGCCAATTCCATCGGCGAAAACCAATGGGTCAGCAGCCGGGCGCACGGCGGATAGCCCATGCCCTGGAACACGCCGTTGAGCGTCCAGAAAATGCCGAAAAACAGCAGCGACGAGCTGAGGCCGAAGCAGACGTTGAGCCCCGCGGAGATGGCCAGCGCCAGCGCCATCATCACCCGCGCGTTGGCCCGGTCCGCCAGCATCCCGCCGAAAAATTTCGATACCCCGTACACCACCCCATGCAGCGTGAGGATCGGCAATCGGCACGGCCGCGCGCGGCGGACGCAAAAACCGCGGCAGCCGGTGACGCCCCGTCCTCTTGCCGCCAGGCAGAGCGATGTCGGGCATAGTTCGTCCTCGCCCTTGCGAGCAAAGGCTATCGTAACCGACTGTGAATTCACAATTCATTCCCATGTTCAACGCGCTCCAGACGATGGAACTATTGGCTGCGGGGCCTGCACGTCTGGCGATTGTTGCTGGTTGGGCCGGGCCTGGGCGGCTTCGCTGACGAAACCTGTCGCGTCGGGTTCATCAAACGATTCCAGAAAATCGGCGTCACGCTCGGTCGCGGATTGGCCTCGTCCAGATCCTTCGCGGCGGGCGTGAAGAGCACCTCGCCGCCGGAAGCCAAAGCGCTTTGCGTCGCCGGCCGTGGCATCGACCCGCAACATGACTTGATGCAACCGCCGACCTAATCGGCGGGATCGCCATAAAGAACGCCGCGGCCGTGCGTGCCGACGTAAACTCGTCCATAGATGCGCGGGTCGCCGGTGATCTGCAACAACAGGCCGTATTGGTGCCGATCGTCGTTGATGCGCACCCAGGTTTTGGCGAAATCGTCGGAACGATAGATGGCGTCTTGGCCTCGCACGATTCCCATGAGATACAACGCCGGGACGCCGGCGCCGGGCGCGGCTTTGCCAAAGCCGAAACCGTGGATTTGCTCCACACCGTCCAACCTGACGAAACTCCGGCCGGTGTCGGCGGAGTGATACAGGCCATCGAAAGCGGCGATCCAGAGATCGCCTTCAACGCCCGGCGTGGCGTAGATGCGGTCCTGGCCGCCGCGGTTGTCGCCGCGGTCGCCGCGATTGTTCTCCCCGAGTTCACCGGCCCGCGGCAAGCCGGCGGGCAGGATCAGAGGTCTTGATTCAAACGTTTCTCCACCGTCGCTGCTGATAAGCAATTTGCCGTCGAACAAGGCCATGGCATAAAACTTCTGCGCACTTATCGGGTCGGCGATGACGCGCGTGTTTGCGGGCAGGCCGGGGATTTGCCTCCAGGTTGCGCCGCGATTTCGCGTGAGGAATGGCGACGATCGCGCCGGGGTCCAGATCCATCGGGTTCCGTCGGCATTTACGGAAATGGAGCCCATAGCGCTTCGGGAGGCTGGCATGGAGGGCGTCGGCTGCCACGTCTTTCCGCCGTCGAGGGAATAGGCGACATTCGTTCCCCGGCCGCGCTGGCCGCCCGCGACGATACCCACTCGGACGAGCACGTCGGGATTGCTTTGGGCGAATGCGACGCCGCCGGTGTTGGAGAAATTGGGATGATCGAAGTTGCCGTCGGGATTGGGCTTGTCCAGGTCCCGGTGTACGAAGCCGCCGTAGTCGCCGATGGCGCTGATCAGGTGGGCGCCCGACGGCGGGCTGACGAGCTGCATGGCGACGGTTTCCTCGATTCCCTTGCTCATGACGCTCCAGCGGGTGGGCTTGCCCGCATCGGCATCGGTGAGATCGAAGGTTTCCCAGCCGCCATATCCCGTCGTGAACATCGCGTGATTGGGATCGCACGGATCGATCTGGATATCCAGCAGCCAGTGGATCGGCGTGTGGGCAACGTAGGGAGCGCCGGAATAATCAAACGTTCCGCCGCCGTGATGGAAGATGGGCTTCCAGGTTTTGCCGGCGTCGGTGCTGCGGAAAAGTTCCTCACCATCGGGATGGTTGAAAGTGCTGGCGATGAGCGCGTCGGGATCATGGGCATCGACGGACACCGCGCCGTAGCCAAAGCCGCCGCCTCCGCTGGGGCCGCTTGCCGGGCGGGTTGAGGGTTGGGGTTTCTCGGGCGTGATGTCGGTCCACTGGGCGCTGTTCGTGTCGAACTTCCAGATGGCGCCGCGGGTCATGCGGCTGGGACCGGGGGCGCTGCCGTAGCACAGATAGATCGTTCCGTTGGACGCCATCACCCCATGCGAGAGCCGCAGATTGGTCGGTTCTCCCGGCACGGCGGCCCAGGTCGCGCCGGCGTCGGTGCTGCGATAAAAATTGCTGCGGCCCATCAGCGCAACGCCGGCGTAAATGGTTGAACTGGGCGCGCCGGCTATGCCGCTGCGCGGATCGAAAACTTCGAAGACCACGCCCGAGGATCGCACCGGGAAACCGAATCGTTCGCGCGGCGCGCTCGTCGTGGCGCGGCCTTCGGTCACGTCGGGAAAGCTGTTGACCTTGGACCACGTCACGGCGCGGTCGGCGCTTCGCCACAGCCCGTCATGGCGAGAGCCAAAATAAATCACGTTCCCATCGTTGGGATCGACCGCCAGGCGTTCACCATTGCCGCGGCCGTCTTCATTGCCGCCCATCTTGAACGGCATATCCGTGCGCTGGAAGGTGCCCCCGCGATCATCCGAGCGCAGGATCGCCCCGTTCGGCGTGGTAGGGTTGGTATACATTCCGCAGGCGAGGTACACGCGGTTGGGATCGGCTGGATCGACGGCAATGCTCTCGCAACCCATGAGGTTGGTCTCCTTATAGGGAAGCCAATCGAGGATCGGCATCCATTGCTTCTGCCGATCGTTCCAGCGATACGCCCCGCCGATATCGGTGCGCGCATAGCGCAGTCCCTTTTCGGTGGGATGAAAAACGATGCCATCCACAAATCCTCCGCCGACCATCTGCACGCTCTTCCAGACGTACGGTGGCGGCGCGGCGGGAGGCTGGGCGACTTCATTACCGCGATTCGGCGCGCAGCCGCAGGCGGCGAGGATTGCTAAACCCAAAATTCGCCCGGCTGAACAGAAACGGCGGGGCAAGGAATTCGGTTTCATGGGGCGCAAGAATACCTGAATCCCGCGGTTATCGACAAGCGGTTGCTGACGACACGAGCGGCACCATTTCCGCGTTCGCCATTGGACTCGTTGCCATAAACGAAATCGAAGAACCGCATGTCGAGGTAGGGCGTCGAGTCGGCGGCTCGGAAGCGAAAGGCGCCGGTGAAATTGATGAGCGCGTGGAGTGCCTTGATCGACGGCATTCGCCAATCTGAGCGGCCCGCAAAGCGGCAGGCTGCGGCACCGGCGATGGCGTCCTCCCAAGTCATCTTCTGGCCTCGTGCCTTCACCCAGATCAGGCGCGTGTTGACGTCGCTCACGCACCCGCTCGTTGGCAATCGTTGTCCTTTGTCCGATAACGATCGGCGATCACGCCGCCGATCGATTGCAATTCCCACGATGATCCTAACGGCGCGCGGGCTGGACGACGATTCTAGGGACGGGGCCACGCCCCAGCCGCACCTTTGTTTACGGAAAATTAGGAATCGATATGAGCCAGAACATACCGACGTCGGATTACCTCGCTCCGGACATTTCGGAGTTGGCGCTTCAACGCGGAGGGCTTGCCCTCCGCCGCGACGGAGCGGCCAACGATCCATTGAACAGACCCAAGGCGGAGCAGGGCCAGATCACGCGCGTGGTGGCCCGGCGACTGCTTCCGGCGTGCGTGGTCGTCCCGGCCTTGCTCTGGTGGGTGCTGATCTTCGGGGTGTACCGCGGATGGTACGATCTGGAAACCTGCTTCATCCTGTTCGTCTATTCGGTGACGGTGGTGTTTGGGCTGATCGTCTGCCTCAACCTGAGGAAATTGTCGCGGATGGACGCGCAGAGGGCACAAGCCCAGGAGCAGTTGAAGCTCGCCAAGGAGGCCGCCGAGTCCGCCAATCGATTCAAGTCGATGTTCTTCGCGAACATCAGCCACGAGATTCGCACGCCGCTGACCGCCATCAACGGGTTTGCGGAGTTGTTGCTGAATTCGCACAGAACCAAGGAACAGCGGCTGAGCGATGCCCGCGTCATCCGCCGCAACGGCGAGCACCTGCTGACGCTGATCAACGATATCCTGGACCTGTCCAAGATCGAGGCCGGAAAGATGTCCGTCGATCGGGTCCTGTGCTGTCCGGCGGAAATCGTCGGCGAGGTCTGTTCGATGCTGCGCAGCGGCGCCGCCGAAAAAGGTCTGGCGCTGGACGCGAACTTCGAGGGACCCATCCCGAAAATGATCCAGACCGATCCCACCCGGCTGCGCCAAGTGTTGATCAACCTGATCAATAACGCGATCAAATTCACCAAGGACGGCGGCGTGCACCTGACGGTATCGATCAAGCCGTCGATTCGTGCCGCCAACCCCCTGCTTGAGGTGAAAATTACCGACACCGGAATCGGCATTCCGCCCGAGCGTCAGTCGTCGCTGTTCAAGCCGTTCGTACAAGCGGATGCGACGATTACCCGGCAATACGGCGGATCGGGGTTGGGTCTGGCGATCTCGCGGCATTTCGCCGAGGCGCTCGGCGGAGACATCTCGCTATCCAGCGAGCCGGGGCGCGGAAGCACCTTCACGGTTACGGTCGCGACCGGGTCGCTGACCGATGTGGCGATTCACGAGCGCCCAGAGGAAGCGATGGAGATTCAGTACAACTTCACCGGCCCGCGGGTCCGCATCAACGGGTCCGTGCTGCTGGCGGAGGACGGCATCGATAACCAGGCCCTGATCGTGGCCAAGCTGCGCGAAACGGGATTGAAGATCGAGATCGCCTCCAATGGTCAAATCGCCTGCGATATGGCGATGTCGGCGGCCGGACGCGGCTCTTCGTTCGACTTGATCCTGATGGACGTCCAGATGCCGGTGATGGACGGTTTCACCGCCACGCTCCAGCTTCGCAGCCAGGGATACCGCGGTCCCATCATCGCGCTGACCGCAAACGCCATGGAGCGCGACCGCTCCAAGTGCCTCAACGCCGGCTGCAACGATTTCGTCACCAAGCCGATTCAGATGGAAAAGCTGTTCAAGGCGATCGGCCGATATCTGGCCGTGGCCCAGGTTGGCCAGGAGACCGCGCTGACGGAGGACGCCTCCACCGCCACGGCCAGCCGCCAGGTCTTGGCGCAGAAATTCTACGAAGAGCTCGCAGCGGAGCTTGCCCAGATCGAGCAGGCGATCGAGCGCCAGGACCGCGTGCAAATCAAGGAAGTTGCGCAGCTCTTGCTAGGCAAGGCGGCGGCGGCCGGACTGAAGGACGTGGCCGCGCAGGCCGCCAAGCTGTTGCGCTCCGCCGAGAGCGAGCGGTCCTGGATCGTTCTACGTCAGGCGGTCGCCGAATTTACCCGCGACGCGCAGCCGGAGTCCCAGAGCGAGGCGGCTTGAGCACTAATCCCATGGAATTCCGGCAGTAGGCCGCATCCCTTCGCCATAAACATGGCCCCTTTCCCCGACCCGAAAGCAGCAGGGGAGCAAATCTCTCCCCGACGGCATCGCGCCTATATCGTTTTGGATCAGTCACTAACAGCGGCTCGTTGGTCGAGGATGTTCGCGAATAGCCGAATGATTATTCTGAAATTATGGCGAAGGCTCGAACCGGATTGACATCGTTTTTGAAGCAATGTAATTTTTTCTTCTTGAAATATTCCAATATCGGTATATACTCTTCGCATGGCTCGGGCGGCAACAACCTCCGACGTGTTCAACGCCATCGGCGAGCCCCACCGGCGGGAGATTGTGGATCTGCTCGCCCTGGGGGCCGAGCGCGACGTCACTGAACTGGTGCTCAAACTCGGTCTTCCGCAGCCTACTGTTTCCAAGCACCTGGGTGTGTTGCGAAAGGTGGGTGTGGTTGCCGTTCGCAAGGCCGGGCAACGCCGGTTGTATCGGCTGAACCCGCAGGAGCTCAAACCCATGCACGATTGGATTCAAAACTTCGAGCGATTCTGGACCGACCACTTGGCCGGCATCAAGGAAGCCGCTGAACTAAAAGCCAAACAACTTGCGGAACACGATCTTTCCGCATCGAAACACCAACCCCATTCAAAGGAGCAAAGTCATGGCCGCTGAAGAAATCAAAACCCTGCACGTCGTCAAAGAGGTGCTGATCGCCGCCCCGGCGGACGTGGTTTTCCAAACCGTGCTGGAACCGCATGGCCCTCTGAAGGAAATGAGCATGAAGCTGGAACCCTGGCCCGGTGGGCGCTGGTTCCGCGACCTGGGCAACAACACCGGGCACCTGTGGGGTCATGTCCAGGTGATCAAGCCACCAAAACTGCTGGAACTGGTCGGCCCGGCGATGATGTCCTACCCGGCGATCTCGCACGTGCAGTACCGCCTCACCGAACAGCCCGGCGGCACCCTGCTAAAATTCACCCACCAGGCCATGGGGCTGATCCCACCGGAACTCCAGCAGAATGTGAGCAAAGGCTGGGGAGAAATGCTGGACCAGATTCGCACGGCCGCGGAGAAAAAACGCGGTTAGAAGCGGCTTCCGCCGTTCGCGGACAGTTGAAAGTCATTAGATAGGAGCTTTTATGACAATCGCAAACAAGACAGTTCTGGTGACCGGGGCCAATCGCGGCATCGGACGGGCGCTGGTCGAGGAAGCCTTGAGCAGAGGCGCCAAGCGGGTGTATGCCGGCACGCGCCAGCCCTTGGCCCACTTGGATGCACGGGTTACGCCCCTGACCCTGGACGTGACGAACGCGGCGCAGATTCGGGGAGCGGTCGATGAGGTCGAATCTCTCGATATCCTCATCAACAACGCCGGCGTATCGCCTTTCGATGACCTCAGCGATCGTCGTGTGCTCGAACAGCAACTCGCGGTCAACCTATTCGGCCCGTATGATGTGACGCAGGCTTTCCTGCCGTTGCTGACTCGGTCGCGGGGCGCCATTGTCAACGTTCTTTCGTTGTCGTCCCTTGCCGCCGTGCCGTTCAGTCCGGCTTACTCCGTCTCAAAAGCGGCCGCGTTCTCCCTGTCGCAGTCGTTGCGCACTCTGTTGGCCGGAC
>Ga0187862_10005117_pt1 | contig 12205 bp, 14 predicted proteins | sample June2016WEW_10_1_FD_133003 | JGI IMG/M metagenome (GOLD analysis project Ga0187862, IMG submission 133003) | Peatland microbial communities from SPRUCE experiment site at the Marcell Experimental Forest, Minnesota, USA - June2016WEW_10_150 | ecosystem: Environmental > Terrestrial > Soil >...
GGGGACTCGACGATCACCAGTGATTTGCTCATTGCCATCCTTATTGCCTAAACCACTCTACCCTGTCCGGCCTGTTTGACTCACAAATGCGGTTTTCCGATTCTCCCCAGCGGAGTCCCGATTCGGCGCGCAGGCCCGGCCGCTCTTCTGTTCCGGGAAAAAACCACCCGCAAATGTTGCACACTACCACGGAACACCGTTTCGTTTCCACTCGCGGCAGTTTCTTTCTTCCCGCGCTGTCCCATCTTCGGGGCGCGCAGAAGACCCTCAACTGGAGGAAAAATCCCGGCAAAATCCCGCAATTCAGTCATTTCCACAGGAATGACGCGCCGGCGCCCCATCCTTTTCGCGCCGTAATCGCAAAAAGGGCGTGAGACCGCGAACCCCGAACCGGCGGTCTTTCCGCCATCCTCAGAGCGAGGGGGCCCGCGCCTCGCCGTCGAACGCGTCCGCGCCGCATGAAGCGCAAGTCCAGGAATCGAGCCGCGCGTTTGCCTGCCCGTTTTGTGCTCATCGAGTGCAACTTTTGAGTTGTATACTAAGAGATATCCGCCCATTAGGCTATTCACGATGCTGCGATGAGGTGCGTCTGGGGAAGTGTGTCGCGTCGGACCCCGGCTATTGACGACTGTTTTGTGGAGGGGCATGTGAAGCGCTTTGGTCTGTTCGTCGTTGCTGTTTTAGCTTTCGTCCTGGGTGGGGCGGCCAGGTCAAATGCGACCGACCTGATCGTCAACGGCTCGTTCGAGAATCCGAATTTGAGCGTTTTGAACGAGAGTTGGCAAATGTTCACCAATGGGCAGGTGCCAGGCTGGCTCACGACGGATCCCGCTGGCGACATCGAAATCGACACACCCGGCGCGATCGGCGGCACGTCTGCTTACGACGGCAACCAGAGCTTAGAGGTGAACGCGAATTACCCCGAGGACGTGTACCAGACCGTTACCGGTCTGACGGTCGGGCAGACCTACGATCTTTTCTGGGCTTATGGCGATCGCCCCGGTTCCGGCAACGACGAGCTGCAGGTGTACTTCACCCCCACGACGGACCTCACCGGCGCCACCCCTGTGGCTACCGACCATGATAATCTTGACGGCGGCAATCCCACGCTGCTTTGGTTTCCGAATTCCGTGGTTGTGACCGCGACCAGCACGACAGAGGTTTTGAGCTTCAATGGGGTGTCCAACGTAGAAGGAATACGTAACAACGGCGGCATCTCGTATGGAAACGAAATCGACGCCGTGTCGCTGATTGCCGCGCCGGAGCCTTCCACGCTGCTCCTCTTCGCTTCGGGCCTCGGCTTGCTGGGGCTGGGCTACGCGTGGCGCAGGCAGCGGACTCTGGCAGTCTCCTGCAGGCTCTGAGCTTTGCAAGAATTCGTCCGAGCGCTGGAGCTCCAGGATCAGGGCCTCCTGAGATTGCAGAACCGCGTTTGACAATAAGATGCGGCTGCCTCCGGCTTGGATTCAACCGGCGCCTTGACCTCCAACTCCAGCCCTCTTCGACAGCGATGCCCGCATCGAGCGCATCCGGCGATGCCGCAGAGAGCGATTGCAGGCGCATCGGCTTCGGCGGAAGCGGGACGGCGCTCAAACGGCTTGCTTCAGGAGCAGGCAGGCCTTCTCTTCCAGGCCGGCGATCTCGCCGAAGAGGAGCGAAGCGGAATGCACCTTCTCCTCGATGCCTTTCATCGTTCCGGCTTCCTTGAACAGCAATGCGATCTCCGTAAACCGGGCGCCGGACTGATGGAAGATTTCCGCGGCGTCCGCCAGCGCGGGCATGCGGGCTATCTTCGCACCTTCCATAAGAAAGCGGGCGTACATGGGGCGGAAGCAGCCGCCACCGGTGCCGCCGATCTCGATGAAGACATAGAGATTGAACAGGTTCATTCGCAGCTCTTTGTCCTTGAAGATGGACGGCCACTGCAATAACTGGCTGGCCGTGTGGCGAATTCCGGGAACGCCGAAGTTCTTGATCGGCGGGTTGAGTTGGGCATCGACAGTTTGCGCAATGGATGCTGCGATCTCCCCATTGCCAGGATTGCGAAATCCTGAAAAGTCGAACTCCAGGCGCAGATTCTTGGGCGGGAAAGGCTTGTAGGGGGAGCTCCTGGCCCTGGCGAGCTGCTCCAGAGTCACCGGCGCATAGAACCCCTTCTTCAATCCAGCCATTTGCGGGTCCATATCGGAGGCCAGAACGGTGCTGCCGCCGTCATAGCCGCAGACCACAAAAGCGTGGCCGCCGAAGTGGTACTCCCGCGGAAAATGAAACCAGGGCAGAAAGCCCATATCGCCGCCCAGCATGACAGGCTCTCTCAGCGCCAGCGCCCGCAGCAGGGCGGCTTCGGCCTTTGGGGCGCTGGAGGTGCAAATCTCACGAATCCCGACGCCGGTCCTGGCGCCGAGATCCTGATATAAGTTCTTGGGGTTTGCCCTGCCGCCGACAAAGATATAAATACCCGCACCCATCTTCATCTGCCAGTAAATGAATCCCATTCCGGCGCCCAGGCCGAGCAGCATCTCCTCGGAGAGTGGATGGCCGGCATGGTGAAATATCTTGGCCAGGGAGTTGGTGACGCAGTGGTAGCCGTCGAGGGCGGGGCAGTTGGGGAAGGGTTCAAGCGCTGAATGGATGCTCGCGGTCTTCATGGTGAGCGATAATTCCTCTTGCAGTTTCAGAGCTGGCTCACATAATACTCCCGCCCGAGAGGCTTCGTCCTGAACGGCCCAAGAACGACCTTAATTCTCGCTTGCCGGCGGGACCGCTTCCCTGGCCGGATCGAGGGCGTGGAAGCCCTCCGCCTTGGCCGCTTCAAGCAACTGCTGCGAGGCGGAGACGAAGATGATCTCCGTGCCCTGAAACATATCGCGAGCCACCAGCGCGGCGGCCAGTTGCAGTGCATCGGGCCAGCGCAGCGCGGTGCGGTCCAGAAGTTGGCGCGCGGCTTCGAGCACCGCCGGGTTCAGCGGCTGCTGCACCATGCGCGCGGCTTCAAGGCGCAGAATATCGAGGGCGGCCGCGGCATCTTCCGCGGAGATGCCGCCGGCCCGCTGGCGCCGCCGAACGACCGCGTAGACCTCAAGGGGCGTGGAGGCCGAGATCAGCTTGCGATTGTCCTCGACGGCCTCCATGAGCCGGATCAGCGCGTCGGTGCCCTGCTCCTGCACAAAGAGCTTGGCAAAGGCCGTGGCCTCAAGGAAGTAGCAGCTCACAGGTTCCCCCGTTCCTCTTCGATGGCCTCGGCGATGGAGTCGCCATGGACGGCGATGGGATGGAAGCGCTGCGCCTCCTCTGGAATGCCGGCCTCGGCGCGGTTGAGGCGGATGGTGGTGGTGGGATAGGCCGGGGTCTTGGGGTTGGCGATCTTGCTGGTAAGCACGACGCCGCGCTGGATGGCCTCAGCCAACACCGCCTGGCGCGACTCGGGGTGCTGATTCCAGCGGAAGGCCTTGCGCGGCAGGAAGGAGTCGCGGAACCACTTGAGGGCTATGAAAGCGTGCCCGCCCCGCTCGGCCTCGGCCAGCGCGGCGCACAGCTCCTTCACGCGGGCATCCAGGTCGGCGGGAATCACGGCCTCCTGGCTGTCGTCTTCCGCGTCGTCGAAGGCCGGCTCGACAGCCGCTCGCGCCGCGCGGATGGCCCGCGGGGCAGCCTCGCCCTCGCCGGCGCGCTCAAAGTAGATGCGCACTTCGTCCTCTTCCGGCGACCACGAATCGGCCGGCGCGTTGCGGCGCTTGCTGCGCCCATTTTCGCCGCACAACTCGACGATGGCCTGATAGCCGGGAGGCGCCAGGAAGCGCAGAGCCCGCGCCAGGCCGGGGTCCGCGGAAAACGCCAGTTCGTTGAGGGCTTCTTCGATAATCTCTTCCGCGTCTGGAATGCTCAGGTTGGTTACATCTATGCTGCCCTGCGCAGCTCTTGTCGATTTCATGTCTTGCTTCTCCTAAATGCCGTGCCTCCCGCCTGCCGCACGCCCCAACTTCTCCAGCCGGCCTGCCGGCCGCATACGGAGTTCGGTTGTCTCGCGCGCCGCGAACGAAAAAGAGCGGCCTGATTCTAAGCTTGCGCCATTCCTTTGGGGAAACCTCTAACCCCTTGCGGCAACGGTGCAAGCGTCTGTGGACTGAATCCGCGGGCTCTTGCGTATAGCTTGCGTGTAAATGCGGCCCGCTTCGTCTCCCCAATCGGTGTAAGGCGATCCATGGTATTCATTCGGCTCTTACCTAACCCGAGCCATCTTCCACTTCTCTCTTCTACCCCACATGGATTCGAGAAAGACTATAGCTAATCCCTGCGTTCAAAGCTTTACACCCACAGTGTACCCTAGAATGCCGCCTTACGCACTGCCGTTTGGATCGGATTCGCGCCCATTTGCTCCGGGCGATCCCGAATCCAGGGAGAAATCGCGCCGCCTGGGCCGCCAGCAGCCGACGGCGAGGTCCAGCCCGCCGCCGGCCTTGCCCCCGACTCGGCTCCCACCGCAACGGGACGCATGGCGCCGTCCATCAACCGCAACTGGCGCTATGGTCCCGAAGCCACGTCCGCGACCCGCGAAATGGATCGCAAGTTCCATGCCGAGGGGCGCGCGCATTCCGCGCCGGGGAATCCCCCTTGATACTCCCCGGCTTCGATTGCTGTTGACTTCGACAGCCTTGCGCATAAACACTGAGCCAGAAACACTGAGTTTGTCCGGAGGCTCCCCCAGCCCCCGGGATGCGATTCGCAGCCTGCTGTTGTTCCACAAGGGAGCCGGCCTGAAAGCATCGGACGCGGCTCGGTTACATCAACCCAGCGGAGGGAAGGATGTCAGCCGACTTGCAGTTTCTGGAAGAGTGGATTCCTGAAAAAATGGACCCCGGAACGGTCTTCCTGCTTGAGAACCAGGCCAAGTTGGGTCATGCGCAGAACCCGTTCGCCGCGGTCATGTCGTGTCCCCGTTGCGGAACCCTGGGGCTGATTACGCGCCGTCAACTGTGCGGCGTAGAGACGATGATTTGCGGCGGCGACCTCTGCTCGGCCGAGTACCGGCTCGACGGCGAGAGTATCTGCTTCCGCAAGGCGCAATAAGGCGCGTTTCAATGCCGACTCTCAGCTTGGTTCGGCAGGCGTGTCTCCGCCTGGCGCCCCATACCTCGATCATCATTTGCCTGATAAGTGGAGAAGCGTCCCGCTGTGCGCGCTCCGCGGGATGCCCGTTGTTCGTGTGGCAGGGTCGAAGCGGGCTCTGGATGGCGGGCTTGCGGGGCAGCAAGTCCGCTGCCTCGGGTACGATAAGGCGTGTAGACCAAAGTTCCAGAGCCCGGATGGCGAAATTGGCAGACGCAGCGGACTTAAAATCCGCAGGCCGCAAGGCCGTGGGGGTTCAAATCCCCCTCCGGGCACCAAACGAAGCGCGCGTAAACAATAGTGGAGTACCCCGGCGGTGCCGGGGTTTCCTTTTGTAAGCCACTCCAAGCGGCTTTGGTGGGGTCGCCAATGCGGCCCCGGTTGGGTTGGCCCGCCAGATGGTTGGCAGGTCATCGCCACAAGTTCAGCCGATTAGGCCGTTTATCTTCCTGCTCCCGGTTGTCCGCCGCGGCGGATAATCCCGAATCGTGGCCTCGTAGCGACCAATCGTCGACACGAAATAACCGCGCGCCCAGAAACTCTGCCTCCCATCGTTTTGCATCGGCTCCCCAAACGCCCGGGCCAAGTGGATTGCGCTCTTGCCCTTGATGAAATCCACAATCGGCGACACGGAATACCTCGGCGGAATCGAAATCGTCCTGCGCACAAGGTCGACCGGCGGATGGCGGCAAATTCACTGGCCAAAACTGCTCAGCCATTCCGCGCGAAAGAGCGAAGAATTGTAGAAGATGTAGTTCCGATCAGGATAGGCCCCATTTGGTTGCAATTGAGGCCTACCGCCGATACCACGCATTCGGAAATCCTGTCGGTTGCGATGCGGAGAATGGAGCGGAACAATGAACCGGCCATCCCCGATGGAGGAATGCTGTGCCGACACTGGAACCCATGACAGAGATGAATCCCCCGGAAGCAGGGCGAAACGATCCGGAGCGCATTTGTTCGGCGACGGAGCTTGCGCCCATGTCCTCAACATCGGAACCGCAGGGCAGTGTGGACGGCGACACGAAAGGTCGCATCATGTCTTCAGAGGGGTTAAGGGACTCCGAAATCAGGTACCGGCGACTTTTTGAGGCCGCGCACGATGGGATACTGCTTCTCGATGTAGGGACAGGAGCGATCACAGATGTGAACCCCTTCCTGACGGAACTGCTGGGTTACTCCCATGCCGAACTGCTGGGAAAGACACTCTGGGACATCGGACTGTTCAAGGATATCGGCGCGTCCAAGCTGGCATTTCGAGAGTTAGTTGCTAACCGTTGTGTCCGGTATGAGGATCTGCCCCTTCAGACCAAGACTGGGCAAAGCGTCAGCGTTGAAGTCGTAAGCAACGTCTATCGAGCGAATGGAGACCAAGTCATACAGTGCAACATTCGCGACATCAGACAACGGAAGGATGCTGAATTGTCGGAACAACGCCTTCGCCAGGCTCAGAAAATGGAGGCCATAGGCCAACTTGCCGGCGGTCTCGCTCATGACTTCAATAACCTCCTGGGGGTCATTCTGGGGTATTGCGAGCTGCTGGAGGCGCAGACGGCCATGCCGGAATCAACCCGCGAGATGATCCTGGAGATTCAGAATGCGGGTGAATCCGCCAAGAAACTTACCCAACGCCTGCTCGCATTCAGCCGCCGGCAGGTGATGCAACCCGTAGTAATGGATTTGAACGACACGGTGAACCGCACCGAAAAGATGTTAGGGCGGCTGATCGGCGAGAACATCCGATTGAAGAGCGTGCTCGGCGCCGACTTGGGAAAGATCAGCGCCGACCCGAGCCAGATTGAACAGGTTTTGATGAATCTGGCCATCAATTCTCGCGACGCTATGCCCAAGGGCGGACAAATCACGTTGAAGACCGCAAACGTGCTGATCGATGAGGTTTATGCCAGGCAACACCCTTTCACGGAACCGGGCGAGTATGTGCTGCTGACCGTAAGCGATACGGGGAGCGGCATGAGTCCGGAAACCCAATCCCACATCTTTGAACCTTTCTTCAGCACCAAGCCTCCCGGCCACGGCACGGGACTCGGCTTGTCAACGGTTTTCGGCATCGTAAAGCAAAGTGGAGGCTCGATCGCGGTTTACAGCGAGCCCGGCGCTGGAGCAACTTTCAAGATCCATTTTCCCCGATGCGACGAAGTCTCCGCCGCCGGACAACAGGCGAAGGTGAAGCCATTGTGCGGGGGAACAGAGACCATCCTGCTGGTTGACGATGCCGCTCCTCTGCGGGGACTTACGCGGCGGCTTCTCGAGGACTGCGGATACACGGTGCTCGATTCAGGCGACCCATCCGAAGCCCTTCTTATGGCAGGTAAGCACCCTGGGCCGTTGCCCTTGATGATCACGGATGTGGTCATGCCCGGGTTCAGCGGCCCTGTCCTTGCTGAAAAGCTTGCAGCGTTTAGACCGGAGACAAAGGTACTCTTGACGTCGGGGTACCACGACGGATCGATTCTTCAGTTGAGCGGGTGCGGAAAAGACGGCGAACCTTGCGATCTCGGCTGCGCATTCCTGGAGAAGCCCTTCACGCGAGAAGGATTGCTGAGGAAGGTCCGCGAGGTCTTGGATTCAATAGCATAGCTCATTGTGGGGTCTGCGCCTTCGCTGCGCGCGGAGCCGTTCCAATTCGGGCAGCGTACCGCTTTAGGCACTCTGCCGCCTGCGCTCCAGTTCCTCGCTGGCGGCGATTGTCTGCGTGGCCTTGACAAACTTCCGGATCCCAGCGGCCGCTCCCTGGCCGCAACGCTCACAACGTCAATTTGCCGCTTCGGGCTAATCTGTTTCACATCCGTTGGACGAAGAGTTCAGTCTTGCCGATAGAAGAGGGGCGAGTCTGCGGCTTATCGCGGACAGGACCGCCGATTCCCGGGATTGGCGAACAGGACCGTTCAGGCGGAAAGGAACAAGGGATGACTTCGATCGGTGGAATTCTTCTTGTCTTCGCCTGCGTCGTCGCCGGTTATCTCATGGAAAAGGGCAAGATCGGCGTTCTTCTGCAACCGGCCGAACTGCTCATCATTGGCGGCGCGGCGATCGGCACGATTCTGACGGCCAACCCGATTCACATCCTGAAGAAGATAGCCGCCGGGCTCGTGGGTGTAGTCAAGGGATCCCCGTTCTCGAAGCAGCGGTATGTTAGCACGCTCAAAATGATGTTCGACCTCTTGTCCAGATCGCGCAAAGAGGGAGCGATCGCCATCGAAGGCGATATCGAGGAGCCGGACAAGAGCCCTATCTTTTCAAAGTACCCCGAATTCCTTGCGGATCATCATGCGCGGGACTTCGTATGCGACACAATGCGGATGGCCATTACCGGCGGGGTGAGCGCGTTCGACGTGGACCAGATGATGGAGCTCGATATGGATGTTCATCACCATTCGGCGAGTCAACCGAACCAGGCGTTGACGACCATGGCAGACGCGCTGCCCGGCCTGGGAATTGTCGCCGCGGTTCTTGGTGTGGTGGTGACGATGGGTTCGCTGGGCGGCCCGCCGGAGGAAATCGGCGCTCATGTAGCTGCCGCGCTGGTCGGCACCTTCCTCGGAATCTTGCTTTGCTACGGGCTTGTAGGTCCGCTAGCCTCCTTTATGTCGAAGGTCGTCGACGAGGAAAACAGCTACTACCATGTACTCCGTGTGCTGATGCTGGCATCGATTAAAGGCACACCTCCCATCATGGCGGTTGAAATGGGCCGCCGCGCAATCCCCGAGCACACGCGCCCGAGCTTCGTCGAAGTGGAGAAGGCATGCCGGGAGAGAGCCGCGGAACCTGTGCCAGAACTCGCAGTCGCGTAGGCTAACGAAACCATGTCATACGAAGAGCAAATTATCATCGTCAAGAAAAAGGGCGGCCACGCCGCGCACCATGGCGGCGCCTGGAAAGTGGCCTATGCCGACTTTGTCACTGCGTTGATGGCGCTGTTTATCGTGCTGTGGCTGATGAACAGCAGCAAGCCCGTGCAGGAGGCCGTCGGCGGATATTTTCGCGACCCGTATGGCACCGCCAAGAAGATGGGAACGCAGATGGGCGGGACCGGCGACGCATCAGCCCCCAAGAAAGAAGACATGGCAAGATTGAAGGAAGATCTGATGAAGGCCATGGGAAAGATGAAGGACTTTGAAAAGCTGAAAAAGCTCATTGAGATTACTGTGACCCCTGAAGGGCTGCAGATCGAGTTGATGGAGGATCCGCATGGGACTTTCTTCGAGACAGGAAGCTCCGCGCCGACGCCTATTCTGCAGAGCGTGCTGAAGATACTCTCCCCCGAGGCGGGCAAGTTGCCGAATACCATCTCAATCGAAGGCCACACCGATTCCAAGCCCTATTCCGGGGCGAGGGTCTACGGCAACTGGGAGCTATCGACAGACCGTGCAAATACAGCCCGGCGCCTGATGGAAAGTAACGGTTTACACCCTAACCAGGTGGTGCAAGTCCGCGGCTACGCCGATCGCAAGCTGCGCAAGCCGCTGCAACCGGAGGATTCGTCTAACCGGAGGATCACGGTCATTATTCAATATCTTGTCAATCCTGCTCAGCCGGTTGCAAGCACGGTGAGCAACGACGGCACAATGCCAAAGATCAAGTAGTTGGATGGCGGCTGCGCGCGACCGGGCCAGGAATCAAAGTCAACTATTGCTGTGACGGCGTGATTTGGTGATTATTCCAGAACAAATGCGGGCGTGGACGCCCGCGCAACAGCCGGTCTGGAGACCGGCGCTACATTCCAGAGATTGCACAATCGCGCGGTCTAAGTACTGGATCGAATTCGGAAGTTGAAATGGATGGTCGGGCATCCGCTAACCCTTATCGAGCGAACGATATCCCTACTGCGACCTAAACGGCGGTGAGGCTTGAGATCGAGGCAACGAACTGGATTGCCATGTCGCAGTCGGAGGGCGTTTTGAAAAGGAAGACAAGCCCCGCCCAATGCTTCTCGGTGTAGGCGACCTGTGCTTCGAGTTTGAGTACGCCTCTTGGATGGCGAAGGATGAGTAGCCCGGAGCGGCCAGCGACCAGGGAACCGCTGAATTCAGCGCGAATGCCTGCATCGCTGACATCCTCGCAGATTCCATGGAGCGTTTTCCCGTCCGAAACGAAATCAACGTCAAAGCCGGTTTTCATCCGGCCGCGTCGATATTCGAATTTGCGGATACTCTCCATGTCGCTCATTCCTTTGGGTTCCTCTCGGTTCTGGAGGCTTGGCGAACTTACCGACCCAACGGGTCTTCCTGTCTATCGGCTGGAAGCCTTTTGGGTTTCAACTTGACGCCGCGAGCGGCTCTTTGCGGCCAGAGCAAGTCGTGGCGCCAGGACTCCCGTCGGATCGGTCGAAGGTCTCGGAATAAGGGAAGACTCCTCAGGATCATATGTTCATGTCTTTGTCAAGCGCATTTTTGCTCTACATGGACCCTTGAAATTCCTGTAGAGTATTTTCGGGTGTGTAAACAATGGGTTCGCCACTTGCGCCACTTGCGCCACTTGCGCCACTTGCGCCACTTGCGCCACTTGCGCCACTTGCGCCACTTGCGCCACTTACGCCACCTGGGTCGCCGGCAGGCGCAACGAGTTCGGAAGACCCTGCAGCGACGCATGTTGCCGGCGAGGGTACATGTGGCCAGGAAGAGATATCGACACGTTCGAAGATCCTGGTTGTCGATGACGATATTGCTCTGTGCAAGTTTCTCAGCCGCGAACTCAAGCGCAGGCAATTCGATGTGACGGTTCGTCACGATGGCGAAGCAGCTTGCGCCGACCTTCAGAACTCTGCCTACGACCTTTTGATTCTCGATCTAAACCTGCCCAAGTTGGATGGAATGGCCGTCATGAAGCAGGTTCGTCTGAGCCGGTCGCGACTGCCCATACTGGTGTTGACAGCGAGGAACCGGACAGAGGACGTGGTACTGGCGCTCGAACAAGGCGCCGACGATTGCCTGGTCAAGCCCTTTTCGTACCAGGAATTGCTGGCCCGTGTCCGGGTGATGCTGCGACGCGATTCCTCCCCCGCGGTAAGTTCATCGAATGCCGGCGATCTGACCATCAACCGGGAGGAACACCGTGTGTTGCGCGGCAAGAGGCGAATCGATCTGACGGCGCGTGAGTTCGATCTTCTTGAGTACTTGATGAACAACGTGGGCAAGGCGGTATCGCGCAAGAAACTCATGGAAGATGTGTGGAATATCCCGTACGATTCCACGACAAACATCGTCGACGTCTACATGAAGTACCTGCGCGACAAGGTCGACCTTGAAGGGGAAGTAAAGCTGATCCGCACTGTCCGCGGCATTGGGTATGTCTTTGGCAATGACTAACCAGACTGAATCCGGGGAGTTTTCGGCGTCGAGATCTTCATCGGAAATACTTTACTCGAACCTTTCCAAGGGCTTACATGCTGCCGCACAGCCGCTCACGATTCTTCGCGCCGGTCTCGGCATGGGGCTTGCAAGCCCGTTGAGTTTGAGCGAACTTCGAGAACTTGTGGCAAGCTCATATGTCGAGATTGAACGGGTCTGCGGTCTCTTCGACTATCTGCAGCAACTGGTATTCGTCGCGAGCACCAAGCCCTCGTTGACGGCGGCGCCGATTCTGCCGCTGGTTGCGGGCGCGGCCGACGGAGTATGCGCTTTGTTCGAGCATGACGGGATGGTCCTTAGCTCCATGCTGCCAGATGCTTGCGACCCTGTCCTCATCGACAAGGCGAGAACTTTTAGGGCTCTGTCGAGCGTGCTGCTGATTGTCCATGGGCTTTCGCGCGCGCCAGACACTGTCGAACTGATCGTCTCCTCATCTCCCCCCAATTCGATTCGAATCGTTGTGCGGAATCTGAACTTGTACCTCGACGCGTTGGGTGAAGAGCCGAGCCTCAGCATGGCCATCGCCGCTGCGAATATCCGGAGCCAACAGGCCGACTTCTCGTGGAACCTGCAGCCGTTCAGCGTGGAAATCGAGTTCCAGACGGACCGGATCGCGCATTGCCGCTGATGTTGCGCCATTCGGAGCCATTGGAATTCGATTGAACCCGGATTTCCTTTTGATTCATCACTCTGAAACCTCCATTCGCTTTCGCTGGAACCAAGCCAAACCC
>Ga0187862_10005118_pt1 | contig 12205 bp, 10 predicted proteins | sample June2016WEW_10_1_FD_133003 | JGI IMG/M metagenome (GOLD analysis project Ga0187862, IMG submission 133003) | Peatland microbial communities from SPRUCE experiment site at the Marcell Experimental Forest, Minnesota, USA - June2016WEW_10_150 | ecosystem: Environmental > Terrestrial > Soil >...
AAAGCGAAGTGCTCGATCGACAGCTCGGCTCATGGCGGATCTGCGTGGCTGAGCGCGTCAGCGGCAGAGTGAGCGTTGCAATGAGGCTCTGGCCCGCGGCGCAATCCGCCGCGATCCTTCAACCATTCCTTAAGCTTACACCTAGTTAATCGGTATGGAGCGGAGCTGCGGTCTGAGCCGGGGCAGGTCCGTTGACGCCCATATTGGCCCATGATAGCCCATCTATTCCCACAAGCGCTCGCGACCCTGAAATCCGGCCTGGGCCGCGCCGCGGGTGGCGAGGGTGCACAGGGCGTAAGCCCGTTGGGGTGGCAGAAGGATCTGCCGCTCGACGAGGGGCGAGATGGACCGGTTTGTGTCCCATTACATGCTGCGTCTCGATGCCAAGGGTCGCGTCTCGGTGCCGGCGCCGTTTCGCGCCGTGCTGGCGCGCGACGGTTTCGACGGCTTGTACTGCTATCCGGCCCTCGACCGGCCGGCGCTAGATGCCGGCGGCAATGCGCTATTGACCGAGATCGAGGCGCTGATCGCGGGCTTGCCGCTTTATTCGGAAGAGCGCGAACAATTTTCGTTGGCGCTTTACGGCACCAGCGAGACGCTGAAGATCGACGGCGAGGGCCGTGTTCAGCTCACCGAGACATTGAAAGCCCATGCGGCGATAGCGGACACGGTGTCGTTCGTCGGTCTCGGCCACAAATTCCAGATCTGGGAGCCCGGCCGCTATCGCGCAGAATTCGCGGAGGCCACCGCGAAGGTCCGCGCCTTCAAGCAAGCGCCGGGCACCCGGATGGCGGCGGCGGAACAACCGCCCGGAGCGCGGGAAGAATGACGGGCGGCGACAGCCACGCTGTCGCTGGCGGACCGGCTCGTCATATTCCCGTGCTCGGCCGCCGCGCCGTCGAATGGCTTGGCGTTCGCGACGGCGGACTTTACGTCGATGCGACCTTCGGTGCCGGCGGCTATACGCAATCGATCCTGGCGACGCCCGGCGCCCGCGTCATCGGCATCGATCGCGATCAGAGCGCCATCGCCCAAGGCGCCGGCCTAGTCCAGGCGGCGCAAGACCGGCTCGATCTGGTCGAGGACCGTTTCTCCAATCTGGAAGCAATCGTCGGCGGCACGTCAGCGGTCGACGGTATCGTGTTCGACGTCGGCGTCTCGTCGATGCAGATCGACGATGCCGCGCGCGGCTTTTCGTTTCGCCTCGATGGGCCGCTCGACATGCGCATGGGCGGTGACGGCCCGAGCGCGGCCGACATTGTTGCGCGCGCCAGTGAGCGCGACCTCGGGCTCATTATTGCAACCTTGGGCGAAGAGCGTCATGCCCGCGCAGTCGCACGCGCGATCGTCAAGGCGCGCGGTGAGCGCGCCATCGACACGACGCGGGCCCTGGCCGAGATCGTCGCGCGTGTCGTGCATTCGCGCGACAGCGCCATTCATCCGGCGACGCGCACGTTCCAGGGCTTACGGATTTTCGTCAACGACGAGCTTGGCGAATTGGCGCGCGGTCTCGCCGCGGCCGAGCGGGTGCTCAAACCCTCCGGACGCCTGGTCGTGGTCGCTTTCCACTCGCTCGAGGACCGCATCGTCAAAACCTTCCTCACCGAGCGCAGCCGCGCGCCCGCCGGCTCGCGGCATCGGCCGGAACTGGTGGCGGCGCCGCCGAGCTTTGGCGTGCTGACGCGGCGCCCGGAAACGCCCGACGAGGCCGAGATTGCCGCCAATCCGCGCGCCCGTTCGGCGAAGCTTCGCGCCGCCGAGCGCACTGCTGCCCCGCCGCACGCGGCGGCAATCGACCATCTTTTGCCGCGCCTGCCGTCGCTCACGGACATCATGCGGGGGCGGCCATGATTTTCCGGGTCATCAATTTCGTGGTGATCGGCGCGCTGGTGCTGGCCGCGGCCTATGTCTACCGCATCAAGTTCGATTCGACGGTGCAGGCCGAGCATCTGGCAAAACTGCGCGGCGAGGTGCGGCGCGAACGCGACCGCATCGCCGCGTTGCGCGCCGAATGGGGCGAGCTCGACAATCCCGCCCGCATCGAAATTTTGGCCAAGCGCTTCCTCCAGCTCAAGCCAATCGCGCCGACTCAATTCGACAGCCTCGATCGTCTGCCCGAGCGGCCGCCCGACGACGCCCGGGCCGCCAATGACGATCCGATCGGCGGCATGATCGGCAATTTGGATCCGCCTGAGACCGGAACCATCCCGGCGGCGCAAGCGGCGCCGGCCGCGCCGGCCGCAGCGCCGCCTGAGGCGCCAAGCGGAGCGCCGAACCCACCAAGCGGAGCACCGAACCCGCCAAGCGGAGCGCCGAACCTGCCAAGCGGAGCGCCGAACCAATGAGCGCAACCGCCGAGACCCTTCCCATCGCGCCAGCCGAGCCCTGGCGGCGCCGGCTCCTGCGCAGCCTGCTTTATGGGCGCAACAGCAACCGCGCCGCCAAGGCGCGGGCCCGGATCGGCCTGGCGATCATCGCTTTCGCCGTCGTCTATGGCATTATCGCCGTGCGGCTGGTGATGTTCGCCGCCGTCTCCGACGGCCGCATCGCCCATCGCGTCGTCTCCGGCGACGCCATCGCCACCGCGCGGCCCGATATCCTCGACCGCAATGGCGAAGTCTTGGCGACCGACGTGCGCGTGCCGTCGCTCTATGCCGAGCCGCGCCGGCTCATCGACGTCGACGAGGCGGTCGAGCTGCTCACGGCGGATCTGCCAGATCTCGACGCCACCGAGCTGCGCGAGCGATTGTCGTCGCGGCGCGGTTTTGTCTGGCTCAAGCGCGACATCACCTCGGAACAGCAGCGCGAGATTTATCATCAGGGCCTGCCGGGCATCGGCTTCCTCAACGAGAACAAGCGCGATTATCCGAACGGCGCCGAGGTCTCGCATCTGCTCGGCCGCGTCGACATCGACAATCAGGGCACCGCCGGCGTCGAGAAATGGCTCGACAACCAGGGGCTCGCTGCGCTGCACTTGGCGGGACTTGCCACCGACCGGCTGCAGACGCCGGTGCAACTCGCCGTCGACCTGCGGGTGCAGCACGCGCTGCGCGACGAACTGGTCAAGGCGCGCGACAAATTCCACGCGATCGCGGCAGCCGGCCTCGTGCTCAACGTCCGCACCGGCGAAATCGTCGCCATGGTGTCGGAGCCGGATTACGACCCGAACATCCCGCACAATCCGCGCGATCCGGGCCTCATCAACCGCCTGACCACCGGCGTCTACGAGATGGGCTCGACATTCAAGGCGTTCACCGTCGCCATGGCGCTCGATTCCGGCAAGGTGACGTTGAAGTCGTCGTTCGACGCGCACAATCCGCTGCACTACGGCAAGTTCGACATCCACGATTTCGAGCCGATGCAGCGCTCGCTCACCGTGCCGGAAATCTTCACCTATTCGTCGAATATCGGCGCCGCGCGCATCGCCATGGCGATGGGCGTCGATGCGCACAAGGCGTTCTTGAAAAAAATGGGCCAGCTCGACCGCCTGCGCACCGAATTGCCGGAAAGCGCCGAGCCGATCGTGCCGAAGCGCTGGGGCGAGCTGAATACCATCACCATCGCCTTCGGCCATGGCCTATCGGTCGCGCCGCTGCAGGCGGTGATGGGTGTCGGCGCCTTGATGAACGGCGGTATTTTGATCCCGCCGACCTTCCTCAAGCGCAGCGAGGCCGAGGCCCAGGCGCTGGGCCATCGCGTCATCAAGCCCGAGACCAGCGCCATGATGCGCTACCTGATGCGGCTCAATGTCGAGAAGGGCACCGCGTCGAAAGCCGACGTCGCCGGCTATTACATCGGCGGCAAGACCGGCACCGCCGACAAGGTCGTGTTCGGCCGCTATTCCAAGACCAGGGTGCTCACCGACTTCATGGCAGTGCTGCCGGCCGACCAGCCGCGCTATGTGCTCTTGATCATGCTCGACGAGCCGAAGGCGCTGCCGGAAACCCACGGCTTCACCACGTCGGGCTGGAACGCGGTGCCGACCGGCGGCGCCGTGGTCGCGCGCATCGCGCCGCTGTTGGGCATCGAGCCGCGCCTCGATCTGCCGCCGGCCGATCAGCAGATACTGGCCTCGCTGAAGGAAAGCAGGTAAGGCCTTGGCCGCATTGTCGACCGAGACACCAAGAAGCTTGAGATGAAGCTTCGCGAGATTTTGCCTCCTGATGCGGATACCGACCCACGCCATGCCGATCTCGACGTCGGCGGGGTGACGGCGGACAGCCGCGTCGTCAAACGCGGCGACGTCTTCGTCGCCATTGCCGGCAACAAGGCCGATGGCGCGCGCTTCATCGCGCCGGCAATCGCGGCGGGCGCCATCGCGATTATCGCCGAGCAGACTCCGAATGCGCCGTTGAACGCGGCGTTCGTGCGTGTTGGGAACGCGCGGCGCGCGCTGGCGTTGGCCGCGGCGAAATTTTATCCGCGCCAGCCCAAAACCATCGCCGCCGTCACCGGCACCAGCGGCAAAACGTCGGTCGCGGCCTTCACGCGGCAGATTTGGAGCGCGCTGGGCTTTAGCGCGGCCAGCATCGGCACTGTCGGCATCGTCTCACCGCGCGGCGAGACTTACGGCTCGCTGACCACGCCGGATCCGGTGGAGCTGCATCGATCGATCGATGCGCTGGCCGGCGACGGCGTCACCCATCTTGCCATCGAGGCATCGTCGCACGGCCTCGATCAATTCCGGCTCGACGGGTTGCGCATTGCCGCGGGCGGCTTCACCAACATCACCCGCGATCATCTCGATTATCATCAGACCTTCGAAGCGTATCTCGCCGCGAAGCTGCGGTTGTTCGAAGCGCTGCTCGATCGCGGCTCGGCCGCCGTCATCGATGTCGACCATGATCACGCCGACGCCGTGCTCGCCGCCGCGACAGCGCGCGGCTTGTCGATTCTCAGCGTTGGCCGCAGCGGCACGGGCATTCGTCTCATCGAAGCCAAGATCGACGGTTTTGCGCAACTGCTGCGGCTCGATCACGGCGGCAAAAGTTTTGCCGTGCGCTTGCCGCTGGTCGGCGAATTCCAGGTCGAGAACGCGCTCGTTGCCGCCGGTCTTGCTATCGCCACTGGCAGCGATGCGGCTGCGGTATTTCCGGCGCTGGAAAATCTCAAAGGCGCCAAGGGCCGGCTCGAGCTCGTCGGCTCGAACCGCGGCGCGCCGATCTTCGTCGACTATGCGCACAAGCCCGACGCGCTGGCCAAGGCGCTCGATGCGTTGCGGCCTTATGTGACCGGCCGGCTCGCGGTAGTATTCGGGGCCGGCGGCGACCGCGATCGCGGCAAGCGGCCGCTGATGGGCGCCATCGCCGCCGAAAAAGCCGACCGGGTCGTCGTCACCGACGACAATCCGCGCAGCGAAGACGCCGCCGGCATCCGTGCGGCCATCATGGCGCATGCGCGCGGCGCCGTTGAAATCGGCGAGCGGCGCGAGGCCATCCGCGCGGCCATCGCCGAATTGCGCCACGGCGATGTCCTGTTGATTGCCGGCAAGGGCCATGAAACCGGCCAAATTATCGGCGACCGGATCGTGCCGTTCAGCGATCACGAGGCGGTCGCCGCGGCGCTCAAGGAGCTGGCCGCGTGAGCGCGCTGTGGACCATCGAGGCAATGGCGACCGCGATGGCGGCCGAGCGGCGCGGCACGCTGCCGCAATCGGTTTCCGGAATTTCCATCGACACGCGCACGATCGCGCCAGGCGAAGCCTTTTTCGCCATTCAAGGCGATAACCGCGACGGCCATCAGTTCGTTGCCGCGGCGCTTGCGGCCAAGGCCGGCGTCGCCGTTGTCGCCGCCGACCGGCGCGGGCAATTTCCGCCCGATGCGCCGCTCCTTGTCGTGCCCGACGTGCTCGCCGCGTTGCGCGATCTCGCCGCCGCCGCACGGCTGCGCAGCGGCGCCAAGGTGATCGGCGTCACCGGCTCCGTCGGCAAGACCAGCACCAAGGAAGCGTTGCGGTTGGCGTTGTCGAAGGACGGCAAGACTCACGCCTCGGCGGCGTCCTACAACAATCATTGGGGCGTGCCGCTGTCGCTGGCGCGCTTGCCGGCGGACGCGCGCTATGCGGTGCTCGAAATGGGCATGAATCATGCCGGCGAGATCGCGCCGCTGTCGCGGCTCGCCCGCCTGCATGTGGCGCTGATCACCACCATCGCGCCGGTGCATCTGGAATCCTTCGGCTCGCTGACCAAGATCGCCGACGCCAAGGCGGAGATTTTTCTTGGGGTGCAGCCGGGCGGCGTCGCCGTCCTCAACCGCGACATCGCGCAATTCGCCCATCTGGCGCGCCGCGCCAAACAAGCCGGCGTCGCCCGCATCGTGTCGTTCGGCGCGCACGCCAAGGCCGATGCCGGCCTGATCAAATGCTCGTTGCATCCGCGCTGCTCGACCGTCCTGGCCGACATCCTCGGCACCGAACTCACCTACAAGATCGGCGCGCCGGGCCGCCACCTGGTGATGAATTCGCTCGCCGTGCTGGCGGTCGCCGAATTGGTCGGCGCCGATCTCGCGCTGGCGGCACTGGCGCTCGCCGAGCTTGAAGCGATCTCCGGACGCGGCGCGCCGATCGAGCTCGATCTGCCCGGCGGCGCCGCGCTCCTCATCGACGAGAGCTATAACGCCAATCCGGTCTCGGTCGATGCCGCGCTGGCTTTGCTCGGCCAGGCGCCGCTCGGGCCGCAGGGCCGGCGCATCGCCGTGCTCGGCGACATGCTCGAATTGGGGCCGAAGGGCAAGGCGCTGCATCGTGGCCTGGCCGCGCCGGTCGAGGCCAACGCCATCGATCTGGTATTCTGCTGCGGCCCGCTGATGCATTCGCTGTGGCAGGCTCTTCCCGCGAGCCGGCGCGGCGGCTATGCAGAGGACTCTGCCGCGCTCGAAGCGCAAGTGGTGCCCGCGATCCGTGCCGGCGACGTCGTCATGGTCAAAGGCTCGAACGGTTCGCGCATGGCACCCATCGTCAAGGCGCTGCAACGGGTGTATCCGCACACTCTGGAAGAAGCGTCCGCATAAGGTTGAGGGTATGCTTTATTGGCTGGTCGATCTGTCGGACAAGCTCTCCGTCCTCAATGTGTTCCGCTACATCACGTTCCGCACCGGCGGTGCGGTGATCACCGCGTTGCTTTTTGTTTTCATGTTCGGGCCGACCATTATCGACCGGCTGCGGCTGTTCCAGGGCAAGGGACAGCCGATCCGCAGCGACGGGCCGCAATCGCACATCGTGGCCAAGGCCGGCACGCCGACCATGGGCGGCTTGATGATTCTCTCCGGCATGCTGGTCTCGACCCTGCTATGGGCCAATCCCGCCAACCCCTATGTCTGGGTGGTGCTCGGCGTCACGCTCAGCTTCGGCTTTGTCGGCTTCTATGACGATTATCTGAAGGTCAAAAAGCAGCGGTCCGACGGCTTTTCGGCGCGCACGCGGCTCGGCATCGAAGCCTTGATTGCGGCGCTCGCCAGCATCACCTTGGTCCATCTTGGCCAGACCCAGATCGCGATGACGCTGGTGTTTCCGTTTTTCAAGGAAGTGGTGCTCAACCTCGGTTGGTTCTTCGTGTTTTTTGCTTCCTTCATTATCGTCGGCGCCGGCAATGCGGTGAACCTCACCGACGGTCTCGACGGCCTTGCCATCGTTCCGGTGATGATCGCGTCGGCAAGCTTCGGCATGATCGCGTATCTCTCAGGCAACGCCGTATTCGCCGACTATCTGCAAATCCACTACGTCGCCGGCACCGGCGAGCTTGCGGTGCTGTGCGGTGCCGTGCTCGGCGCCGGCTTGGGCTTTCTCTGGTTCAACGCACCGCCAGCCTCGATCTTCATGGGCGACACCGGCTCGCTGGCGCTCGGCGGCATGATCGGCGCCGTTGCGGTCGCCACCAAGCACGAAATCGTTCTCGCCGTGATCGGCGGCCTGTTCGTGCTCGAGGCGGTGTCGGTGATCGTCCAGGTGGTGTCGTTCAAGCTCACCGGCAAGCGCATCTTCAAGATGGCGCCGATCCACCATCATTTTGAACAGCTCGGCTGGACCGAGCCGCAGATTGTCATTCGCTTCTGGATCGTCTCGGTCGTTCTTGCGCTGGCGGGGCTGTCGACCCTGAAGCTGAGGTAGACGTGATCCCGGGTACGGCCTTCGCGGGGAAAAAGGTCGCGGTGTTCGGTCTGGGCGGCTCGGGGCTGGTGAGCGCCAGCGCGCTGCTTGCCGGCGGCGCCGACGTCGTCGCCTACGACGACAATGCGCAGAGCGTCGCCAAGGCCAATGCCGCCGGAATTCCAACCGCCGATCTGCACGACATCGACTGGTCCAAGATCGCGGCGCTGGTGCTGGCGCCCGGCGTGCCGCTCACTCATCCCGAGCCACATTGGATCGTCGCGCTTGCCGGCAAGGCCGGCGTCCCGGTGATCGGCGATATCGAATTATTCTGCCGCGAGCGGGCGAAGCTTGCGCCCGACACGCCTTTCGTCGCCATCACCGGCACCAACGGCAAATCGACCACCACGGCGCTGATCGCGCACCTTGCCGCGTCGGCCGGCCTGGACGCGCAGCTCGGGGGCAATATCGGCACCGCGATCCTGTCGCTGCAGCCGCCTCAAGCGGGCCGCGTCCACGTCATCGAATGCTCGTCCTATCAGATCGATCTCGCGCCCTCGCTCGATCCTTCGGTCGGCATTTTGATCAATCTCAGCGAAGACCATCTCGATCGTCACGGCACCATGGAACATTACGCCGAGGTGAAAGAACGCCTCGTCGCCGGCGTGCCAAGCAACGGCACGGCCATCGTCGGCGTCGATGACGACTGGTGTCGTGCGATTGCCGACCGGCTCGCGCAAGTCGGCAAACGCACGGTCAGGATTTCGGTGTGGCAGGAATTGTCCGACGGCATCTATGTCGCGAACGGGCGCATCATGCGTGGCACGTCCGCTGGCGCTACACCGATCGCCGAGCTTGGCGGCATCGGCTCGCTGCGCGGCCAGCACAATGCGCAGAACGCCGCCTGCGCCGCCGCCGCGGCACTGGCGCTCGGCCTCGAGCCGCCGGCGATCCAGGCCGGGCTACGCTCGTTCCCGGGCCTCGCCCATCGCATGGAAGAGCTCGGCCGCCGCGGGGCGGTTCTCTACGTCAATGATTCCAAAGCCACCAATGCCGACTCGGCGGCCCAGGCGCTGGCCTGCTTCAGCGACATCTATTGGATCGCCGGCGGCAAGCCGAAGACCGGCGGCATCGAATCGCTGCGCGGGTTCTTTCCCCGCATCCGCAAGTCCTACCTGATCGGCGAAGCCGCCGAGGAATTCGCCGCGACATTGACGAACGGTGGCGTGCCCCACGAGATCGACGGCACCCTCGATAAGGCCCTGGCCGCCGCCAGCCGCGATGCCGACGCATCCGCGGTGGCCGAGCCGGTGGTGCTGCTGTCGCCGGCCTGCGCCTCGTTCGACCAGTACCGCAATTTCGAGGTCCGCGGCGACGCGTTCCGAGAGTTGGTCCAGGCGCTGCCGGGGCTTGTGCCCATCAAGAGGTAGCTACGGCCGTCATTCCGGATCGCCGCGAAGCGGCAAGTCCGGAATCCATAACCACATTCTTTCAGCACGGCACTCGGCGCCCGTCCTGATCGCCTTGTGATTATGGATTCCGGGCTCCTCGCGGAGCCTGTCATCGGGCCGGCCACTTCGGGCCGGACCCGTTGGCTCGGCCCCGGAATGACGGGAATCTTAATCCCCTTTAAACCAAGGCGGTGTCACCACTAGGCGGGGACTTCTCTTCGGGAGGGGCCACCCTTGGGGACAATCATGGCCTCGCGGGCGCAACCGACGCCGTTTTCCGAATGGTGGTGGACGGTCGACCGGCTGACCTTGGCGGCGCTCGGCGCGCTGATGCTGGGCGGCATCGTGCTGTGCCTGGCGGCGAGCCCGCCGGTTGCTACCCGCATTGGGCTCGACCCATTTCACTTCGTCAATCGCCAGGTGCTGTTTCTCATCCCCGCCGCCGGCGTGTTGATCGCGACCTCGTTTCTGTCGCCGCGCGAAATTCGCCAGGTCTCGATCATCGTTTTTGCCGTCAGTCTCGTGCTGGTCGCGGTCACGCCCTATTTCGGCGCCGAGATCAAAGGCGCGCGGCGCTGGCTGGTGATCTTAGGCATGAACATCCAGCCATCGGAGTTTTTGAAGCCCGCTTTCGTGGTCCTGATCGCATGGCTGTTCGGTGAATCGGCCAAGCGGCCGGAAATGCCGGCCAACACATTTGCGTTGATGCTGCTCATCACCGTGGTGGCGCTGCTGGTGATGCAGCCCGATTTCGGCCAGACCATGCTGATCGCGCTGGTGTGGGGCGCGTTGTTCTACATGGCGGGCATGCGCTTCATCTGGGTGATCGGGCTCGCCGCCACCGCGGGCCTCGGCCTGACGGCGGCGTTCTTCACCGTGCCGCACGTCGCCCAACGCATCAATCGCTTCATCGATCCGGCGTCCGGCGACACTTTCAATATCGATATCGCCACCGAATCCTTCATCCGTGGCGGCTGGTTCGGCCGTGGCCCGGGCGAAGGCACGATCAAGCGCATCCTGCCCGAGGGCCACACCGATTTCGTCTTCGCGGTCGCGGCGGAAGAATTCGGCGTCGTGCTCTGCCTCATTCTCGTCGCGCTGTTTGCGTTCATTGTCATCCGCGCGCTGACCAAGGCGATGCGCACGGAAGATCCGTTCATCCGTTTCGCCGCGGCGGGGCTGGCGATCCTGTTCGGCTTGCAATCGACCATCAACATGGCGGTCAATCTGCATCTCATTCCGGCCAAGGGCATGACGTTGCCGTTCATCTCCTATGGCGGCTCGTCGTTGATCTCGCTGGCCTATGGCATGGGCATGCTGGTGGCGTTGACGCGGGAGCGGCCGCGCGCACAGTTGCCCGGCGAAATCGTGCTTCGCGGGAGTCCGGCCTGATGCTGGCGCCGGGCCGCGCGCCGGTGCTGGTGGCGGCCGGTGGTACGGGCGGACATTTGTTTCCGGCCGAGGCGCTCGCGGCGGCACTGGCACAACGCGGCATTCCGGTTCACCTCGTCACCGACCGGCGCGCCGAGCGCTATGGCGGGGCCTTTTCCGAACAAGCCATCCATGTAGTTTCAAGCGCCACAGTCGCGTCGCGCAATCCGGTCGCGCTCGGCCGGACTGCCGCCATGCTGGGCCTCGGATACTTTCAGGCCCGTGCGCTGCTGGCGCGGCTGAAACCGGCCGCCGTGGTCGGCTTCGGCGGCTATCCGACTGTGCCTCCCGTGCTGGCGGCGGCCTGGGCCGGCGTGCCGAGCCTGATCCACGACGCCAATGCGGTGATCGGGCGCGCCAACCGGTTCCTGGCGCCGCGGGTCGCTGCGATCGCCACCTCGTTCCCCGACGTGTTCGCGCAGAGGCCGGATCTCGCCGCCAAGGCGACGCTGACCGGCAACCCGGTGCGGCCGGCGGTCGTCGCGGCTGCGGCGACGCCCTATCCGGGACCGGGCGATCCGTTGCGACTCCTGGTTTTCGGCGGCAGCCAGGGCGCCCGCGTCATGGCCGATATCGTCCCCGCCGCGATCGGGCTGCTCGAACCGGCCCTGCGGGCGCGGCTGGCGATCGTGCAGCAGGCCCGCGACGAAGATTTGGCCCGGGTGCGCGGCGCCTACGCCAAGCTCGCGGTTGCCGCGGAAATAGCGCCGTTTTTCACTGATTTGCCGGCGCGCCTGGCGGCGAGTCACCTAATCGTGTCGCGGTCGGGGGCATCGACCGTGGCCGAGCTGGCCGCCATCGGGCGGCCGTCGATCCTGGTCCCCTTGCCGCACGCGCTCGATCAGGACCAGTTCGCCAATGCTGGCGTGCTCGAAGCGGCCGGCGGCGCCATCCGGCTCACCCAGGACGTTTTCACCCCGCGGCGGCTGGCCGCCGAGCTCGCGGGCCTGGCTGCGGCGCCGCAGCGGCTCACCGCCATGGCAGCAGCAGCCCGCTCCGTAGGCCGGCTCGACGCCGCCGACCGGCTCGCTGAGCTGGTGCTGAAGGTGGCGGCGGCGGGCGCAAACCAGTAGGTTTAGCGGCGGCATCTGCGAGACTGGGACACTACATGAAACTACCGCGCGACATTGGGCCGGTGCATTTCGTCGGCATCGGCGGCATCGGCATGAGCGGCATCGCCGAGGTGATGGTGAACCTCGGCTATATGGTGCAGGGCTCCGACCAGTCCGAGAGCGCCAAC
>Ga0187862_10005125_pt1 | contig 12199 bp, 7 predicted proteins | sample June2016WEW_10_1_FD_133003 | JGI IMG/M metagenome (GOLD analysis project Ga0187862, IMG submission 133003) | Peatland microbial communities from SPRUCE experiment site at the Marcell Experimental Forest, Minnesota, USA - June2016WEW_10_150 | ecosystem: Environmental > Terrestrial > Soil >...
CCTGCGACATGAATCCCACTCGCAGTTGCGGATCCACTTCGCCGCTGAATGACGCCCACGAGATCATGTCCTGCGTGCGCACGGTCATTTGTTGGGCAACGGGCACCAGCGCGTAAAGCCCCTTGTCATTTTGCGGGCCGTCCATATCCAGGCCTAGCGTTTTCCCGTCGCGGCTGAAGGAGTGGCAGTTGGCGCAGGAGTGCAAGTCAGTCATCACAACGTGGCTTGAGGGCTGCGAAATATCGCGCATGCGCCATTCGATCAACGGAATTGCGCTGGGAGCCAGCGGCTTGATGACGCCCCTCTGCGTCGCCGAAGGCATCAGCGGAACGTCTCGATAAAAAATCGGCGCTCCAACAGGATCGCGCGAAACGGTGAGTTGCATCGCCCCACGCGAGAGCGGTTGTCCTTCAATTCCATCTGCGTAACCGGTAATGGTGATGGTGGCCCGTTGACCGACCGCATGCTTGCGGATCGCGTCCCACGCTATTTCATCTGGCTTCCAGGTGTGCGCGGCTGCTTGTTCAGGTGTCGAAGTGGGCAGCTTATTGCTGGTCGAAACGCAACGCTGGTCGATCTCGCCGATCTTCAAGCCTTCACCCTTCGATGACATGTGCAGGGCTGTGGAACCATCTCCAAACGTGACGTCAATTTGCCAAACGACGGCGCTCTCTATCGGATCACGCCACTGAAATGTGGGGGCGGCCATATCGGGAGGAAAGAGCGAACCATTGAGAGGGTAATCGACGGTGATGTTGGCGAGCGAATTCGTTGCGCCGGCAATTGTCTTGTCTAGCCCGGTCAACCATGCCGCGCAAAGAATAAAACAGACGGCGAGGGCAATGCTTAGCGCGCGGGCTGAACGGGTCGAACCGCTTACGCCACCATTTCTGTGGCTCGCGACGGCCGTTAAAAGTCCGTTTGGTCCACGCGGCTGATCACCCCGCATTTTCACAAGACTCATTGTGCGATCCTCAGAGTGGATTCACAATTCATGTGTCCTTTCTGGCACTCTCCAAGGTCGCTTTTTCTTAAGGAAAAAGCCACTTAGCGATGCTGCTTCGGGATACAACCATTGTGAAACCGCCGTAGTCTTCGAAAAGTATCCGATCAGATGAACCCTGGAAGCACAGGTACTTCCCGGCAGGCGTAGTATACTCCTGCGCAAGAACGTCGGTCACCAGCGATTTGCCAGTCCGCTTGCGCTTGTTCCCGCACGCCTGCCCCGAAGCCGGCCTCCAAACGGCGCGGCACATGAGGTGTGCCTCGCCAAGATTCCATCCGGACGTGAACTGCGCCTGATCCTAACCGTTGAGATCACGAAACGCGGATGCACAGGCAAGAGTTCTTGGTTGGAAGAAGGGCGTTTGCTGGGAACCGAGCGCCACAAAGCTTAGCATATGGCGTCAACGGACACAATTTTGCTATCGGTCGTCTTGAGCTTCCCGAGGAAGATCGTAGATACGGCTCAGGCGGCAAGTTGGTAGCGATGGTGCAAGCCGCCGAGCCGTGGGAGCGAGAGAACCTTGCCACGCGCGGCAGGATTCTTCGTCACCGCGCGGCCTGCGGGAGTCTTCTTGTCCAGGCCCAAATGAGTCCGGTCATCGTGGTGGTAGCTGACGTACTCGTCTATCAGGCGCTTCAAGTGGCGTTCATTGAGAACGATCACATGATCGAGCAGATCGCGGCGGCAGCTTCCGACGAATCTTTCGGCAACGCCGTTCTGCCAGGGGCTTTGCAAGCCGGTGCGCTTGGGCTCAATGCCGAAGTTCAGGATCTCTGGGCGCTCTTCGCATCCAGCGCAACACCGTACGCTCAGAAATATCGAAGCCGAGGAGAGCCCCTCGCGCGTTCGCATTGTCTGCTATTGAGTTAGAAGTGGGGTGAAGAATCAATTGGACGACGGTAGCCGCCGAATGCTGAACAAGGGAAGTAGGGCAAGTTCGGTTGGAATTCTTAGGACACCCCTGATCCAGAGTGGTGAACTGAGGATGAAAACTGCCATTGGCGCACGGGGAGTGTAGACGATAGTGTTGCTGTCAAAGCACTCAAAAACAATACGGAACCACAGCATTCAGCAATGAGACCGCAAACCGTTCAATATAAAACAGTTAAAAGCATGCAATTTCAACAGATTTCAATGGCTGGCTGAATCTGGTTTGGGAGCAGGGGGTCGGAGGTTCAAATCCTCTCTCCCCGACCATTATTTTCAATAACTTACAGCCGCTTTCTCCCGATTAGAAAATCCAATGTGGTCGATCTTGTAGCGGTCAAAGCCTCCAAGTTCAATTGGCAGGTGTTCCGCGAGGGGTTCAATCGTGCTTGGAGGCCGAAACGTGTGCGCGACGGGGTTCTCGCCGGGTCGGACGTGCTGGTTATAATGGCATGGTTCGCACTCTTCTTTGGCACAACAATAAAATGCACAACAACAAGTCCGTCAGGAAGGCCTGCTCATGAACTTGTTCCAGATTCGGGGCTCTTTCGCCCTCTCTGTCGTGCTGGCAGCCTCGCTGCGCGTCGTGGCCCAGCAGCAGCCTTTGCCTTATATGGACCCGGCCGTTCCGGTTGATCGGCGCGTCGACGATTTGATTGGACGCATGACGCTCAACGAGAAGGTGGAGCAGATGCGCGACCATGCGCCGGCCATCCCGCGCCTGGGCATCGCAAAGTACGATTGGTGGAACGAAGGCCTGCATGGCGTCGCCTTTGCCGGCTACGCGACGGAGTTCCGCAGGTGATCGGCATGGCGGCCACCTGGGACGTGCCCCTCGTGCACCGCATGGGCGAGATTATCTCAACCGAAGCCCGCGCCAAATATAACGAGGCGATTCGCCAGAACCAGCACGAGAGCTTCTACGGCCTCACGTTCTGGGCGCCGAACATCAATATCTTTCGCGATCCGCGCTGGGGGCGTGGACAGGAGACCTACGGGGAAGACCCATTTCTGACGGGCCGGATGGGAGTCGCCTTCGTTACGGGAATGCAGGGCGACGACCCAAGCCATCCGCGCGTGGTGTCCACGGCGAAGCACTTTGCCGTTCATAGCGGCCCGGAATCGACGCGGCATAGCGCCAACGTCGATGTTTCCGCACATGATCTTGAGGATACGTATCTGCCCGCGTTTCGGGCGGTCGTTACCGAGGCGCACGCACAATCGGCGATGTGCGCGTACAACGCCATCGACGGCGTGCCCGCGTGTGCCAATACCATGCTCCTGCGCGATCACCTGCGGGACGCCTGGCACTTCGATGGCTACGTGGTGAGCGACTGCGGCGCGGTGGCCGATGTCGATATGGGTCACCATTATGCGCCGGACATGGCGCACGCCGCCGCTGCCGCGCTCAAGGCCGGTACCGATCTGGAGTGCGTCTATGGCCCGGGGCAAGCCTTTCGCGCGCTCCTCGAAGCGGTGCACCGGCAACTGGTGACCGAGGCCGACCTCGATAAGGCCCTGCGGCGCTTGTTCCGCGCGCGCTTTGAGCTTGGCATGTTCGATCCACCGGCTAGCTATGCCTTTGGCCGGATTCCCCTGGCCGAGAACAACTCGCCGGAACACCGCGCGCTCGCATTGCAGGCCGCTCGCGAATCCATGGTGCTGCTCAAGAACAAGGACGGGGCTCTGCCACTGAAGACTGACGTCAGGCGCATCGCGGTTGTTGGCCCCACCGCTGAACTGGTGCAGTCGCTCCAGGGTAACTACAACGCGCCGCCGCCGGAGCCGGTCTACCCGTTAACCGGGATCGAGAAGCGCTTCGCAGCGGCCACTGTGAGCTATGCGCAGGGATCGACGCTGGTCGCGGGCCTGGCAATGCCGATCGAACACACCGCTCTCAGCCCGGCGACCGGCGCTGGCCATGGACTTTCGGCCGAGTACTTCAACTCAGCAGACCTCAGCGGACAGCCCGCGCTTACGCGGACCGACGCCAACATCAACTTCAATTGGGACAAGGTTGCGCCGGTGGCCGGAGTTGGCCGCAACAACTACTCGGTGCGCTGGAGCGGCAATTTCACTCCGCCCGCGTCCGGCGACTACAAGCTCGGCGTCCGGATGAATTACTGCTATGCGTGCGAGAACGCGGAAGGATTCCGGCTGTTTCTCGATGACAAGCTCCTCGTGGCCAGTGAACACAAGTCCACCGGGGAACGCGGCGCGGTGATCGAAGCACCCGTGCACTTTGCCGATGCTAGGCCCCACGCCATTCGGCTCGAGTACCTGCACGGGACGGGGAGCGCCGGCATCGATCTTACGTGGCAGGCTCCGGCCGCGGTGTTGCGCGATGAGGCGGTTAATGCCGCGAAGAATGCCGACGTCGCCATTGCCATGTTCGGCCTTTCGCCTTCGCTTGAAGGGGAAGATATGCCTGTGAAGCTGGACGGTTTCAGCGGGGGCGACCGCACCGTGATCGATCTGCCGGCCGATCAGGAAGAGCTGCTGAAGGCGCTGGCGGACACTGGCAGGCCGTTGATCGTCGTGCTGCAGAACGGCAGCGCCCTGGCGGTGAACTGGGCAAACGAGCATGCCGACGCAGTGCTCGAGGCGTGGTATCCCGGCGAGGAGGGCGGGACTGCGATTGCCGAGACGCTTGCCGGCGACAACAATCCGGCCGGCCGTCTGCCCCTTACGTTCTATCGCTCGCTGGATCAGGTTCCGGCGTTTGACGACTATGCCATGCATGGCCGCACGTATCGCTACTTTTCAGGCAAGCCGCTCTATAGCTTCGGTTACGGCTTGAGCTATACCACGTTCGCTTACCGCAACCTGAAGCTCGCCTCTTCAAGCCTTGCTGCCGGTGATTCCCTGCGGGTTGAGGCCGATGTCGAAAACACCGGAGCGCTGGCTGGGGATGAAGTAGTCGAACTTTACGTGACGCAGCCGAAGGCGTTCGAAACGCCGCGCCACGTGCTTGCCGGGTTCACCCGCGTGCATCTTGCGGCCCATGCGACGACCCACGTGACCCTCACGGTCGATCCGCGCTCGCTAGGTCAGGTTGACGCCAAGGGGAACCGCATGATCGTTCCCGGCGAGTACAGCATCAGTATCGGGAGCGCGCAGCCAGAGGACTCCGCGCAGGTGCTAACCGCCAACTTCCGGGTAGCGGGCACAAAGCAACTCGACAAGTAGAAGCATTGCTTTGTACCCGTGTGGATCCGATTGCCCCGCAATTGCTGAGGCGCGGAAATGGCCGGGTGTGGACCGCCGCGCTGCATGAAGATCCGGCAGAGTAATGCTTGGGGGCGAATCCCGTCTGGTCGCGAATATTATTCACACGCAGCCTCGTGGGACCAGGCAGACCCTCTATCTTCAGGCTGGTCGCGCCAAGTTGACCTTACTGTCCTTAGAACAGGATGCGGAATCTTCTATCCCGCATATGAGGGACCGGCCGCTGGCATCATGAGCGCCAATCCTCCCCGCGGTTATACTTACACTTCTCCGGCGCCGCCGCTGTTTGATTAGCGCATCCTATTTCAGCAGTTGAATCTTCTGAAGTGACTTGAACCTTTCTTGCGCCGGAGTAACACGGGCACTGGATCTCTTGATGAACAGCCCCAGCTCAAGTCAGCTTGTCGAATAGGATGATGACCACCTCCACCTATCAGCCGCCTCCTTTGCTTCCTTGGAGATTGGCAGCTTTCCCTCTTAGATGTGTCTCCTTCCCGGGTTCTCGGAGATGAAACAGCCGGCACAGGATTCAAAGTTAATTGATGCGTCGTCTGCCAGTTCTTCAATCCAGGCTTTGTTCACGCCAATGCCAAGATGTGCGCGCCATCACATCTCCAATGCCGTAATTTACTATAATTGCCAGTAGAATTATCGAAGGTAACTGAGAAGTGCCGGCGGCCTGACGCGTTACCGTTCGCGCCCATGATGAACGGTTACCAGAGCGGGAGCTTCACATGAAGCTTGCAGTATCGGGCAAGGGCGGAGTGGGCAAATCGACGGTGGCGGGCACCTTGGCTCGCCTCTATGCCGCCCAGGGGCGTCAAGTGCTGGCGGTCGATGCCGATCCCGATGCGAATCTGGCGTCCGCGATTGGAATGCCGCCTGAGTTGCAGGCGAAGATCCGGACGATTTCCACTGAGCGCCATCTGATTGAAGAACGTACCGGCGCCAAGGTTCAGGGATATGGACAAATCTTCAAGATCAATCCGGAGGTCGCGGATATTGCCGCAAGATATGCCACGCGCCACGCGGGCGTGGACCTGCTGACGCTAGGAGCCGTGCAACGCGCAGCAGGCGGGTGCGCGTGTCCGGAGAGCGTTCTGCTGAAGAATCTGGTTCAGCATCTGGTTCTCAAGCGCGACGAAATTGTCATTCTGGATATGGAGGCCGGCATTGAGCATCTTGGCCGCGGCACGGCCATGGGTGTGAACTTGATGCTGGTCGTGGTGGAACCCGGCAAACGAAGTGTGGAAACGGCACACCGCGTAAGAGAAATGGCGTCCGCGATCGGAATTGGCCGGTTCGGCGTAGTGCTCAATAAATCCATAACGAGCGACTCGGAATGCCGGTGGATTTCCGATGAGTTTGGCGCCGAGACTCTGCTCGGAGTCATTCCTTTCGACAATCGAATCGGGCTCGCCGACCGGCTCGGCCAATCCCTGATGGAACTCGGCCACGAAGATATTCTTTCCCCATTCCGAACCTTGGCAGATGTACTTATCTCGCGCACGAAAGAGAAAACGCAATGAGTTATGAAGGAGAAAACGCAATGAGTCTGGAACCCCGATGCATAGCCACCGCGATCGGCAGCTTGCCCCATGCCGATCCGCAAGCGGCCGTTATGGTTGTTCTCAACGCTATTCCCGATGCGCCGATCTGGCCTCAGTTGCCCGCCCGCGGCCTGAACGAACAGATGGAGGCACAGTACAGCGAGGGCATTCCTCGCCTGATAATCGACCGCGAAAAGGAGCGCCTGTACATCGATACCACGGGCGACTATTCGAGCGACCTGGCGGCCTTTTACGAAGACTATCTGGCCGAGAATTTGGATAAGTTCCAGATCACACCGGCGTTTTCCAAGGGAATCTACGCCATGGAAGCGGCGCTGGAAGCGGCCGGCGGAACACGTCCGTTTGTGAAGGTACAGACCACAGGGCCAATCAGTTTCGGTCTCACCGTCGTTGACGAGAACAAGCGTGCCATTTACTACAACGAGGAGTTCATGGACGTTGTGGTAAAGGTGCTGGCGATGAAATGCCGCTGGCAAGTCCGTAAGTTCCGCAAGTTTGGCGAGAATGTGATTTGCTTTATCGATGAGCCGATCTTGTCGGCATTCGGGTCTTCAACTTATGTTAGCGTCAACCGCGAAGACGTGGTCGCCAAGTTGAATGAGGTCGTAGAGGCGGTCCACGCGGAAGGCGCTTTGGCGGGCATTCACTGCTGCGGCAATACCGAGTGGTCCATTCTGGTCGATGCGGGGGTCGATATCGTCAACTTCGATGCATTCGATTACGGCGACACTATCGCGCTCTATTCTGAATCGATCAAGCGCCATCTTGAAGCAGGTAAAGCCCTGGCATGGGGCGTGGTGCCGACCAACAGCGCCAAGATTCAATCGCAGACCGCCGAAACGCTTACCGCCAAGTTCTGGCAGGGGGTCGAGAACCTGGCCAAGGCCACCGGGCTGAGCCCGGAGTTGATCGCCCGGCAGGCCTTCATCACCCCGTCGTGCGGCACCGGCTCTCTTCCGGTGGCGGATGCGGAAAAAGTCTTTTCGCTGCTGCGTCAGACGAGCGAAAGCCTGAGAATAGGGCTTCTTGCGGCGAGGTAGTTATGATTGTTGCCTTGACCGGAAAGGGTGGAGTCGGCAAGACCATCCTTTCCGCCTTGATAATCGACTGGCTGGTGCGCCAAGGGAAGACGCCCATTCTGGCCGTGGATGCCGACTCGAACGCCAATCTTTACGAGGCGCTGGGAGTCGGTCTAACAGCCACGGTGGGCGGCATCCGCGAAGACGCCCGTGTGCAGGCGCAAAGCCTGAAGGGAGTCTCCAAACAGGAGTTTCTGGAGCTGCGCGTACAGGAGGCTCTGGTTGAGCAAGAAGGATACGACTTGATCGTCATGGGCCGCCCTGAAGGCCGCGGCTGTTATTGCTTTGCCAATAACGTGTTGCGCGACGTTCTGGACCGCCTGGCGCAAAACTATCGCCACGTCGTTATCGACAGCGAGGCCGGTCTCGAACACATTTCGCGTCGCACGCTGCTCTCGGTCGACCAGTTGATTATGGTCTCCGACTGTTCGGTTCGTGGCGTTCACACGGCCGGCCGTATCTCCGCTCTTGCCGATGAAGTTCAGTTGGAGGTGAAAGAACGGGGACTGATCGTAAACCGTGTCCCTGACGGAGAAATGCCTTCTGTAGTTGGCCGTGAAGTGGAAGGTACCGGCTTGCGTCTGTTGGCGACGGTTCCACTCGACTCGAATATCGTGGCACTGGATGCCCTGGGGAGTGCGATTGCCGCGATCCCGCAGGATTCTCCGGCAAGAATGGCGGTAGAAGCCATGCTGAAGCAAATGTTTGTCTCTCGAAAGGGGATGCGCTAATGCCAACCAGTTCGCCCGAAGCTCCAGGCAGAGAGATTTCACGCGATTCAGCGACCAATGAGATGGTAGTGATCGCCAACAACTCTCAGATTCCCACGGTGTGGGACCGCTATGCCACGCAGAAACCTCAATGCAAGTTCGGCACGGACGGTGTTTGTTGCAAAATCTGTCACATGGGTCCATGCCGCATTACTCCCAAAGCCAAGCTGGGAATCTGCGGCGCCGACGCCGATACCATCGCAGCACGGAATCTTCTGCGCGAGATTGCCGCCGGCACAGCGGCGCACTCGGACCACGGGCGCATGTTGGTGCGCACTCTTAAAATGGTGGCGCAGGGCAAGGGCAACGATTACAAGATCGGCGATCCCGAGCGCCTGCGGAACGCGGCGCAGGACTTTGAAATCGAAACGGCGGGCCGCACGGACCTGGAGATTGCCAATGACTTGGCGGACTTCTTCATGACCCAGTTTGCCTGGTCGGAGGAGCCAAACGCCACACTCCGGCAGGCGCCGGAAAAGCGGCAGGCGCTGTGGAAGAAGCTCGAGATCGAGCCGTGCGGGATCGACTCCTCGGTAGTCGAACTGATGCACCGCACCAACATGGGCGTCGACCATAACTATCGCCATCTGATCATGGCCGGACTCAAGTGCAGCCTGGCCGACGGCTGGGTGGGATCGGCCATCGCAACCACCGTTTCCGATATCTTGTTCGGCACGCCCAAGCCGATTCGCAGCCGAGTCAATCTGGGCGTGCTCGCCGAGGATCAAGTCAACATCATTGTGCATGGGCACGAGCCGACGCTTTCCGAGATGCTGGCGGTGGCTTCGAAGGATGAAGAATTACTGGCCTACGCGCGCTCGAAGGGTGCGGCCGGCATCAACGTCGCCGGTATCTGCTGCACTGCCAACGAGGTTCTGATGCGCCACGGGCTGCCGATAGTCGGTAACTTCCTGCAACAGGAACTGGCGATTATGACCGGAGCGGTTGAGGTCATGGTTGTCGACGTGCAGTGCGTGATGCCTTCATTGGCGCAACTGAGCAAGTGTTTCCACACCGAGCTGGTCAGCACCTCTGAGATTGCGCAAAGCATGGGCGCCGAACAGATTACCTTCGACGCAAAAGCCGGGTATGAGCATGCAAGCCGGTTGATTCGCAAAGCGATCGACAACTTCGAACGCCGCGACCGGCAGCGCGTCCACATTCCGAAAGAGTCGATGGAACTGGTGGCCGGCTTCTCCAACGAGACCATCTTCCATATGCTCGGCGGACGCTTCCGCAAGACTTTCCGCCCGCTTAACGACGCCATCATCGACGGCCGCATTCGCGGCGTGGTGGGTGTTGTCGGGTGCAACAACCCCAAGATCGTAACCGACAGCGCGCATGTCCGGTTGACCGAGGAACTGATAAAGCGCAACGTACTGGTGCTTGAGACTGGCTGCGCCGCTATCGCCTGCGCTAAAGCAGGACTGTTGACGCCGGAGGCGGCGCTGCAGAAGGCCGGAGCAAGCCTGCGCGAGGTTTGCGATGTGGTCGGTATTCCTCCCGTGCTGCATATGGGCTCCTGCGTGGATAACAGCCGCATCCTGATCGCCGCGACCAACGTGCTGCTGGAAGGCGGACTTGGCGAAGATCTGTCGGACCTGCCGGTGGCCGGCGCCGCTCCCGAGTGGATGAGCGAAAAAGCAGTGGCCATCGGCAATTATTTCGTGGCGAGTGGACTCTTCGTCGTGCTGGGTCATCCACTTTACGTGGCAGGCAGCAAGAATGTCGAGCGGCTGCTGTGCGAGGAGATGGAGAGCATTACCGGCGGCAAGTTCGCGTGGGAGGCGGATCCGGTGCTGGCTGCCGACAAGATTCTGGAACACATCGAACGAAAGCGAGACGCACTGCGCATCAATGTCAAAAAGGAAAGAGTCATGGTCGACATGAAAGCGAGACGAGAACTGCAATGAGTACGAACACAAAGCTCATCGCCGCTTCCGCCATACACGGAGCTCATCAGGCCGTGGAACAGGCCGAGAATTACGTGGCGCGCGCCATCGCCGCCAAGGGTATCGACTCGGCCGTTGGTTTTCCGGATACATTCTATTCACTGCCCGTGATCTATTCGATGCTCGGCCGGAGGGTGGACAAGCTGGCCGATATGGGAGCGATTCTCGACGAGTGCCGGCTGTTGCTGGCTGCCCCTCCGTTTGATCGCGTCTGGCTGCCCTATTTGGGTAACGCGTTGGATGCGGGCATGGCGACACTGTTTGCGTTCGAGATCGTCGAAGCCTGCAAGTATCTGATCGGCCCGAACCCGGTCAACGGAATTTGGCTCGGAGCTGCCTCCGATGTCATCATTCGCGAACGCGGTATCGAGTTCGTCGACGGTTCGGCGCCCGGCTTTGCCGCCATTGTAGGCGCCGCTCCAACCAGGGAAGACGCGGTCCGCATCGCCCGCGAATTGCAGGAAAAGAACCTTTATACCTTCATTGCCGGCAACACCAACGGGGTCTCCTTTGCCGAGCAACTTGAAGAGGCGGGCGTGCAGACCGGCTGGGAGACCCGCCTGGTGCCGTTCGGCAAAGACATCTCGGCGGCCATCTACGCTCTGGGATTTGCCAACCGCGCCGCGCTGAGCTTTGGCAACATCCAGCCGGGCGACTACGAACGTAATTTGCACTATAACAAGGACCGTATCTTTGCTTTTGTCATGGCGCTCGGCGAAGTGACGGACGAGAAGTACGCAGCGGCCGCGGGCGCCATCTCTTACGGCTTCCCGACCATCGCGGATACCGATATCCCGGAGATTCTTCCCACCGGAATTTGCACGTACGAACATGTTGTTTCTTCGGTCCCGATAGATCGCATCGTTGAAAAGTGCCTTGAGGTGCGCGGTTGCAAGGTCAAAGTGACGAAGATGCCGATCCCGGTGGCCTACGGCGCAGCCTTCGAAGGTGAACGCATTCGCAAGGAACAAACATACCTTGAGTTTGGCGGCAGCCGCTCGCAGGCATTTGAGTACGTGACGACGCGGGAGCTGGCCGAGATTGAGAACGGAAAAATCGACGTGGTTGGCCCGGATATCGATCAGGTTGTTCCCGGCTCCGCGCTGCCGCTCGGAATCTGGGTCGAGGTTGCCGGACGCAAGATGCAGGCCGACTTCGAGCCAATTCTCGAACGTCAGATCCACCACATCGTAAACGGCGGCGAAGGCATCTGGCATATGGGCCAGCGCGACATCAACTGGATACGCATCAGCAAAGCCGCGCAGCAAAAGGGTTTCACGATTCGGCATCTGGGAGACATGATTCATGTGCGGTTGGTGAACGACTATCCGGCCATCGTGGACAAGGTCCAGATTACATTGTTCACTGAAAAGGACGAGATCGACCGGCGGGTGAAGGATGTTCGCCAGGTCTATCGCGCCCGTAACCAGCGCATGGAGTCGCTGACCGATGAGACGGTCGATACTTTTTACTCCTGCCTGCTCTGCCAGAGTTTCGCTCCCAGTCACGTCTGCGTAATCACGCCCGAACGGCTGGGTCTATGCGGCGCCTACAACTGGCTCGACGGCAAGGCGGCCTACGAAATCGATCCCACCGGACCGAACCAGCCTCTGCAGAAGGGCGAGTGCATCGACCCGGTGCGCGGCCAGTGGGAGAACATCAACAA
>Ga0187862_10005128_pt1 | contig 12191 bp, 11 predicted proteins | sample June2016WEW_10_1_FD_133003 | JGI IMG/M metagenome (GOLD analysis project Ga0187862, IMG submission 133003) | Peatland microbial communities from SPRUCE experiment site at the Marcell Experimental Forest, Minnesota, USA - June2016WEW_10_150 | ecosystem: Environmental > Terrestrial > Soil >...
CAAGGCCACTTTACGGAAGGGCCAGCGCAGAGGTGAGTTCTGGCCAGCCGCTGAGATGAGTCCGTCGTATTCAGCGGTATAGTGGTGATACATATCCTCCGCCTGGGGTGGATTGCGCAGCCAGACCAGCGCACAGGCGGAGCAGCGAACAAGCGTGTACCGCTCACGTCTGCCGTGAAACCTGTCAGGCGCCTGAAGCCACTTCCGCGCCCCCGTGTGCCGACACACAGGACACCGCTCGAGACCGTAACTATCTGTGCTGGCTCTTTCCTGTTGCCGGGTGGCCGGGTCCGACTTTGAAATTGATGGCGAAGACGAACTCATGCCGAGATTTTGCACAACACTTGACCCTCGGGAAGCGTAGGTGGTTGACTAGAAAACCTGCCCCACCTGTAATCACGACCCTCATTTCTGAACCTACAACAAATATCAGACAGATGAAGACGATCTCGCATCCATTAATGGCTTCCTCGGTGGAAGCGAACTCCAAACGCCTTGCTTCGTGGTTCCATTGGACCATTTCCGTAAGGTGCGGCTCATAAAACCGCATCCCACCCTGCCGTAGTGACCCTAGCTTATCTGTGTCCCTGTCGGCACACAGGATCTTGTGACCGAGTTCCCCCAGACGAGCGGCCGTCTTCGGTCCGACGTGACCAGTTCCGACAACTGCAATTTCCGTAGCAACTAATCCTCCGTACCCGCAAAATTGAAGTACAGCAGGGCTGGCGACCAGTCTGCTCCGTCCACTGCTTGAACAGCCACTATCGAATTTTTTGCCCTGTTACATCTTACTGTGCGCTTACCGACGGCGAGCATAAGCTGACGTCCGCCGACTCGATCCGATTGCGCAAGGTGGGCTAGCTCCGGTCGCCGGACGTGCCCGGGGCGCCTTACCACTGTAGTAGTCTGCTTATCCATCCACTGCCGCTGGGTACCCAGAGGGCTGAGCCACGCAGATTCTCATACGATACCTGGCGATTCCTTAGTTTCCTGGTGGTAATGTATCGTGCGGAGGGCCAGTCGAGGACTGACCCACGTGAGCAGCCATTTCACCGCGATGTTGAACGTCGGGTGTAATTGCGCCGCTCTCAACATGGCTTTGCGCGCCTTGCCGTACTGTCCGGTCTGGAGATACCAATTGGCCCACCCGCTGTGGACCCCGCCGAGCCGCTCTCGAATGACGTTGCGGATGCTCCCCGGCAGAGTCTCGCTCAAGCTCAAGAGACCTTCGAGCCGGAGTTGACTATCCTGTAGGAAGAAATCCAGCTTGTTCCAATTAGCGCTCACGCCCACATGGCGTATCTCCGCGGGCGATCGGTCGAATCTTACCAGCGGACGGTTGACGTAGCAGAAGCCCGTGAGCATCGCTAACCGGAACAGAAATTCGCTATCTTGGCTGTACAACAGCTTGAGATCGAATCCCCCAGTCCTTCTTATCAAGTCGGCGCGCCCCAGGAAAGAGGACAGGCAAACGACCATGCCCGCGCCTCCGGGTCTAACCAGCAGTTTTAGCACGTCCGGATTGATACCCACCGTTCCTTCATGCCGATAGCTCTCTTCCCCGAGTTGAAACATGGTCCGGGTTTCGGGGTGATTGATGAATCGGGTGTCCGTATAACAGCCGCCGCACTGGGGGCCGAATCGCTCCAGGGCCTTGAACTGCCATTCGAGCTTTTCCTTTTCCCATTGATCGTCGGAGTCCAAGAAAGCGATCCACTCCCCCAGCGCGTGCGCGATGCCCTTGTTTCGTGCCACACTGGCGCCCTGATTGGCCTGGGCAAAGTAGCGGATGCGGTCGCCAAACATCTCCGCGAGAATCTTCCCTGTGCCATCCGATGACCCATCGTCCACCACGATGACTTCGAGGTCTGAAAATGTTTGGGCCAGAACGCCGTCGATAGCATTCGGAACCTTGGTGGCCCGGTTATAGGTGGGGATCACAACGGATACTTTGGGATTCATGAAATTCGTTCCCTAACGGGTTCTGGCGAATACAAGCTTATGGTTCGACGCAGACCGCCTTTAGATCCCGGCTAGCCTTCTGCGGGGCCCCGGCTCGGTAAGCTGCGATCGTTTCGACGTACGCCTTAAGAAGTATTCTCCCGGCTGCCGTCCACGTAATCTCGGGAACCATTCTCAAAGACGTGGCACGCAACCTCTCCAAAAGTGCGCGATCTTGATGCAGGAGGGTGATCTGCTGCGCGAGTGTCGCCACGTCTCCGACCTGGTGCACAAGCCCGGTTACCATGTGATTGCAAATCTCCGTGCAGGCCTCAGAAGCGAGGGGGACGCACCCGCTGGCCATGGCTTCCGTGACCACCAGGCCGAACCCCTCCTCGATGCTGGGAAGAATCAGAATGTCGCTTTCTCGCATGAGCTCGGGCACATCCCTCCGATGCCCCAGGACGCGGATGCTGGGGTGCGAGAGCATGGGGGCTAGCTTCTCCCTGTAAGCCGGCAGAAATTCTCCGGCGATCAGAAAAGTACCATTTGTACTGGCCGGTGACTTTAGCCACGCCTCGAGCGCGAAATGGACCCCCTTTCGGACTGCGCAAACGCCCACAAACAGCATGGTGAGCCCACCCTTGGGGTGATGAGGTTTGGTGCTGGGATGGTACACCTTATCATCGACTCCATAGATGTGCCGGGCCAGTTTTTCCTTGGCATACCCCTTGTAGAGAAAGGTCTTTGCCGTAAAGTCCGATGGACACAAGAGGCGAGTGGCCAGTTCATATTCCTCCTCTTCCTTGACCAACTTTTCCTCGTTGTAGGCGTGCTCATGGTCGGGCGGAAGAGCGACTCCCAAACGCTCACACTCCTTCTGCACCACCTCCATAGCAAACCCGGTGTGAGCATTGCACCTTTCGAGCACGGTCGGAATACCCAGTCTGGCAGCGGTTTTGAGGGTTTGGAGCGCTCCCAGGGGCCAGGTGTGAACGATATCGATCTCCCCCACCATCTTCTCGAGGCGGCGCGCCACAATCCAGTCGTGCAGCGCCACGGCACGCATTGTCCCCAACAGCCTGTACGGGATGCGCAGTCTTCCTCTGGCAAGCGTGGGGTAAACCCTCACGCGGGGAGGCACCGGCCTAGAAAGAGCGCCGGGAACGACGAGGAGGTCAGCCCCGGCAGCTGCCAAGCCATTCACCTGCTGCCAGGCTGTGTAGCAGATCCGATCTGCGCCCAGCTTGTTGGGGAAGCTGTACAGCACCCGAAGAGGTCTTGCACTATGGCTGATAAGCACTGTTCGCCTCCGACAGGTCGGTTGGAAGAAAGGCTCGGGAAAATGCTCTCGAGGCGGCCACGTCCATGCTGATGGATGCGCAACGACGTTCTACGATGCTAGCTGGTCGGCCATTTCGGCTGAAGCCGCCGCGGCGCGAAGGTGGCCGCCAGCAGCCCCGCCGATTTAAGCAGTGAACCTAGATGATACGACTCAGCGAAGGATTCGGCGATCTCTCGTCTTGCCTCGAGGCTTCGGCCTTGCCCCATGAGCGCCTTGGCGTATCCGCGTCGGGCGCTGGCGAAACCCTCCTCAAAAGTTGTCAAGAGGCCACGGGGAGCCGACGCTCTGAAATGGGGATCAAGGAGCTTGAATACCTCTACGAGTGCGCAGCGAGTCGGCAGTGTTTTTCTCGACAAGGAATCGTTTCGAACCCGATAAGCCACGAGCGGATAGGGGGCGTACACCGCCGATAGACCCTTGAGTGCAACCGTGGAAAGCATGTAGAAATCTTCTGTGATCCGCACGCCAGCTGGCGCCACCCGGCCCCCAATGCGGTGTGCGGAGCCTCGGGTGATGCAGCAGAATGCCGACATGAACTTCCCAGGCGCAGAGATCAATATCGTCAAGAAGCTTAGAGGATCGATGATCACCGGGTCGGCCTCTACGGCCAACGGGTCGAAGCGCCAGATGTACGGCCCAGCACCCCAGAAGTCAACGTGGTCTACGAATAGCGCGCCCGCGTCAGGATTGTCTCTGAAAGAACGGCTCTGGACATCTAAACAACGCGGATGCCAGATGTCGTCTGAGTCGAGCCAGGCCAACAGATCGCCCTCCGCATGTTCGAGGAGCCTGTTACGGGCAGCCGCCACTCCCTGATTTTCCTGCCTCAGCACGTGAACCCGTGGCCTGTACGATTCAAGAATCTCTGGCGTTTGGTCCGTGCTCCCGTCGTCCACCACCAGTATTTCGTCGGGTGGTCGAGTTTGCGCCAGAACCGAGTCCAACGTTTCACGGATGGTGGTTTGACAGTTGTAAGCCGGAATGAGCACGCTAATTTTCATGCAAAATTTCGAGGTACGGGGCGGCTGGCATGTCAAAATCATCAACAGATGCGATTTTTACCTCCAAGGGCGGCGCAACTCCAATGATAGCAGCGGATACGCAAGCCAACACGCAGGAGAAGCACACTATCAGGTGGACCAAATAGTTGATTCCGAAAGACGCTACCACATTGGCAAATAGGACGGAACTCAAGCACCAAAAGAACCATTCTTGGTGGCGGTCGCCCTCGACACGTTTCCTCGCTCTGCCGATCGCACCGAAGCCCCGAATGTAAATCATGATGAACAGAACCAGGGTCAAGAGGCCGCCAGTCACAGCGGCGGAGACAAACTGGTTGCAGAGATCCCACATGTCAAAGCCCCAGGCTGCGGGATAGCGATATCCGAGCAGCCACCATTGGCTGAAATGCCGTATGGTGTTATCCACGAGCATATACCGATGGTAACTGGATGAGCCACCGGTGACGTCAATATGTTCAATCAGAGACCAGACGGGCCCATGCATCACCAAGTGTAATCCTATCAGTGCGGCCACAATTCCCCAGCGCAGAAGACGCATCTGTTTGCGGAGCGGCCAGAAGCACAGCCCCAAAATACTTCCACCATAAGCCATCCAAGCCGTGCTGGCGTGGGAGGCGAACCCCATGGCCGTAGCCCCTGCAATCCCGGCGCAAGCTGCCAATCGGGACTTACGTTCCGTCCAAAGCCAGATGAATAATGGAATCAAAACCCCAGCCAACGCGCCGCCATAAAGACCCCCCATCGCTCCTTCCGCACGAATATTGTGGCTCCTAGCGGAGGGCCACTGCCCACCGGCGAAATAGAACACGTTTTCATAGGTAAACAGCTCACTCATCATGCAGACACCCTGGAAAAGGCAAATCAGCGCCATCACCTTCACCGCGCGCCGGAGTGTCTCGAGGTCAGGAATCAGAAATCTCACCGCCAGGTAGCCGCCCAGGTTAATCACCAGGTCCCCCAGTAATTTGATGACCGCCTGTACCTCCATCCACTGGACACAAGGGATGATGAAAGCCGCCAACGCCCAGAGCACGGCCACCCTGTCGAGGGCGTTGAACCCCCCCGCGAACCTCCCCTCTGCCCCGCGGAAGGCCACCATCCGCGCCAGTACGGTGAAGATCAGGATTTGATGCATCGTAAAGTGAATACCACCCAGCACCAACACCTGTGGGACGGGGATTGTGAAATAAGCCAAGAGAAAGGGTGTGATCGCCCTCTGGCGCCGAAGCGAGAAGATCAGCACGATGGCGATCAGCATCCCCACCGCAACCAACGGGTGCAGTATCGTGGTAGACGAGCCGCCACCGAATGCAGATGGAGAGTGTTGAGTCACTTTAGGTTATGACGACCTTTCGTAAGGCCTGGAGAACGCCCCGATTGGCGGGAGGAACTAAGATCAATGGCTGGATGCCGTGTTCCACAGGGTACCCTTTTTGTGCCTTGGGAGGAAAGACCTAGCCACCGTCACGCGCGAGCGATCGAGATCCGGTCTGCTTGCCAACAAACCGGGTGCTCCGATTGAGGAATTTGACGGCTGCACCGCTAGGTGTGCGCCATGTGGTTGTCCGCCCGACCCGGAGCGACCGCTTGACCTCCACTTGCTGTGGCTCAAGCGCGTTTGCAGTGCACAAAATCCAAGCCTCCGCATCTCAGGTCGTCTTCTCCGTACTTCTGAAAGGCCGCGGCAACTTTCAGCCCTGACAAGTCCTCAATCTCAACCTCCTCTTCGACGAGCGCAAAGCCGGCGGTCTTGAAGAGGCGGAGCCATTCGGAGCGCTGTAGCCTGTTGATGTACTGAACATCGTTCTCAAAGCAGAGGCTCCAAACCCAAGGAGGATATTGGAGATACTGTTTGATTGACACTGACCTGTCGTATTGGTACAGATGATCTCTTATATTGATACTATTTATCGAGTATCCGCCGGGCCTCAGCAATCTGGCAATGCCGCGTACGAAGTCGGGTACGTCCTCTGCGTAAATGTGCTCCATCACTCCCGCGCTGACGGCAACGTCGAATGACCCATCCTCGAATAAGTTCAGACGTCCGGTGGGATCGATGACATACTCGAAGCCGAGGAGGGCGTAGAGATCAGGATAATCGTCCACTTCCCTAATCTGGCAAATCAACTTGTGTGCGCGATCTCGCTGAGACGCGTCAATGTTTAACTTGTCGAGAGACTTATCAAGCTGTTGCAGATAGTTCTTGAGCCCGTTAATTTGCCGGTTGTCCCAAACGTCGAAAAGGACACCGCCAACATCAAAAAACAACCTGGCTGTGACTGCCTCCCAATGAAGCCAACCTGTGCCGAGTTCTATCAGTCGGTCGCCATTCTTAGGAGCCCCACAGCTGTGAGCGACGCGCAGCGTACGATTGATTCGGTCTAGATAGAAAGTTGGCATCTGCCCGGCGACACGCTTCTTGCTTCCCACCGTATTGCCCAATTGGCGGTACATTCTTTTCGTCAAATTCGAGCAAGAAAAGGCCTTGAGCGCCATTGCGGAAAGGCAATACCTGAGCATCCGGCGAACCTCCTTGAGGTGGCTTTATCAGTGACAACGCGACGTTGTGAGGCAGGGGCTACACTGGTCAGCCTGCCTCGCCCCAGCAACAGGCCACGTGATCGTTACTGCAGGCCTGCCGCTGCGGGCGATCACCCCCTCGAAACCAACGAGACGGCCGGGGACGGGGTTGCTATCACCTCCTTGTGGCGCAGAGAGAATCAGTGCTGTGCTGGGCGCTGCTGCCGCCACCAGGGGACACGGTAAAGTTACGGGCGACACGCCTCCACGTGCCCGATGTTCAGCCACGGTCAGTTATGTCCGTCGGGCAAGGTCACCCTCGCCCGCCCTGAGGGCCGGGGCCCATGAATAAATCACGGGACTATTATAGGGTGCCACAGGTGAGACTTAACATCTGGAGCGATTTTTCGACGGACGGGCCTCCAGCCCAAACGGAAGAAACCATTACTGCCGTCATCCGGCTCAGAACGGTAGCCTGGAAGCGTTTTCCCCAGGCTTTGAGGCTCGCCCGTCCTCAGTGGGTGGGTTATAAATCGGATTCCACTCACTAACTTAATCCGGACCCGGCAAGAACCTTCAATGCCCTACCGCCTGCACATTGGTCGGTGGTACCAATGAGGTCGCGGACTGGTAGGCCCCAATGTCCCACGCCCCGGTTGTTGGCCTGGCTACAAGCTGGACCGCTGGGCAGCTCACCGTGTGGTTCGTCGTGTTGTAAGCACAGGCATACCCGGTCGAATTCTGGCAGGCCACTCCTGCTGCAGAATTGATTCCAGAAATCGTGGTACAAAGTGATTGCTCGTTCGTGCCCGCGCCGACCGTTGAGCTACCGGAACTAGCTGGAGAGAACGCGAAGGTTTCGGCGGTATCGTTGTAGCCTTGAGCGTTGGCCGCTGCGAGGGTTTGGGCCAAGTCCGTTGTGGTGGTGTACTGAACAACACTGTAGTCTATCGGGCTTGCGCTGGTAATCCAATGGTCATTGATAAAGTGCAGCACAGCGTTGTCAGGCTCTCCTCCTTCTCCGCCGTCCGCAGAACAGTTTGCACTAGGGCCGGAATCTGGCCCACACTCCACCGTATTGTTGAAAATGTCCCATGTGCGCAGGGTTGAGCATCCGCCCACCTCACCTGGAGGATTGATGACGTTCCCGTTCTGGGTGTCGTGGATGACATTATTGAAGGCATAGCCATTGTAGGCTGAACAACTCAACCCGCCCAGCCACAAGGTAACGCCTCCACTACACGTTGTATGCTGAATCAGATTGTTATAGACAAAAAGGTTGGAGTTGTTATCGGGGCCTTGGATGAACATCATGTTGCAGTGGTCACCGTCCAGGGACGTATAATTATGTTCGATCATATTCCCATAGACAGTATCGAACACTCCGTTCATACCGTTGTATACGTAACGGATGACATTATTGGCGACGGTCGAACCGTGGAGAATACCACCCATGAAGGTCTGCGTGGAATCCGAGCCGTCGATCACGTTATTGCGGATGTAGACTCCCACGCTCCCATTCCCGCAACATTGATTGGCAATCGCGTTGGAATGAGTCGAGTTGTTAGTGGTCGTAAAGTTATGAATGTAGACGTTCTCGACTCCGACGTAATTGCCCGAGGTTTGGATTACCGCCGGATTGCCTGAAGTGCTGGTCATTTTAAATCCGGTGATCTCGACATTGTCCAAGGTCACATACGAACCACCGATGCTGGTGGTGCACTGAGTTTGCTGGCAGTTGAAAATGGGACGTGACCATGAAGATCCACTAAACCAAGTCTGGTCCACGCCTACATAAATGGGGGCGCTGGAAGTTCCGCTCCAATTCAATTGGACGCCAAGATTGGACGGTCCCCAAGTATCGCCACCGCGGAAGATGTAGCCGGTCCCGGCCGCCCTACTCGCCGACGCGCAATTCCCGGTACAACCCGGCATTCCCGGTGCGTGCGCCCATGGGGTGCTTTCTGATGTTCCATTGTTGGTGTCTATACCCTGGGACACGGAGATGTAGTAGCAACTCGTCACCCCGAGACTGGAAAGCGTGACCAAAGCGTTCGCAGCATTGAGATAGTTCGCCTTTGATGGACAGGCTCCCCCCTGGCTGTACGCACTTCCAGAAATTAATAGCATCCCAAGAACTGTTAGTATAATTGCCGTATAATGTCTTGCTGAACCCAAGTTTCCCTTCATCTATACCTCCTGGCCGGCGCTGATTGATTCGGCTCTCGCCCTGCGCACGGACAAAGAAACATAGCTTACAGGCCGCAGACAGTGATGTCAATGCCTTTGTACTGTTACTTTAGTACTCTTGCTTAGAGTTCCGTTCTTCGCCCAGTAGTAGACGATGGTGCGGCCCAAAAACGTCAACTTCCAAGCCTTGCCTAGGCAACGAAATGGGGTCTTGAATAGGGACGACAACTGCGGTTGGTTCCACTCCGCAGCTTCAATAAACGCACGGCCTGCTCCCTCCGCCGCCAGGCTCTGGAGGATATAGGTAACCAGCAGCGGATTCATTCCTCGACCACGATATTGCGGGAAGACGTGGAAATCGAAAAGGTGCACATCATCGTGGCCCAAGGGGAAGTAATGGGGCTCAACCGTACTTCCCCACAACGTCCAACCGTAACCCGCCAGCCTGCCCGCAGACTTGATCAACCACAAGGACGCCCTCTTGCCGAATCGCTCCTTCATGTTCCGATTAACCAGTTTGGGACTCCAGAAACCGGTCATCTCTTGGAGGTCCTCCGCGCTCAGTTCGGCAGCGTTTGACTTTCGCTCCACCTCCAGGAAGCTCGGGAGTGCCGCCACGGGCGTGGTCAGCCGGGCTAGATCACAGTAAAACAAAACGCTTCGGCTTGAAAAGAGCGCCCGTGTCGCGGCTACACTGGCGCGCCGGATCGTCGCCCAAGAGCCGTGGCGCCTGTAGAAGTCCGAAAGGCGTGTGATCGAAGTCGAAATACCCATGGCTGTCCATGCCAAGCTGCAGCTCAGGCCTTATGTGGAGCACTCAGAACATCCCGTATGCAGGCGGCGCTTATCTGTCTCCGGTCCTCACTTTGCGACCGAGTCTTGGGGCGCCCCAGCCCCGAGAGAACCGCCAACGTGTAGCGAAGAGCGTGATGGAAAAGCAGGATGCCCCGGATTCCCAAAACTCCAAAGGCACTGTGGTATTTGGACCAGTAGTAGAGAATGGATCTCTGTTGGGCAACGGCAAAGCGGACCGGATAGGGGGCCGTAATCTTGCCGCGGTCGTGAATGGCCCGCGCGCCGGGGTAGAAAACCACTTCCCATCCGGCCTTCCACGCTCGCCGGCACCAATCCACATCGTCGCCGTACATGAACAGTCCTTCATCCAACAAGCCCACGGATTCGAATGCTTCGCGGCGGATCATCGAAAAGCAACCCACCAGGACATCCACCGCGAGGGTCCGGTCGTGGGGGAAGTAGAACATGTGCTCGCCGGCGAAAAAGCGGGATTTCTTGAATCCGGCCGCCAGCCCGCTGGCCGAACAAAAGTTGTTCCAGAGCGTCGGAAATCGGCGGCAGGTGCTCTGCATCGACATATCGGGTTCAAAGACGCGCGGACCGACATTCCCTACCTTGGGATTCTGGTCGAGGAAATCCGAGAGGGCGTCCAGACATCCCGGAAAAACAATCACGTCGGGGTTCACGAGCGCAATGTAGCGCCCCTGGCACTGCCGGATGGCCAGGTTGTTGCCTTTCGCGAAGCCTAAATTCTCAGGGCTTTTGATCAGCTTGACCCAGGGAAAGCGCGCCTCGACCATTTCTGACGTGCCGTCAGTCGAGGCATTGTCAACCACCAGGGTTTCCATACTCCGGCGTGGAGGCGCCTTTTCCAGGCTCTCCAGGCACAGCTCTAAATAGTGCTTTGCATTCCAGGCGACGATGACGACCGAAATATCCATAGGAGTAAACTAAACGGACAGTGCTTGACTGCCGCTTGCGAGTTGCTTGAACGGGCGCGCAAACTGCAAGGCGGCTTTCGAGCGCCGGATTGCACTCTGCACGGCAAGGCTGGTCCTGACAATTGCGGACGACACCACGCTGCTGCAGCCCACCATGGGGTTTAGCTGCCGTAGGTCGGCCCCGGAAAACCCTCTCTTGAAGGAATAAACGCCAGGATTCCGTTCCGGATCAATGCCTCCGAGATCGTACCACCTGATGCCTCTTTCTTTAAGCCATTTGATCATGGTCCACTGCAAGAGGTAGGCGCCTTGCGATTTCAGCCCCTCCTCGTTGGTCCCGCCGAGCAGATATATCGCGGAATCTCCCATCGCCGAGGTAACGAGTCCCGCAACGGGGGTGCCCTTGTCCTGGCAGATCATTATTCGCATGCGATGCGGCTCCGGCAAGTCTTCCTGGATTCGCGCAAACTCCTCGACGTCCACAGTGGTTTCGAATGTCTTGCGTTTTCGCATCTGATGGTAGAGTTGGCAGAAAACCTGGTATTCGCCACTCCCAGTTCCCGCGACGACGGTAAGGCCGTTCTTTTCGGAGCGCTTGAGGTGGTTTCGCCATTTCGCGTCAAGCTTTTTGCGCAACTCCTCAACTGCCGGCGCCAGATCCAGGACAAAAGTCCGGTACGTGTTGTCAGCAACAAACGGTTCCCTCGCGAATCTGCAAAAGGCGGACTGAAATATGGCGGCCCGTGGCGATCCGGCAAAAGCGTTTGGCAGGATACGGAGGAAAAGCTGTCTTCTGTCGACGTACTCCTCCTCGAGGGCTCGGGCTAAGTTCAGGGCCACCTCGGGCTCATGGGGCCTGCCGCGGCGCTGGAACAGAGGGCCCCAGCGCAGATACGCCATTCCGAACTTCAATCTCGTGGGGCGGACGATTCTGAGTTGGGCCATCCCCAAGACCTCGCCACCCCGTTTCAGAACCAGGTGGCTGAGGTTCTTCTCCCCCCAACGCACTCCACCATACGACCATGTTTGATATAGGTTGGCGTCATCGAACAGATCGAGCAGTTGCGACCACTCAGCCTGCGCAGCGCGATCTACTTCGACTTGCCAAACAGATTCGAGCATAGCGTTTAAAGCCGTTTCCTCACCTTTGTGCTTATGCAAACTCCTTCCTCGGGGTGTCGGCCGGCTATTTCGGCTTCCGCTCCAGCAATTCCATCAAGACGCGGCTCTTGGAATAAATCCAAGCGATGCGGCGACCCCCAAACGCCGGGGCTGGTTTCGGAGGAGAGATCATCACGAAACCCGCACGCCGCAATTCCTTCAGGCCCCACTCCAAGTCGTCTATTTCATAACAGACGTGGTGCAGTCCCCCGCCGCTCTTGAGGAATCTGCTTATCGGCGAGGCGTCGCAAGCTGGCTCCACCAACTCAAATACCG
>Ga0187862_10005137_pt1 | contig 12186 bp, 18 predicted proteins | sample June2016WEW_10_1_FD_133003 | JGI IMG/M metagenome (GOLD analysis project Ga0187862, IMG submission 133003) | Peatland microbial communities from SPRUCE experiment site at the Marcell Experimental Forest, Minnesota, USA - June2016WEW_10_150 | ecosystem: Environmental > Terrestrial > Soil >...
CAGCGAGCAATCGGCACAACCGGTAAAATCCAAGCCCCTCCAATTGGAGAGGTGCGCAAATTTTTCGTGCCCCCTAAGTAACATACTCGTAGCGCGGCTATCCGGATACTGAAAAGAACACCTCATAGGGGAACTGTGAGTCGCTAATCAGTGATAAACGACAGTGGTCTGCTGCTGAGCTCGTCTTCATCTCGACGATTCTGGGCGTCGGCGTTTGCCGAGCTGCCACATAGACAGCGAGGCTAGGATGTTCAACGCTTTAATTCTGGTTCCCACCGTCCTCGCCGCTCTATCATTCACCCTTGTACTTTAATCACCGACGAAGCCCACGAGTCGCCGGACTCAAAGAACTGAGACCGAATGGTCTCAGCTAATTACGGTAATTACCGATCTCAACCTACAAGCAGCTGTAGCATTCTGTCTGATCGGGTTTTTGCTAACCCTCTATTTCATTCTTCGTTTTCCGGACCTCGGAGCCTTGATCGAGCAATACAACCAATTCTGACCGTGGAGGAGGAAGCCTTATCATGCCGTCGCGAATGCTGATGTGGATATATTGGTCGCTGAAATACGCATAGGAATATTCACGGTTCGACAAAAAGCCACCTGGCTGCACATTTTTTCCCCTCCTTGGCCTGCAAATAGGCATGGCAAGTAAATTGGCTTTGTCGCGGTTGATTGTTCGTTCAATTTAAAGCTTTGAATATAAATTGACTTTGCAACCGAGACAAACTTGGCACGCTGCTTGAATGTAAGTGGTTACCACACCGGGCGTGTCATGGCGGCGTAACGTTGAAGGCGTACAGCTTCGAATCCATCACGCTGCGGTAACTTGCCGCCAAAAATCTAATCACCGGAAGCCCAAGGAGTAATCGATAACCCGCCGACGCGGAGGCAGAGGTGATTCCGTGCGTCGTTATGGAACTAACGGTACCAAAAAAATAGTGACTGTGATGGACGGCACAGACGTCACTTCTACCTTAGATACAGTGCAATGAAGTCTCGAATGGACTTAATTCAGGAGAATGGACCATGTCGTTGTCACACAGCGCTGAAGTCTTAGAAAGTCAAAGGGAAGATGCCGATCGTAATCATCGCGGATACGGATTTGTCCTTCCGTTAGTTTGCGTTGTGCTTGCTCTCGTACTTGCCAGCGCGGTTTTCACTCCAGTGAGCATTGGCAGTGGAATCGATAACGAAACTTCGCTGGTCGGCCCTTAACGGGCGAATGACCTAGGGCCGGACCTGCGTGAGTTGGCCGGCCTGAGGTTTTCACATTTGCGCACCGCCTGTGGCACAAGCGAGGAGCCAGACATGCCGACAACTATTGCCGTTGCTTCACCCACAGTTGGATCTCCGGTCATCGGTGTACAGGACAAATTTATCGCTGTTATTGGTAATCGCGACTTCATCGTCATCACCATTTTCTCCGCGGTCGGGATCTTGATGGCGATTTTGTTTGCGATCTACTTTGACCCTCTTGAAGACCCGGCCGCTCTGCTTAATCAAACTGCAAGAGCATCCCAATTTAAAGTCGTCCAAAGCAGTTTAGGGTTGGCCAGTGCATCTGCCGAGAAGGGCGACGCCGACCGAACGGACGTAACGAGTGCCGTGACACATCGACGGGCAATTTCTAACGCTGACGGTGTTGCGCTCGCAGACGATCAGCCACTGATGGCAACTGGACTTGATCTGAACGGGCCACCCAAACGATTTTCAGCGAAAGAGATACTAAAAAATCTGGAAATACCGGGATTCTAACAAGCGTCACGGTTTTATTCGGGTGACCAGGACTCACCCATTCACGGATGACGACATTTAGTCATGTTGGTGGACCGCAACTAATAGGCGCGCAGTTCCCGTGATGCCCGACATGAACCAGAGCTTTTACCCGCGTATCCGGAGACGACTGAACGGGGATATTTGCCGCACGTCCCAAAGCATCTGACAGGGTTCGTCCGAAGGTCGGAGACCTCTAAACTATGAATTGGATTGATATTCTCGGTTACGCAGCTTCCGCCAGCGTCCTGACCACATTCTGCATGAGTACAATGGTGCCGCTGCGTGTCATCGCTATTTTCAGCAACGTGCTGTTCGCAACTTTTGGTGCATTATCCCATATTTATCCGGTACTCGTGCTCCATCTCATTCTGTTGCCAGTGAACGTCGTGCGCCTGATCCAGATCCTGCGACTCATTCAGAGTATCAGTGCAGCGCATGCTTCGGACTTGTCAGTTCACAGCTTACTTCCATTCATGTCGCACCGCTTCGCGAACGCCGGACAAGTCTTGATGAGTAAAGGGGACAAGGCAGATCGAATGTATTATCTGGTTGACGGCCAGATGGAAGTTCGTGAACTCGGTAAGACAATAGAATCCGGTGCGATCCTCGGAGAGATCGGCATATTTGCGCGCGACCAAAAGCGAATGGCCACAGTTGTCTGTGTTACCGACTGCGAGCTGTACGAGATGAGCGAAAGCAAGGCAAAGCAACTGTTTTTCCAGGATCGGTCTTTTGGCCTTGCAGTACTTCAACTCATCATCGGCCGCCTGTTGGAAAACATAAAGCTATTGCAAACTACGCCGGATAGCGACCAAAGCGAGGGCGGTATCGCGCACACCCAAAACCGGGACCCGAGCTTGGCCCATGGGTGAGTTTCCCAGAGTTGGCACGATCAGATTCAATGCGATACATAATATGCATGGCGATCGGATACATGACTTTGCTGGCTGGTGCCTGCGCGGCACCACCCGAGAATGGCGATCTATCACTTGCGCCGTGGTTTAATAGCCTTTCGGCGCCCGATGGCACTGCCTGCTGCGCAATTGCAGACTGTCGACGGACTATTTCTCGCATAACCGCCGATGGCTATGAGGCGTTAATCGACAATGCGTGGGTCACCGTGCCTTGGGACCGAGTGCTGCCGAAAACTGACAATCCCACCGGCCAAGCCGTCGTCTGCACAGCGCCACGAACCAAAATCATTCTGTGCTTCGTACGGTCGCCCGAAACGTGATTCAGGGCCACTAGGCTAGTACAGCCCACGAAGACATGGTGTGCGCGATCGGTCATTCTGATATGTGCTGCCGAGGTGGCAGAATGACCGCATTGGATGTGGTGGACCTCGCCCGCTCCAGGCAATGAAGTGCAAATGATGGTTCATTGGAGACAGCGAAAAGGTTCGCTGTCTTTCCGCACTGCAAAATGTCGCTTATGGCCCATCGCGACCGATATTGCACCGCAACCGTATGTCCGGTGTTGGGGGTATAGCGACCTTCGCTGGAACGCGCCCGAAACGTCGAAAATGCTTTCATTGTGATGGCGCAGGGCCGGCTGCGCCCCCCGCTGGACGATCACGAGTGCTTGCGGGCTCGCGGCGCGGATTGCCCGGCGGGGGGATTATATTGCGGATTCTGATTACAGAAGCCGCCAATCCCACGCAGCGTGTCCATGCACTGTTCAAAGCTCGTGAACCCGCAATTCGTACCGCCTCCTGGGCCGCTATAAAGTGCGCACCACGGATAATTTTGCGCCTCCGCGCGCGTGCCGATCCCGGCTGACACTACGAAAATTGCCAGGATAAAAAGCAAAATTCTCATGGCTGATCTCCTGGTGGTGTTGCACAGCTGCTCTAGCACCAACGCCGAGCCCCCGAAATTATTTCAGCAACGAGGCGGAAAATTGCTCCTCTCGACGGTCGCCCATCGCGCGGCGCGGGCTGCGATGCTCGCCCTTTCGACGTTCGCGGTACATTGGTAAAATGGGCTGCGTGACGATTCTGCGGCCCCGCTCGCTCCCCCAGGCGCCGGGGCCTCTTTTTGCCCGGCGCTGTCCGTTCTTGCGTGGTAAAGTGTTGCCAATCCATCGGGCCGATGCCGTGTTCGCCCCCTCTTTTGCGCGCGTCGGATTACAGATGGTCTTGCATGGCATCGATTAGCCCCGGCACCCAGTCGGGGCTTTTTTTGTTTGTCCGGCCGAAGTCTCGCCGCGCACTTATTAGCCGCGGCTAAAGTTCAAGGACAATTAATTTACGCCGCTTATCCTCATTACGCTGGCTTCGTTTTTGGGGTTTGCACATGAAAGATTGTGGCGGCGTGTTCGGCGGGAAGTAGCCGACATCGAACATCGCCCGCAGCAGCTCTAGGCGTCCTGACCCCCGGATTTGAATCGGGCTATAACTCGCTCAAGGCGGACGATCTCGTGCTTCAGGATGTCGATCTCATGCTGAGTGCCATCTACGCCATTGACAGTAAGTTTCATGTCGCCGGACTCAAGCCTCTTAAGGAAATGGCGGAGACCGGCGAGTTCGTCAGCGGCGGGAGATTCGTCCACGCTCAATCCTTCACTGGGCCGGTCTTAGGCTTCATTTTCGGAGCCCGCGTCGCCAGACAGCCTATGACCACAAACGCGATCAGGATGGCAAGAAAGATTCCAAATTCCAGCGTGTCCTTCATGCATTTCTCCGTCGCCTGCATGGGGTGGCATCAAGTCTTGCGCAGTAACCCCGACAGCTTAGGGCTAAACGGCCTCAATAAGTGGTCAATTTTGGACAGACTCATCCTATCAATGCGCGCCAGATTTTCTGCCGTGTGGGCGCTGTAAAATTGTTCCCGGAGCGGATCATGGCAATTCCGACAAGTTATAAATACGCAATTCCGACAAGTTATAAGTACAAAGAATACGCGCGTTACGCTGCGCATTGTCTCAACATGGTGGCCGCGACAAAAGATCAGGAATCGCGTGCTATTAACCGCGAAATGGCGGCCGAATGGCTGAAACTAGCGGATGTTGCTCGGCATCCGCTGGACCCGACGAAGTGATCCAGCTCGCCCTCAATCGTCGCGGCTGGCCGAATTTGGCGGCCTCGGAATGTCCTTTAATATCTGCCGCGGCACGCTTGGCAGCTTGGCAATGTTCACCGCAATAGTCATGCGGGGTTTGAACCGCTGCCGGGCGAGCGTAGTCTAAGTATGTGAGCGGACGATGATCCCGCCCACAACAGCTCCCCTTAGGCCCCGCACGCCGCTCCGGCTAACGGGGCCTTTTTCTGTCAAACGCGTGCGTGATGTGCGGCTATTTGCTGCACGTACCGCCGTGGCACCATTGGTCTTTTGAACAATGCGCACCAGGGTGCGATTTATCGGTACCGCCGCATACACAGGCCGCTTTGGCCTGCTGCCCATCGGAGCAGGCAGGAAGCGCATGACCGTGGCCTTTCGTCGCCGCATGAACTGACCCGACGCACATGGGAATCGTAAGTAGGGCCACAGCAAATATCTTCAACATAGTTCACTCCCCGTTTTCGTTTGTTTCAGCACCACACGAATAATCTACTGCGCAGGCGAGTTTGATGTCTAGCTGCCGCTGAGCAGCTCGGGCAGCTTGGCGATGTTGCGACCGTCGCGCCACCGATCGCGGCAATGAACCTCCGCCGTCCGATGTCGATTGCCATTCGCCCCATTCCCACTGGGATCATGCCCGCCGTAGTGAGGGGCAGAATATCACGCCCCAATTGGCAAGGTCTGGCCCTACCGTTAGTCACCGCAATGCAGCGATTCGGTCGCTCTTGGGGTAACGGACATCGCGCCGACACCGTGAAGGCGTCGCGATTGACCCATCACGGCATTTTGCCAACGTCAATTGATGCAGTGCGAAAGGTTCATTCGATCAAAGTCCGCAGCGCCGTCAATATCGCGAAGCTTGCCGGAGCTATTGCGCGGGAGCGGATAAGGGCGACGACGCGGCAAGGCGCAGCGCATCGCCAACGTCAGAACATAAATGCGAAGGCCACGATAAGCAGCACGCCGGCTGCAAGCGGTAGAATTTCGATGGCGTCATAGTGCGGGGTGTGAAGATGCCGCCAAGACAACTCACCAATCGTCAGATTGTTCCCGCACTGGTCGGCAGCACAGCCACCGCCGACCTAGAGCGAGCAATTTTGCTCAGATTCCGCTGTGTGAGCGTGGTTGAGTCGGTCGCTCGCGATCCAGATAGAGACATTTGAGGCCGATTCTGAGTTCGAGAGCGTCGAAGCTCAACAAAGAAAGATCATCTGATGTCGCGAGAGAATCGCGTGAATGGTGGCGACGAATATCCGCCAAGTCGTCCGGGTCCAATGACGTTCCTTCTTGGCGCGATAGTTATCGTGGCAGGTGCAGTGGTGGTAAACTGGGAAACGGTATCAGCCTTTATACATCTGCCCCAAATCAAGAGCGGCCTCTGAACGTCGACATGAGGCCTCCAAGACAACGCATTTCACGCGACCGCGCGAGGCTATACCTCTGCAAGGCACATGGTTCGGAACCGATAACGCACGCATAGAGGCGTTCGATCAGGCCTATGAACCGGTTCAACATCAGAGCCAAAACTAAAGGTTAAGACTAGGCTGCGTCCGACAACCCGATGCAACTTGTTGGGCTGGTCACGCGTTATCATATTTAACCAGCCAAGCGAGGGCGCCCCAAAACCCGAGGATGGCTTTAGCTTTATTCAAAGGTGGAGCATGAAATTTCCCAAGACCACCCTAGTTGCGGGGAGCTTGCTTTTCGTTCTAACCGCCCGAATAGCCGCTGAGGGACAAGGTGTCTTGGGACAAGGAAATGTCTCGTGTAGTTCCTGGCTTGAAAATCACACGAGTAATGATGCCCGGGCTGCCTGGATTCTTGGCTATATAACTGCATTTAATCAATACGCATCCAAGCCAGAAAGCGACGTCTCCGAAGGGACGACTACCGAAGAGATGATGGTTTGGATTGATAACTATTGCAGGAACCATCCAACCGACAATGTGTACAAGGCGTCCGCCGCGCTGGTTGATCAGTTCAGACAGAAACCCGGGCACTAGCTAGTGGTGAGACTCAATCAGATGCAGCGTCGCTTGTGAAAGCGGACGTCGTGGGATCGTCGCCGCCTTGACGGTCGTCATTCCATGACGTGCAGCAGCAGGACCTCCTCTTCGGGCGTCATCTCTGAGGTATCAATCTCGTCCTTGTGGCCGGGCTCGTGGTTCTTGTTTTTGCCGGGCTGCCGACTCGCCTTTACCGGCTTGGCGGCGAGCGAGCGATGCAGGGCCTTGACCGCGTCGCGAAGTGTATTTCGGTGCTCCGAATCATCCTCCGGTATCGCTGAAACCGTTCTCGCCAATTCGCGGAGGATTTCCGCGAACAACCCGTAGTGTAGGTGCATACGGATCGACCTCCGCGCCTCGACATCGCCTGTGCGCTGAAGCGTTAGCGAAATTCCGCTCTTGTCGAGGTGCGCGTCAAATTGCGCCGATCGTCCGAACGTTCCAATGAAAAGCTTATCTGGGTATTCGAGCGCCACCTTGGCTTTGTCGGGAATAGGCTTGGTCATGGCAGCTATTCCTTTGCTGGTTTGGTTTCGTCTAGGCTTGATAGTCCAGCGATCCTGAGAGACTTATGACCTAGATCAATTCGCGACCAGGTTTTTCGCTATGTCAGCTTGTTTGCGAATAAGAATTTCTCCGACGCGGGAAGGATGGGCCGATTAGCCTATCGTTCCGTCGCCAGAGAAATGCTTGCGGCAAACTAGCCGACTTCCGCTTCTGGCCCCTTGCGTCGGTCACTGCGATCCAGCGATCTGGTCGCTATCGGGGGCAAAGCGGAAGTCGCACGATCGTCGCCAATCGGTCGCTGGCGACCCGAACCGGACACTCACGCGCGGCCGCGTCAACAATTCCGCATTGCTATTTTTCAGTCAGGTGAGCATCGAGATAATCGTTTGAATCTGGTCCGATGCCGCGGCTACCAGGCCATCGTAGCTTGTCACGCCCTGCGCGGCAGCCTGCAGGATGACTTCAGCCAGGTGCGCCTTAAATCCTGGCGTTGCGTGGCTCATAGGAACTTGGGTCATCACCGCATCGAGTGCAGCACGCATCGTGTAAAGGAGTTGTGGACTGTAGTAAGCCATGATGATTCTCCCGATCCGACGGGAGATTTTCATATTCGTTCTCTCTGGCCAACCACGAAGCAGCGACCTCACGGGTAAGTGACGTTGCCATTTTTTCATGTAATTAAAATGTTATGCCCGCGCGGATAATCTTTTCGCCCACGACGGTTAGTGCGAAGCAGCGAAATGTCCCCTAGAGAAGCGCAAATCCGAACCCGCGCCCGAAAAGACGCGATTGACCCGAAGCGCCACTTTGGTGCCGTCAATTGACGCAGTGCGAAAGGTTCATTCGATCACGTTGGTGGCGGACACAAGCAGGGTTTGCGGCGCAGTGAGGCGCAGAAAGAGAGAAGCCCCGCGCACGTGAGTGGTGGGGCTTACAACACTGTGAGTGCAGGAAAAGTGGCTTTCTCAAGCTCGCGTGTCGAGTGATAATCCGAGGCTGAACGCTTTTTGTCGCGTTGCGCCTTCAGTTCTCTTCAAACGTTTCGCAATTTTTCCAGCCCCCGTTTTTTTCCGGGCGAGTGCCTTGAGTTCGCGTACTTGTACAGATGTCCAGGCCCGTCTCTTTTTTCCATTTTTCATAAGTTTCTCCGTGTGGGAACGCCGCTGGTTTTAGCTGGAACTCTTCTAATGGTCTATCTGGTATTTCAATTTTTTGAGTTTAATGAAGGCTCGATTCGCACATCGGCGATTTGGTCGCGAATAGACCAAAACCGACATTATGGCCAGCCGCCCGCAAGTGACGAACGGCTGCTAAGCGGGCTAGGTCTCGTCACCTGGGGGAAGAGCGGGATCGAGCTCGCGCGCTTTCACCATGTACTCCCGAGCGACTGCTTCGAGTGCTGCCTTCAGGCCAGGTTCACTTACCACTTTGGCTTTCTTGCGATAGTCCTCCGCCTTGCCAAGGTAATACGCCAAGTCTTTTCGCTCTTTGGGCAAGATGGCTCCACGTCGCTATCGCGCGCGTCGAGGCTTGCGCGGACCGCCGAACGGGTCGCTCAATTCACGGTGAGGGATAAGAAAATTACTGTAATGTGGCGGCAATTAACGCTCAAACGCAAAGCCGTAAAGCCACTTCTTGTGTGCTAACTTGAGCCGGTAGGATGCTTCGTCGTGAGCTTTCATCCTTTATTGCGGCCGCAGAACTGATGTCGCTGCCCCGGGCATGACCATCAGCGGCGTTTGGTCGCTGCTCTCCGCGGCATGACCGTTGCTTTGCGCCCGGTAGTAGTCGAGCACGAACAGCCGGATGGCCGACGACAGATTGCCGTGCGGGCGTCCGGCATCGATCTCGGCGACGAGGTCCGACAATGTCTTGTCGCGGCCGATTGCTATCTCCTTAAGCCCCGTCCAGAAGGCGTCTTCAAGGCTAACGCTAGTCTTATGACCGGCGATGACGATCGAGCGTTTGGTGACTAGCGATTTCATGGCCTGTCTCCCTTTTCGACTCGGTGTAGGTCGAGGCTTCGCTGGGCTTTATCGTCGCGTGACCGTGTAGAAGTTGCATCCTGATTTTCTAATTCATCGCGATTTTCGAACAATCTCTCCCTGGTGATCCCTATTGATCGAACAGCGCCCTGATACCACGCGGTTGATTTCACACCCCACCTATCCGGTCTTGCACTGAAATATCACCCTGTCTCGAGATCCTGGGATGTGATGCGCAGCACAGATTCAACTTATTCAATGCCCCTCGCAGTCTCGGTGCGATACGCGTCGCGCGAGCCGCGAGGTGAAGCGGCTAGACGCCAACGATCGAACCCTCACGGGCAGAAGTCAGCAGTTCATCAGCTATGGTGGCGCGTTCGGATGACCGATCACTTGGGTCGCGACACGATGGGTTCCCCGGCCGACGTGCTTCTTATGAAATGTTGAGCATTCCGAATTGAGAAACGAGGAGCCAAAGTCTTTACAAGAGTCCTCGGTTGGCGGGGGGCTCGCGGCGGCGACGCCGATAAAAGATTCGCCGACGGAGGATAGTGTCGTCGGCTCGGTTAATCCGATCGGCAGCGCCGCGCTTACTCGAGTGAGCGGACCGGCTGCCGTCGCGATAATGACTGTGCCAATCAGCATGTACACCATGGTCGCTAGCTTTTTCTGCAGGCGGATGCTGCGCTGCCAAACGCGCCATTCCACGGGTTCAACCTTTATCGGCGTTCGGAGGTCGCCGTTGATCCAGTCACCAGCATTTGTCTGCTGGCAAGGGAATCCAAGAGTCGAGATCGCCGTTCCATCGGAGACACGAAGCGCAACCTCTCGATTGCAAGGCGCCGTCGAAATCGGACGCCAATGGTGCGAGTGACGCTGTAAAGCCAACCCCATGTTACAACTCGTCGACTTGTTCGCGACGCATGCCTTGATTGAAGCATGTCGCTTAGAAGTGAATGTGTTTACGGCAACGGAGTGAAAAACATGAGGGTTTACAGGCCACGAGACTGCGATCCCTCATGACGGCCCGGGAGCGCTGTGATGCGGGGCTTCTTTAAGCCGGGCACGACAACCAAATCGAAGGGTACGAATTTGGGTGCATGCGCGGATTCCTCGTTGTTCGCCCGCAGCGTAGCTTCCAGTTGAAGGAAGAAAATCTCGGCCAACATTTTCGCGCTCCCTACCTGGCGTGAAGCGGTTCTGATCTTGTCACCCTAGCGTCACATTCCCAGATCGGGTGTGTCGCTCATCACAGAAAGGAGGTTCACCGTACGAACCCGAGATAGCGATTTAGCCCTCAGAAACGTGCAGCTTTTATTCAAACTGTCTGCAAATGGCCCCGAACGGTCGCCTGGCCGTATTCGCGTCCGGTGTTGGAGGTATAGCGGTCGCGGCAACTTATGGCTGGCGCGGCAGTTCGTGACCCGAAGCGTCACTTCGCCACCGTCAATTGCCGCGTTGCGAAAGGCCGAATTGCCTTTGGTGTCAGGTGCCCCTGACTGGCCTCGCTTCGCGGCTCTCATCGCAATCCTCGTATCCTGGTCTTCGCCTTCTACAACAAGCGCGGAACAAGCGAACAATGGATCAAGGACGCGGCTAACGCCATGTGCGGTGCATATTGTTGCAAAACCGCTACACCCGCCGAAAATCATCTCTCTGTCCCGCGTTTTACCCACGGTCTGGATTGTCAATGTGGCCCGGGGGGGGCACCATGACACCGAGAAGGCATTTCACCTGGGGGATGTCGGTGCAAGGAGGGGGATCATGAAGAAGCTGCTGATCGCTGGCGCCACCCTGACGGCGCTGATCGGAACACCGGCTCTCGCGGCCGACATGGCGCTCAAAGCGCCGCCGCCGGCGGCGCCAGTCAGCACTTGGAGCGGCTGCTACATTGGACTTCATGGGGGTGTGGCTTTTGGCAGGAGCCCAACCATGAGCTGGATGGACGTCAATCCCGGCCCGGGCAGCGGCGCCATTCAGTACGATCCGATCAACTTTGGTCGATCGTCGACATCGGATGGAATCGGTGGCGCGCAGCTCGGATGCAACTGGCAGGTCTCTCCAAGCTATGTTCTCGGTCTTGAAGGCGACGCGTCCTGGACCAGACTGAGCAATTCGGCTTCTGTGAACACCCTCTCAGCAGGTGGTGTTCCTTTCGGTGCTGGCTCCGTCGCCATGACTGAGAAGACGGATTTTCTCGGCAGCGTTCGCGGCCGCGCAGGTTTCCTATGGAGCGGCGCTTTGTTTTATGCGACGGGCGGTGTCGCCTGGGCGCATGAGAATTTCACCGGTATGGAGTCATACCCAAATCCGGCTTTCACCTCCGCTACCTCATTCAGCAAGACACCGACCGGTTGGGTTGCTGGCGCGGGCGTGGAAACCATGATTAAGGCCAATTGGCTGCTACGAGCCGAGTTCCTGTATTACGGCTTCAACGGTACAACCAGCACTGTGCCCGTGGTCCCGTTTATCGCGCTGCACCCCGCCAACATCTACGGCTATGGGTCGAACAATATCGGGGTAGTGCGGGTCGGCTTGAGCTATAAGTTCAACTAATCTTGTCCTCGCCGACGGATCGACTACGGGGCGCTGCGCAGCGAAATCGACATGCGGGTCGAGTGCGCTGCGTAGCAGAATCACCCGTTAAACTTCCTCATTTTTGTTGCGGTGCGTGAGGCAGTTGCTGGCCCGCAACTGCCTCGATGGCGAACGGTCGGCGCGGCAGCTTTGTGGGGGCGGATTCAACTGGTCAGCGCAACACCTTCTAATCTTGCGGGATGAGGAGGTGGCACATGTTGACGTCCCAGATATTGTTCACGGCGAAGCAGAAGGCCGAATTGTGGGAGC